>Ga0209692_10000549_pt1 | contig 81659 bp, 69 predicted proteins | sample tdDd472_FD_187129 | JGI IMG/M metagenome (GOLD analysis project Ga0209692, IMG submission 187129) | Marine sediment microbial communities from the Atlantic coast under amendment with organic carbon and nitrate - tdDd47.2 (SPAdes)... | ecosystem: Environmental > Aquatic > Marine > Coastal >...
ATAATCAAACTGTCAAAGCAGCTATCCAAGCTTTGGAAACAAATCTGGAAACTCAAACGGATGATCAAGATGCTTCTGAAGTAGCTTTCACTGCTGCAGGAAATATTGTGGCAACTGATGTTCAGGCTGCAATTGAAGAATTAGATACTGAAAAATTAGCGCTTGCAGGTGGAACTATGACGGGTGTACTTGATATGGGTGCTAATGCTATCACAACAACAAGCACAGTCGATGGTAGAGATATTTCTGATCTGGGTACTGATGTAGATGACGCAATTACGCTTACTGGTGTAGCTGCTAATTCTACTCACCTTGGAACATTCACTGGAGCAACTATTGCTGATAATCAAACGGTCAAAGCCGCTATTCAAGCTTTGGAAACAAATCTGGAAACGCAAACGGATGATCAAACTGCTGCTGAAGTAACTTCTACTGCAACAGGAAATATTGTTGCCACAAATGTTGATGCTGCAATTGCTGAACTCGAAGCTGAGAAATTAGCACTCGCGGGTGGAAGTATGACAGGAGCAATAAATATGGGAACCAATGCAATTACAAATGCAGGAGCAATCACGGGAACTGACCTTACTGCAACAGGTACAGTAAATCTTGGTGCGAGTTCTATTCAAACTGGAGAAATCGAGAATGGAACTATTATTAATGAAGATATTGCAAATACAACAATTGATTTAACTGCTAAAGTTACCGGCACACTACCTGTAGGTAATGGAGGAACTGGTGTAACTACTTTTGGGGGAACAAATACTTTATTATACACAACGGCAGCAAATTCATTATCTTCAATTGCAACAAGCAATAATGGTGTATTGGTAACAGACGCTTCTGGAGCTCCTTCCGTAAGTTCAACAATCAAAGAAGTTAATTTACCTGCTGGAACCATGATATTATTAAATGCTCAGGAAGCTGGAGCATCTGGAAATTCAACAACTGCAGATATTAGGACATACGCACTAGCTGCAAATACATATTCATATATAATAGTAGAAGCAGAAATTGCTATTGATCAGTCTGGAACAACTGCTTCAGATTGGTCATTTGAAATACAATATGGAGGGGTAAGCAAAACTACAATCCCTATATCTGCAGATGGTAGCGCAGGATCTGACAATCATGAATTAATGGGAGTAATTAAGTATTCAGAAGCACAAACGACGGGAGTAAATATAACTCTTGACGTTTCTGGATCAGGAGGGAACTGGTACGTAGATGGTTTTAGAGTATATGGAGTAATATAAATTTTAGATTAATCAAAAGAAATAATATGAAAAACAATATTTTATTATTGATAGTATTTTTTATGTCTCTTGGTGTTTTTGCTCAAGAGCAAAAACCTGCGCAAAACAATAATCAGAATATTCTCTTAAAATCTCAAACAGATAGTTTGCAATATGCTCTTGGAGCATATTTGGGTCAATGGATGGTACAGAACAATTTCGAAGTGCAAAATGCGAAGCTATTTTTATTAGGTATGGATGATGTATTACTAAATAAATCCTTATTAGTTAATGATTCTGTTATTACTCCTTTGGTTTCTGCACATCAGCTTACAAAACAATATCAAAAAAGTCAGTTAATGGAAAAACAACTTTTTGAATCCCTAAAAGGGAAAGCTGGAGTTGGTGTTCTGCCGAGTGGAGTTAACTATATTGTTATTGAGAAGGGTACTGAAAACAGACCAAATATCTCTGATACAATTATATTCCATGCTAAAGGTATTTTCCCAGGCGGAAAAGTGTTCGAAGATACATATGAAAAAGGTGTTCCGATAACAAATTTAATCTCAAACTTGATACCTGGTTTAAACGAAGCGATACAATTGATGCCTGTTGGTTCAACTTGGAGGATTTTTATTCCATCATCATTAGCGTACGGTTCGGCAGGAATTCCTAATCAGGTACCCGCTTATACAGCCTTAGTTTTTGACATAAAATTATTAAACATTAAAAAAAATAAGAATAGAAATACAAAATCTAATAGGAATTAAGAACTTTTAAATCACTGAAGTAAGCTAAATGATTAAAAAGAATATACATATAAAATCAAGTAATAATAAAACAGTCAGGTCTTTATTCAAGATCTCCATTGTTTTTGCTTGTATTTTATTGTTTATTCAATCTAATTCCTTAAAAGCTCAGGTGATTAATAATAATGGTGCGGCAATTTCTGTAACCAATAATACATTTGTACAGGGTGATACTCTTGAAAACACTGCTGGTACTATTATTAATGATGGTACTATAAGCTTAACGGGTCATTATATAAATATTGGTACTACCGGTGGAAATGGGGTTTATAACTTACAAGGTAACTGGACAAATACTGGTGTGTTTAATCCAGGCTTAAGTTCCGTATATTTTATTGGTAATAAAAATCAGATAATAACAAGTACAGGAGGTGAATTATTTTATAATTTAATTATTAATAATATAGGAGGAACATCAGCAACTAATAGAATTATTCTATTAAATAATGCAGACGTTTCAGGAACTCTCTCCATATCGCAGGGTAATATTGAAACTGGAGCTAATACATTATATTTGACAAATCAATCTGCTGCTTCTCTTAATTATACTTCGGTAACAAGTAGTAGGGTAATCGGTAAATTCGAACGTGGAATTAACGAATTAGATAACTATTTGTTCCCTATTGGATCTGATGCAAATTATAATCCATTAAATCTAAATACAAATACGATCCAAATTGCTGGATCTGTTCTATCTGAATTTATTGTTGCTGATCCTGGTGATGCAGGACTTCCAATACCTGATGCAGGTTTTCCTTTAGCTCAAGATAGTGTTGAAGTATATCAAGCTTTTGATGATGCATATTGGAGTCTAACATCTAACAATGGATTTTCTAGTAATGATTATAATCTTAATCTTGATGGTTCAGGATTTTTATCACCTATTCAAGAAATTACTCGAATAATTAAACGACCTACCGGTGGTGATTGGATAGTAGACGGTAATCATAATGATGCAGTTGGTTCTATTACATTTAGAAATAATTTTTCCGGAGGAATTTCTAATACTGGAAATCATTTTGGATTCGGACATTGCAGACCAAGAATTCAGGTTCAACCAAAGGATACCGCTGTTTGTGATGGAGAAAGTGCTTCATTTTCTGTTGTTGCCACTGGTCGTCCACCACTTACTTATCAATGGCAAGAACATGCAGGTTCAGGATGGTCTAATATAACCGATGGAGGAATTTACTCTGGAGCAACTACTGATTCTCTTGTATTAAATCCTACTGACTTAACAATGGATGGTTACCGCTATAGAGTATTTATTTACGATCAATATGGTAATTTTAAAATAAGTTTATCTTCTGCTACTTTAACGGTTAATCCAAATCCGGTTGCAATAGCAACACCTCAGCAAGATACAATATGTAATGGTTCAACAACTCATATTGAACTTACAAGTGATGTACCAGGAACAACATTTACTCTTGAGGTATTATACAGTGGAGGAATTCTAGGAACTTCAACTACCTTAGATGGAGATACCATTAAACAAACTTTAACTAATCCTACTTTAAATCCGGATTCAGTAATTTACAGAATCTTCCCAACCGGGCCAACAACAACATTTTGTGGTGGTACAGCTGATACTGTAATAATTTGGGTAGAGCCAACAGTAGAGATAAATGCTGTTAATGATACTATTTGTAACGATTTTAATACAAACATCCTTGTAACAAGCCCAAATACAACAACAAACGGAATTAGTTATACATGGACTGTTGTTCAGGATGCAAATATTTCCGGAGCAACAAATAGCAACGGAAATGGTCAAAACATAAATACAGCCATTACACAAAACTTAAACAATAGCGGTCTTACTGCTCAAAGAGCAATCTATACCATTACGCCTTGGGCAAAAGATGCCAATGGAAATATTAAATGTACAGATGCTGGTGAAGTAATTATTATAGATATATGGATTGAACCTACAATAGAAATTAATGCTGTTGATGACACGATTTGTGATGGAACTTCTACAAACATTGCTGTTACTAGCCCTAACACTTCTACAAACGGCATACGATATACCTGGACGTATATTGATAATCCAAATATTACGGGAGAAATTAATAGTACCGGAGTTGGACAAAATATAGGTACAGCAATTACTCAAATTCTAACAAACACAACAGATTCTAAACAATTAGTTCAATATATTATAACTCCTTGGACAATCAATGAAATCGATATTAATGAATGTACCGATATTAATGAAGTAATAACAATCGATATTTGGGTTGAACCTACACCAAAAGTTACTTCTACTATATTCAGAGATACAATTTGTAATGATACTCGAACACACATTACATTAAACACTCCAACAATATTAACATCAGGAGCTGTAACATTTGATTATAATTCATTAGCTGATGTTGGATTAACAGGTAATACAACCGGAGTATCCGGATTAACGAATGGTTTTATTTTAGAAGACTCATTACATAATGCAACTGCCTTACCTGCAACTCCACTAGTTGTTAGGTATAGTATTACGCCAAAAGGAACAGCTGTTGGCTGTTCCGACGGACTAATTATTACAGATTCAATTACTGTACACCCAACTGCTGATACTAATTTTGAAGATGTGGATAGTGTAAGATGTTATTTAGAATCTAATGGATCAGCAAAAATTGTTGCTACTAATTCCATTGATATATTTACATATGAATGGAACGATCCTTTAAGTCAAACAAACTCACTTGCTACAGGATTATCAAAAGGAACATACATTGTTACTGTTACAGATAATCAGGGTTGTGTAACTTCAGATACTGTCTTAATAGAAGAACCATTCAGAATAATTCCTGATATTGATAGTACAAGACATGTATCCTGTTTTGGTTCTGGAGATGGTTATGTAAGTGTTGCTCCATTTGGAGGCAATGGAACCGATTATACTTATTTATGGAACATTGGAAAAACTAATTCTTATGTTGATAGTCTGAGTGGAGGTATATTTAGCGTTACTGTAACAGACCATAATGGTTGTGCCCAAGATACTTTATATGAAGTTATTGAACCTGGAACAATAACCCCTACTTTTGATTATGCAAATGTACGTTGTAAAGGAGAAGCCAATGGATCGGCTGAAGTAACAACACCGGCAATATCTTATATATGGTCAACAGGAGAAACTACAGCTGCTATTTCTGGATTAATTGCAGATACTTATCGTGTAACTGTTATTGATGCAGGTTCATGTTATGCTGAAGGGGATGTTACTATTACAGAACCAGATTCATTAAAGTCAGAAAATGTAGCTACCAAAATCTGGTGTGCCGGAGATGCAAATGGAACTATTGATCTTACAGTTACAGGAGGAAATGATTATACAGACTATACATATTTGTGGTCAACTGTTGGTGGATCTGGATTAATCCCAACTGATGAAGATCAAAATAGCTTAACAGGTGGAAATTACTATGTTACAGTTACCGATGATAGAGGATGTCAAATTCTGGATTCAGCAATTATTGGAGAACCAGCTCCTTTCTTATCTAATATGGACTATGATAGTGTAACTTGTTTTGGTGATGATAATGGTTGGATATTATTGGAGGTAACAGGAGGTAACGGAAGCGATTATACATATACGTGGGATAGTGAAAGCGGAACATCATATGGCGATACATCCTATCTTGACAATTTACTTTCGGATCAATATTACGTTACGGTTACTGATTCTTTAAATTGTGAGATTTACGATACAGCAATTATCATTGAACCTGATTTGTTGGAAACATTTATTTCTGAAACACACTCAACTTGTTATAGTTATGATGATGGAACAGCAAAAATTACAATATTAGGAGGTAATGGAGGTTATTCAATTAATTGGTCAAATGGCTTTACGGTTGATTCAATATTTGGTCTTTCAGCTAACACTTATGGTGTAACTGTAACCGATCATAAAGGCTGTGTATCTACTAATTCCGTAGACATAACAGAGCCCGACAAGATTGATAATAACATGATTTCTGAAAACATACGTTGTTTTGGTTTAAATAATGGTAGAATAGAATTAAATCCTACGGGAGGAACAACACCTTATAATTATTTCTGGAGTCATGATGGCTTGTTAACCGTTAATTTAGCAGAGAATTTGGTGCCAGGAAACTATAAAATCACTGTTCTTGACGATAATAATTGTCAAGAAATTAGCGACACAGATATAACACAACCAGATCCGCTAATAGCTACAATCTTAAAGAACGATATTACCTGTTATGGATTGGGTGATGGTTTTATTTCATTAAGTATGTTTGGAGGAACTCCCGAATATACATATACCTGGTCAAATGGATTCTCAGAATCATCTGCTGATATGCTCGAGAAAGGAATATATAATATTACTATATCAGATATTCATGATTGTAATATTGACACAACATTGGAAATTGTTGAACCAGAAAAACTTGTAATTAATCCTGTTATAAATAATCCAACTTGTTCAGATATTAGAGATGGTTATATTGAATTAAATTTAAGCGGAGGAGTTGAACCATATTACATTTACTGGGACAATGGTAGTACTGAAGAAAATCTCTACGATATAAGATCTGGAATATTTGACTTGGTAATAAATGATGAAAATATGTGTGAATACGACACAACTTTTATTATTAGAAGTGAACAAGATTTCTGTTTTGATATTCCATCAGCATTTACTCCTAATAATGACGGAAGAAACGACAAATGGGTATTAGAATTAAATGATTTATATCCTTATGCAGAAATTGAGATTTTTGACCGAAGAGGGAAAAGAATTTTCTTCTCAAGAGGATATGAAGAATCGCAATATTGGGATGGAACTTTCAACGGAAAAGAACTCCCGATGGATAACTATTATTACATTATTTATTTACGAAATGGAACTAGTAGAATTTCAGGAACAGTAACTATTTTAAGATAAAAATATTGATTTTGATACTAATAAAATATAAAAGATGTTTAACAAAAAAGTTTTATTTATAAATTTATAGAACCTTTTTCATTTTAACCGTATAAACTAAATATTGTCTGTTAATATATTAAACCTTTATTCTATGAGATTTACGAAATTTACTCTACTACTGTCGGCATTTATTTTTTTACTTTCTACTTCTATTGTGGCACAAGAACCTCTTGTACATAAGAAGAAAATGTACTTTTCTCCTAATGGGAAGTTGTACATAAACAAAGACTTACCGATTTATTTCAGAGTATCTTCATCACCCGATGAAAATGCCGAATCATTTCTTTTAATGCCTACAGCAGATTCAAAGAAATATGCTAACCCAGCGTATCTTGATACTGAAGGGTTCAATACTTTCCGTTCACCTTCGAAAGTAGATACGGTAACAAAAAAAACAATTTATCCTCTTGAGGATATAAAATATGAAGTTTACGCTGATAGCAAATCTCCGATTACCCATTTTGATTTTGATAATAAGAAATATTTTAAAAGTGAAAATATTTTTTACTTCGGTGAAAAAATCCTTGTAAAATTTCGTGTTACTGATGCTACCTCCGGAGTTGAAAAAACATATTTCTCAATTAATGGAAAACCATATACAGAATTTAGCAATGAGATAGAGTTAAATGAAGAAAAACTGTACGAAATTAAGTACTATTCTGTTGATTTTGTTGGTAATGCAGAAACTCCAAAATCAATAAATATTAAAATTGATTTAACTAAACCAGTTACCAATTTAACTGTTGAACCAGATTTATATAATGATATTATTTCGGTGCGTTCAAAAATCATACTTGAGGCAAACGATGAGAATTCTAAAATTAAAAAGACAGTTTTTTCAATAAATAATGGAACATATTTTAATTACCGAAAACCAATTGTAATCTCTGGTTTAAGTGAAGGTGAACACACTATTACTTACTATTCTACCGACAATACTAACAATCAAGAACCTGAAAAAACTTATACTTTTTATCTTGATAAAACTCCACCCATGATTGTAGATGAGTTAATTGGTAACACGTTTATTGCAAACGGAAAAGAATATTCATCGGGAAGAAGTAAAGTAAAACTTACTGCAATGGATAATAAAGCAGGTGTTCATGAAATTCGCTACTCCATTAACGACGGTGAATTTCTTGAGTATACCAAACCGTTCTTCTTATCTAAATCAGGTAAATTAAAAATTCAAGCCTTTGTAACCGATAAGGTTAATAATCAAGTTATTAAAACTATACTAACAAATAAATCTAGTATTTCTTATGTTGATTTATCAGGACCAACTCTTGGACATAGATTTACTGGTGCTAATTTTATTTCGAAAGATACAGCCTTCATAACAAAAGACACAAAAATCATTCTTTCAGCAAGAGATAATGCTTCAGGAGCTAAAAGAAAGGAATACAGCATTGATAATGGAAATATAATTGAATATACAACCTCTTTTAGTGTCAACAATGAAGGTATCCATTCAATAACATATACTGGTTACGATAACGTTGATAATTCAAGTACAAATACATTTATTTGCGTTGAAGATAATACAGGACCCGAAGTGTTTTTTCGCTTTAGTATTCCTTCAGAGAAAACTAAAAATATAGAAGGGAAAAATTATAGTATTTATCCTAGCCATGTTGTTTTGTTTTTGTCGTCAACGGACAAATCTGTTGGTTTTGATAAGTTACTTTATTCTGTAAACGGTGCTCCTGATAAAACTTATACGAGTCTTATTACAGGTTTTCAAAAAGGAAAAGCCTATTCAATTACTGTTACATCAATAGATAAGTTAGGTAATAAAAGTAAAAAAACAATTGAATTTTATATTGAGTAACCAAAGAAAGAGTCTTTTGTATGGTCAAAAGAGTTTATATTATCCTATTTCTAATCACGTTTTCTGTTGTTTGTAATTCATTATTTTCGCAGGAATTTGATTCTTCAATTCAAAATCAAATAGATAATTTAATATCTAATATTGAAAAATATAATTCTGAAGGGAACTCTGCACAAGAAGCAGAATTATTAAATAAGCTTGCGTATTTGTATTGGGAAAATGAAAGCTTTGATAAAGCTGTTTCTTCTTTTTCTCAATCACTTGAAATAAATAAATCCAATAAAAATTTAAATGGAGTTAAAACTTTATTCTACAATATTGGTCTAATTTACACCGATAAAGAAGATTATTCAAATGCCTTATTTAACTTTAATGAAGGGATTACTATTGCTCGTCAATTAAATCAAAAAGAGGGAATTTATACCGGTTTAATGAATAAAGCTAGCGTACTAAAAAACCTTTCAAAAAATCAAGACGCTGTAAACACCATAAAAGAAGCATTAACATTTGCACAAGAATTAAACAACCAGAAACTCATTCGAACTTGCTATGGGATGCTTGCAGAAAATTATGAGATTATTGGTGATTCAGAAAATACAATGAAGTATTTTGAGATGTTTGCTTCTATTGATAAATACATAAAAAAAGAACAAATAAAAGAAATAGAAGCAAAATCGAATGAGCAAGTACGAATAGCACAAAGTGAAAAAGTTCAAAAAGAGCACGAGCTTTCCGAAAAAACCAATCAACTAAGTGAAACACAGCAAACGCTTAAAGAGACTGAAGAAAAAACAAAGCAGCAAAAACTCGAGCTAGATTTAAAAGAATTGGCTATAAAAGAAAAAGAAGCACAGCTTAAAAACGAGAAACTAGTTCGCTATGGAGTATCTGTTCTTTTTATTGTCATTCTTGGTTTTTCCTTAATGATTTTAAGGCAATTTAGAGCAAAAAAGGAAGCAAATAAGAAACTTGCTGAACAAAGAGATTTGGCAAATCAGCAAAAAAAGGATATTACAGACAGTATTGAATATGCTAAGCGAATTCAAAATGCATTATTACCTCCATTGAGCTTTATTAAAAGAAACTTAACCGAGCATTTTATTTTATTTAAACCCAGAGATATTGTCAGCGGTGATTTTTACTGGATGATGAACAAAGACAATAAAATCATTATTGCTGCTGCAGATTGTACAGGGCATGGAGTGCCAGGAGCATTCATGAGTATGCTTGGCACTGCCTTTTTAAATGAAATTGTTACAAAAATCATAGAAAATAAGCATATTCATTCATTGCAAGCCAACGAAATATTAAATCAATTAAGAGATTATATTATTAAATCGCTACATCAAACAGGAGCGACAAATGAAGCAAAAGATGGAATTGACATTGCATTATGTATTATTGATTCTGAAAAACAAAGGCTGCAATTTGCAGGAGCTCACAATCCTTTATATATAATTAATAACAACCAAATAAAAATTATCAAAGGAGACAGAATGCCTGTTAGCATTCACCAAAATGCACATAAGTCATTTGAAAATCATGAGATTGATTTCGAAGAAAATGATATTATTTATTTGTTTTCTGATGGTTATTCTGATCAAATTGGAGGTCCTCAAAATCGCAAATTCATGTCAAGAAATTTCCAGACTCTTTTATTGGATATTCATAAAAAACCTATGGAAATTCAGAAACAAATGCTTGATAAAACATTTGAAGATTGGAAAGGAGACAATATTCAGTTAGATGATATTTTAATTATTGGTATTAAATTAGAAGTTGCTACAATAAAAACAACACCGAAACAGAAGTACGACTGGAGTAGCAAAACAATCTTAATTGCTGAAGATACAGAAATGAATTATTTATTCCTTGTTGAAGCATTAAGACCAACTGAAGTTCAAATTATTCGAGCAAAAGATGGTGAAGAAGCCCTTGAGCTTTTCAACCAGAATAATCAAATCGATTTAATATTAATGGATATAAACATGCCTAAATTAGATGGATTTGAAACAACAAAACAAATTAAAGAAATCAAAAAAGATATCCCAATTATTGCACAAACGGCTTTAAACTTAGAAGATGCCCGAGAAAGATCAAAAGAGGTTGGTTGCGATGATTATATTTTAAAACCAATACAACTTAAATTATTTTTATCTAAATTAGATTCATATTTAAAATCTTAAATAACACCTATGGATCGATTACTAATTGAAGCTACCGACTCAACACCGCAAATATTTCTTGATAAAGAATCAAGTAAATTTAAAATTAGTGGCAAATCATTTCCTGAAGACAGCAGAGTTTTTTATTCTCCTGTATTTGTCTGGTTAGAGGAATATGCTCAAAACCCTAATGAGGAGACTATTTTTGAGTTTAAAATGGAATATTTTAATTCTTCTTCTTCATTAATTATTCTTGAAATTCTAAATATTTTAGACAGTGTAAAGAAAGGCGGTAAAAAAGTTACAATACTTTGGAATTATCTTACTATTGATGACGATATGTTAGAAGCAGGCGAAGAATACTCTGAATTGGTAAGCCTACCTTTTGAATATAATTCTGTGGAAGAATTCAATTAATAGAGATTATTTAATTTATAGATCATCGAAAAAATTCAGTTATGGAACCTTTGCAAATTGCAGCTACAGAAGAATCCCCGGGAATAAATTTCGATAAAGAAAACAGTAAATTTCTAATCTTCGGAAAATCATTTCCTGAAGAAGTAAAGAAATTCTATAATCCAGTTATTTACTGGCTTGAAGAATATGTTACAGAACCAAATGAAGAATCTGTTTTTGAATTTCGTTTAGAGTATTTTAATTCGGCGACCTCAACAATCCTTCTTGAATTATTCTATATACTAGAACGAATTATTGCGGAACAAAATAAAAAAGCAAAAATAGTCTGGAACTATCTTAAGATTGATGAAGACATGCTTGAAACTGGTCAGGAATATGAAGAAATGATAAAAATCCCTTTTGAATACAAAATAATCGAAGACTACTAAATAGAAAAAACCTTCAGAAAATTCTGAAGGTTTTTTGCTCCCCCTCTAGGACTTGAACCTAGGACCCCCTGATTAACAGTCAGGTGCTCTAACCAACTGAGCTAAGGAGGAATGGTTAATTCACAAATCTGTGAATTGCGGAGCAAAAATAAACGCTTTTTATGAATAAACAAACTGTTCATCAGAAAAATTTAATATTTTTTTAACTATCGCTTATACCACATTGATTTACTGATGTTTTCATTCGAAAATTAAATCCTGATAATTCGCATACCACTTTGTTTCTCTTTTATAAAATCATTTTAAATTATTAAATTTTTAAATTTTATGAGTCTGAAAAGCCGTTGCGTCGCAGCTTTTTTTTCGACCCTTTTAAAATGTGTTATAAAGCATATTAAAAGTTGAAAATACACTCTATTTTACTGCTTGTTTATAATAGAATGATATTATAGAAGTTACATTACAAAAATTTGCCATTTTGATACTTGGAATTGGTACAGATATTTTTGATATTGAACGAATGAAAATTCGACTTGAAAAACAACCATCATTCATTGAGGGAATTTTTACAGAGAACGAAATAAAATACTGCAATAAATTTAAAAATAAAGCACAGAGATTTGCTGCTCGATATGCTGCCAAAGAAGCTTTTTTAAAAGCTCTTGGTACGGGTTGGAGAGATGGAATCACATTTAAAGACATTGATATTATTAACGACAGTATAGGTAAACCTGAGATCTTTTTATCGGGTGTAGCAAAACAGATTGCTGATAAATTAGGAGTTACAGCTATTCATTTATCAATGAGTCATACAGAAAAGCTAGCAAACGCTTTTGTAATAATAAATAACCATAAATAAACTATATACTAAAAACTAAACTAATTATTTTATGTCAAACATTGATTCCTACGAAAAACGCCTCGAAAATTTTGATTGGTCAATTGCCGAAAAAGAGCTTGACTATAAAGATGGAGACGACATTAACATTGGATGGTATTGCTCCGATAGAATTTGCGAAATGGGAAAAGCAAATAAACCCGCTTTAATTTGGGAAGGATTAGGTGGCGTTGAAAAAGAATTTACCTTTAACGATGTTCGCTTAAGAAGTAACACAATTGCTTCTTTCCTTAAAAATTTAGGAATAAACACAGAAGACAGAGTTTGTCTTTTTATGGATAAAATCCCTGAGCTTTATATCGGATTTGTTGGAATATTAAAGTTAGGTGCAGTAGCTCAACCTCTTTTCTCAGCATTCGGAGATGAATCTCTACATGTTAGACTCGATAATGCACAAACAACAGCAATAATAACACAACGTAAGCATGTTTCGAAAGTAAGAAAAATATTGGATCAAATGCCTTACTTAAAGCATATTATATTAGTTGATTATGACGGAAGTAAGCCGCTTAGAGAACGCGAAGTTGCTTTTAATATGGAAGAAACTGAGCTGGTAGAAGATTTTAAATCACACCCAACAAAAGCTGAATCTTCTTCGGTATTGCACTATACATCTGGAACAACAGGACAACCAAAAGGAGTTAAGCATGTTCATTATTCATTAATATCTCAATACTTAACAACAAAGTGGGTTTTAGATTTACAAGAAAATGATATTTATTGGTGTACTGCCGATCCTGGGTGGGTAACCGGAACATCATACGGAATTATTGGCCCTTGGAGTCTTGGAATAACACAATGTGTTCTCGATACCGGTTTTTCAGCCGAATCGTGGTACAAATTCATCGAAAAAAGAAAGATTACCATGTGGTACTCTGCTCCTACAGCAATTCGATCATTAATGAAAGCAGGTGAAGATGTAATAAAACAATATGATCTTACATCATTACGACATTTAGCAAGCGTTGGTGAACCTTTAAATGCCGAAGCTGTAATCTGGTCTGAAAAAGTATTTGGAAAAGCATTTTTGGATACGTATTGGCAAACAGAAACTGGATCAATGATGTTAACCAATTATCCGGGAATGAAAATTAAACCAGGATCAATGGGGAAACCATTTCCTGGTATTACTGCAACTATTCTCGACACAAAAACATTTGAGCCAATTAATGAAACTGGAAAACCAGGATTAATCGGATTCAAACCAGACTGGCCAGCGATGATGCGAACTTACTGGAGAAACGAAGAAACATATCAGAAAAAATTCGAAAACGGTTGGTATTTACCTGGTGATCGTGCATATATCGATCAAGAAGGGTATTACTGGTTCATTGGTCGCGACGATGATGTTATTAATACTGGAGGACACTTAGTTAGCCCTTTTGAAGTTGAATCAGCATTATTAGAACATGAAGCTGTTGCAGAGTCGGCAGTCGTTGCTAAACCAGACGATGTAAATATGGAAGTTGTAAAAGCTTTTGTAACTCTAAAACCTGGATTTGAAGCAAACGATGATATGGAGTTAAAAATTATGAATTTCATTCGTAAAAAATTATCACCATTGGCAATGCCTCAGGAAATTGAATACAGAGAATCACTTCCTAAAACTCGAAGTGGGAAAATTATGCGTCGTGTATTACATGCACAAGAATGGGGAGAGGAAATTGGCGATATTTCAACTTTAGAAGACGATTAAAACATAAAAAACAAACTACATAAATAAATTACAAACTAAAAACTACAAAACTATGGAAAACATGAAAGAAGTTATTCTGGAATATGTTATTGAAGAATACTGCGATGAAGAAAATGATGATGTAACATTTGATACTCCACTTATCTCTGGAGGTATTGTTGATTCATTTTCTATGGTTTCACTAAAAAGATTTCTTGAGAACAAATACAATATTTCAATTCCTGATGCAGATGCTTCACCTGAAGCTTTTGATACAGTTGAAAAAATTGAATTATTAGTAAAAAGATTTCTAAAATAAATATTAAGTCATCGATAAAACGATGACTTTTTGTTTAATTAAAACCTAACAATTATGGCTTATTCAAATAAAATAAAAGAATTATATCAGAATCAACTGAAAGGAATTCAGGATGCAGGATTATTTAAGCAAGAACGTTTTATTAAATCTTCACAGGATGCTGAGATAGTAGTTGAATTTCCTGTTGGATCTCCTCCAAAAAAAGTAATAAACGTATGTGCAAATAACTACCTTGGATTATCATCTCATCCCGATGTATTAAAAGCTGCTCATGAAGGACTCGACACCCGAGGATACGGAATGTCATCGGTACGTTTTATTTGTGGTACTCAAGATATTCACCGCGAATTGGAAAACAAAGTTTCTGAGTTTTTAGGAACCGAAGACACTATCTTATTTCCTTCGTGTATGGATGCAAACGCAGGTGTTTTTGAAGCTATTTTAACAAGCGAGGATGTAATGATATCAGATCGCCTAGTACATGCTTCTATTATCGATGGAATGCGTTTATGCGCTGCTCAACATGACACTTTCAAACACTCCGATATGGGACACCTTGAAAAGAAATTACAATTACATGCCGATAAAAGGCTAAAGGTTGTGATTAACGATGGTGTTTATTCCATGGATGGTGATACAGCTAAACTCGACGAAATGGTTGCGCTGTGTGAAAAATACGATGCAATATTATTTGTTGACGAATCACATTCTTCAGGATTTATTGGAAAAACCGGACGCGGAACACATGAAAAATGTGGTGTAATGGGTAAAATAGATATTATTACTACTACATTCGGAAAAGCATTAGGTGGAGCATCTGGAGGTTGTGTTTCTGGCCGTAAAGAAATTGTAGAAATGTGCCGACAAAAAGCTCGTCCGTATTTATTCTCAAATACTATTGCTCCGGTAGTTGTTAGTGGAGTATTGCGAGTACTCGATATTCTTTCGCAAAGTACAGAACGCCGCGATAAGCTTGAAGCAAACACAAAATTCTGGCGCAAAGGATTAACTGAAGCAGGTTTTGTTTTAAAAGATGGCGACACTCCCATTGTCCCTGTAATGCTTTTTAATGCAAAGTTAGCTCAAGATTTCTCACGTGATTTATTTGATCTTGGAATTTATGCTATAGGTTTCTTTTTTCCTGTTGTTCCGCAAGGAGCAGCTCGTATTAGAACACAAATATCGGCCGGACACGAAATGCATCATTTGGAAAAAGCCCTTGATGCATTTATTCAGGTAGGTAAGAAGTATGAAATACTAGGAAAAACAAAACAAGAGATTATCGACCGTTACGGTTGCTAACAAATCCAAATAATATATTTATTAGAGCTGCCTGATATTTCAGGCGGCTTTTTTTATCCACTATTTCTCATGTCATTCTAAGCAAAGCGAAGAATCTCTGTACAAAAAGAAAAGCATTAAAAAAGTCAAAATAAAATCTAAGTAATCTCTTTATTTTCCGGTAGATAAGGTAGAGAAAAGAAAAATGTACTTCCTTTAGATTCTTCTGATTTTACCCAAATTTTTCCTTGAAGAGCTTCAATATTTGCTTTTGCAAGAGCTAAGCCAAGCCCACAACCTTCGTAAGCTCTAGTTTCTTTATTATCAACCTGAACAAAACGTTTAAAAATAGACTCTTGACAATTATTAGGGATGCCTATTCCAGTATCTTTAATAAAAAATACAACCGTGCCCACTTCTCGATAATACCCAAATTCAATACTTCCTTTTTTCGTAAACTTAAGGGCATTATTTAACAGATTTGTAAGAATTCCTTCAAGCCTTCTCGGATCTGTTTCAATTATAAAATTATCTTCATCTAAACTATCTTTGGAAAAGTGTAATTGTAAACCTTTTTCAATCGCCTGTTGTTGCAAAAAATTATTTTGAAATTGCAATAAGTCCTTAATATTAACTTTATCGAAGTACATTTCATATTGACCTGATTCAATCATTGAAATCTCAATGATATCATCTACAGTATTCAATAATCTCTGTCCGCTTTGGTTCACTATTTCTATATATTCATGCCTCACCTCTTTATCCAAATCTCTTTTTTCAAGTAAGCTCATAAAACCAAGAATACCATTCATTGGAGTTCGTATTTCATGTGAGATGTTTAGCAGAAATGCTGTTTTTAGTTTATCACTTTCTTGAGCTGCTTCCGTAGCTTTAATCAAAGCTCTATTGTTTAACAAAAGTGATTTGGTTTTAACCTTAACTTGGTGCTTTAGAAAAGCTGTAAATGACAATACAAGTATCCAAATAAAAATAACACTTGCAATAATCCATAGAATATACGAAGGCATTATGTTCGCATAAAATGTTCTTAGCCAATAACTTATAGATTTGTAGTATATAGAATTTGGATCATTGAGTAGTTTAGATATATTATGATCAAATAATTCAACTAAATAATTATCGGATTCTCGGGTAAATGCAAAACGAATATCGTAAGGGCAAAATATTAAACCAGTATGAAGCACTTCATTGTCAGTTTCTTTGGAAAAATGAAAAAATCGCCCAGCGATTAGTGCATCAATTTGGTTGTTTTTAAGCAAATTAGTAGCTTGTAAGTAGTCGGAACATTCATAAGTTTCAAAATTTAAACTATAATCGTATTTTAAATTATTTTCAAGATATTTTTGCTCAACGGAGTTTTTTAAAACTCCGATTTTTTTTGAATTTAAATCTGAAATTGAATGTATCTCAGCTTGTTTAGTAGTATAAATTTCATTCCACGTAGTTAAAATGGGTATTTCATTAAAAAAAAATATGGAATCTCTTTTTTCTGTAAATGCTATATCCGGTAAGATGTCTATATCTCCAGTTTCCAGCATATTAAAAAGTTGATCAAAGCCAGCATGAATATATTCAATTTTGAGATTTTCATTTTCAGCAAAATTTTCGATAATATCAATACAAATCCCTTCCGGCTTCCTGTTTTTATTGCATATCAGGGGTGGGTCATTATAAACCCCTACCTTAACAACTAATTGTTTATTACTTTCATTTGCTTTTCCGACTTCACAGTGTCCAAAATAACAAAATGCATATATTAAAAAGAAGATAAGTCCATATCGTTTAATTCGTTTCATAATGTACAATCATATATTATTTATTCTGTATCCCAACAAAATACCAGTAATTACCTCTGTTTTATTTTATGTGGTTTTGACTGTATTTGAAGCAAATACAATAAACTTACCAACTTGTTATATTTTTAAAAAATAAGGTATCCTCGAATTATTATTGCTTTTTTTCGCAAAAGCGAAATTAGCAATAATAAAATCTATCTTCTTTTTTAAAATCCTGTTTAAAAACAGGTTAAGAACGTACATTTCAGAACTCGAACTGGAATGTTAATCTTTAACACTTATAATTTATATGTTATGAAAGTTCTTTTAGCCACCAAATATTATTATTCACAAAGAAGCAAGTCAAATTATTAGCAATTATACCTGAATTTGCACAAAAATATTTGATGAAACTTTTAAATATGAATTTCTAAAATCCACATTTAAAAGTTATAACATTAAAAAATTGCTGTATATGCTTCTTCTCCTGTTAAAAAGTTATTGGAGAATTTGAAATAGAAAGTATTCTAAAAGAAGATCCAGAAATACTGTGGGAAATAACAAAAAATATTCAGGAATTAGTAAAAGTTTTTTTGATCTGTACTTTCAAAATAAAAAAGATGGTTATGCACTTAAAATTAAATCAACTATAAAATATTCTGAACCAAAAAATTTATAGACAGATTATAATATCTCTTTTGCTCCTCAGTCTTTTCTGTATTTAGAGAATAGTAATTAAGGGGAAACTCTATGATCTAAATTGTCTTTACTTATACGATTGAGAATAAAACACATAAGCTATTGACATTAAACGAATTAATTTCTAATTTTACTTCACTTTCCTTAAGAACGCACATGTTGGATTTTGAAAAGGAGTATTAATGTTAAATTAATACTTAGTACGTGTATTACAGAAATCTTAAGTATCTCTTTTTTACCTGCATAAATTCTTGTGCGGGATTTGCTGCTTATTACCATTTTATTTAAAATTATTTACTATGAAAAGAATTTTAACATCGACTATTCTTGCGCTAAGTATTTTTTATTCACCTTCTTTTTTACTAGCACAGATTCCAGATTCCACACTACAAAAGAATGTAAGGTTAATACTTTCTGTTCCTGAAGATTCTTTTATTTGGAAGAATAATAAAGATTCCATTCCAAAAGAACACATTCTGAGCTATAAATTGGTTCTAGCCGAACCACCGGATTCCATAATACAAAATGAAATTGAAATTCTAAACGAATTGCCTGCTACTTCATTCTTGTGGGAAATACAGAATGATCAATATTCTCGTGAATTCTGGCTTAAGAACGAACTGCTACGAAAAGAAGTAGTCAAAAAAATGGATGCAACTTTCGATGAACTATACAACTGGTGGATTGATGCAAAATCATTTGAAGAATTCTGGATTCTTAATTCTATAAATCAATCTAAGACAAAAGAGTCAGAATTAAGGTTTTTATTGGGAGACACTGTTTACAATAATTTAATGAAAGATTACGACAATGTTAAACATAGAGTATATAAAAACTTTTTGTTTTTTAAAAGTTGGGACCTTCTATTTACCTTTCTTCAGTTAGATAAAAATATATATGATCAATCGGTAATGCAAACGAACATTTCCTGCATCAGTAATCATACTACTTTGCAATACCTAAGTTACATTTATAATTATCAAATAAAAAACCCAACATATTCACATGTTAATGGCTTTATTAAAACCAGAAATTTTAACCTAATCAATCAACGCCTTTCAGCAATAGAAGAAGCCAATTTTGTTCATTATAAAAGCAATGATGCTTATTTAAAAAGGATTAAAGAAATTGATTTTTTTATGGATAACGATTTTTTTGTTCCTGGAGGCTTTAATCAAGATAGAGATTATACTGGTGGTGGAGCACTAACAATAAGCACCGACTATTTTTCATCTAGATGGATCAATCCAGGATGGCTCTTTTACTCTGAAAAAGAAAACAAGCCACATCGCATTGTAATGAATTATCAAACTTTTTCTATAGGAATGAATTTTTATACTCCCTATATACGATACCGAAACAATTATGATTTAGCTGATACTTTATACGGATATGATCGCCCATTTGGCTCGTATGTTTATTTTGATCGTAGCAAGTATCGCTTGTGGCCAAAAGGATTAGTTCGTCACCAAGGTTCTTTCCAGGTTGGAAAAATCGGTTCAAATACAGGTCGAGACATTCAGGCTGTTCTTCATCGTGATGCAACTGTAAAGTCCCAACGTGTTTATGGCTGGGATACTCAAATTGCGAACGGTGGACGTTGGCTGGTTCAGTTAAATCATAAAATTGATTTGCTTTTACTCTCAACAAGCAATAAATATAAAACGATCTTCTCTCCTAATATTAAAAACGAATCGCCAAAAAATATTGGTTGGAACATTATTGCAACTGGAGATTTCAGGTTTGGAGGATTTCTGACTTCTGCTGGTGGTGGAATAAAAATTTCCAGTACCGATTTCATACATCAATCTGGTCAGGAAACTTTAAAACCATTTAAAAATAATGCTTACGAATTTGCCTTTTCAGTTGATGCAGGAATAAGTTATCGCTACGTCTATCACAATAGTATGCTCGAAGGATTTGGATATAGATCAACATATACTAATGACGAATATGATGATGAATCTGAATCGATATATTCCTTAAATCAATCATATTATGAGTATCAAAACGATTATCTAACAAGTAACGACACGAGATATCCCAATACTCCTCCTGATTATGATCAACTTAACAGACATCTATATTTAATAGATTTTGGTGTTAATTTTAGATGGCGAAAAATGACAGTTTATTATCAAATGACATTGAACCGCAAAGAATTTACAATTGAAGAAATCAATTATGAAGGTCTTATAGATATTGTGTCAGATGATGACAAGAAATTTTATGAGGAAGATGTTATTGAAGAATTACACGATTACAACAGTAAAAAAATATATGGTTACGGAAGAGTTGGAATATCTTGGTTATTATAAAAATTAATAAAAATAATTATATGGAAAACAAACTAAAAATTACATCGTGGAATGTTGAATGGCTTGATAAAATTATTGATTCAACCGACAGTAAAAAGCAAAAAAGAATGGCGGCTATCAAACAAGAGATTCTTGAAATTGATGCAGATGTGTTTTGTCTTCTAGAAGGTGTAAAAGGGGAGGAAAAGATTGATCGCTTTTGCTCAGATATTCTTGAAAACAAATATGTTGCTGTTAAATCAACAACAAGCGATTATAAAATAAAAGGTCGTCAATGGATATGGTTTATTGTAAAGCAAAACTTAATTGGAAGCGCTTCATTACTACCTACAAAAATCTATGATGAATTTGCTGGTGCAAGCTGGAAAGTAAATTATTGGGGCGATTTTGAAAGCACCAAGCATTCACATTACCGACATCCACAAATTCTGGTTTTGGATTGGAATAATACAAGACTCGAATTTATTGGATTACACACCAAAAGTAAATTTGTAATGGGCGGACAAAATGCCTGGAAAAAGGGAGGAGCTAAAAAAGAAGAATTCATAAAAAAAGCGATAAAAGCCCGAATAAAAATGACAACTGAAGTTGCCAATGTTAGAGCTTACATCGATAAGAAGTTCGATCAGGTTTCTAATCCAGCAATTTTTGTGATGGGTGATTTGAACGATGGACCTGGAAAAGAGTATTTCGAAAAAGAATTCTTGTTTTTTGATCTACTCTCTAATCTTCAGGGCGATGTTTTTTCTGCTAAAAAATACTTGAACCATGCCCTATTCGACTTTGATGAAGATTTACGCTGGACTTGTCATTTTAAAGATTTTATTGATAAAGACAGGAATCCACATATTTTACTTGATCATATTTTATTTACACAATGTTTGGTAAATAAATCATTACCAGTAGTAATTGAAAGTAATTCGGGATTTGTTGAGCATGAAATTCATGATCTGATTAATGCCTCAAATCCTAAATATGCCCATACAAGCGACCACAAACCTGTTTCTATAGTAGTAAAAGAACTGAAAATAGATTAAAAATTCATTTAAAGAAATTATTAAGCACAAGCAATATTGCTTGTGCTTTTATTATGTTATAATTTTAAATTACTATCTTCAAATTTTTAAAAAAACATTCAAATTAATACTATGCAAAACATAAAAAATCTACTGCTAATTTTAGTAATCGCAATGAGTATTCTATCATGTGAAAAAGACAATGCTGAGCCAAGCGAAATTAAATTCAAAATAGATGGTGTTGAACATACATATTCAGGTGAGGCTGATCGTTCAAAACTATATACAAATAACGAATTTATTGGCGAGTATGCTTTAGGAATTTCTTATGATGATTATAAAAATGATTTTCAGATTGGTCTAGATATATGGCATTTTGAAGATGAAATTACTGAATATTTCATCAATACCTATAGTAGATCATTTAATCCATATATTACCATTGATGGTGAATATTATAGAGGTGAAAATACCGGAGTAGGTTCAATTACTATAACAGAACTTACTAATAGTAGGATAAAAGGGGAATTTGATTTTAAAGCAAAAAGTGATTCTAATAATGTTGTTGTTATTACTGAAGGCTTTTTTGATGTACCTTACAATCCTAATGTCGACGAAGATTAACATAAGTTACATAATCTCAATAAAATTATGATACTCGATAAAATAGAAAATTCAAAACTATACGAAAGCATCCATCCTCTTTTTTCAAAAGCATTTGATTTTATTCATAAAACTAATTTCTCCGAATTAGCTGATGGTAAATACGAAATAGAAAATGATAAGCTATTTGCTATGGTTCAGGAATACAATACAAAAGATAAATCAGAAGGAAAGCCTGAGGCTCATCGAAAATATATCGACATTCAATATATTCATTCGGGAGCAGAATTAATTGGAATTGCTCTTTTACAAGATAATACTCTTATTAGCGATGAACCTGAAAAAGACCTTGCTTTCTACGAAGGTGAAACATCATTCATAAAACTGGAAGCTGAAATGTTTGCAGTGTTTTACCCTGATGATCTTCATATGCCGGGAATTAAACTAAATCAATCAGCAAAAGTCAAAAAAGTTGTTATTAAAGTTCTTGTTTAGTAATCTGACATAAAACATCATGAAAACAATAGGATTAATTGGAGGAATGAGCTGGGAATCATCTCTTGAATATTACCGAATTATAAACGAAAAAGTAAAAAAAGAGCTTGGTGGATTACATTCAGCAAAATCAATAATGTATTCTGTTGATTTCGAAGATATAAAAAACCTTCAACATGAAGGAAAATGGGACGAACTAACCGATATAATGATAGATGCTGCTAAAAGACTTGAAAAAGCAGGTGCCGATTTAGTTGTTATTTGTACCAATACATTGCATAAAATGGCTAATGAGGTTGAGAATAACATCAATTTACCTTTGGTTCATATTGCCGATGCGACAGCAAAATCAATAAAAAAGCAAAAACTAAGAAAAATTGGATTGCTGGGAACAAAATTCACAATGGAACAAGACTTTTACAAAGGTCGGTTACAAGATAAACACGAAATAGATGTTGTAATTCCAAACAACGAAGATCGCGAAATAGTCCATAAAATCATTTACAACGAATTGTGTCTTGGGAATATAAAAGACTCATCAAAGAAAGAATATGTTAGAATAATTGATGATCTTGTAAAGCAAGGAGCGCAAGGTATAATCTTAGGATGTACCGAAATCCCTTTACTAGTTAAACAGACTGATGTTTCTGTCCCTGTTTTTGACACTACTACTATTCATGCTGAATTTGCTGTTTTAGAAGCAATAAAAAAGTAAGTCTATTATTGATAGAAGTAAATAAACGTTATACAGAATAATTCTATTTTCGTTTGTGCAATTATTATGTACTTTTATGCAGTTATTAATTAGAAGAAAAATTGATATTCTTTCCATTACAGGCCGACTTACAAGAATATTAATCAAATAGGAAAATGACAAAATCTGAGAAAAAATACATTGACATTGAAAAGATTATTGGTGAAAGTGATGCTGGAGTATTAAACAAACTTCCAAAATTCATAATTAAACTAATTGCACGAATAATCCGGCAGAACGAAATGAATCGTATTTTAACCAAATACGAGGATTATACTGGTGTTGACTTTCTTCCAAAAATGATCGAAGAATTTAATCTTAATCTTGAGATTGAGGGAAAAGAGAATCTTCCAGAAAAGGGGAAGTGCTTTTTTGCATCTAATCATCCTTATGGTATTTTAGATGGATTAATTTTAACATTAACCGTGTCGGAAAAATATGGCACTCTGAAAGCAATTGGAAACGATGCTTTTATGTTTTTACCTCAATTACGTCCTTTAATTGCAACAGTAAATGTTTTCGGGCGGTCATCAAAAGAATATATTAAAGCATTAGAAGAAACTTATAACTCTAACGTACCTATTACACACTTTCCGGCTGGTGAAGTATCAAGACGTTACAAAGGGAAAATACAAGACGCTAAATGGCAAAAGAGTTTCATAACAAAAGCTATTTCGTGCAAAAGAGATATTGTTCCCTTCTACTTTGAAGGCAAGAACTCACGCTTGTTTTATGCGATTTTTATTCTTAGAAAAATATTCAGTATAAAATTAAATATTGAACTACTTCTTCTTCCCCGCGAGATGTTCAAAAAAAGAAATAAAACAATAAAATTAATAATAGGAAAACCTATACCATATAGCATGTTCGATAAATCATTGTCTCACAATGATTGGGCTCAAAAGGTGCGTTCGCTTGTATATGATCTGGGTAACAAAAACAAACTACTCATCAATAAAAAATAAACAAAACTATGAAATTCAATTTTCGCGAAAGCTTATTCAAAATATGGTATTGGTATGTGAACAAAGTAGATAAAAATGCTCAGGTATTATTTATGAATTATGGATTTAGTGATAAAAATCAGCCAGTTACTTTGAGTGAGCGAAACGAACCAAACCGATATTCTATTCAGTTATACCATCATTTAGCAGAAGAAACTGAAATAAAAAACAAAGATATTGTTGAGATTGGTTGTGGCAGAGGTGGTGGATTGAATTACATTACTGAGAATTTCTCTCCAACATCAGCTAAAGGAGTTGATTTGGATAGCCGTGCAGCAAGTTTTTGTAACAAACATTATTCATCAGATAAGTTGTCCTTTTTACAAGGCGATGCTCAAAATCTAAACCTCGACAATAATGCTTTTGATGTAGTTTTCAATGTGGAATCGTCGCACAGATATCCAAACATGCCTTCATTTTTAGGCGAAGTATCGCGTATTCTTCGCAAAGATGGATATTTTCTTTTTACAGATTTCCGTTACGATTGGGAAATGGAAGATATGAAAAAGGAATTGGAAGCAAGCGGAATGACAGTTTTGAAAGAGAGACTTATTACACAAGAAGTTGTTGAAGCCCTAAAATTGGACGATCAACGAAGACGAGATCTTGTAAAAAAACTGACTCCAAAATTTCTTCATAAAATTGCTCTGAATTTTGCAGGTACCGTCGGTTCTGAAACATACAATCAATTCGACACACGTAAATATATTTATTTTAGCTATGTGCTAAAGAAGAATTAAAAATTCTTCTTTTATATACATTCCAACAAACCGCAGTACTCTACATTGCGGTTTTTTTTATTAACAATGCTTTCTATTAATCATACAATAATCAAAAAGTCTCTGGAATGTCATTCCCTTGAAAAAGGGAATCTCATTTTTAATCTGGATTGATTAATTATAGATCCCCAATCAAGTTGAGGATGACAAATAATGACTTTTTGAATTTCCATTTCTTTATACTACTCTCCTTTTTTAAATAGTATTCTGCTTCAATTAAGCATACCATACTCACAATAATGTTTTAACAATCAGCACTTTTTGTTGTTATGTAAAATAAAATATTATCTTTGAATAAATCTATTAATCTAAACTTATATATATATGAAACGTTTACTGTTTGTTTTTGTGCTTTCTATAGTTTTTTCTAATTCAATTTGGAGTATTTCTCCCTTTTATAAACTTGCAGAAAAAGAAGCTCCGCTTTTAGAAGTAGAAAATAAAATAAAAGAAGCTTTGAAAATCGCTGGTTTTGAGATTTTAAGCTCTTATAAAACTGCAAATAATGAAAATTTCAGAGTTATTGTTTTTACAAATGCAAAACTCAAAGAACTTGCGTTAAGTTATCCTGATAGAGGTGCTTTAGCTGTTGCACAAAAAGTTGGATTAATCCATAAAAATGGTAAAACAATAGTTAGCTTACTTAATCCAACATATATGTTTCATGCCTATTTTCAAGAAGATTTTGAAAAGAAAAAAAATGAACTTGCGGCTGAAACCAAAGCAATAAAAAAAGTTTTCTCTGATATAGACTTCACCCTTACTCCTTTTGGTGGAGATGTAAGCGCTGACGATTTGCACGATTACCAATATATGATGGGAATGCCCGAATTTTCCGATCCTGTTAAATTAAACACATACGATAGCTTCGCCGAAGGATTAAAAACAATAAGAAAAAACCTTGCTGCTAAAACAGGAAATACAGTAAAAGTATACGAATTGGTTTTTCCCGATAAAAAAATAGCAGTTTTCGGTGTTGGATTGTTAGATGCTGAAAAAGGAGAAAAGAAATTCTTATCGATTATTGGCGAAGATCATTTGGCAGCTATGCCTTACGAAATTATATTGCAAGATAACAAGGCTACCATGTTACATGGGCGATTTCGTTTTGCGTTATACTGGCCAGAACTAACAATGGGAACTTTCACAAAAATTATGAGTACACCAGGCGATGTAGAAGATTTTATGGAGGCTATTACAGAATAAATTACTATATGGAAAGAGTTTTAATAACTGGCGGTTCAGGATTAGTAGGCAAACATTTAAACAAAAAGCTTACTGAGAAAGGCTATGAGGTTTTAATTCTTTCCAGAAATAAAACTCAGATTAATAAGTCTAATGTTTTTTATTGGAATCCAGAAAAAGAAGAAATTGATTCGGAAGCAATTGAAAAAGCCGACTATATAATTCATTTGGCAGGAGCCAATATTGGCGAAAAAAGATGGGTTAAAAAGCAAAAACAAGTTATTCTTGATAGCAGGGTAAAAACAGCTAACCTAATTTTAAAAACAATTAAAGAAAAAAATCTAAAACCAAAAGCTTTTATTTCTGCGTCTGCAACCGGGTATTACGGTGCAATTACATCCAATAAAGAATTTACAGAAACTGATTCTTCAGCGAACGATTTTCTTGGGAAAACATGTAATTTATGGGAAAAAAGTGCTGATGAATTTACTCAAGTAGGAATAAGAACTGTAAAAATTAGAACCGGGCTTGTACTTTCCAAAAAAGGAGGAGCACTTTATAAAATGCTTTTGCCAGTTAAGATAGGTTTTGGTTCTCCAATTGGATCGGGAAAACAAATTATGCCCTGGATTCATATTCATGATTTATGCAATATCTACATAAAAGCAATTGAAGATATAAAAATGGAAGGTGCGTATAATGCTATTGCACCGGAACATTTAACCAACAAGGAATTCATGAAAACATTAGCTACAGTTCTAAAAAAACCTTTTTGGTTTCCAAATGTTCCTTCGTTCGTTCTAAAAATCCTTTTTGGTGAAATGTCCCAAATTATTTTAAAAGGAAGCAGAGTTTCTTCCAAAAAAATAATGAAGGCAGGTTATGATTTTGAATTTACAAACCTTAAAACTGCCTTTAAAAATTTGCTTCGCAAACACATTAATATAGAGTAAGGCTCTGAAATACAACTCTTTTTTTATTAATAATACTGGAATTTTAAAATAAACATTGGTACATTTGGTAAACAAACGGAAAAAAAAGACAATGTCACGAGGATTTTTAAACCGTAATAATCATCAAAATTCAAGTAGTGATAATGATTTTGAGAATCAAAAGAAGATTGATCCAGAAGCACAATTAAATTGGATAAACAATCAGCAAGTTGATAGTGGGTTTGGTGTATTTAACCTGCCAGTCAATGAACAAGGTAAACAGCCAGCACAAATGTTTGCTAAAGAGGAGGAAGAAGAACCTATTCAGACTAAAAGCAAGAATATTAATAGCGATACAGCTTTGGAAAAAGAAGCTGACCTAATGGGTAAAAAAGCTACTCAATTTCCAGCAAAGGGAAAAAAACATGCAACTCCCCAGACCGTGACATCAAACCCAGGAGTAATTCAGGGGATTTTTGGGCTGGGCAAGTTAAAGCGTTTGTTTAAAAAGAAAAGCCCCGAAGAAAAAGCAATTGATGATGCGGAAAAAAGGGCCAATATAGCAACAAAAAATCATAAAAGAAAGGTAAGAAGGATGAAGAAGCTCCATGGAAAATATGTCCATGTGCTAATGAAAGGGAATTATGATAGAGCTGATGTTTTGCATGATCAATTTCAAAGAGCGTCTGATGAGGAAGAAATAGCAAGAGAGGAAGCTGATGTAGCTGTAAATGATTTTGTTGAAAAAGTTAGTGAACAGCACGAGAAAATTAGTGAACTAATTTCCAGACCTTTAGTTGAATATACAGCTGAGGAATTACAAGACATTGAAGATGAGCTAGACCAAAATGAGCAGCAAGGGGAGCAAACCATAACAGCCATCGCAACAGAAGCTGAAAAAGCAAAAGAAATCAAAAGTGAAGTTATAAATATTAAAGAAAAAACGAAAGAGAGACCGGCAAAGGAAGAAGAATTTGAACAGTTTGAATTTACACCCGAAGAAATTGATCGGTTGATACCTGAAGAAGAAGAAGAATTTGAGCAGTTTGAGTTAACACCCGAGGAAATAGAGCTTTTACCAAAATCGGAAGAGGTAATAAAAAGAGAAAAATTGGAAATGGCAAAAAAGGAATTAGAAAAGAAAGAAGCTTGGGAAAGAAGAGCGAGGGCAGCAAAAGAAAAATATAGCAGAGAGGCGAGTGATGTGGAGGAACTTAATGAAGGAATGATTCTCAGCTAACCTATAACCAACATTATCCTGAAAAAATTGTGTGAGTTAAAAATGGGATTAAAATCTTCTCATAAAAAAAATAAAGGCAGGGTATAAGTTTGAGTATCCTTTACTAGAATCTGCTTTTGAGGATTTATTTTAAAGAAAAAGGCAACTAAATAGTTGCTCTTTCATTATTTAAGTTTCTATTTTTATTTATTCTTCCCACCATTTATCATAACGATCTACATTCCAATAATAACCAATATTGCCAGATTCAGGAGTATATTGTGTTTCCCATCCGCTTGTTTTGTATTTCAGATTAATAATTGGTTCTCCTCCTCTATTATCAAAATCTCCACCGAATTCTTTTGAATATCTACTAAATCCAAAATGACACGAATATACTTTCCCGGAAACTAAGCTTTCCCAATTCCCTGCAAAACCTTCATTATCCGATAATTCCATATGACTATCTGCAGAAATAATTGTATTATCTTTCCAGGAATATATTAAGTATTTTCTATAACTACCCCGAAATACCCCATTTTCATCATCCTCTTGAAACTTATAAGTTCCAATAAGAATTAAGCATAGTTCTTTATAGTTAATATCCATATTAATTAGTTCAATCCTTTCAATATTAATCTCCCCATTAAACCCAACAACTTTTTCCTTTAGCCGACTTTTACCCTTAACAGAATAATTTTTATCTGAAATTTTTGAGACTTGATCAAATCGAATGTTAATTTTGTAGTTATTCTCTCCGAATATTCCTAAATAACTGGCATTTTCATAAAAAAAAGCTGGGGAAACATCATTGTTATTTAGAAATTGAATATAATCCGTTTGATTTTTCCACTTTTCAATACTATTTTCAATGTTATTTTGCGCATTCCCAACTATTGAAAATAGCATAAGACCGATTATTAAAATTTTTGATTTATTCATTTAAGTCTCCTTCCTGTGTTTCTATTTCGTTATGAATCTGTAATATTTATTAAAGTATAATACCAACATCTTTGTCCCGAATTTTCTGCTTAATAAGTAACTTTGAAGTCTGCTAAACATAAACAACAGTTAATTTATTTTTCTACACAACCAAGATTTAATTGATCATACCTTATACCATATGCTGAAATTTCAAGTTTACTCACTATTTCTTCCCAATTTTCAATAATATCATTCTTCGATTTAACTTTCAAAAAACTATAGTCAGACATGGGTATTTCTTCAGCCTGCTTGTTAATATATTCTTTCTTGGAAAATGAATCGGACCAACCATTTTCTGCATATTTGTAGTTCACAAATAATTCCCCACCACCAATATCGAAATCTGTAAAATATTTTTCGCAAAATCGTGAAAACCCCCATGCCACTAGCTTATATTGCTCTTCTTCTTTCTCTTTACATCTTCCCAACCAAACATTTTTATAACCTTCTTCAGGATAAAACTCTGTGATATTTAATAATTTATTATTTGAGGTCAACCCTGTAATAACTCTGCCAAGTCCATTCATGCCTTCATCATTTGTTGTAAAAGACAAGCACACTTCAATAACTGGTGTTGATCGGAGTATCTTTGTAAATCAATATGCTATCAACACATACAAGTATTTCCAACATCAACGTATCACCCCTCTTAATGAATCTTTAATCCATATTATAGGAGCCAACTCTGTTACCGGTTTTCAATTTCTGCAATTGAACCAATAAACGAGTATAGTTGTCTCCATATACTCCAAATTCAGGACAATTTTTACGAACTCGGTTTCCCTCCAAAAGCAGTAATTGCTCGATATCAAGCTGATTAATTAACGAATCTGTAGCATTACAGCCTACTCCACCATATTCATAGTGATCTTGACTAAAATCAATTAGCAACTGGTCAATCCTTTTTTGACTAAAACATTGTACAAAAAGCAATTGTAGAAGTAAAATAGTTATTGTTCTCATTATTATGTAGTTTCTTCTGTTATAGTTTCCTGAGTTTCAAGATTAATTATTTTGCTTCCTCTTCTTGTCTTTTCCTAAAAGCTTCCATATCTTTTTTATATTGAGCATTCTCATTTTCAATAATCTCGTCCCAAAAATCTGATGCATATTTCACAAAAATAGTGTCTTCACTGAACACTCCCGCATCAATGTTTTTAAATTTAATATACACTCCTTCTTCAATATCCATTACCTTATTGAACACTTCTTCTGTTGGTATTAAATATTGATGAGACATTCCGCGAATTACAATTTTTTTTCCGTTCTCTGCGAGAATTAGCTTAGCACTAATACCTCCTGCATCACAACTATTAGTAAGATTGTACATCATTAAAGTTTCTGCAACACTATTTGAATCAATATCCAATATTTTACAATCTAAAATATTAATTGAAAGATCACATCCCATTCCATCTATAAAATCATTCATTCGCCACACAAGGCTCCATTCATCGCTAACTTTTACATATTGATAAGCAAATATCTCTGCTCTTCCAAATCCTTTATCATAGTTGAAAACGGAAGATAATATAAATCTATTCAAACCACCAAGGTCCCTCCATTCATTTTTTTGAATAACTTCTCCTCTGTATGGAGTTTCTTGTCTGGATATAACAACGGATGAATCATATACTATTTCATCTCCAACTGTAAAATTTAATTTCAAATCTTCATTTAACCAAACTTCTAACTCATTTTTGATAGAATCATTATTCTGATGTATTTCTTTATTCTTAGTTTTATTTTTATTACAAGACAGTATACCAAAGACAATTAATATACAGGCTAGTCTAATTAAAAAAATCTTTTTCATAGTCTTAGCATTAGTAATATTCTTAATAGTTAATTAATTTGTCTCTCCTCCATCAGAACCATCTCCCATATCATAAACTATTGCATTTTCTGTATTTGAGTTGATGTATCCCTTATGATCAGATAAGAGTTGTAAATTTCTTACCATTATTTTCAATGGGTCTAGGATTTGATTTAATGATATTTGATTCGTATTTTGTTCAACAATCGTCTCATCTTGTTCGTTCTGTGGAAAAAACTCTACCCCAATTCTTGCTATAAAAAGTATTTTAATGACATCGCTACTTTTTGATAAATCTAATGATGTTCCAGTAGTTTTATGATCTTTATTTCCCTCAATAGTGGTTATTATTGGTGAATTAAAAGTTTCAACTGTTAGTGTATGACTATATTGGCTGTTATGATATTTGTTAGGCTCATTTGATGCAGTAGATTGAGGATTCATAACTATAATATCGCCAGGTTGAGGCGTAAATCTATCGTTTAAAAACGTATTTAAAGTTTGTTGCTTTTGATCTGCAGTTAATCCCTGAACGTTTAAATCATTTCTTAAAGAAATCCAATCTTCGGTGTCAATAGAATTTCCGGTATAGTTATCATAATTAGTAGGATCATCAAAATCATCTACTCCTGTAACAACATTCATCCCGTCAGTTGCCCATCTATCCAGTCTAATACCTGAATTAAAAATCAAAGGCCCTGCTGAACTTAATTCAGCAGAAAACCCCAACATTCTTTTTAAATATCCTGAAAACATGGTACACCATGCGCTATCATTTACCCCATTTCCAAGAAGACTTTTATAATAATTTACAAATGGGCCTTTATTATTTTTAGTAGGTGTAGAAGTTTCCCAAATTTTATTATTCCCTCCATGATAAATAACTCCCATCAGAAACTCTAACCTCCCTAATTCCACTGAAAGTTCACCTAAAGCGGCTATTTTATCTTCATTTGAAACATCGGTTCTGGAAAGGTAATTTGAAATATCCTGCTCTTCTGGGAAGTTTTCTCTAATGGATGCTACTAAACCATCTTGATTACTAGTATTTGGATTACTCCAAACTGCAGATTGTCTTTCTAAATTTGTGTTAGAAAGTAGCGTTTCCATCATTTCATGTTCAATTGTCTTCTCATATCCAAAAGCATCTTTAAAGGAATCATGAAGACTTGTTAATCCGTTGGCAAATACCGAACTGTCAAATGTAATCTGTTCCATACCCGGTAAAGATTCATCTCTTTGGAATGTTTCTTTTTGATCCGCACTATATTTAAGAAGAATTTCTTTGTCAGATGTTATCTCTAAAGAGTAAAAATCTTTCATTATTGATAATGCTGCATTTTGCTCATTACTATTAATAATGTCAGTCAATACTCCATTAATTGTATCCTTATCCAGATTTCCATCTATTCTTGATATACTATTTGCTCCTTGATAGGTACTTACGCTTCTAATTGTATTTTCGTCAAAAACACCTGTACTTGGAGCTCCAATAATTGCCTGAATCAAACGAATGGATCTTTCTTCAGAAAATATAAAACTATTATTTGAAATCGCTGCCTCAACTTGCTTTTTACTTAGTCCATCTTCGGTAGATTCAGTTGTATTTTCTTCTGATACTATGTTTTGTTCTACTTTAACCAGATTTGCAGACGTAAGATTACTTATTAATGTACTATATGATCCAAAAGCACCTTCCCCAATAAAAATATTTTTTAACAAATTAGGTGCATTTGAAATTGTTTGTGTTTCGTATTCATTATTTACCTCAAGTTGTGAAAATGGAACTTTTACTCTATAATTATTAGTTGTTTTAGAATCGTAATTAACTGCCAATGTATTCTTATCGATATTTAATTTTTCATATTCAATTGATAGTTGTAACAATTGATGATACATTTTTTCATTTACCATTCGTTGAAAAATTGTATTAAAAGCTGATATATCCAATTCGCCATCGCTTGCAGAAAACTTTCTTCTTATATCGTCAATTTTCTGATTAATTTTAGTTGAAGACTCAATACTTTCGGTATTTAAAAGGTGTTCCTGATTGCCAGAAGTTATATACTTATCTTTTATTTCCTGATTGCTTGATTCTAACTTTGATTTCTTTTTTGATTTATCATCTCCAATTCTATTAAGTTTAGCATTGTTTTTACTAAACTTTTTTAGGTCTTTCTCATTATTATTTAGCGATTTCTGAAAATTTTCCTCTATATGTTCTCTTAATAATGAGTCTGATAAAGTAGTTAGAAATGGCTCAACCCTATTTTCAATAGAAACTTTTCCTATTGCTAAAACTGTGTCTTTATCAAATTCTCCTGTTGGAATTAAGCACAATCCCATTTGAAGGTAACTTATACTTAAAGCACTTAATCCTAAATTATTATTGCAGTCTATAGCTCTCTGGATATGTTCCTCTGTCATTACAGGGTCATCATCCAATTTATTATTTTCGCCTTTCCTCTGCAACCCACTTCCATTTCCAGTTACATCCGCCATTTTGCCCTGTGCAGCTTTTTCACCCATTACATCGGCTTCTTTTTCCAAAGCAGAATCACTATTTATATTCATCCCTTTCTTTTGCTCTGCATCAGGTCGCACTTTACCTTGTCTTTGCTGAACAACATGGGTTAATTCGTGTCCAAGTAATTCCTGTCCTTTAGTTGAACCAGGATTATATTGCCCTGGAGCAAAATGCACATCATTGCCTTGTGTATATGCAAGTGCACCTATATTGGATGCCTGATCTGAATTTCGATGGATATTTACACTGCTAAAATCTGCACCAAAAGAGTTTTCCATTTTGCTGCGTACTTCATCTGGCATACCAGTTTTCGTTCCCGAACTACCCTGTTTCTCCGTTTCACCTTCCAAACCACTTTTCATCTGTAATTCGTCTTCTTCAGCTTTACCCTGTACAGGTTCTTCCTCTTCTTCTTGAGCAAACATTTGTGTTGGCTGATCGTTGTTAAATACGCCCCAGCCTTGATCTACTTTTTGGTTGTTGAGCCATTTTAACTGAGCAACCGGATCAATTTTCTTTTGAGCAATATCTGTTTGATTTTCATTGGAATTCTGCTGCTGATTACGGTCAATAAAGGCTTTCGACATTGTTAATTTATTTTCTTCATTCTTGTATAACAAATATAATTAATATCCAGTACATTCCTCTCCTTTTTAACTCCGCTATATATTAATTAATATTTTAAAAGTGAATTATTAAAAAGCTTAAAGTTCAATATTGTTACTATTAAATATAGAAAGTTTTTCGGTTATTTCAGTTAATGAAACTATTTCCGGAGAATCTTTGCCGTTAAAAAAAATTAAGCCCCAATACTTGTTTTCAAAATTAAGGCGGTTAATTATAAATTCCTCTTCAAGTTGACCCTTAAAAATGATTTCATAATTTTTTGTTTGAATTACATTAATTTTTAAAGAATCTAGAATCATTAATGCTTTTGATGTGTAGTACTGATTATCATTAATTACTTCTATATAAGAATCTCCTAACTCTTTTTTTAACTCTTCTAATTGAAAATCTTTGGGAGTATAAAAAACGGCTGCTGCACTATCTACTATTAATTTATTTTCAGTAAAATTCTGGTCAGATTGTTTCTCTATTTTTGTATCAACTATATCTGATGCTTCGTTATTCTGTCGCCCCACACACCCTAATACTACAATTAATAATACTCCTATATATTTCATAATCCATTATCTAAATTGCAAATTGTTTTTAAATCCTACGGAATACTTATCTCCACGTGTAAACAAGGATCGCTTTCTTCTTTTCCTAATACTTTGCTTATTCTACTATCATCATCCAGAGCTTTACGAAAAGCTTTATACTCCTTATCTGTCAAGTCTTTAAAAGAAATATCGATTACATTATATGACTCATAGTTATCTTTTGAGTGTGCGGAAGTAAAATCAATTTCTTTTGCTTTTACCAACATTGCAGCTTGAATTGTAGCTGATGTAGCATTTTTAACTTTTTTTGCTTCTACGTATGCATCAATTACTTTATCTCCTTTACTACCATATAGTTTTTTTTGATCTTCAACTCCTTTACTTTCAATGTTATTATACATTGCGCTCATCTGAGTTTCTGGAGATCTATAAGTACTAGTTATTTTAATGCTTTTTACACTTGCTTTAGCTGCATCTTCTTTTATAACAGTTAAAGCATGTGCTTTAACTTTTGAAGAACTTACTCCGCTAGCATAACTAATAGTTACATCAGATGCTTTAACAGATTCTTCTTCTGTTGACTCTTCTACCGCAACTGTTGGTTCTTTATCTTCTTGCATCTGTACTGCCTCTTCTTCCTCGTCCTTAGCAAACATTTGTGTTGGCTGATCGTTGTTAAATACGCCCCAGCCTTGATCTACTTTTTGGTTGTTGAGCCATTTTAACTGAGCTACCGGATCAATTTTCTTCTGTAAAGTATCTGATTGATTATCGTTGTCCCGAGAACTATCGGGATGTTGGTGATTACGGTCAATAAAGGCTTTTGACATTCTTAATTTTTTTCATCATTCTTTGTGCAATAACAAATATAATTAATATCATTCAGAATATACCCATTAAGGTTAATACTTTCGTATTGTGAATTTTAATCTTTGTATTTTAATGCGAGAAAAGATTCAGTTTCTCATTGAATATTTGAGTAGTTTTAAAATGAGATACTTCGACTGGTTCAGGATGACAACATTTTTAAAATTTTATAACTTGATTTCTGTATTCAAGAAGAACTTTCTGCAAAAAGAAGATGTCCAAAAAGCCTCAAAACCTGTCATTCCCTTGAACTTTTCTCATGAGCATAGCGAGTAAAAAGGGAATCTCTTATGTTTCAATAATTAACTGTAAAGAGATCCCCAATCAAGTTGGGGATGACAAAAGTGTCTTTTTGGACATCCTTTTCAATATAAATTCGTTTCTAATTATTCAACCAAACCAAGCACTTTTGCTGTAGCTTTTCTGGTATCACGACAAAGTTTCGCATCATCAATAAGTGATTTACCATAGCTTGGTATCATTTCACTAATTTTACTTTTCCAATCCTCAGATTCAAGCTGTTTAGGAAAACATTTCTCGAGTATTTCAAAGGTAGTAGTAACAGCTGTTGATGCTCCTGGCGATGCTCCTAATAATGCTGCTAAACTCCCATCTTCACTATTAATAATTTCTGTTCCTAATTTTAAAACACCACCCTTTTCTTTATCCTTCTTCATTATTTGAACTCGCTGACCGGCAGTATATAATTCCCAATCTTCCTCATTTGCAATGGGAAAATACAATTTAAGAAATTTAAACCTGTCTTTTTTCGATTGCATTACTTGTCCAACCAGATATCTTATTAATCCAAATTCATGCCATGCAACAGAAAGCAAAGGTTTAATATTATCTAATCTTAATGATCGTATTAAATCAAGTTTCGATCCTGTTTTTAAAAACTTCATCGACATTCCGGCATATGGTCCAAATAACAGTGAATCTTCACCATTAATTCTTCGGTCGTCTAAATGTGGCATCGACATAGGAGGTGATCCTTCTGCAGCTTTTCCATATACTTTTGCATTATGTTCCTTTATTACCTCAGGATTTTTACAGCGCATAAACTTCCCACTCACAGGAAATCCTCCGTATCCTTTACCTTCTTTAATTCCCGACTTTTGTAACATCGATAACGAGCCACCTCCACTACTTATATATACAAATTTGCTATTTGATATATTCGTTTTACCTGTTTTAGTATTCTTAACTTTTAAATCCCAGCTGCCATCAGATTGCTTTTTAAGATTTTTTACTTGATGATTTACAAGAACTTCAACTCCTTCACAAGTTTTCAGATATGCAATTATTCCTTTGGTAATAACATCAAAATTAACATCAGTACCTGCCTGCATTCTTGTAACACCCATTTTTTCATCTCTATCTCTATCCTTCATCATCATGGGCACCCATGAAGCAACCTCATTGAAATCTTCTGAATACTTCATATCCTCAAAAAGAGCAAAAGGAGTCATCGCTTTATGTCTCCTTTTAAGAAAATTTATATTTTTTTCGCCCCAAACAAAACTCATATGAGGAACTGTTTTAATAAAAGAATCTGTTAAGATTTTTTGTTCTTTTAAATAAGCCCAAAATTGTCGAGAAGTTTCAAAGGATGAGGCAATTTCAAGAGCCTTCTCAATTTTAATTGAACCATCTTCCTGTTCAGGAGTATAATTTAATTCACAAAAAGCAGAATGACCAGTACCTGCATTATTCCACGAATCGGAACTTTCTGCAGCTACTTTATCAAGCTTTTCATAAATAGTAATTTTTGCTTCTGGCATCAATTTTTTCATCATTAGACCCAGAGTAGCGCCCATAATGCCTGCTCCTATTACTGTAATGTCTTTTTGGGTATCCATAGGTTAATCTTTTGGTGCGATGCTAATATAAGAAAAATCTAACTATTTACATATATCGCAAACTATTCATAAAAAGCAAATTAGCCTTAAGTTATTATTTGGCCTTAATTTCTTGATGCTTTGTAATGCTTCTTTTGTCATAAACAAATACTTAAAATAATTGTTCTAATTTGAATAAAGAAGGTTGTTAATTGCAAAGAAAAATCGATATGAATGATGATTTAAAACATGAAAATTGTCGCCTTTTTTTCATGTTTTTTACATTACTTTTGCGCCGGATTGATCATACAGACCAATTAATATATTTTCTCTGTTAAAAAATTTAAATTTAAGGGTATCATGTACGGAAAAATTAAGGAACATTTACAAGTAGAGCTTGACGCTATTAAAAGTGCGGGCTTGTATAAAAACGAACGCATAATTACCAGCCCTCAAAAAGCGGATATAAAAGTTAGTACTGGTCAGGATGTATTAAACTTTTGCGCGAATAATTATCTTGGACTTTCAAACCATCCTCGTCTTATTCAAGCAGCAAAAGATGCATTAGACACACATGGTTACGGAATGTCGTCAGTACGTTTTATTTGTGGAACTCAAGATTTACATAAAGAACTTGAAAAACGTATTGCTGATTATTTCGGAACTGAAGATACCATTTTATATGCTGCTGCATTTGATGCAAATGGAGGTTTATTTGAGCCTTTATTAACTAGTGAAGATGCTATTATTTCTGATACTTTAAATCACGCTTCAATTATTGATGGTGTTCGTTTGTGTAAAGCAAATCGTTACCGTTATGAGTCTGCTGATATGGAAGATCTTGAAGATCGTCTTAAGGAAGCTCAGAAACATCGTTTCAGATTGATCGTAACCGATGGTGTTTTCTCAATGGACGGACATGTTGCTCCGCTTGATAAAATCCATGAACTTGCAGAAAAATACGATGCAATGGTTATGGTTGATGAATGTCATTCGGCAGGCGTAGTTGGTGAAACAGGAAAAGGAGTTTCAGAATTGTTTGATCTAAAAGGAAAAGTAGATATTATTACGGGTACATTAGGTAAAGCTTTTGGTGGTGCTATTGGAGGTTTTACTACAGGAAGAAAAGAAATAATAGATATGTTACGCCAAAGATCACGTCCATATTTATTTTCAAACTCTATTCCTCCAGCAGTTGCAGCTTCAGGAATTGAAGTTTTTAAAATGCTTGAAGAAACAAATGAACTACACGACCAACTTGTAGAAAACACTGGCTATTTTAAAGAAAAAATGCTTGCTGCCGGATTTGATATAAAACCTAGCAAATCTGCAATTCTTGCTGTTATGCTTTACGATGCTAAATTATCACAAGATTTTGCAGCTAAGTTACTTGATGAAGGTATTTATGTAATCGGATTTTATTATCCTGTTGTACCTAAAGAAAAAGCGAGAATAAGAGTTCAGATTTCTGCTGGTCATAAAAAAGAGCATTTAGATAAAGCTGTTGAGGCTTTTACTAAAATTGGAAAAGAACTTGGAGTATTAAAATAGTTTTTAGATATGAGTATATAGTATCAAGATATATTATTAACAAAAAGGATCAGCAAAATTGCTGATCCTTTCTTTTTTATAGAGTTCTTGTTTTTAAAATAATCCGTGAATATTGGCATCAATCTTACTAATAATTGTACTTAAATCTTCCTTTTCTTCTGTAAAGTTCAAATTATCAACATCGATAATTAATAATTTACCAAGATTATAAGAACTAACCCAAGCTTCGTAACGCTCATTTAATCTTTTTAAATAATCTAAACGAATTGAGTTTTCGTAATCTCTTCCTCGTTTCTGAATCTGATTAACTAAAGTAGGAACTGTTGCTCGCAAATAAATAAGTAAATCAGGAGGTTGAATTAATGAAGTCATTAAATTGAAAAGTGTAAAATAATTTTCAAAATCTCGTGTAGACATTAAACCCATTGAATGAAGGTTTGGTGCAAAAATATAGGCATCTTCATATATTGTTCTGTCTTGGATTACTGTTTTACCCGATTTTCGAATATTTAAAATCTGATTTAAGCGACTATTTAAAAAATACATCTGAAGGTTAAAAGACCATCGTTGCATTTCTTCATAGAAATCATTCAAATACGGATTGTCATCAACATCTTCATAGTGTGCATCCCAATTGTAATGCTTTGATAACAACCCCGCTAAGGTTGTTTTGCCAGATCCAATATTACCTGCAATGGCTATATGCATTCCTCCTGTTGAGTTATCTTTTGTCATATCTTAAATCTTTCTTTTCAATTTCTGATTAAATAAGGTTGGCTTTTTCTCAAATAACGAAGGATAATCTTCATCGAATTTTTTCAAAACCGATGTAATAATTATCTCACGCATAAATTTCGACTTATTAATTATTTTATATTTTTTGCAATAATGTTCTATTGCTTGTATTTCCCTCTTATTAAACAATATCGATTTTCGGTGCACTCTTTTTAAGCTATCATCCTTTTTAACTTTCCTCTTTTTCACCACTACTCTTTTAATTTATTTAAATTATACACCAAAATCTTTTTTTCTGTTTGAACAAAAAGCTTGTTTCCTTCTATTGTTACTTTTTTTATATTCTCTATCGGGATTTTTACATTCTCTTCCTGATAATTCTGTGTATTATAGTAATATAATTTTCCGTCAGAATAATATACAATAACATTATCAATTACCTGAAAATTAGCAATATTTATTGAAGGAAAGGTTTTAATATAAACTCCATAACTATCAAATTGCATTACTCCGGCATTTTCAAATCCCACATAAATATAGTCATTTTTTTCAAGCATAAAAGCCTGATTCGCGCCTGTATTTTGATCAAATATTTCCTTTATAACAGCACTCTTCTTTACAATATTAAGGTGTTTGTCGAGATATAATAACTGTGCTGAATTTTGATCAAGAACCCAGAATCCTCCGTTAACAGACTGACAAACTGAAACTACGTTATATATTCCTTTATCGTCTAAAGAGATTGGACTTATAATCTCAGTTAGATTTTTGTCAAGAAATAATATTCTATTAAAATCCTTGTAGTAAACTAATATTCTGAATGGATCTGTAGGATCAATACTGCTAATTCTGCCTGAAGAAAAATTACTGTAAACTAACTTTTTATTATCCTTAGTATTAATCTTTATTAATTCTGAATTTTGAACAATATACAGATTTCCAAAACCATCAGTGGAAAAAAAGTCCGCTTCATAATTGTATTCTTTTTCGGGAATAATTCCGTCTGAAATTGTAAACGAAAAAATCCCTAATAAAAAAGATATACAAAATGATAGTATCATTTAATTTGAAATTTGAGCATTAAGCTCCAGTAACTCATCAATGTATTGTCTTCCATTTACAAGTCTGGGAACTTTATTTTGACCTCCTATTTTACCTTTTGCTTTAAGCCAATCATAAAATAAATTTTTATTTGCAATGGTAACCAGAGGTTTGTCTAGAGTAATGTCCTTATATCTTTTTGCCTCATAATCGGAATTAACTTTTTGCAATGAAACATCTAAAATATGTGTGAATTTTTTAATGTCATCAGGCATTTTCTCAAAATCGATTAGCCATTGATGTGTTCCTTTTTTTCCTTCTTCCATAAATACTGGGGCTGCCGTATAGTCCTTAATTAGCGCTCCAGTTTTTTTGCAAGCCTCATGCAATGCACTTTCTGCATTATCAACAATTATTTCTTCGCCAAAGGCATTCATAAAATGCTTGGTTCTTCCACTAATCTTTATTTTATGAGGATATAATGAAGTAAAAGTAACAGTATCACCAATTAAATAGCGCCATAAACCAGAATTTGTAGTAATTATTATAGCATAATTAACATTGCGTTCAACATCGTCAATATGTAAAACTTTTGGATTTGATTTTTTAAGATCATCGACCTTAATAAATTCATAAAAAATACCATAGTCAAGCATTAGAAGCATGTCGTTTTCGTCAGATCTGTCTTGTATTGCAAAGAAACCTTCGGATGCGTTATATGTTTCCAAATAATTCATATTAGGAGTAGGAATTAACTTTAGAAACTGCTCTCGATATGGTTCAAAACTTACTCCACCGTGAGTAAAAAGCTCAAGGTTAGGCCAAATTTCAAGAAGATTATTTTTACCTGTTTTATCAAGAATATATCTGATTAATACCAGCATCCACGATGGAACTCCGGCTAAACTTGTAACATTTTCTTTCAACGTGGCATCTGCTATTTTCTCCATTTTTTCTTCCCACTCACTCATAAGAGCTATTTCTTGTCGTGGAGTACGAATAAAATATGTCCAAAATGGTAGGTTCTCTATTAAAATTGCAGATAAATCGCCGTAAAAAGATTCATTATTGATCTTATTTATTTCGTGACTTCCACCAAGTGTTAAGCCTTTGCCTTTGAATAATTCTGTTTCTGGATAGTTGTTTGTATAAAGAGCAAGAATGTCTTTTCCTCCACGGAAATGTGCATCTTCGAGTGTTTCTCGCGAAACAGGAATAAATTTGCTTTTATCGTCTGTTGTTCCTGAAGATTTTGCAAACCACTTTATTTCTGTGGGCCATAATAAATTCTGTTCTCCTTTTAATAGTCTATCAATATATGGTTTAATCTCTTCATAAGGTTGAACCGGAACTCTTTCTTGAAATTTCTCAATACTATCAATCGATTTGAAATCATATTTTTCTCCAAATTGAGTTCCCTTTGCTTTATCTATTAAATTAAACAAAACCTCACGCTGCGCATCATAAGGGAATTTCTTGAATAAGTCGATCTGATACAATCGCTTAAAATTAAGCCAGGTAACTATGGAGTTAATAATTTGCATCAGCTTTTTAAATATTGATGAAAAAACAAAACCAAATATAATTAATATTTGGCTTTATAATAAAAGAATAATATGTGTTTTATCAAAACATTTCTTATTGCTTCTTTATTTTACATAATCTAAGTGCTGCTTCCTTCAATACTTTTTCTTCTCGCGCAAAGCTAAAACCGAGTATTTTATTGTCGATAGAATCGTGGTAAAATACTGATAACGGGAATAATGCAACACGATATTCATCCATTATTCTTCGTGCAAATTCTGTGTCTTTTTCATCACTCAAATTACTAAAATTTAAAAGTTGATAAAAAGTTCCTTTTGCTGGAATAATTTCAAAACCTGAATCTTTAAGCAAATCAACAACAAAATCTCTGTTTGCTTGGAAATTCTTCTTAATCCTACCAAAATCAACTCCTTTGTTCAAATAATCGGCTAAAGCATATTGTAAAGGAGTATTTATAGTGTTTATTTGAAAAAGGTGTTTTTTACGAATCTGAGCCATTAACTTTTCTGGACCTATACAATATCCAATCTTCCATCCTGGAACATTAAATGTTACACCAAAAGAAGAAATAACTATACTTCTTTCTGCTAATTGCTCATTTGATAATATGCTTTGATGTTTTTGATTATCAAATACAATGTGTTCAAAAACTTCGTCACTAATAACGTTTATTTTTGTTCCATTAGTTATTTTCTTAAGCTGTGCAATATCTTCTTCGCTAAACACAGCTCCGGTAGGATTATGAGGAGTGTTTACAATTATTAATTTTGTTCTTGTGTTTATTAACTTTTGAACCGCTTCCCAATCAATGTTATAATCTGGCTCTTTTCGTTGAACAAATACAGCTCTTCCTCCATTACTAATAATTGCTGGAACATAACTGTTAAAAGCAGGTTCGAATAAAACTACCTCATCCCCTTCATTAACAAAGCTACTAATTGCAGTATACATTGCTTGAGTAGCACCAGCCGATATTGTAATCTCATTTTGAGGATCGTAACTTACTCCATGTTTTTTCTTAATAGTAGAAGAAATTGCTTTTCTAAGCTCTAAGAGCCCATCAGGATGAGCATATTCAGCAGATTTTTCTTTAATATATTTTGCAGCAAGTTCTGTTAGGGTATCTGAACAAGGTATTTCTGGCGATATTTTTGCCAAATTTATAATGTCTGTATCCTGAACTAACTCAGAGATTACAGTGTAAATATCTTTTCCTATACTCGACAACTTTTCTTTGATCATAAGATATTGTTTCTAAAATTCGGAACGCAAATGTATGAAATTATCTTAACTAAAAAAGTGCCCTGAAGCAGTCTTTTTAAGGTTTTTCATGTGATTATTGTTCATCTCAACTTTTAAACCGAAAATTAATGAAAAACTTCCTTTAAAACACTCGTGGATTTTATTTCTGAAATTCCTGTATTATGTAGGCGATAATACTCAATTATTTTCTCAAGCATTTCTGTTCTTACCTTATAAGTAATTTTTAAACTTTCATGTTGATCAGCCGAAAAGTTCATTAATTTACTGAAAATAAGACTGTGTTCTTTATCAAGAAATGAAGTGTGAAAAGGCTTAATTTGCATAAAAGCTCCTGCTTTTAAGTCGAAAAAACATTTTTCTTCAGAATAATTATTGTTTGGGTAAAAACCAAGGTACTTTGATAATTGAATTAAAAAATAAATATGAAAAACCGATAATCCAGATTCTTTCAAATCAAGAATTTGCACTGAGTTATACAAATACTCAAATAATTCCTTATTAGGTTCCTGTTCTTGAATAGCTTTGTAAATTATTTCTGCAATAAAAATTGCTATTGTACTCTTCCTAATATCATAAGGTAATGATGAGAAAATTACTGCGTTTTGAACCTCTTTTACCCTTTGCAAATCTCTTTTAGGTTTATTATAAACCTCCATGTCGAGTAAAAACATAGGTTGAAGAATATTTGCTTTTATTTTTGCCTTTTTACTTCTTACTCCATTAATAATATAGGCTTGTCTACCAAAACGCTCAGTGTATATAGTTACAATTACACTCGTTTCAGAATACTTAATATAATGGAGTACTATTCCTCTCGTTTTATAAAGCATCTATCAAACTATTTTTACAAAAATATCTAATCTTATTTAATCAAAAATCATTTATATTGAATTTGTTTTTCTAAAATATAAATCTCTAATTCATGTCTGATAATCAATCAATAATCAAAGTTAATCAAATTATATTGACCCCATTTTTCAAAATTGGTATATTATTTGTTCTTTTATGGAAACTAATCTATTTTTAGTATATTTCGAATATTAAATAACGTATATATGAAAATTGAAATCTTCAGTAAAAATCTTAAACGAGTTATCTTATTAATCCTGTGTTTAACTTCTTTAAATATAGTAAAAGCACAGAAAGAACCTGCTTGGTTAATGCAATCGTGGAGAACAGAACAATATCCATCAAATGTATTTATTACCGGCTTTGCTCAAGATGACAAAAACAGCAGTGAGACTTTAGCTGAAGCTACTGAAAGATTAAAAGATTTAGCACGTACTAATTTATCAGAAAGTATTTTAGCTTCGGTTAAAAGCGTTAGCGACAACTACATGCAAAGTGTAACAGAAGATGGTTCCGAAACTTTTACTGAAAAATTTCAATACGAAACACAAATTACTACAGATCTTGAAATAAATGGAATACATGTAGAGACTTTCACAAAAGATAATATTGTTTATGGATTTGCTTATGCAAATAAGTACGAAATTATTGGATATTATAAAGCAAACTTAAATATGTTTGTGCAACAGATAGAAGGTTTTATAAGCACAGCAACTGAACTGGAAGAAAAGAGAGAAAAAAATAAAGCAAGAGCTGAGTTTAATAAAACACTACCCATTTTTACCGAAGTTACTGAAGCTCAGGGCATACTAAGTGCTGTTGATAAAAGCATTAGCGAGGATGAATTGAAAATGGAGAAAACAATGAAGCTTTATAACGAGATTGTTCAAGCAAATGCACGTTTAGAGCAAGGAGTATATGTATATATGATAACAAACGAAGATGTTTTTGGAGAAAAAACCATATCTATAGAAAATCATTTAAAAGCAATTTTAGCTGAAAATGGTTGTAGTTTCACTAATGATGAAGATGTCGCCGATTGGAAAATTAAAATAAATGCACGCTCAAGAGAATATAACTTCTCAAATAAAGTGTATTTTAGCTACGTGGATGCGAAAGTGGAACTTTTTAAAGCCCCATCAGATAAGCATGTATATCAAAATGAGTTTTCTCATAAAGGAGCACATAGCAAATCGTATGCTGCCGCTGCAGGAAAAGCTTTTACAGAAATAAGCAACCTTATATCAGAAAAAATATTAACCTGGATAAATAATTAAATAATATAGCCATGAATAAAATAAACCTATTAATCATTATTCTTGTATTATCTTTAATTGGCACGGTAAACGGTCAGGAAGATAAAAAAGTAGCGGTATTTGATCCGGTTGGAGAGGTTTCTGACAACTTGAAAATAATTATCCGTGAAGAGCTTAGTAATGCAGTTGTTAATACTTTAGGATTTACAGTTTTAGAGCGTGAACTAATAAATAAAGTAATTGCTGAAAATAAATTTCAAATGACCGGTCATGTTGATGATGGACAAATTGGTGAATTAGGAAAGAAAATGGGTGCAAATTATGTGTGTTATGCTTCAATTTCTTCTGTTGGAGGAAACTACTATATTTCATGTAAAATGGTAGATGTTATGACTGCAAAAATTGAAAGACAAAATACAGGAATAACACAATCAGGATTAGATGATTTATTTACTGTTGTTTCAACTGTTTCAAGAGCAATGTTACAACAACAAGGAGCATCTATTAAAAATAGAACATCTTCAAGCTCTAAATTAAGTCAACCCAAATATGTAATTGATGATTCAGATTCTAAGGATTTAATTGAATTAAACATGATGGGATTAAGCCTATTAGTTATGCCAATTGATGGTACTCCAACAAAAACAACATGGCCAGAAGCTAATCAAGCTTGCGTAGAAAGTAATGCCTACGGATTAACTGAGTGGAGATTACCTACAAAACTTGAGATTTCAAGAATGTATGCTCAAAAATCGCAGCTAAGAAAAATGGAAACTTATTGGTATTGGTCTGCAACTCCATATAAAGGTGACGAATATTTTCGACAGGCGTTTGATGCTGACAAATTAGATCCTGCAGCAGCTAGAGCTAAATCTTTTGTTAGATGTGTTCATAGTAATGGAGTTGTAAACTTGGCAGACGCTGATGGAGTATGGCAATTTAGTATATATGGTACAGATTATCAGGTAATGCCTGAAGACGTTTCTGGCGAATATAAATGGGAAGAAGCTAAAAATACATGTGAAAGTTCTTCTGCTTATGGTTATAACGATTGGGAATTACCTACCATAGACTTACTAGATTTTATGTATAATAATAAAATTGCTCTTAATATGTTGGGAACTTGGTATTGGTCTTCAACACCAAAAAGACAAGGATCGACAAGTGCTATGTTTGAGAAGAATTTTGAAGATGGAAAAAGATATGACACAGGAGCAAATGCAAGACGATCAGTACGTTGTATTAGAAAAGTGACAGATTAAAATCAATGATTTTAAATAAATTAAAAGCCGCAAATAAAGCGGCTTTTATTATTTTATAAACAGAAGTTTTGTAATATATGTTTTGGAGCCGTCGTCGTTAGTACAAAAAACAAGATATACACCTGTACTTACTCTACTTCCCGAGAAATTTCGACCGTTCCACGAAGCTTGCCCTCCTTCTGCATCTGTTTCATAAACTATATTACCACTTATATCTGTAATTTTTACATTTACATCCGATGCTAATCCACGAATTGTAACATCGCCTTCGTAATCTTCTCGTACAGGATTTGGATAAACATAAACATCCTTAAAATCCTCGCTGCCCATTGTGGCAGTACCACGATAAGAAATTAAACCTTTATCTGTTGCAAAAAAAACTTCTCCACTTTCGTGGTTTATAGCGACATTATTAATCCTATTAGATAGTAAAGGACTATTTTCAGCAGTAAAATGATTTATTTCGTCTGTTCCATCTTTAGAAACTAAATACACACCAGCACTTTGTGTTCCGATCCATTTTCGGTTTGCTCCATCAACAGCAATTGAGGTAACTACTTCTGTATTTAACAAATATTGGGTAACATCTCCGACAGTAAGAATAATTCTTCTTGCATAAAATCCGTCTTCAAAAACACTTTCTGGATTAGAGTAAATTACAATTCCCAGATCGGTTCCTACCCAAATTTCTCCATTTAAATCTTCGGCAATTGAATGTACATTGTTTGAAATAATCTTCCCGTTTTCATCAAGTATATTCAGTTTCTTATACTGATCATCTTCTTCATTGCTTAATGTTCCATTGTTATTAAAAACAAACAAGCCATCTCCATTAGGAAGAACAAGCCATTTTTGATTATTTTCTGTTACAATAATGTCACTAGTCCTTAAATTGCTAATCTCTTCATCATAATTAAAACTTAACCACTCTCCCCCACTTGTTAGTACAGATACCGGGCTGGTTACATTTGTATTGGTAACCCAAAGATTATTTTCATTATCAAATGCTAATCCATAAATACGACAAAAGCTATCTCCAGGAATCATTGACTGCAAGGTACTGTTTGTTTCATCATAGGTTGCAACAATTTCGTTATTTCTATATTCAACAAGTCCATTCCCCCAACTCCCAGCAAAAAAATGATCAGAATTTTGAGGATCAATTTCAACAGAAATGTAATCTACCGCATCATAGTTTAATAATGAATTCCATCTTTCATTTTGAAAAGAAAAAACAAAAGCGTTTAAAAAAACATTCCCGAATGTAGGACTAATACCCCCTGCAGCTACTAAAACACGTTCGTTTTTTATATCTAAAGAAAAGGCATTTGATAAATACGGTGCGTTGGGAACAATTGTTTCTACTGCTCCGTTTTGATATCGGATTAATCCTCTTCCATTATCGGCTATATAATTAACATTACTTGCAGTTGTAATTGCATCAAAAGGATGAAAATTTGTAATTTCGGAATTAGAGATCGTTGTTATTAAAGACAGATTGGAATCATATACCAACACCTCTGTATCTGTAATAATGTTCAATCGAGAGTCTGAAAAATGTATATTATGAATTGTGCTATACGTATTTTTGAATATATTCCATAAACCATTTTTATATTGATAAATAATATCGTTTGATGCTTCATTTGCCTGATTTACCAAAATATCTCCATTGTTAACGTAAATAGAATTAAATTTTGATGTATACGACGGAATATCAGTAATTATCTGCCAATTAGAATAGTCGGCTAAATTTGGATTGCTATAATCTGCTATAAAAACTCCCTGATTTGTTGCTGCATATAAAAAATTATTGCTTAAATACAACTGATTTATTTGAAGTTGTGTTCCAAGATCACCAATAAAATAAGTTTCTTTAATTTCTCTTTTCTTTGTATTAACAACTACAATTCCAAAACCGCAAGATAAATAAGCATATTCATCAATAAATAAAATGTGATTAATTGATTTACTTCCACTTATTGTTTCTCTTTTAATATCAGAAATATTATAAACTTCGCTATCAAAAATTAAATCAACATTCCCATTTGAATACCCAACGAATAATAAATTATTTTCATTTGAATACTCAATTGCAGAAACACCAATATCTGACAATAAATCAACTTTTGTATTCTTTTCAACATTTTGATCATTTTTGTTGTACGAAAAAATTCCGCTTTCTGAAGCAATGTATATTTTTGTTGGGGATTCGGCAATATGTCGTGAATATGTAAAAGACAAATGATCACGCCATTCTCCTACACCGATTTGCGAATAAGAAAAACTGGAGATGAGTAATATAAGAAGTTGAATTAAAAAAAGTTTTTTCATCAATCGATTTATTATCAAAAACCTAATTTTCTTTTGGATATTGTATGCATTAACGATTTTTTAGAAACTCTACCAATTTCATTGTTGCTCTTGCACGATGACTAATTTTATTTTTTTCATCAAGAGACATTTGTGCAAATGATAAATCGTAACCCTCTGGTTTAAATATAGGATCATATCCAAAGCCATCCAATCCTACTTTTTCTGTAAGTATTTCGCCATTAACCTTTCCTTCGAAATAATATTCTTTTCCATCTAATATAAGAGCAATTACAGTTTTAAAACACGCTTTTCTACTTTCAATTCCTTGCATTTTCTCAAGAACTTTGTTCATGTTATCATCAAACGTACAAGGTTCACCAGCATATCTTGCTGAGTAAACTCCCGGTTCTCCATTTAAAGCATCAATCTCAAGCCCTGTATCATCAGCAAAACAATTTATCTTGTATTTGTCAAAAATAAAATTTGCTTTTTGCGCTGCATTTTCTTTAAGCGTCTCAAAATCTTCAGGTATTTCCTCATGGCATCCGATCTCTTTTAAACTTAAAAGTTTTATTCTATTACCAAGCAAAGATTGAACTTCTTCAAGCTTATGTAAATTATTTGTAGCAAAGACTAATTCCATATCATTTTAAAAAAAGTGGATGACATTTCTGGTCATCCACATAATTATATATTCTTTTTAATACTATTTTAATGAAATCCTTCCCACACTGTTAAATCTGCTCTAGGATTAACAACCATTACTGGTATTTTTGAACTGTTTGCAATAATATATTGTTCCTGAGCTCCAACAACGTAATCAGCTAATCCTATATTTTTTGTAGTAAGAATTAAAATCAAGTCGGCATTAATGCTTTTTCCAAACTCCATAATTTCAACAGCGAAGTTCTTTTTGCCCTCAGCAGTATGAATTTCGTAATCAACTCCCTTTGCATCCATTATTTTACGAGCGAAAACAATATTTGCTTTTATTCTTTTAATAAATCCAACATCAGTAGTATTTGGTTTTACAATATGAAATTTAGGAGTAAAGTTTTTGTGCAAATAGTTCACCCAATTAAGCATTTCTTTGCTTTCCTTTTTAAAATCAATAGGTAAAACAATATCTCTCATGTCAGTTTCATTAGGATTCTCTTGCACCACAACAAAAGGTACTTTTGAACTAACAATTACTTTAAGAGCCCAGCTACCGGTAAGTTTTTGCATTCCTTTAAGACCATGAGTCCCCATAACAACTAATTCAGAATCTACTTCAGAAGCAACTTCACCAATAGTTGTGAAAATTGTTCCTTTTCTAACTATTGCTTCAACTTCTAATCCATTCTTGCCTCTGTTATTGTCAGCAACTTCATTCAATTTCATTTGTGCCTCTTCTTGTTCTTTATCATGTTTTATGATATGAAGCAGAACAATTTTTTTACTATCTGCTTTTTCAGCAAATTTGTATGCGTGCAGTAATGCATATTCAGCAACAGGTGTAAAATCCCATGGAATTAAAATAATGTGATTCTCGTTTTTCATAAAACCCGGATTTATTTAAAATCAACGTTCTTAAATAAAAATTTTTCTTTATATTACAACTATAAAACTTTGACATACAAAGTTCAAAAAACCAAGTTATGTATTTTAAAATAAATTTTCGTAAAAATACACTTTTTTTTTCCATCATTTTTTCTATTTGTTTATTCCTTTATTCAAATATTGGTTTTTCTGAGAATATTGGCAACCCATATGTACAACGTATTTTTCTTAAGAATTATGGTTTTAACAACAATAATTTTTCAATTTTGCAAGATCATAAGGGTGTTATTTATATCGGAAACACTAATGGTATCATACAATTTGATGGAAATTTCTTTGAAATATTAAAAATTCCAGGAATTCCTTATATGGATATTAATATTAAGGGAGAAATTTTTGTTGGAGGAGAAAATGATTTTGGCTTTATTGGTAATAAGGCTTCAGGTAAATCTTACTTTTATTCTTTAGTTGATTCTTTAAGTCCAGAATTAAAATTCTTTGGACAAATTAATGAAGTGGCTTGTGTTGCAAATGATGTATACTTTTGCTCAGATAAAATGTTGTTTAAATGGGATGGGGAAAATACATCAGTAGCAGAAAACAACCAAGAACGCCTACAATTATTCAAAGTTAACGATCAAATTTATCTTGAAAAGGAGGAAAAGGGAATATTCATTTTGATTAACAATCAATTTATCTTTGTTCCTGGAAGTGAGTTTTTTATTGACAAAGATATTGTTGACATGCTTCCGTTTAATGGGCAGATATTAATAAAAACAGCTAAAGAAGAAGGCTTCTTTTTATATAGTAACTATTCTATTGAGCATTTTAAAACAGAAGCAGATTTATTTATTTCAGATAATATATATTCTACATCTTGTGTTCTAAACAACGGGAACTATGCAATTGGCACCAAACTATCAGGAATTATTGTAATAAATAAAAAAGGCGAAGTAGTTTCAACCATTAATGAATCTGCAGGTTTGTTTAATTCAGATGTAAATCTGCTTTTTGCAGGTAATAATAATAATTTATGGGCTTTGCATAATCAGGGAATTAGTCGAATCGAAATTCCATCTTCATATAGCTATTTTAATAAGAACCATGGATTAAAAGGAAACGTGACGTCTGTTACCAGATTCAAAAGTACTCTTTATGTTGCTACCACTGCAGGAGTTTTTTATTTAGACGAATTGTCAGAAAATAATAGAGAATGCCCAGGTTGTGAGGAATTTAATCATTTATCTGACATTACTTCTGGATGTTTTGATTTTCACCATTTTAACAATCAGCTTTTTGTAACTTCTTCTAAAGGTATATATGAAATTATAGGTGAAAAAGCCTTTATGTTTTATAATAGAGATGCCGGACAAATAACAAGTGTATTGCGTTCAACGAAAAATCCTGAGTATCTATTTCTCGGACATAATGATGGATTTTCAGCTATTAGATTTACGGGTGGAATGCTCATAGTTAAAAAGAAAATCATTGGGGTAAATCATAAAATAACGAGTATTGCTGAAGAAGAAGATGGGACTTTATGGTTGTCAGCAAATAGAAGTGGCGTATATAAAATCGATCCATTTGAAAACTATTCAAAAAACTTAAAATTCTCTTTATATAATGATGAAAATGTTTTGATTAAAATTCCTGAATGGATAAATCTATACAATCTCAGTTCAGGAATGTTATTTTCGACTTCAGAAGGAATTTATAGATTTAACAAGGAAAAAGAACATTTTTACAAAGATACATTACTAGGTATTGATTTTATATCAGAAACTAGCTGGGTTTATCCAATTATTGAAGATAAAGAACAGAATTTATGGCTGAATATTATAGGTAAAAATAATACCTCAAATAAAACATTATTTAGGAATACAAAGGCTGACTCGTTACAAACATTAAGACCATTACCTCTTAACAGAATTAAAGATTTTTTTATAACTTCTATACATCCTGAGTCTAATGATATTGTTTGGTTTGGAGGATTTGAAGGCTTGATTAGGTTAAATATTAAAAATAAACTACCTCTTGTAAGCAATTTTAATGTTAAACTACATAAAATAACAATTGGAATCGACTCTGTTGTATATCAACAAGCTTTTGGAAGTTCAAAAGAAGAAGAAAAAATCTCAAGAAATTTCAGTTATAATTCTAATAATATTGCTTTCGAATTCTGTGCTACCGACTATGAAAGTGAAAATCAAATAGTATATCAGTATATGCTGGAGGGATTTGATAAAGAATGGCTGGGTTGGACAAGATTAAATATTAAAGAATACACGAATCTCTATGAAGGGAAATACACTTTTAAAGTAAGGGCAAAAAACATTTTTGATTCAGTATCTGATGTCGCCACATACGAGTTTAATATAAAACCTCCTTTTTATCGAACAAGCTCTGCTTTCTTTATCTATATATTTACTTCAATCTTACTATTTATATTGATAAGCAAATGGAGAGCATATTATTTTGCTCGTGAGAAATTTCGATTAGAGAATATTATTCATGAAAGAACAGAGGAAGTAGTTATCCAAAAAGAAAAAGCAGACAACCTTTTAGAAAGAGTATTGCCAAAAACTACTGCAAAACAGCTAAAATCAGGCAAAAAGGCAGGTCCATACCATTACAACATGGTTACTGTTTTGTTTTCTGACATACAGGGGTTTACAAAAATATCTGAGCAAATGGACTCGGACCTTCTGATTGATGAACTTGACAGGTTCTTCTTGCAATTTGATACAGTTGCTGAAAAATACAATATTGAAAAAATAAAAACAATTGGTGATGCATATATGTGTGCCGGTGGAATACCAGCAAAAAACAGAACCAATCCTGTTGAAGTTGTTGTTGCTGCTCTTGAAATGCAAAACTTCATGAAAGAATTAAAATCACAGATAAAAGATGACTCAAAACATATCTGGGATTTAAGAATTGGAATTGACACAGGCCCTGTTGTTGCAGGAGTTTTAGGCCGAAGTAAAATCTCTTATGATATATGGGGTGGAACGGTTAATACTGCAAGTAGAATGGAGGCCTCTGGCCAGCCAGGTAAGGTTAATATTACAGAAAACACCTATATGCTAATCAAGGATTTCTTTATTTGTCAGTATAGAGGAAAAATGCCCGTAAAATACAAAGGAGAAATTGACATGTATTTTGTTGAAGGATTTATGCCTCATCTGGCATCGGATATTAAAGGACAAATCCCAAACGAAGAGTTTTTTACACAATTACAAATACTTAGGATAAACGATGTAGAAGAATTTGTACTTAGCAAGCTCGAAGATGGATTGCCTGACAATTTATATTATCACAATGTAAAACATACCATTGATGTTGTAACTCAAGTTGAGCTAATTGGACGATCCGAAGGAATTAAAGATGAAGATATGTTAATTCTTAAAACAGCAGCTTTATTCCATGATATGGGCCATTTAGTGAATTATGATACGCATGAGGAGGAAAGTACGAAGCTGGCAAAAAAAATACTTCCGGAGTATCACTATTCTCCTAAGCAAATTGAAAGAATTTGTGAATTAATACTCATTACTCAAATGCCCCCTCAACCTAAAAATCTGCTTGAAGAAATTATGTGTGATGCTGATCTTGATTATCTTGGACGTGCTGATTTTGTACCTGTTTCCATAAACCTTTATAAAGAATATCACGAAAGAAAGAAAATTGATTCAATTCAGGAATGGAATAAAATGCAGCAAAAATTCATTAAAAATCATCAATATTTTACCAAAACTGCACAAAAACTTCGTGAAGTAAATAAGAAAAAGCAGCTCCAAAATATTCAAGAAGAAATAAAAAAAGAGATGGAGAGAGATGATGATTAATTAATACTCTAATTCTACCTTATAACCATTGTGTTTTCGAATATTTAAAACTCTACCTTCATTAAAAATTAAGTATTGTCCTTTTATTCCCACAAGTTTTCCGTTGATGTTGTTTTCTTTATCAAACGAAAATGAATTTACTTTCACAGGATATTCAGATACCGGATAGTTTATTTCCTGAATATTATTATCCTCAATAAAATATTTAATAAATTGTTTTTTTACTAGCTCTTTTGCTTTTGCTTTTTGTTCTATGAGGTTGGTTTCTTTATCAACCTTATTTGTTAACATATTTCGCCAGTTTGTTTTATCAGCAAAATACTTTTTTAGATTTACTTCAATTAACCCAGCAGTATTTCTATTAGGAACCTGTGCTATTTTAATTGCAAAAGATGCACCTTGGTCAATCCATCTAATGGGAACTTGAGCTAATCTAGTGACCCCTACTTTTAATCCACTTGAAATTGCTAAATATACAATATGATCCTGCAAACAATTATTCTTTGACCACTCCATATCGCGTGAAATACCTTCATGTGCTTTACACATTTCGGGTCTTAGAATACAATCATCCGTTTCGGGAGCAGTCCTAAAACACGGGAAGCAATATCCCTGATGAAACGATTTGATCGTTTTTCTTCCACAGCGAATACAATAAATTTCATCTAAAAAAGTAATTTTTATCTCTTTATTAATCAGATCATTCAAGCGTATTTTCCGATCATCTAATTGTAAAAAGTAATCAACCGGATCATTTAGTTCTACTGACATTTTATGTAAAGAACCTTCTATTTTCATCTATTTACATTTTTATTTTCACGATTTTCAAAAAGGCATAACCAGACTCAAAAATAATAAAAATTTTTATTACTGATTTTCAGCCACTTAAACACTGTTCTGTAAAATATTTACTACTATGTGTTGCATGGTAGTGTATTTTTTATATATCTTTGTATTGTAATTTTATTATGTATAGTATAGTACTATAAACAAATATGAAATGAAAAACTATATAATCTTAATAATTAGCGTCTTAATTATAACTTCTTGCCAGATTCAACAACAGGAAGTGAAAAATCATCCATTTGTAACTGAATTTATTAATTCTTTAAATGACGAATCTAAAACTTTAATACTAGAATTTTGGGCTCCATCATGTGGATCGTGCATAAAGTTAAAGAATGATATTTTTGAAAATGATCAGAACATAAATTTCTTAAAAGAAAATTTTTTATTAGTTAAAGTTTCTCCTTCAGACTTAAATTACAAGTCATTATTTAAATATTACAATCTTAATACCCAAAGTTCTGTTTTGTTTTTCAATAAGCAGGGAGTTGAAATTGAACGTTCAGTAGGTTATAATGGAAACAAAGAATCATATATTGCTTTTTTAAAAGATATTAATAACAGAAAGAATTTATTCGTTGATGTAAATGAAAAATATCTTAAGGACACAACTGACATCCTATCCAATTACTTATTAGCGAATAAGCTATTATTTAGATATGAAAATCAAGAAGCGTTAAAGCATTTCAATTATATAATTCACAATGATGTAGAGGATGCGCTTAAATATCAGTTGGAATGTAAATTTAGAATAGCAGAAATAGAATTTCTTAAAACTGGCAATATTGATAAGCTAATAGATCTTACAAAAACTTCTTTAGATGATGAATTTGCTCCTCAAGTATATTTATATTTAATCAATTATTATAAAAGTAAAAAAGATCACAAAAATAGCATATTCTCAAGTGCGGAGGCATTGTATAAATTTCCACATCACCCAGATCTTTTAAATAAACATGCCTGGAATATTTATTTATTTAAAATAAAAGAAGATTTAAACGAAGCATTAGAAATGACCAAAAAAGCTATAAATATTAATCCAAATGTAGCAGGATACTGGGATACTCAAGCCTGGATATACTTTGAATTAGGAATGCATATTAATGCCATTGAATCAGAGAAAAAAGCGATTGAATTATTTCCGCATCAAACATATAAAAATGCATTAAATAAATTTATATCAGATAATAACAAGACTATTAAAAATACATAAAACTGTTATGAAAACAACAATAACAATAAATCTAGGAGGAATAGTATTTCATATCGACGACGATGCTTATGAAATGCTGCATAACTACCTTATCGCTGTAGAAAAACAATTTTCAGGCGAGGAAGAACGCAAGGAAGTCATGTCAGATATTGAAGCACGTTTATCTGAATTATTTACCGAAATTCTTGGACAAAAGAGAGATGTAATAATGAAAGATGACGTTTCGAAAATATTTGAGATAATGGGCGAGCCCGAAGACTTTCTTGATGACGAATCTAAAAAAGAAGAACCTAAACGTAAATACCGATATCAAAAAACATCTAAAAGATTGTTTCGGGATCCTGACAACAGTATTTTAGGAGGTGTTTGTGGTGGTTTAGGTGCCTACTTTAATATAGATCCTATCGTATTTAGAATACTATTTATCATTTTACTAATTGCCGGATCAGTTGGATTTTGGATTTATATTATTCTCTGGATTGCTATACCGGAAGCATCTACAACAGCTCAAAAACTTGAAATGCGTGGTGAACCTATCACCATTGAAAATATAAAAAGAGCTGTACGCGAAGAATTTGAAAATGTTAAGAGAAACATGAAATTCTAAAACGTACTCACTAAAACATTTTATCATACTAAAATAAAAAATATGAATCCCGAAAATACAAAAGCTCAGATGAAAAAAGGCGTATTGGAATTCTGCATACTATCTATCCTTTCAAAGCAGGATTATTACGCTTCCGACATCATTAAAGCTCTAAAAGAAGCTAAGATGATAGTTGTTGAAGGAACTCTTTATCCCCTATTAACCAGACAAAAGAACGCTGGTTTATTAAGCTATCGCTGGGAAGAATCAACACAAGGACCACCTCGTAAATATTATACTTTAACCGAAGATGGTAAAAAGTATTTAAAAGAACTTGATTCATCGTGGACAGAACTTGTCGATGCAGTTAACTCGATTAGTAAAAAGTAATAAATCTGTTTAAATCATAAATTTTAAAGTGATGAAAAAAACAATAAAAATAAATATAAGCAGTGTAATTTTCCACTTAGATGAAGATGCATATCAGATACTACAAAACTATCTAACTGATATTAATCAGCGTTTTGCATCAACAGAAGAAGGAAAAGAAATTATTTCTGACATTGAACATCGAATTGCAGAAATTCTTCAAAGTAAGCTTTCAGAGCAAAAACAAGTTATTACAAGCGATGATGTAAATGAGGTTATTGAAATAATGGGTCGCCCTGAAGATTTTGAAGGTGAAGAAGAGAACACAAATACACATAGTCAGTATTATGATAAATCCTCAAAAAGATTATATCGCGATCCGGAAAATAGAATTTTAGGAGGTGTTTGTTCAGGTATTGCAAATTTTTTAAATATTGATCCTATAATTATAAGAATTCTGTTTTTTGTTTTATTATTTGCATATGGGATTATTGGAATTATATATATTGTTCTATGGGCATTACTCCCAGCAGCTACCACTACGGCTCAAAAATTAGATATGCGAGGAGAAAAATTAAATATCTCCGACATTGAAAAGAATGTGCGTAAAGAGTACGATACAGTAAAGGACAACCTTAAGAATTTTAAAAATTCAAAGGATTACGAGCGTACTCAAGGTTTTTTTGAAAATCTAAGTTATGCAATCGGTGCTTTCTTTAGATTTATATTTAAATTTATTGGTGCTTTAATTGGTCTTGCTTTAATTGTTGCTGGAGTTGGTTTTCTAATTGGTTTAACTGGAACGTTAATCATTGGAGAACCATTTATGCCCTGGAATAATCTTATTATAAACGATCATGTTATATTTTCGGATATGTTACATTCGTTTGTAGATCCAAATACATTGTGGATAATTGCTATTTGTGCAGTTCTGGTTGTGTTTATTCCCTTATTTGGAATTATTTATGGTGGATTTAAACTATTATTTGGAATAAGGCCTAACGATCGCCCAATAGCTGGAATAGGATTTGCCGCTTGGTTGGTAAGTTTGATAGTACTTATCGTTTTGGTTGGATTGCAAGTTAGAGATTTCTCTTATTCTGTAAGTGACCCTGAAAAAATTGTTATCGACCAAACGGAAAACAAAACAGTTTACTTAAAAGCGCGTGAAGACAGAGACATTTCTACTTCTACCTTCTATATTTTTGATGAAGAATTTCAGATAATGTATGATGAAGATGATAATAAGCAATTATATGCTTTTCCAGAAATTGATATAGTTCAAGGATATTCCGATCATGTTGTCATTGAAATAGACAAAGAAGGTCGCGGCTCTAATCGTAAACAAGCTTTAGAAAATGCTGAAGATATAGAATATCGCGTAATGCTAAAAGATTCTGTAGTAATATTCGATGCTGTATATTCTATTCTTGATAAGCATAATTGGAGATTTCCTGAAGTAGATATCACCGTAAAAGTACCTGTGGGTTATATTTTATATTTAGATGATAGTATTGAAGAACAGCTGGATTATATCCAGAAAGAAAAATATTATCGCCACGATGAAATGGTTGGAAAATATTGGATAATGACCGATGAAGGACTAGAAAAATATTATAAGGTAACTTATAATGATGAATAATTATTAATGAATTTATGTGAGATTGGGATATTAAATTTGGTTTTAGTAATCCAATCTCTTTTTTTCGGTGTTTTTTATTAAAAAAACTTTCAAAAATATTTGCAGAGAACAAAATTTTTATAAATTTGCACACTCAATCAATTGTCCGATGGTGTAATTGGCAACACATCTGATTTTGGTTCAGAAGAGTCCAGGTTCGAGCCCTGGTCGGACAACAAAACTCAGCTTTACGGCTGGGTTTTTTGTTTTATACACTTTCCTTCAATTGTCATAAAGATTTTTAATAATAAAACTTTAACATTCCCTTGACATCCAGCATATCAGTGTCGTATCTTGCATAAGTTTTCACTAAAAATTTTAAACAACCAAAACTAAAGCCCATGAAAAGAACAAAAACTTTATTAGTTATGTTGCTAATGATTGGCTGCTGGCTAAGCATTTCGGCACAAGAAGAACCTCCAAAAATTAAGGCACTCTCTGTTGGTGATGAGCTGGTTAAACCATCTATGGTATCGGAATATGAAGCAGCTATAAAAGAATATATGGCTTTATGTGCTGAAAGTGAATACAAATATCCAATATATGCATACAGTACAAGAGATTTTCATTATTACTATGTTACTCCTATTGAGTTTAAGTATTCAGAATTAGACAGTATTCGTAAATATGGCAAAAAAAATTATTCCGCTAATCCCGAAAAGTGGGATGCGGTTTGGGAAAAATTTGAAGGAACATATGAATATTATATTCCAAAATTAATTGTTCAGAACGAAGAGTTATCATATAAACCTGAAAATCCAAGATTAAATTCTGAAGAAAGAATGTTCTACTATTGGATGTTTTGCTATGTTTTACCAACCAAAACATCAGAGTTTAAGGATGTTTTAAAAAAATGGAAAGAATTATACAAAAACAAAAATATTTCTGATGGATTTAATGTATACTGGGGAGCTATGGGAGTAGAACAGCCATTATACATCGTGATTATGTCAGGTAAGGATAATGCTGATTTTTGGAATCAAGCTAGTTTAAGACGAGAAACTTTAGGTGAAGAAGCAAAACAATTATGGAAGGAAGGCGGAAAACTACTCAGAAAATATGAAACAAAAGAAGGATGGTATCGTCCTGACTTATCTTATATACTTGAAGAAAAATAGCTGAATTTGAATCATTTCAAAAATATAAACAAGGCTGTCCCTAAAAATGACAGCCTTTTATTTCTTCTTTTTCTTCTTTTTATAGCTCTTTTCCATTCGTTTAGACCAGTAACAGTTCCCATTATTCATTGAACTATATGGATTACTCATTTTCATTTCTTCCTCTTTATTCTTTGGGCAACCTAACATGAGTCCAAAACCAAATCTCAGATTCAAGGTTCTGGCATCCATATATTTTATTAAACCAAGAAGATTATCGCTAACAGCGTGAAATTGCAATCCACGACTGTGCCAGGCCAAAGCTAAACCAACATTTTTGTAGGTGTTGTTTAAATACGACCAACTAAGACTTCCAGAAAATTTGTTCCAAAGAGTTGTATTTGCCGATAATGTAATTGATGAATGTAGTTTGTTACGATATATCACATTTCGGTTAACAACTCCAATTCCCAATTTTGGCTTGTATTGATACATTCCACCCAAATAAATTTGCGTTGGTAACCACGAATAATATTTGTCTAGAGTAACTGTTTGAGAATAACTGTTAAATAACGAATCCCGGATATCCAAAACATAACCTGCATCGTCGAATCCTGTTCCTAAACCAACACCAGAATAATCGAACGAACCTGATAATTGAACATTATTTACATCTGATTTCCATCGAATAAATCCCAAATCAAGTATACTTGCCGAAAGTGTTATGTCTTCGTTATACTTATGAATCCATCCCAAATCCAAAGCAAAACCTTTGTTTTTACCATTCATTAAAAAGCTTAAATAATCGATGTCGCCAGCTGTAATTCCGGTTATGTTTCCATCAGCATCTTGATTTATGGTCATTGGGAAAGAAGAGTTAATATTGACATCTCCATCAACCTCTAAATTAAATGTACTAGGATCGGTATATAAACTCATTTCTGATTTACCCGAATATATATTTGCTTTACCAAAAAGGAGTTTTGCTCTAATACCAAAAATGTTATTAGCGTCCCAAACTTTTGAAACGCCCAAGGAATATTCCCGGAAATATGATGTGTGCGTTCGTAAATTATTAAACTCAACTGTTTCGCCCAAAAACTGGGTATTACCTTTCCACGCTAGATCAAGAATACTTCCAGGATACGTTAAACCCATATTTATTTTTTCAGCAATATTAAAGTTGATGTAATAGTCGTCTCGACGATAACCTATAGATAATAAATCGAGATGCAACTCTGTGCTAATTAAATTTGTCTTTTTAATATTTTTATAGAGATCTCCAAAATTTAGAGATGAGGATACTCCTAGATCATTAAAAGAAAACGTGGAATTACTATAATTAAGCTGAGTTGATGTTAATAAAGGAATTCCTACAAACCACTTACACTTTATCTGAACAGCAGGATTCAAAAGATTTGACTGAGGAACATCGTGCATTAAATAAAAAGTATTGTTTTGCTGTGAAAAACCGCTGTTAAAACTTAGTAAAAGAATTACTATAATAATAACAACAGGAAATTGTCCGAAAAATCTACGTTTGTCATCCCCAACTTGATTGGGGATCTCACCTTCTATTACTCTGCAATGAATAAAGAGATTCCCTTTTTCAAGGGAATGACATGATTTATATTTTTTTGGCTGTTCCAATATGCTACCTTCTTTTTTAAACGCTTTTCTTAATATTATTCGATTAAATTTTACTGATCATTTTGATTTGAGAAATCCTCAGAAATGCTCATGCTCAACTCTGTCTGAAAACCAAGCTGTATTCCAAGCATATAATTTGGATAATACTCTACCAATGTTGTGTCTAGAGAAACATTGCTGATTTCGCCTTGTATTAAAATATTTCGAACAGACGTTAATTCCTCTATTTTGCTTTGATTAAAAATAATATCGGTTTGAGTATGTGTCGAATTTACTGTTTCTCCACTTACAGTTCCCGGATTCAATGTTAACGGACCAGTTGAAAATAACGAATCAACAATTGCGTTTGTACCATCAAGAAAATAAATCTGTCCTAAAGCCATATTTGGAAATCCATTATAGGTATTTAATCGGAACATAATGCTAATAATTTCATCAGAGAAATCGCTAATTTGTCCCATATCAAAAGGCATTGTATAACTTAAGGGAATGTCTATTTCTTCTGTCCAATAAGGAAGTCTGGTTAGTGAATTAAGCTGCAACAATAAAGTATCAAATCCACTATCGGCATTCATTTGTAATGATGTATATCCAATTGCAAGAGAAAATTCAGGATTCCAATTTGATTCATCCTCCTCTTGTTTCGCACATGAAAAAAATAAAACACTAATTAAAAAAACAACAACAATTCGAAAATGCTTCATCATTAAAATCTTAATTCTATAATGAAAACTCAAGTTATGAAAAATTGTTTACACCAAACTATTATAAAACGCAATTTATTGATGAATGGTATAAAAAATCCCATTCAGTTAAAAAGGGTTTTTGTCAATATTCTCATCTTATATATAAAGATCATAATGCATGATCATTTTAACACTCAAAAAAATGAAAAAGTATATAACAACTATAAAACTTGGTGGATCGGAAGGCAACTGCTATTTGATTAAAACCTCAACAGGTTTTATACTTGTTGTTACGGGAGAAAAAAGCAACCACCAAAATTTGGAAGAAGAACTCAGAGATTTAGGTATAAACTCCGAAAATCTAAATCTAATTATTTTTACTCATTGTAATCTTTCTGTTTGCCATAATTATGCCAAATTGTGTAAAAAGTTTAATACAAAAACAGCAATACATGTAGTAAACAGATCAATCAATTTTGAAACCAAAACTTTAATTCAAATAATAAAATACATACTCCGAAAATTGATTCTAAACATTTCCGGAACAAAAGAATTTGAGCCTGATCTTATTATTGATGAAGGCTATAATCTTTCTGAATATGGATTAAATGCACGAGTAATATACATGCCAGGTTATTCAAATAGCTCAATAGGAATTTTAACAGAAAACGGAGAGTTATTTTGTGATGATATTTTTATTCATAACATGCCTCAAATTACCGACGAAAAGGACAATCTGCGGATTGTAAAAACACTAAAAAATCTTTTTATTGATATTGTTTATCCCGGTCAGGGAGAACCTTTTCCATTAAATTCATTAAAAATCTAATTATAATTTCTAAAGTAAATCCCATTGATTGAACAAAGCCTTTTGTTTCATGGTTTCACTCAAGTATTAAAAGATGAATTTATGAAAGTCTTATATACTATATCTTTTCTATTTTTAATTATTCAAATATCCTGTAGTCAAACTCAAGAGAAAAATACTATGAATACAAATAAATCTGAATTTACAAATCGACTAATAAAAGAAAGTAGCCCATATTTATTGCAACATGCACACAATCCTGTTAATTGGTATCCTTGGGGAAAAGAAGCTTTAGAAAGAGCACAAGAAGATAATAAACTTATTATCGTAAGTATTGGTTATGCTGCATGCCACTGGTGTCATGTAATGGAACACGAGAGTTTTGAAGATAAAGAGGTAGCGCGTTTTATGAATGCTAACTTTGTTTGTATAAAAGTCGATAGAGAAGAAAGACCCGATATTGATCAGGTGTATATGAATGCCGTTCAGCTAATCACAGGAAGTGGTGGATGGCCACTAAACTGTATTACTTTGCCAGATGGCAGGCCTATTTATGGAGGAACCTATTTTAAAAAAGAAAATTGGCTTGAAGTACTTACACAAGTTCTAAGATTTGTTAAAGAAAATCCTGAAAAAGCGGAGCAACAAGCGAAATCGTTGACAGAAGGAGTGCGAACTGAGAATTTATTTAATTCTGATTCGGAAAAATCAGAATTTACAATGAATGATTTAGATGAAGTTTTTGCAAACTGGAAAAGAAATATTGATTACGTAAATGGAGGTTCCAAAGGTGCACCAAAATTTCCTATGCCAATTGGTTATCAATATTTACTTCACAACAATTATCTAACAAAAAATGATGATGCACTTAAATCTGTTACAACAACATTAAATAAAATGGCTGATGGAGGAATTTACGATCAAGTCGGTGGTGGTTTTGCCAGATATTCAGTAGATACATACTGGAAAGCACCCCATTTTGAGAAAATGTTATATGATAATGCACAGCTGGTTAGTTTATATTCATCTGCTTATCAGCAAAGTAAAGACCCATATTATATGAAAATTGTAGAAGAAACTCTTGAATTTATTCAAAGAGAATTAACATCTAAAGAAGGTGCTTTTTATTCTTCACTCGATGCAGATAGCGAAGGTGAAGAAGGTAAATTTTATGTGTGGACAAAAAGCGAATTACAAAAGGCTTTAGGAAATAAAGCTGAATTAATTGCTGACTATTACAATGTTACAGAAAATGGAAATTGGGAAAATGGGACAAATATTTTACTTAAATCTGGTAACGATAAGAAAATAGCTAAGAAATATAATCTCACAGAAACCGAACTTGAAGATAGAATAATTGAAGCAAAAAAAATCCTTCTAAAAGAGCGCGAAAAAAGAATTCGTCCAGGACTTGATGATAAGATTCTAACTTCGTGGAATGCTCTAATGCTTAAAGCTTATGTTGATGCTTACCGAGTTTTCGATAATAAGGACTATTTAAAAGTTGCCTTGAAGAATGCTGAATTTATCAATTCTAAAATGATGTCTTCTAATAATCAGTTGTTCAGAAACTTCAAAAACGATAAAACATCGATTAACGCATTTTTAGATGAATACGCATTTACAATCGAAGCCTTTATTTCATTATATCAAGCAACGTTTGATGAAAAATGGTTAATAGAAGCACAGGAATTATTGGAATATTCTATTGCACACTTTTATAACAAAACCAGTGGAATGTTTTATTACACTTCCGATCTTGATCCTGCATTAATTGCCAGAAAAATGGAAATAAGCGATAATGTTATTCCTGCATCCAACTCAGAAATGGCAAAAAATTTATTTGTGCTAGGAAAGTACTTTTATAATGATGAATATACAGAGATGTCGAGAAAAATGCTGAATAATATTGGGCAAAACACCATAAGAAATGGAGCCTATTTCGCGAATTGGAATATTTTAATGGCTTGGTTTATAAATGATCCTTTTGAAGTAGCAATTGTTGGGAAAAACTTTGAAACAATCCGAAAAGAATTCGACAAACATTATTTGCCCAATGTATTTTTATCGGGTGGAGAAAGGGAAGGAAAACTACCTCTTCTTAAAAACAGGCTAATGAAAGGTCAAACCACAATTTATGTGTGTAAGAACAAAACTTGCAAACTGCCGACAACAGAAATAAAAGAAGCATTAAAGCAGATAAATTAATTGAATTTACATATTCTTTTTTGCTTCCTCTTTTAATTTATTAAGTATTGGGATAAACTCTTCCTTTATAGTTGCAGTATCCCAACCTAAATCTTTGTCTTTTGCTTCGTTTTCAATATCATCCAAAATCATCTTCTCAAGATCTTCGATGTGTTGTTTGCTGTGCTTAATAAAGGTATTGTGCTCATGTCGCGAACTTGCAAGTTCCTTTAAATACATTTCATCGTGCTTACGAAACTTTTTTAATGCCCGTTGAACCTGATTTTTTCTTAATCCGACAAAACATAATGCATCTGCTGCCATTCGCAAAGCACCATCCGAGAACTCTCTGAACACACCCAGTAAGTCTTTTTCAAGCATATTAAAATAATCGTCCCAGGATTTTGATCTGGAAATAATCTTAAGGTGCGGAAAGTGTTTTTGTGCCGTTTCAATAATCTCGATTGCTTTTTCCGATTCGTCAACAGCCACAATTAAAAGTTTTGCATCCTGAGCTCCTGCAGCATTCAATAAGTCATGTCGAGAAGCATCTCCATAAAATACCTTTAAGCCCAACTTTCGTAACAATTCAACATTGTTCGGATCAATATCAAGATAAGTTGCCTGTGTTCCATTAGCTTGCAGGAATCTTCCGATAGTGCTTCCATATCGACCAAATCCGGCAATAATAACTTCGTTTTGCTCATCAATTACATCAGCTTCCCTATCGTCTTCTTTTTTGGTTCCAAAATATGGTTGAATCAATTTCTCATTAAGTAACATTAGCAATGGAGTTAATGCCATTGATATTGCGACTGCGGCTATTAATGGATTTGCTGTTGAGCCAGTTATAACTCCGTTTTTTAATGCATACGAAAATAATACAAAAGCAAATTCTCCACCTTGTGCCAATCCAAAAGCAAACAACAAATTGTTGTCCATTCGCATACCAAAAAATCTACCAATTACGTAAAGAACAACTAATTTTACAATTACCAGTCCTAATACAATTAATGCAATTAATCCAGGATTATTAATGATTAATTGAAAATCAATTGATGCTCCAACAGCGATAAAAAACAATCCCAATAACAATCCTTTAAATGGCTCTATATCTGTTTCTAATTCGTGTCGATATTCACTCTGTGCCAACACAACTCCAGCCAAGAATGTTCCAAGCGCTGGACTTAATCCTACTTGAGTCATTAAAAGCGTAATTCCTATTACCAGTAATAATGCAGCTGCTGTAAATAATTCTCTTAAACGCGTTTGAGCAATTAGTCTAAATGCCGGACTAATCAAATATTTCCCTCCAATAATAATTGAAACAATTACTCCTAAAATGACTAATGTCCGAAGCACGATAGGTAAACTATCAATCCATGTAGTACTTTCATGTGCAACTGTAGTTCCTGCTTCTGCAATCGCTAAAAGCGGAAGAAAAGCCAATATTGGAATTACTGCAATATCCTGAAATAATAAAACAGAAAAGGCATTTTGTCCTCCTTCGGTTTTAAGTAATCCTTTTTCACTCAAAGTTTGTAAAACAATTGCAGTTGATGATAGTGCTAAAGTAAGTCCAATTGCCAAAGCAGTTTGCCAAGGTAGAGAAGTAAATACCAATACCAACCCTGTGATTATTGCTGATGTAGCAATTACTTGTATTCCTCCTAATCCTAAAATTTGAGAACGCAATTTCCACAATAAAGAAGGCTGTAATTCTAATCCAACCAAAAACAGCATCATAACAACACCAAACTCAGCAAAATGCATTACATCCTGACCTTCTTGCCCAATAAAACCAAAAACAAACGGTCCTATTAAAACTCCTGCGATTAAATATCCTAAAACCGATCCTAATCCTAATTTTTTAGCAACAGGAACAGCAATTACAGCTGCACTTAAATAAACAAAAGCCTGATAAAAAAAATCACCATCATGCATATTACAGTTCCTCCTTAATTAAATATTGATTTAAATAATCCAGCTTAGAAACTTTATCCAAATCCAATTTATCATCAACAATCGTTTTTAATAAAGTAAAATAATCGTTTTTATGATCTAAAACTTCATCAGTTTCCATTGCATGAGTACCATGCACAACAAAAGGGGGTAAAGGAATCATTTTACATAAAGTTGCCGTTTGCTTAAGCGGAGCTAACAATTGATTCAAAGTATGATTATGATAACCTCCTATTTGATACGCTTGTTCAGGTCCTCCTGCTGTTAAGGCACAAAAGAACAGTTTCTCTTTAAGTGCATTTCCCTCACTTCCAAATGCCCACCCGTGTTCTAAAACCAAGTCCTGCCATTCTTTTAAAATGGCCGGAGTACTATACCAAAAAATCGGATGCTGAAATATGATGCAATCATGCTCAGATAATAGTTTTTGCTCTTCCTTAACATCAATATCGAATTCAGGATAATGCTCGTATAGATCTTGAAAAGTAACGCCTTCAAGTTCTGATAAACCATCAACCAGAATTTTGTTAACTTTTGATTTGTGAAATGCAGGATGTGCAAACAAGATTAATACTTTCATATTCAATTTAGTTTAAACTATAGAACATTAAATATATAAACAGAATTATACATTTAATGTTCTAAATTCATATTACGGTTTAATATAAAGATAATTACAACATTCTACAAATCATTTTAGAGAATGAATTCTGAATAATTGTTTAAACTCTTTCTCGTTATTCTATAAAATAATTGAATTCAGGAAGCTGTTTTAATTAAAATTAAATACATTTAAGGTTAAATTATAAACCCTTTAATAATCAATTATGAGAAAAATTATAATATTTATTTTGATTTCAATCCCATTTTTATGTTTAGCACAAACTGAAACATCAAACGACTTTACATATAAGGTTGGTAAACCGTATAAGGTAATTGATGCTTCTTCTAAAAACTATTTTTCAGAAGGCAAAGAAATAATGAGTGTTAAAATTATTGGAAAGAAAGTCGTTATTCAAAAATTCAATTCAGAAACACTTGAGCAAATCAGTTTCAAAGAATATAAAAATATGCCTTCGGGGTATGTACTTGAGCACCTTTCAAATTTTAATGATAAATACTATCTGTTTTATTCTTTATGGGATAAACCTAATGGTAACGAACAACTATTTTATAAAGAAATCGATTTTAAAAAAGGAGAATTTGTAGGTAACGATAAACTAATTATTAAGGTAAACAAAAAGATTACAGGAATGCCTTTTGGTTATATTTCCTTTTGGAGTGTTGGTGTAGTTGATAAATTCAACTTTCAGTATTCAAATGGTGATTCAAAAATGGTAATTCAATATAGAGTAAAACCTGAAAAAAGAAATGATGCGAAAAGCTACGATATAATTGGAATGCATGTTTTTGATGAAAATATGCAACCCGAATGGAATAAAGAAGTGAAAATGCCTTATACAGAAAAGAAAATGAATAATCTAGATTATTCTGTTGATTCTGAAGGTAATGCGTATATTCTTGCAATGGTGTATAATGATAACACTACCGATAGTAAAAAAAGAAGAAAAGATGATCCCAACTATCATATTGAGTTGTTGAAATTTAAAGCTAAAACTGCTGAATTAATAAAAATTCCGATTAGCTTAAAAGATAAGTTCATAAACGGTATTTGGATTTATGAAAAATCTGATGATTACATGTTATGCGCAGGATTATACAATAATGGAGAAGATCGAGGCGACGCTGACGGTATCATGTTATTCAAAATAGACAAAGAAGGCAAAACTTATGATGTAGCTAGCTACGAAATACCTCTAGAAATAATTAATCAGAATATTTCAGAAAGAGCTCAAAATAAAAATAAAAAGAAAGATAAGAAAGGTGAAGCTGAATTTCAGAATATAGATTTGCGCGATTTAATTGTTAAAGAAGATGGAAGTATTATTCTCATTGGAGAACAGTATTATATAAAACAGCATACAACAAAATCCGGAAATAGTTATAGAACTTATTATACTTATCACTATGAAGATATTTTAATTACAAAAATTAATCCTGATGGTAAATTAGGTTGGATGAAAAAACTAGCTAAAAAACAGATGGGTTCTAATGGAAGAGGTGGAATGTCTTATGAGCACATTGCTACAAACAATAACCACTACTTATTATTCTTAGATAATGTAAAAAATATGGATCTTGAGTTAAATAAACGTCCTGCAGTTCATAGCGATGGAAAAGGTGGTTATTTAACAGCTTATAAAGTTAATGATGAGGATGGTAGAGTGGAAAAGATTTCTATTCTCGATACCAGAAATGTTGATGGAATGGGAATTAAGCAATTTCTTACAAGCCGAATAGTTCCAGTTAACAAAAGTAATTTTGCTTTTGAAGTTTATAAAGGAAAGAAAGAAGATATTTTAATAAAGGTGAATTTTGTAGAATAAAATTCGATAACTAATATTGAAAGAGATTGTCTTACGGCAATCTCTTTTTTTATTCTACATTTATTTTTACAGTTAATTTAACTTGTGAACTTACATTTTGCTCATTTAATGTTGCTGGAACCCAATTTCCAAACTCTTTCACAACTCTCAGGATTTCAGAGCTAAACACCTGATCTGGTGCGTTTTTAAAACTGAAACCACCTAAAGTACCATCGTAATAAACAGTAAATGATATTTTAATTTTATGTTTTCCAGGAAAATCAGTGAACATAGAATAATCAAGCTCATTCTCAATTAGTCTTTTATATTTTAATCTTGTGAGGGATTCGGAAGGATAAGCATCAACTCTTACTTTTGGTTCATCTTTTTCAACTCCGGAAGCAACGCCAGATACTATTACTTCATCTAAGCCCATTTCTGAAGTTTCCATGTAAACCATTAAAGTAGAATCATCTTCTAAACTAATTTCTATATTTTCCATCCCTACAAATGAAGCAATAAGCGTTTTCAATTCTTCGTCATCTTCAGGAATAGTCATACTAAACTCTCCATCTATGTCGGTAGTAGTGCCAATAGTTGGACTCCCCTTTAAAACAATAGAAACTCCAGGGATGGTTAACCCGTCTTCCAAGCCTACAACTTTACCTTTAATGGTTTTCGTTTTATTAATTGAGGTTAGCCTTTCCACTTTTGCTTTTTTTGAAGGTTTTGCATTTTCCTCAACACTTACCCCTGAAGCTATTCCTTGTAATTTCTGTTCTGCAGAAACTATCTCTGCAGGTTCTTCAGCTGCTGCAACATATCCGGTTTCATCCAGAACTATTTCCGCATCTTCGTAATCTGCCAACGCAAACTGTTGATCATCTTCAATTTCTACAATTTCCTCAACAGCAAATTCATCAACTACCTCTATTTCAAAGTTGTCTTCTACAATCTCTAATACACCCTCCTCCGAAGCATCTTCCTCTTTCAGTTTTCGGTTGTCTGCAATCATATTTTCAGGACTTTCGGAAACAGAATCTGTTTTTATTCCAGCAAGTTTTTCATTTTCTTGTTGTGCATCAAACAGAACGCTATCTGCAATCTCCATTTCTTGAGAGATCTGTTCTTTTAATGCAGAATCCTGCCAGAAATTACTATTTACATATACTAAGCTTAAACCAACACCCACCAATATAAGAACACTTGCAGCATATTTAAACCATACTGGAGTTATTCTTTGTGTTTTTTGAGTTCTGTTATAAATTTCAGATTTCAGCTCAGCAATATCATTTCCCAATTCGAATTGACTTAATTGCGATAATCCATCAAATGCTTCTTCTTCAAAAGCATCCTTCATCATTTCTTTTTCAAATGCATGTTTATCCTCATTCTGCAAGTGATTACTGAAATACTTTTTAAAATCCTGATATGTCAGTTTTCGTTTAGACATTTTGTGTTTCCATGTGTTGCTCAAGGCATATTTTTAAATTTCTTTTTCCGTTTTGGATAAAGCTTTTTACTTTGTTTTCTTCTATTTCCAAATCAACAGATATTTCTTTATAACATTTCCTTTCAAAATAAAACAAATGAATACATTGTTGCTGCTCGTTTTTAAGTTTTTCAATGCATTTTTTTAACTGATCTTCCATGCTTAATTCATCTGTCTCATCAATAGGATGCGAAATATCTGTTGATTCCATAAAAAATTCATCAGAATATTTCTCAAATCGTTTCTTTTCTGCTTTATTTCTTCTTATTTCCATTAAACAATGGTTCTTCGTAACAACATACAACCAACTCCGAAAATTTTGTATTTCAAATTTAGGAATCTCAGTTATTAGATTTTCAAAGATCCTATTTACAGCATCTTTGCTTTCCTCACGATTGTTAAAATATTTTAAGCATACTCCATAAACCAGATGTATATACTGATTATATAGTTCTCCTAAAATCTCAAGCTTACCTGTATCTATGTACTGCTGAAGAAGTTCAGAATCTGATTTTTGCTCTATGTCTGTTAAAAACCTCTTCATTTTTACGTGCTGACTTACAGTTCTTTGTGCCTAATTTTAAAAAATTGTTAAAAATATTTATGGATTTTATTCTTTCTCTGCACCCTTTAAGAAAACGAATTATAAATTTAAATCTTAAAGTTATGAAAAATGTATTCATTATCTCGATTTTAGCAGTACTTATTAACTGCAATGTTAACGCACATAATGTAAAAGGGATTGTTACCGGTGCCGACGATGGTTTGGCTATTCCAGGAGCATCAATTGTTATAAAAGGAAATCCAACAATTGGAACTACTACTGATATTGATGGCAAATACTCTATTGAAGTAAACAATACCGATATTCTGGTATTTAGTTTTGTCGGTATGATTACCAAAGAAGTTAAAGTTGAAAACAAGACTATAATTGACGTAGCTTTGGAAGTGTCGGCTGTAGGTTTAGACGAAGTAATAGTATGTGGTGTTGCTTCCAGCGTAAGAAGTAAAATTTCACGTCCTTTCCAAAGAGTAAAAAGAAAAGAATATGCTGTTTGTGATATGGCTTCATACCAATATCAACCTTATCCTGAAGAAAATAGGGAAGGCTACTCAGCAATAAATGAAAATGGATACAAAAAAGCTGTTAAAACCCCACTTTCAACTTTTTCAATTGATGTTGATGCTGCGTCATACAGTAACGTTCGCAGATTTCTAAACGATGGTCAAAAGCCACCATCAGATGCAGTTCGTATCGAAGAAATGATTAATTATTTTACCTACGATTACCCTCAACCAACAAATGATCATCCATTTGCAATATATCAGGAATTAGCTGAGTGTCCATGGAACAGCGAAAATCTATTATTGCACATTGGATTACAAGGTGAGAAAATTGAAAATAAAGATCTTCCAGCTTCTAATATTGTTTTTTTATTAGACGTTTCAGGATCAATGAATTCGCCAGATAAATTGCCTTTGTTAAAAAGTGCATTCAAATTATTGGTTCAGCAATTACGCGAAGAAGATCGTGTTGCTATAGTTGTTTATGCTGGAAGTACAGGATTGATATTACCTTCAACATCAGGAGAGAAAAAACAAACTATAATTAATTCCTTAGAGAACCTATATGCAGGAGGATCAACAGCTGGCGCAGCAGGTCTTCAACTAGCATACAAAGTTGCCACAGAAAACTTTATTAAAGGTGGAAATAACAGAATTATTCTTGCAACCGATGGTGATTTTAATGTAGGTCTTTCAAGTAACTCCGAAATGGAACGTTTAATTGAAAAAGAACGTGAAAAAGGAGTTTTTATCTCGGTACTTGGTTTTGGAACAGGTAATTATATGGACGATAAAATGGAAACAATTGCTGACAAAGGAAACGGAAACTATGCTTACATTGACAATATAATGGAAGCAAAAAAAGTGTTGGTGAATGAATTTGGAGGAACATTATTTACTATTGCAAAAGACGTTAAAATCCAGATTGAGTTTAATCCTGCAGTTGTTGAATCGTACCGATTAATTGGATATGAAAATCGTTTACTTAACGATGAAGATTTTGAAGATGATAAAAAAGATGCCGGTGAACTTGGATCAGGACACACTGTAACTGCTCTCTATGAAATTGTTCCGGTTAACAAATACACAGATAAAACAAATCAACTTAAATATCAAACTTCAAAACTGAATGAAAATGCTATTGATCGCAATGAAATTGCAACTGTTAAATTCAGATATAAGAAACCTGAGGGTTCAAAAAGTATTTTAATGGAAGAAATTATTCCGTTTGAACATAACTATTTCAGCGAAATGTCCGAAAACTTCAGATTTTCTGCTGCTGTTGCAGGTTTCGGAATGATACTTCGCGAATCGGAACATAAAGGAAATGCAAATTACGAATCCTTAATCGATTTAGCTAAAAACGCAAAAGGAGATGATCCTGAAGGATACAGAAGTGAGTTTATTCAATTGATAAAACTATCAGAACATTTATAATTTTATAATTAAATCTTTTTCACAATTTCGCTAGGCTTTTTTGCTCCCGCTTTCATTTTTGAATGCGGGAGTTTTCTCATAATTCCCAATCCATAATTTGAATCATCCGTTGAAATTCGGATTGTAGATCTGCAGTAATTCTTATCTCAGAATTTGTGTCAGGATGCTTAAATACAATTTCCGTAGCATGCAACATCATAGTTGTCATATTAAATTTCTCTTTAAACATTTTGTTTTGCTTATTGCAACCATGTGGCCTATCTCCAATTATAGGATGTAAAATATGAGCAAAATGTTTTCGAATTTGATGCATCCGACCAGTTTGAGGAATAACCTCAACTAAAGAATAGCGAGAAGTATCAAACTTCCCAAAAGGGATATCTAGTTCAGCTCTTTGCAAAGTTTTATATTCTGTTACAGCTTCTTGCGTTTTACCACTATCATTTGTAAGTGGATAATCAATAATTCCCGAATCTTCTGTATAACCACGAACAATTGCTATATATCTTTTCTTTACTTTATTTGCAGCAAACTGTTGTTGCATTAAACTATTGTACTCTGAATTAAAAGAAAACAATAATACACCTCCAGTTTTTCGATCGATTCTATGACAAGGATGAACACGCTGATCAAGCTGATCTCTCAGTTTTTGAACTGCATATTCATCAGCCACTCCTGAATATTCAGATCGATGAACTAATAAACCATGAGGCTTATTAATTGCTATTAAATTTTCGTCTCTATAAATAATCTCTAACTCCAATTTTTAATTATTTGAAAGCAAATATCAGAATAAAAAACTTGTTAAACACCTTAATGAATATAATCTCTTATGGCATTAATAAACCAAAATAATGTTTTAACTTTCAATTCAATCATAAATTAAATATTATGGCTTACGATATTCACCTAGCAGACCGAATTAATCAGGTTTTAAAAAGAAAAAAAGTTGCATTTATAGAAAAGAAAATGATGGGTGGATTAACATACATGGTAAACGAAAAAATGTGTGTTGGCATTATTAAAGAAAATCTTATGGTAAGAGTTGATCCTGAAAAACAAGATTTATTATTGAAAGAACCAGGATGCCGTATGATGGATTTTACTAAAAGACCTATGAAAGGGTTTCTGTATGTTGAACCAATTGGAATAGATATGGATTCTGATCTTGAAAAATGGATTCAACTTGCTCTGGATTTTAATCCTAAAGCAAAAAAAAGTAAAAAGTAAGATGGTATTATTCTCTTTTTAAAAGATTCCGTACATTTATAGTTTAGTTTAAATCAAGAGATATGAAAGCTTCAAGAATTACCAATAGTTTATTAATTGCATTTGCAGTTGTACTAATATTCCTTTATGGAAAAAATCTAATTCAACCCTTTTTTGTTGCATTAATATTTTGGTTTCTGATAAAAGAAATTCGAGATGTGCTTAATAAAGTGAAATTTATTAATGAGAAGATTCCAAATACTATTTTAAATATTCTTGGATTTGCTGCAATCTTCGCAATTATTGGTGCGGTGGCAAAAATATTGGCTTTGAATATACAGCAACTATCAGCAGAACTCCCTGTATATCAAAAGAATATTACAAAAGTTACACAGGTAATAAACACAAACTTTAATATTGATATTATTAGTTCACTTAAAGAATTCTTGGGTGAATATGAATATACAAATCTTCTTTCAGGTCTTTTCAAATCATTAACCGATTTATTCGGCGATGCTTTTCTTATCATTATTTATACTTTGTTTTTGTTATTAGAAGAACCTTTCTTTTCTAAAAAGATAAAAGCTATTTATGTTAAAAAAGAGGACCTTAATGAAGTAAATGAAGTACTTGCACAGATTGACAAATCAATTGGTCGTTACCTTTCATTAAAAACACTTATAAGTTTACTTACTGGGATTTTAAGCTACATCGCTTTAATATTTATTGGAATAGATGCGCCGCTTTTTTGGGCGTTTCTAATTTTTCTAATGAATTATATTCCAACCGTTGGCTCACTTATCGCTACAGTTTTCCCAGCCATGTTTGCTATGCTTCAGTTTGGTGAACTTATGCCAGGTGTTTGGGCTTTAGTTGTTGTTGGGGCTATTCAGTTAGTGGTTGGAAACTTTATTGATCCAAAACTTACCGGAAGCTCGCTTAATGTAAGTCCACTAGTTGTATTAATTGGTCTTGCATTTTGGGGCGCAATTTGGGGAATTATTGGAATGATTTTAAGTGTTCCTATTACTGTAATGATGATTGTTATCTTTTCCGAGTTTCCTTCAACCAGAGGCATTGCCATATTGTTATCGAAAGATGGTAGTATCATTAGGGATAAAACTTAATCCTTGCAAAATCCTGAAACATTTATCTATTCTTATTGTTATAAAAATTACACGAAACAATAATTAATAGATAAATATTATGGAAGACAAAATAATACATTCAGAAGTTTTTGGTTTTGCAGAAAAAGTGGACTATTCGAGTGATGGTATTGTAAGTAAAAGAATAATACAAAAATCGGTTGGAAACATAACTCTTTTTGCTTTTGATAAGGGACAAGAACTTAGCGAGCATTCAGCTCCATTTGATGCTCTTATTCAAGTTTTAGAAGGATCTGCACAAATAATTATTGGAGGAAAACCTTTTGATGTTCCTTCGGGACATTCTATTATTATGCCGGCAAATATTCCACATGCTGTTAAAGCAACTTCAAAGTTTAAAATGCTATTGACAATGATTAAGGAATAAAAACAAAAAGCACAGAGGATTCTGTGCTTTTCTATTATTTTATTCTTCAAATATATATCTGTGATTACAACAATCATGACCTTGCATTAAGGTTTTATCGCGCTCCATTCTTATTTTTGAATTATATCCTTTTGGCCATGCGTAATCTCCATAACAAATTGATGCAAATCCAATATCACCTGCTTTTTGTTTTAAAAAAGTGCTTGCCCAAATACATTTGGTAACTTTCAATTCAAATATTGTATCTGTTTCTTCAACAATTTCCATAGTTAAAGTATTATCATATTGAGGAGATTTATACTGCGACACGTATCTTTTAAAAGAGTTGTTATTAATTCCTTCAGCTTGAGATTTTCCATATTCAAACATTTTTTTCTCAGTACGAGTTTTTAAGAATTCTATCAATTTCTCTTTACCCATTTCTTTTTCTAAATCCTTTGCAAACTGAATAAATTCTCCAAAGCGCATATTATATGCTTCTTGATATGACATGGTGTAAGGATACCTCTTATCAAACTTATTTTTAATCCCCTGCTCAGCTTCCTGATTGTCAACATTAATTGTTTTATCAGTCATAGCCAACAAACTTTGAATTCCTAAACAAGGTAAAGCGCAAACTAATGCTGCACCTCCTAGAAATTTACGACGTGCTATCTTCTTTTCATTTAATATTTCACTCATCACTTTAATTTTAACATTTACAGATATAAATATAATAAAACCTTACACATAAGAACTTTGCTATTCAGCAATTTAATGAATAAGCCTATTTAAAAGAACCTTTTTAATAAAAAACTGTTAATTATTAAGAATAAACACTAAAAGTATGAAAACTATTTTTCATAAAGCCAATACCAGAGGTCATGCAGATCACGGTTGGCTTAAAGTAAATCACACATTTAGTTTTGCCGACTATTATAACCCTGAAAGAATTCATTTTGGTACTTTACGGGTTTTAAATGATGATACTATTGCAGGAGGACAAGGTTTTGGAACACATCCTCATGACAATATGGAAATAATTACAATTCCATTATCGGGAGATTTGGAACACAAAGATAGTATGGGAAATTCGGGTATAATAACTCAGGGTGAAATTCAAGTTATGAGTGCAGGAACCGGGATTCAGCATAGCGAGTTTAATGCAAACTCTGATAAAGAAGTTAAAGTTCTTCAAATTTGGGTATTTCCGAATAAAAAAAATGTAACACCCAGATACGATCAATTATCTCTAAAAGATCTTGAAAAAGAGAATGAGCTGTTTCAAATTTTATCTCCCAATAAAGATGATAATGGATCATGGATACATCAAAAAGCATGGTTTCATTTGGGGAATCTTAAAAAAGGGTGGAATAACAATTATAAACTAAAAGGAAATAATCACGTCGTTTATGTTTTTCTTATTGATGGTAAAGTAAATATTGAAAGTCAGGAATTAAATAAACGCGATGGTTTTGGAATATCTGAAACAAAAGAATTTAAAATTGAAATTATTGAAGATTCACAAATCTTATTAATGGAAGTTCCTCTGAATCTAAATTAAAAAAGAAAATCATGGGAAAAATTAAAGAATACTCCAATGGAGAAGTTACAGTAGTTTGGAAACCAAACTTATGTATTCATTCAACAAATTGCATAAATGGTTTGCCAAATGTTTTCGACTTAAATAAACGACCCTGGATAAATGCCGAAGGCGCGGGTTCTGACGAAATTATCAGTCAGGTTAATAAATGTCCTTCGGGAGCACTATCATATTTTATAAATAATAAAAACGAAAAAGGAGAAGCTAAAATGAGCGATGTAAAATTAGACTTAATTGAAAATGGACCAATTCTGGTTAAAGGAAATGTTGAATTAAAAAATAGCAAAGGCGAAGTTCTTCCTACTGAAGAAACTGTTGCTTTATGTCGTTGTGGTGGATCTAAAAATAAACCATTCTGCGACGGAACGCATAATACATCTGGCTTTAAGGGTTAAATTAAAAAAGGCAGGATTCTGTTTAAAATCGGAATCCTGCTTTAAAACTTCAATTAAAAATTCTCTCCAAAATTTATAAAAGCAATTTTCAAGGGCTAAATAAGAATAAAAAATCCCGTCTAAAAAAACATCTTGTTTATTAAACATGGATTAATATCTTTGTGTTAATTATTAATCAATCTATTAACTTCAATTAAAATTTTATGAAAAAAATTATTATGGTGCTTACATTAGCACTTTCTGTTTTTTATGCAGACGCTCAAACTGCTGAAATAAAAAATGTTACAAAACTTGGATTTAATGGTTTAAATCGTATCGACGACAATGGCTATTATGTACAATACATTGAAGGCCAGGAAGGCTGGAAAAAAGATGCAACAAAATTTATGCATCTATACATGATTAACAATGATTTATCGATAAAAACTGATTTCACATTTGAATTAAAAAGAGATGAAAAAATTGAAGATGTTTCAATTAATGGAGAATCTATTTTTATTATTACTAGTAATAGTAGACTTAGAAATAGAATTTTCAGGATTCTTGATGCTAGCGGTCAGATAAAAAGTGAAAAAGTTTTTGAAAAAGTAAAATATAGTTTATTAAAAAAACCTGCAATAATATTACCAGTTGAAAATGAAAACTTTGTTGTGATAAACTTTGTTAAGGAAAAGAAAGTTGGTTATAACATTTCTCTCTTAAACAACTTATTAGAAGAACAATACTCTAGTAATCAAATTCCTGAAAAGAAAAAGTTGTATCCAGTAGATTTTTTAATGGACAACGGTAAATTATATATCTTGGAATTTTTAACTCCATCTATGTCTGATTATTTTGAATATCACATTGCAGTGTTTAATGCGAATTCTGGAGAATTAATCAGTAAGAACCAGTTAAGAAATGAAGCAGAAAATAATTCTGGTTTCGCAACTTTTATTAAGAAAAACCCACAAGGCGGATTAATAACAGGAGGGATGTATTTTAAAGGAAACCGAACAAAAAATGCTAATTCTGACGGATTTTTTGCTGCAAAAGTTGATACTGAAGGGGATTTTTCTTTTAATACTACAACATGGAAAACAGTAATGGAATCTCTTAAAGACGAATCAACGAATGCCTTTTGGGGAGGAAAAACAAAAGTATTTATGCAAGACCTAAGCATTAATCCTGATGGTTCATTTGTTCTAATTGGAGAAAACTACCGAAAAGGAAGTTCTGATCTTGCCGGAGGAAAGTCACAAACTACTATGGGAAAAGTTAATAGAATTGCCAAAATGAGTGGTACTGTTGAAGACGATAGCGAAACTGCATTAACAGTATCTGAATACGCAGTTTTTGAATTTGATAAAGATGCTAATTTTGTATCGGCTAATAAATTTGAAAAGCCATTTTCTGTTACTATAGTAAAAACTGACCCTGAAAATCCTCCATACTCAGGTCAAATGAAAGGTTTAAATCTAGCAAACATTTTAAATAATTATGGTTATTTCCCATACAGATTTGTTGCTTCAGTTGATAATCAGCAATATTTGATATCTCAGTTCACTTTTGAAAAGAAAAAAGAGGAACTCATAGGATTTACTCCTCTTTTTGGAGAAAATCACCAAACCACAACTATGGACATTACAAGTGGTGAGTTTAAAGTTCGCTTAGCACAAGAAAATAAAGCAATGGAAAGCCTTGGAGGTTTAGGCAGACTAGCTAAAAAAGCTGATAAAATGGACAACGCTATTAATCAGAACGAAAATGAAAATCAAATTACTATCCTTAAATCACACGATCCTTATGATTACAGAGCAAAGAATACCGTAAGACGCGTTGTTCCTGCTAATATTGGTGGTAAAGTCTTAGTTTATGATTTTATTCCAGACGCTGAATTAGTTGAAAATGGAACTTACAAGTACAATTTTTCTCGTATTCCTGGAGTTTTAAAATTAACATATATAGATATTCCTAAGATTTAATAATTAATACCTGAAATCAAAACGCCGGAATTTCCGGCGTTTTTTTTTATTCTTTTAGTTCTTGAATTAACCGTTTCATGAAATGATTAATTCACAAAAGTTTTAGAGATTAATCCCTTTAATATCTTTATATAAATCAACGGCGTACAAATCTGTCATTCCTGAAACAAAATCTACGACGGACATTGCTTTTTTGTAAAAACTATGCTCTTCGACATTGTATTGCGAAGGTAAAACTGAA
>Ga0209692_10000550_pt1 | contig 81566 bp, 41 predicted proteins | sample tdDd472_FD_187129 | JGI IMG/M metagenome (GOLD analysis project Ga0209692, IMG submission 187129) | Marine sediment microbial communities from the Atlantic coast under amendment with organic carbon and nitrate - tdDd47.2 (SPAdes)... | ecosystem: Environmental > Aquatic > Marine > Coastal >...
AATATATTTCAGGAAATCGATAGTGATCCCCTTATTCTCATCAATTATCAATGGAGGCATAAGCTCCAGTCCTATTGTTATCTTTTCAGAAAACACATTTAAAGTGCAGAAAAAAGAATAAAAGAAAAGAGAGATTAGAAATATCCTGTTATTAATCTTTAATTTCACTATTTACAATATACTTCGTCAAAGTCCTATAAGTCCAGAATTGGGATGTTTTATAAAAAAGAAGGAATTTCAGTACCGGAGTTTTTCCGGTACTGTTTTCAATAACTTCGACTAAACTGGAAACACTGCTTTGATATCGGTTGGAATATCACTAAGAGAATCCAATGCATCGAGAACCTCTTTTCCGGGTTTGCCGTATTCTGCAAGAAAAGCTGCCGCTTCTTCCGCAGTAGCATCCGCCTCGATATGGCATACTTTCTCAAGCAGTTCTTCAGCTGTCTCGAGAATATTCTCAACTTTGATGGAAAATTTATCACCATCAACAGAGATAACACCCTTTTTGAAGAGCCAGTTAAACTGGATCAGATTGGACATTCCGTGAGCTTCATGGACACCGAAACGCATAGACCGGAATAATCCTGCCAGATAGGTCTTCAATAATACTTCATCATCATATTTCTCAATACCGAACTGCCCACCGAGTTTCAGAATCAGATAGAGTGCTCCGGTATCGGCTTTCGTCTCTTCAATAGCCACATAAGACGAACCGATGCTTTTGGCTACTTCACCCCCGTCTTCTCTATAAGCCGGACCAAGTCCATGACTGATCTCGTGTAGAAGGACAAATGTAAAAAATGGCTCAAAATCGACATTTTCTCCCCCGTGAAGTACTTTTTTGGATATTTCGGATGTCACAGCTGAAAACTTGGCCTTCATGATATTATAGAGCATAACTTGTTTCCAACCGACATTGCCCCTCACCCAGGCGTCATTGGGCAGATTAAATGCCGCTGCCATAATCCCCTGCGCCGCTTCACCACCGGAATAGATCTGGTTGACAACGACGATAGGCGCCATTCCACCCATTGCTCCTTTGGAATCTGCAGGCATGGGAAAGACATCAGCCAGATTACCGAGATTATTCTCGATCTCTTTCAATGCCGCTCCTTTTTCAAAGTCGACAATCATCAGCATACTTTCGTAAGTTGCTTTAATTCCCAGCAGAGCATCGGCATAAACTTCATAGGGACCGATTACAAGATCGAGAGGGCTCGTAGTCAAACGAACCCATTCACTGTCACTATCGCGATATGATCCGCTGATCAGAGCTTCGGCTCGATTGATCAGATAACTGCTCAACTCTTCATTTTCAATCAGGTCCGCAGCAGATTCCAGCTGATCAAAGATCTCTGCCAGCTCATCGGCGTAATAGACATGATAGGGAATGATTTCCAATCCCTCCTCTTTATCCCGGATGATTGTATAATGATCTTTGGCAAGTTTCTTCTCTTCTTCATTTAACAGTTCAATCTTGTCGATGATCCGGCAGTCTTCCAGTGTATCGGGATAAAAAGCACAGCCTTTGCGCCTGTCATTTACATCTTCAAATTCCGATTTATAATCTGTCAGCTGGTTGTATGGCCCCTTAAACAACTCATAAAATTGTATCCGCTCTTCATCTATGCCTTCCATAACTTCATCGAAATGAGATGGCAGATATTCATGCTGCTGCCTCAGAAAGATTCTGGTAATCATATCTATGGCATTACACAAATGGGGCAGGGCCTGCATTATGTCTTCAGATAAGACTGAAAAATCAGCCTCAATCGAGACTTCTTTAAACTGTTTGATAATATTTTTTAATTCACTCATATTTATTCCTATTTGAAACTGGCCAGAAGCTGAACCAGAAAATTAAATGTTTTTCCTACAGATGATATTCTCAGTCTTTCATCGGGAGAATGGGGATCTTCAATATCGGGACCGAATGATATCATATCCATTCCTCCGCTCAAGTTGCCTATAACACCGCATTCCAATGCACCATGGGTCACATCCAGTTCCGGTTCTTCTCCATAGAGCTCCTTCCACAACTCAATACTTCTTTTTACAAGAGGACTGCCCCAATCGGGCTGCCATGGATCCATAAAAGTCTCGAGAGTATACTCTGCACCTAAAACATTGGCCAGAGTTTCAATTCTATCGGTAATTTCCACTAATCTCGATTTTACAGATCCCCTTTGCATAGTAGTTACCCGGAGTCCCGTTTCTGTTGAAATAAGAACACCGAAATTGAGAGAAGTCTCGACCTGTTCGGGAAGTTCGGCGTTCATAAACTGTACACCATGAGGAACCAGGCGAAGTTTGGCAAGAATCCCTCTTGTTGCCTCACCTGTAATCAGAAATTCCGGAATATCAGTATTTTCACAGGAAACAAAGGTGTTCTCCTCAACTGTTTTATTCTCCGATTTTAGAATCTCTCCAAAAGAATTCCACCATGTCCCGATGGCATTAACCTTTTCTCTATCAACAGAGAGAACAACTTCAGCAGCACGGGAAATGGCATTCATTGCCGAACCGCACAGAATAGAACCCATCTGAAAAGGGATTTCTTTGTATAATCCCTCCAAACCCCTGATCATCTCAGCTGTGGCATTGGCTCTGTTTTTGTGTATATCACCGCCGGAATGGCCACCGCGAAATCCTCCGATTTTTAGTTTTAAAGCTATGTTTCCAGCCGGGGGTTTGACTGAATCAAGTTTGAAATCCAGATGACTGATAACCGCACCGGCACAGCCGAGTGTGAATATGCCCAGGTCCTCAGAATCGAGGTTTATCATAATGTTTGATTTTACAAAGCCTTTCTTGATTTCATCAGCACCCCATAGGCCGACTTCTTCATCTGTTGTAAAAAGAAGTTCCATCGGTGGATGTTGAAATTCGGGATTAACTGCTGCTTCCATAGCCATAGCGAGGCCTACGCCATTATCAGCACCAAGACTTGTGCCACGTGCGCTCAACCAGTCTCCTTCACGTACATGTTCAATGGGATCTTTTGAAAAATCATGGTCTGATTCGGGTGTTTTTTCACAGACCATATCCGTGTGTCCCTGCAAAACTATGGACGGAGAATTCTCATATCCCTTAGTAGCGGGAATTTCAATAATCAGGTTCTGTACATGATCTTCTCTATAAGTAAAACCATTACTATCAGCCCAGTTTATAAAATAATTTGTAATTGGTTCGCGATTCTCTGATTTTCTTGGAATTTTATTAATATCTTCCAGAATGCTCAGTATTGTTTCTGTTCTATCTTTCATAGGGAATATTATGAAGCATATTTCAAATTTATTGTATAAATTAATACTTTTTTTGCAGTGTAGGTGAAGATCACGACCATCGCCTACAGAATCATATTTTTTTAGAATACATATTGTTTTTGCAGATAGAAACAATATATTATATGCCATGTTTGTATATGAAACACATGGAATACATGCCGGAACCGGAAAAGATCACCTGAAACACGGGATTGATAATCTTGAAGAGATTGTATTGAAAGCAATAGAGAAAGGTCATCCATCAGTAACCTTTATTGTTCACACTCCCCGACTCACCGGGTATCGCTATGCTGCTGAGAGAAATACAAGCATTAAGTTTATCAGAGGTGATGCCGCTTATTTCCGATATGGTAAAGATATCGCCGGACTGATATCCAAATATAGTGATCAGATTCGGATCATTCACGGTATCGAACTGGAATGGCTGGGAACAGGTCTCGGACTGCAGTGGAACAAATCAAAAATATTTCAGGCTGACGGCATCGATTTCATAATCGGATCCATCCATTTCTCCAAAGAGAAGGTTGCCTACGACGGTTCAGTAGAAGAAACAAATGAACTGATAGAAAAGAGAGACTCTGTTGAAAATCTCTGGGCTGAATATCTTGAAGAGATGATGGAAATGGTTGAATCGAGTTATAAAACAATAGATGTCGTAGGCCATATTGATCTGCCAAAACTCTATGTCGGTTCTCCCGAGTGTTTCAATAACCTCAACGATTCTGACGATATTGCAGCTGTGAGGATGCGCCTTCTGCTTGAAAAAATCAGTGAATACAATCTGGCTCTTGACGTCAATATGGCAGGACTGGTAAAAGGCTGTGGAATCTATCCGGGTATTAATATTTTGAAAAGGGCAAGAGCTCTCAATATCCCGGTAACGATTGGTACTGACTGTCATCACCTTAAGGACTTCGGAAATAATTACGAAAGAGCGATCGAATATATAAAAGAAGCCGGTTACACATGGTATCTAAGCTACCGGTCGGGAATACCGATTAAACACCCTGTAAACGAGAGAAACAATACAGCGGAATACTACAATTACCTCAACCTGGGAATAGAACTGCTCAAAAGAAGATTTTCCAGGCGAACACCTTTGAAACTGCCGCAGTTTTCTTTTGGAGGGAAATTCAAAGAACTGATTTCCGACTTCCCCGGTTCAATGGCATCAGGTGATAATAATACGATCAGAGTGCGGACACATGAAAAATCAATAACTATTTCCGATTCAAACTCAGCTATAAAAAACCAAATAAAACAGACAGGTCTCTTCTCTCACCACAAAGATCAGGTGGGGGTTCTGTCGTTGCTGTTTAATGCCCTTGCTTCTGAAAGCATTAATATCGAGACTGCTTACCTGGATTACAATGACGATGGCACAGCTACTGCATTTCTGACTCTGAGCGGCAAGGAAAACCGGCTGGACAGCGCAATAGAATTTGCTACCAGTACCTGGGTCGATAGTTTTATAACCCTCGAAGAGAGAGAAATGTACCCCTTGTGCCGTTCTAAAATAAATAACCCGACAATACTCGAAGTAGACGGTATAGAAATGAATATTCCCATTAGTTCCAGCATGATTGTCACATGCCATAAAAACTCCAAAGGCGTACTTCTAATACTGCTCTCGGCTCTGGCATCGGTTAATGTCAATGTAAAAAATCTTCAACTGGGAAAAAGAGGAAACAAAGCATATGCTCTTCTCGGGGTTGATGGAGATAAAAGAGAAATTGAAGCGATTCTTGCAAAACTGGGAACATCATTCCACGAAGCATCTTTTCTCTCTTTAACCGATTTTACAAACAGCTGAATTGATACTAAATTATTGATATCTTCAGATATTGAGATATACTGAAACTGACCATTAACATTTCATCTACGGGAGGGTTGGATATGGAGCTGAAGCCCTGTCCAGTTTGCGGATGTAAGCCCCTTTTGTTGTCTGTCGATGAAGTTGCCTGCGTTAACGGATTTTGTCCTGTTAAAACAGTAGCTACAAAGAAAGAGTTATGGAATATCCGAGCCGATGTAATCAGCAGAGATATTCAATTGCAGAAGGAACTTGTTCTGGAGCATGCTATTATGAATAACATGCAGAAGATTCAGGACAGATTTCCGGGATTGTCAGATTGACAAGAGGTGTTTGGTAAGATGTAAAAAAGTCCTATTTAAAAAAGTTTATTTGTTTTATAAAGCTGTCCAATGTGCTTTCACAATTGGCTTATCCCGGTCTCTTATTATACCGGTAAAAAAATCTCCCCGATTAATAACACCGACCCCTTTGGGGGTGCCGGTCATAATGATATCACCATCTAAAAGTGTCATAAACTGCTGAATTTCTTTGAGTATTTCCTGTGGTTTATACATCATCAACTCTGTTCCAGCCGATTGAATTACATTCCCATTAATTTGAAGTTCCAGAGATAATTGCGAAACATCGCTGCTGAAAGAGACAAATTCGCTGAACAATGCAGCTCCGTCAAAAGCTTTCGCCCTCTCCCATGGAAGACCTTTTTCTTTGAGTCGGCCTTGAAGACTTCTCTTAGTCAGATCAAGACCGAAGGCAACTGCAGTAAAGGCACCTTTTTCATAGAGAAAAGAGATTTCACCTTCATAATGTATGGACTCATTATTGTGTTCTGATAATAAGACATTTGTAATAGAAGTCTGAGGTTTCAGAAAAATTACCATATTTTCCGGGATTTCATTACCGAGCTCTTTAATATGTTCTACGTAATTCCGTCCGACGCAGACTATTTTTCCGGCAGCAGAAATTTCACCATTAACTATAATATTTTCCATTGATTATTTCCTATTGAACTTAGTTCTGTATATGATCGGCAGCTTTATCGACGAGACTATATGCAAAATCAGTAAAAATCTCTTTACTGAAATACCCTTTATCAACATCACCTTTCAATAATGTCAGAGCTTTTATGGGCAGCATTGCACTGCGATAAGGTCTTTCATCATTTGTGATGGCTTCATAACAGTCAATGATCCCCAGAATCATACCGCATTCTGAAATATCGGTTATTCCGTTGGGATATCCGCTGCCATCGAGTTTTTCATGATGTTCCATAGCTCCGGGGATAGCCTGCTTCAAGTCCGTACCGTAACCTTTGAGAATATCAACGCCGAGAGTAGGATGTTTTTTGATGATTTCATACTCATAATCAGTCAGCTTTCTATTCTCTTTTAAAAGATCTTCGGGGAAGTTTGCATCGGCTTTTCCAACATCGTGCAAAAGAGCCGCTAAACCGTAAGCTCTTGTTACGTCTATGGATTTCTTCGTGTAATAGCAATAATTAATCGTCAGGGCCATAACATTGATTGAATGAATTGTTGTTGAATAATCGATATGTGACATAATAGCCAGATTTCGTATGATTTCAGGTTGATCAGAAAAACCTTCAACAATTGTATTTACTGTATCAGGAACTACTTTGAGACTTCCGCTTCTGGGCTGAGAAAGAGTTTCCTCCATAATATTTACCAGCTCTTTTTTTACTTCACCGGCCTTTTTACTTTTTATTTTTTTAGTCAGATCACGGCTGAAACCTTTTTGTGCCGCATCAAGACTCTTTATTTTGTCTTCGGGAGTAATATACAGTTTCCCTTTATATGGATGGCCTTTCTGATAGTCTTTATTGTAGTCCAAACCACTTTGTTTGTACAAAAGGATCTCTCCCGAAGGAGCTTTATAGTAGAGATCTATATCATTATAGTATTTAATATTGGACTTTCTAACTTCAATCCACTCAGAATCATCAACTAAAACCATTTTACAACTTTCATCCTATCAGATACACAATATATCACTAATTTTATTATTCTCATATATTATTTCCTGTCTATAATACTTTATTACAAATTTGTAATTTCCCGATGCCTGAAACAGGTAACCAGATGGTCATTGACCATACCTATAGATTGCATATTGGCATAAGTCACAGTCGGACCGAGAAAAGAGAAACCTCTCTCCTTCATATCTTTTGAAATAATTTCTGATAACTCCGACTTAGATGGCACATCATTTTTTGATATCCAGTGATTGACAATTGGAACACCCTCTTGAAAATGCCAGTAATAATTGGAAAAACTACCGAATTCCCTTTTGACTTCGAGGAATCTTTTTGCATTATTGATTGATGATTCTATTTTTCTTTTGTTTCGGATAATTCCTGAATTGCCCAATAATTCGATTATCTCTCTCTCACCCCACTCCGCTATTACTGCAGGATCAAACCCTTTATAGGCAATCCGGTAATTTTCACGGCGTTTCAAAATAGTAATCCAACTCAATCCAGCCTGTGCGGACTCAAGCACCAGATTCTCAAAATGCTTTGTCTCATTATCATAAACAGGAACACCCCACTCTTTATCGTGATATTCCAAATAAATATTATTTGTACCAGGCCAGCTGCATCGCTCTTTATCCATAATATAATGATAATCTATATTGCTGTTCTCTGTAAGCTCCGGGAATCAGACAATATCAAATCCATGAAATGTGCAATAAATATAGGATTTATATAAATGATTTTAATGGAATATTTTGCCTACGTGCAATAATATCATCTTATAGAGTCAATAAACTCTAATTTTAATATAAGAATAAGATAAGGAAATTGTATGAAAATTGTTTTAATCGGTGCAGGAAGCGCTCAGTTCGGATGCGGAACAATGGGAGATATTTTTCAGAGTGATATTTTAAAGGGTGCAGAAATTTGCCTGATGGATATAAACCGGGACACACTGGATAAAGTCCATCAAGCCGGGCAGGCTTTTATTCAGAAAAAGAAACTCGATTACAGACTAACTGCAACAACAAACAGAGAGGAAGCTGTAAAAGGAGCTGATTTTATTATAATATCCATCGAAGTCGGTGATCGTTTCGAATTGTGGGACCAGGACTGGAATACGCCCCTTCAATACGGAGTTAAACAAATATACGGAGAGAACGGCGGACCTGGAGGATTATTCCACGCACTTAGAATAGTTCCCCCCATACTGGAGATCTGTGATGATATTGTAAAACATAGCCCCGACGCTTATGTCTTCTGTTATTCCAATCCTATGACAGCTATAACAACGACAGTACTGCGGAAATATCCAGAACTAAAATTTACCGGGATGTGTCACGAAATTGCTTCTTTGGAACGCTACCTTCCGACAATTCTCGATACCCCATTCGAAAATCTCGAACTGAAAGCTGCCGGACTGAACCATTTCAGCGTTCTATTAAGTGCAAAATACAGAGATTCCGGAAAAGATGCCTATGCAGATATTATGACCAAAGCTTCATCTTTCTTTGAAAAGGAACCGGGATATAGCGATCTATGGGAATACACAAAAAAAACCGGCAAAATCCCCGAAACAGAAGGTGCAACTGAAAGACATAAAATCGGAAAAGAAACATCCAGCCGTCCCTGGTCAGACAGAACTCTATTCCATGAAATAATGAAGAATTTCAAATTATTCCCTATAACCGTAGATAGTCATCTGGGAGAGTATCTTCCCTGGGCACAAGATGCATCGGATCACCGGGGAATCCTCGACTTCTATGCCTTCTATCGCTTTGCTCTTTCCCAGGAGGACAGACTGGAAATAGATGACTCAACTCTCCACGAAAGAATAGTACCGGTAATGGAGGGGATAATCTCGGGCGTGGAATATATAGAAAGCGCAGTGAACATAATGAATAACGGACTGATCAGTGAATTGCCTGACAATGTTGCAGTGGAAGTCCCCGGAAGAATATCCGCCGCGGGAATAGAAGGGATTACCATTGAAAACTATCCCAAAGGATTCGCCGCTTTACTGAGAAACTACACCGGTGTATACGACGTCACAGCCGAAGCGATATTGCAGGGAAGCAGAGACCTGGTGATTCAGGCTGTCCTCGTCAATCCCGGAATGCACATCATAAAAGGCGTTGACGAAATGGTAGACCTGATGCTCTCTCAGCAAAGCAAATGGCTGTCATACATCAAATAGTCCCACGATCCAAGCGGGACGCGGAGAGTACGACCGTATTTGAGACCCGACACTGGCAGGGTCGAACCAGACATAAGCACGAGAATCTATAAAAAAAGGCTTTTATCCCGCGCAGGATCAGCAACGCGGGATTACGATCAAAACTTGATATATTTTCTGTGAGTGAAGATTTGTCCGGAAGGCAAGGCGCGATCCTCTGCGGGACGCGGAGAGTACGACTGTACTTGAGACCCGACACTGGCAGGGTCGAACCAGACATAAGCACGAGAATCTATAAAAAAAGGCTTTGATCCCGCTGAAGATCTGCAACGCGGGATTACGGGCAAAGCTCACTCACAGGGCCAGTTTGCTTCGATAGATCGCTTCAGAGATGCATAAGGATGAGAGCCCTGAAGACGCATGACAGACTCCCCTTTGTAGAAGAGCATGATAGTCGGTATGCTGCTGATTTTATATTGGGCTGAAATTGCAGGTTTTTTATCAGTATCGACTTTGATTGTAGTCATCCTGCCTTTATATTCACCTGCTATCTGCTTGATAACAGGTGAAACCATTTTACAGGGGCCGCACCAGTCTGCATAGAAATCGACCAGCACAGGTTTATCAGATTTATTAATTAACTCTTTAAAGGACTTTATATTATTCAGATCAGACATCAGATAATTCCTTTCAATATCGTTTCTCTTAATATAGTTATCCATATATAGTTCAGGCAAGCAATTTCTAAGGATCAATAAACATTGTGTTGATCCCTTCGTCTTTCATTCTGACAAAGTTGCCCCATCTAACCGATCCTATTGATTTTTCTATCGTTCCCGGTTTTAAATCTCTCGGTTCATAATGAACGGGAACACCGACAGGAATAGTTTCGAGGAACTCTTTGCCATTATCACCTAAAGTCAGCTTAACCAGAAATGCACCATTAATTGTGAGACTCTCGAATTCAAATCCGGTATCGGTTTTTTTTACCAGCATATTCTCTACCTCCATCTATTTTTGCATCTATATACTATTATAATCAAAAATATCAAAATTCGAATAAATACATTTACTATTTCCTAAATCAATTTTTCATTAGTAATTTATAAAAGGAGGATTCGCCATGAACGAAAGAATAGGGGAATGGATGATTGTTGAGGGGATTATGAATTATCAGGATGTAATGGCTGTAGTCGAATTTCAAAGACATGGAAGCAGGAAAAAATTCGGACAGATAGCTTTGTCGCGACATATGATAAGCGGCAAGGATCTGAAATCCTGGGAGAACTCACATTAAGAATTAATGAGATTGCGTAAAACGTGTATGGAATAACCAAAGCGGGGGCTTTGATCAGTCATTAGAAAACTCAGAAACAACCGGCATTTTTTATCGGGCTCAACTTCTTTTTTTAAGATTGTTCCTATTATTTCAATAACTTCATCTGTTTTCATAATTTTAAGAATAGCAATAGCTTTCTGGTTTATATTGACATCAGGAGTATCATCGAGTAAAAGAATCAACTCATCTTTACTCAATTTCTCGGTAATGCAGTCTGTTTTCACATTATTTGATAATAAAAGGCATTCAACTTTCTCTTTTTTTAAAGCCAGTTTACTTCTGGCTTCCTCAAAATGGTGTCCGAATATTCTTATCAGATCGTTGGGGATCTTCCGCCGAATCTGCATTGATAGAAATTGAAGATCTTTTTGCTCCAGTCCCTGATTGTTTATGTTTAGAAATTTCGTATGAATTGTAAATAAAATAGATTTGCCAGTTTCTTTGCTGATGAATTTCAAATGAACAACAAGCGCCCCTTTCTGATCGAAAATGGCCTGTTTTATTGAATCACTAAGTTTAGCCATAATAACCAGATTTTCCATCGTCGATGAAATAAGAGCACCTTTAATTATCTCAGTCCCGATCTTTATGGACGTATCTCTCTGAACTAATCCTATTGATTGAGAAACTTCTTTTGAATAGACAATTTTTTTATCCTTGAATGTAGCATAAAAAGTGTTTGTCTCTTTAACTTCCTGCTGATAAATCATTTCAAAACCCTGTATAAGTTATGCTATACCATAATTCTCTAAAATTAAACTGCTATTTCTGTGAAAATAAATTATGATCTTTTTTATTGTAAAAAGCAGAATAAATCTATTTCCATTATACTTCTATTATAAATGCGATGACATTTTTTTGTCTAAAGGATTAATTATGTCAGATTTATTAAACTTAAGAAAATTCGTTTCTCCTGAAGTAATATTCGGAAGCGGAGCCAGAAAGCTTGCCGGGACATATGCAAGACAGTTTTCAGCGGGAAAGGTCCTTGTTGTAACAGATCCCGGAGTAATAAGAGCAGGTTGGCTCAAAGATGTCGAAGAGAGCCTGATTGAATCAGAAATTGCATACCATATTTTTTCTAAAGTCTCTCCTAACCCCAGGTCCGAAGAAGTTATGGAAGGAGCGGCGATCTACAGAGAACAGAAGTGCAGCATTATAATCTCCATAGGTGGGGGAAGCCCTATGGATTGTGCTAAGGGGATTGGAATTGTTGTTTCCAACAATAGAAACATATTGCGATTCGAAGGTGTCGATCAAATTCCACTTCCCGTACCTCCACTTATTTTCATCCCGACAACTGCCGGATCATCAGCTGATGTCTCCCAGTTCTGCATCATTACCAATTTAGAGGAAAGGGTCAAAATAGCCATTGTCAGTAAGTCTGTTGTTCCCGACATCGCTCTCATAGATCCCGATACAACGATGACAATGGACCCCTACCTGACGGCCTGTACAGGAGTTGACGCCATGGTTCATGCCATAGAAGCATATGTGTCGACTGGTAGCGGAGCACTTACGGATATGTACGCTCTCAATGCTATAAAACTCATAAAAGATTTTTTACCCCGGCTTATGTCTGACCGGTATAATAATGAATTACGGGAAAAAATTATGCTGGGGAGCATGAAAGCGGGACTAGCTTTTTCAAATGCCATCCTCGGTGCAGTTCACGCCATGGCGCACAGCCTTGGTGGATACATGGATCTGGCCCATGGAGAATGCAATGCCATGTTGCTCGATCATGTAATCAATTATAATTTTGACCATTCCTTTGAAAGATATAAAACCATCGCTGAAGCAATGGGTGTCGATACAAGAGGATTGAAAAGTAAAGAAGTGAAATCCAGATTGATAAAAAGTGTCACCGAATTGAAAAATGAAGTGGGTATTATAAAAACACTGGGACAGAAAGGAGTCAATTCCAGTGATATCCCACTCCTCTCCGTTAAAGCAATAAAAGATGCCTGTATCATAACAAATCCCAGAAAGGCTACTCTTGAAGATATAAAAGTGGTTTACAGCGAGGCTATGTAGTTTTCAATGGATAATGAGAAGCGAAATAATCAGGACGATCAAATTAGAAATCTTATGGGGTTTGGAAGCTCGTCCATCAGAAAGAGCTATTATCCGGAACTTCAAAGCAAAATTCATGAACTGAATCTGGAAAAAGAGAAATTTGAAAGAATATTCTCAGAAGCACTCAATGGCGTTTTTCAGGCTGACATCAATGGAAAAATTATTATCGCCAATCCGGCGATGATAAAGTTATGCGGTTATCAGACAATAGAGGAATTCCTTTCGTTGAGTAGTATTGGGGATGATATATTTGCAGATAAAAAAGATCTGGACAGGTTAATGGAATTGTTAACTGAAAAAGAATCGGTTATGAATTTTGAAGCACTTATTGAAACTGCCCAGGGAATGATTATTGATGTCTCCATCAATGCGTCAATGATAAAAAGAGAAGACTCTGTATTTCTCGAATGTGTTGTACAGGATATTAGCGAGAGGAAAAAAGCACAGAATTATATCAGCAATATCATTAATTCCATGCCTTCGGCATTGATTGCAGTTGATCAGGAGGGAATGATAACCCAGTGGAACCGGGGGGCAGAACAGTTCTTTTCTGTAACCGAAGAAAAAGCTCATGGCAGTAGAATCGAGGAAATAATCCCCTATATTACAAAAGATATACCCAATATCAGAAAAGTCATTACCGGTGTTGAGAAAGTGATGAAAATCAAGCATTCGAGAATAGTGAATTATTCTCCCGTTTATGAAGATATGTACATCTATCCTTTAAATTCAAAAGGGAATGAAGGGGCTGTTATTCGAATAGACAATGTGACAGAACAGGTCCGTATTCAGGAGATGATGATTCAGTCGGAAAAAATGCTTTCCGTAGGAGGACTGGCTGCGGGCATGGCTCATGAAATTAACAACCCCCTGGCAGGAATGATGCAGACTGCAGAAGTTATGGGAAAACGGCTGTCAAATCCGACGATACCGGCAAATATTAAAGCTGCGGAAAAAGCCGGTATTACCATGGAATCAATAGACTTGTATATGAAAGAGCGGGGGATACTCAAAATGGTAAAAGCCATAAAAACCTCCGGCAAAAGGGCAGCTTCCATCATAGAGAATATGCTAAGTTTTGCAAGAAAAGACAATATGACAACTTCCTACCAGAATATTGTGGAATTATTGGATAATATTCTGGATCTTGCAGAAACAGATTTTAACTTGAAAGAAGATTACGATTTCAGAAATATCAGAATTATCAAAGAATATGAGGAAAATTTGCCTCTCATTCCATGTGTTAAATCACAGATACAACAGGTGATCCTCAATCTGCTTCGCAATGGTTCAGAAGCGATGAGTGAAATCAGCAATAGGGAAAAGCTACCCTTTTTTATCCTCCGTTTAAAGAAAGAAGCGGAAATGATCCGAATTGAGATCGAGGATAATGGACCCGGAATGGATAATAAAACCAGAAAAAGAATATTTGAGCCATTCTTTACGACTAAACCTGTAGATATCGGAACGGGACTTGGTTTATCTGTTTCCTATTTCATTATTACGGAAAATCATAAAGGAACTATGAACATCGAGTCGGAACCTGGCAAAGGAGCCAAGTTTATATTGAGGCTCCCCCTCAAATTATCAGATGACGAATAAATCATCAAAAGAATGTTTTTGGGATAAAGTAAATTTGACAGGGAAATTATCTTTTCCTATTCTTATTTTATGAATACAAATCGCAACTTATACAAAATGGATGATTTTTTAATCATTATTTCCTTCTTAATGATTATTCCTCTGATTTTTATTTCCTGGCCATGGTTGAAAACTGTTACAGAATTTGAAAATCTGACAGCTTTTTTCCAGTCGGCTCCGGCAATACTCGGACCCCGCCTTGGAGCATTGATTCTCTATGGATGCGGCGCAGTTACATCGCAGATTACCGGAAGAATCATTAGATTTAAAGAGAAGCAAAGTCTGGAAATTCTCGATACACTGCAGTTTTATAAAAAAACAACCGTGCCACAGCTGGCATCACAACTGTCCATGTCGGAATCAAAAATAAGCTCTCTTGTAAAGAAGATGTCAAGAATCAACTCTCTTGGAATTCAAATTGACGGAGAGACCGTATCTATTGGACAGGCAATGGAAAATGACATTCCCACAGGATTCAGTGCTGATGAAGAGACTCATGAACAACCTAAAACATTCGGTTCTTTCGGTGATGAGTTCAAAGCAGCAGTTGAAAAGGCAAACTCAGACAGCAACCTGACAGATGAAGAGAAAAAAGAACAAGTTAAACAAGCTGGCCAGAAAATGTTTAATAGCAGAGTGAATCCCAGTGGCAAAGGGAAAAAATTCAATGTGGTTCTTTTCATTATCCTCTTTATTACACCCCTATGGCCGGTGGCAATAGTTTATGCAATAAGTTATGCCGTCAAACAACAGAAGATGAAATGAATTTTATTTCCGGTTCTGCTCCATCCATTTAACAGCCCAGTTAACGAGAGGTGCCTGTTGGAGGAACCGCATTTCCCCGTTACCTATTTTGTGACGGGGAATGGAAAATTCTTTTTCATATGCATCTCCGAGAGTTATGAAATCCCCATCGTCAACATCGAGCGCATTGTAATCCACCCATTGCCGTTCACCATTAATCATAATAGCACTACTCTCTTTCACATATTTTTTACCGGGATACTCCGCTCTGGTTTCAGCGAGATGAAGAGAGGTATTCTTCTCATGGCCTACTCCAATAAGCAGTATATGGCCTCCAAGTTCATATAATTTGTCCAGTGGCGATCCCTTTCCGAATATATTCTCCAGATCGTGATCTTTAACGAGGTAATCAGCATGCTTTCCATTGGCGGCAAATGACCGCGAGGGATGATCACTTCTTACTGTACCAGGCCAGGTTCTGAACATTTCCGCCACTGTGCCCATACCTATGGCAGGAGTAATGTTTTTGTCAAAAGCAGGCCAGTTTTCCCTGATGAGCGGCCACCAGGACTCCGGCTGTTCCCAGTGAACACCTTTCGATGGATCGAGATTTTTCCAGGTCTGCGATGGCATCATAAGCGTACCTTCAGGGCTGACAAGTTCAAATAAAGCTCGTATAAGAGTTTCAGCACCGCCGATAACCCATCCCAGTTTGCTTAGAGATGTGTGTACAGAGATAATCTGTCCTTTACTCACTCCGCAGGCGGCAAATTGCTCTACTAAATCAGAGAAAGTGAGCGGTTGTATATTCTGTTCATCATAATTCATAAATAAACCCTCCCTATAGCGTAGTACATATCGTACAACACTGTGAAATTATTAATCAATAGCCTTTCAGATCAGGGAAACTTCTTCTTTGTCGATATAATCCATTTGATTAAAAGGAGCCAGATTCATTTTTTCAAATTCCGAATCTGACAGATTTAGATTGAGTGAAGCAAGGTTATCTTTCAACTGTTTTAAAGAACTGACACCAATAATCGGAACTATATCTGCATTGTGTTTCATCATCCATGAAAAAACAATCTGAAAGGGGGAAACACCATGAGCTTCGGCAATTTCTTTAACTGCCATAAACCGCCTCTCATTATCTTCGGAGAAGAACCTGTTATTCAAAGCTGGATGATTTTTATCGTAGATAGTATCCCAATTATACATTCCTGCAAGTGTCGATGTATAAGCGAAAATCGTCGTGTCTTTTTCTGTCCTGCAATAATCGAGAAGTTCTTCATTTACAAATTTCTGAACCCAAAGATCGGCATTTTCCCTCGGTTTAAGATAAGAGTACCAGTTCTGAATACCGACGAATTCCGGCCATTGGTTCCTTCTGCTAATATCCTTTGCCATGGCTAAACGCCACGTCGACATATTGCTGCATGCTATATGCCTGACTTTGCCCGATTGAACCAGATCATTCAAAGCTCCCAGAGTTTCTTCCAGGGCTACATCTCTCCAATCGACATGAATATAATAGAGATCGATATAATCTGTCTGAAGCCTCTCAAGGCTGTCTTCGACTGCTTTGAAAATTGCTTCTCTCGAGAGCCCTTCAAATTCCAGTTCGTCACCGGCAGAAGATTTTAGCGGACGGACACCGCACTTGGTCGCCAGAAATATATCTTTTCTGTTTTTTCTTGATTTCAACCAGCGCCCTAGGGTAATCTCGCTCTCATCACCGGTATATCCGTCTATCCAGAAACAGTAATTATTTGACGTATCAAGGAAACGGCCGCCCGACTCATAATAGTGATCCATCAATTCAAAAGACGTCTCTTCACTGACCCTGCTGCCGAAATACATTGTGCCGAGACACATCGCACTGATTTTTTCCTGTGTATTTCCCAAAGTTATTTGTTTCATAATATCTCCTCAATCTTTTAATATATTGAGTTTATATGAAAAATGTGGCGCCATTTAGGTCCACTTCAGACAAACATTATCCGGCCACTTTTCCAACCGGGATAATTATCAGTCAGTCTTAAAGCGGTCTATCTCTGTTTTCAACTCTTCGCTGTTATTGGCGAGAGCTGAAGATAAATCTGTCACCTGATCCATAGCGGCAACGATTTCTCCGGCACCGACCACTGCTTCCTGAATACCTCCGAGAACGGTTCTGGAAACATCTTCAATATTGAGCATTTCATTTGATAGCTCCTCTGTTCCCCTTTTCATCAAATCAGCACTGTCTTTTATCGTTACCGTTATTTCATTCAATCTCTGTGCAGTCTGGCCGATCTCCTGACTTCCCGTCATCAGTTCATTGGTATTGGCAGATATCTGATTGAGAGCCTGTACAAAATCACTGACCACTTTATCCATTTCTTTGAAGATCTCTGCAGTGTCCTTAGTATTTCTTACAGTTTCATCAACTCCATTTCTGATTTCCTTGATTACTGTATCTATGGTTTTGACACTGTCTGAAGAACTCTCAGCCAGTTTTCTAATCTCATCGGCGACTACGGCAAATCCCTTTCCGGAATCCCCAGCATGAGCCGCTTCTATGGCGGCATTCATAGATAAAAGATTGATCTGGCTGGCAATACCTCTTATGATATCGGTCATATCTTCAATATCACCTAATCTGGTCACAACATTCTGGTTGAAATTCTGGCTCAGATTATCGAGCTGTTCTCCTCCTTTACGCGATGTATCAGTCAGATCCGATGCTACTTCTTTCTTTTCAAGGCTGATCTGAGCCACTTGTTTCAGTGAATTGATCATCTGTGCTATAGAAGCGGCAGTCTCTTCAACTATGGCCGCTTGTTCTTCACGGATCTGGTTGAAATTCAGAACCGATCCTCCTATGCTCTCAACAGATTTTGAAGAGTTGGAAATGCTCTCATCAAGCCTCTTGATCTGATTTTCCATTGAATTCATATTTGCACTGATTTCTGTAATAGCCGCTGCTGTTTCCTCAGTATTGGCAACAAGAGAATCTTTTGTATTCAGTGTGGAATCGGCACTATTTTTGATTTTCGAGATCATTGTGCGCATAAGAGAAATAAAACTATTAAAATTTACTGTCAACTGAGTCAGTTCATCATTGCTTTGAACATCAATGGTACGGGTGAGATCCCCCTCGCCTTCAGAAATATCCTTAAGGGAAATAGAAACCTTCATAATCCTCTTAACAAAGAGGTGGGAAATGAAATAAACAATAAGAACGAAAGTAACCAATGTTCCAAATATAAAAAGAAAGATCTCATTTCTCAGTTTAAAAAGAGGAGAATATACAATTTCTTCAGTTGCAAACAGAACCGTTACCCATTGGAGACTCGGAATCTCACGGTATACCATAGTCTTTTTCTCACCATTAAAGGTATAGGGCTGGTTACCGTTTTTCTCTTCCACAACGGGGGCCATAAAAGGATTGCCCTGGTCATCTTCCAGGTCCAGGGCATTGGTTCCAATAAGTTCTTCCGCAGGATGAGCGACTATAATCCCTTTCTGATCTAACAGAGCCGTTGAAACACCTTCACTTTTAGCCGTTGAAAGCAATCCCAGGAGTTCATCGAGATAGAGATCTATCCCCAGAACACCGATCAGTTTGTTTCCCGGACCAAAGAGAGGTGTGGCGATAGATATATTCAATTGACCCGTATTGGCATCGACATAATAATCTGTAAAGATTGTATCACTCTTGTCGACAGCCGCTGAATACCAGGGACGACTTGTTGGATCAAAATCAGCAGGGGCTATCCAGTCTCCTCCATAATAGAATTTCATATCAGGTGTACCCACATAGAGAAATTCCACACCGTACTTCTCACCATCTCCTTTGAGATAGGGATTATTCCCGGGACCACCGCTGATAACCAGATCAAGAGAACCATTTTGCTCGATTATAGTTTTCCTGGATTCGAGAGCTGCTAATCTCAACTTAATCCAGCCGTCTATTTTTTCAGCGCTGATCTCGGCATTTTTGGACAAACCCTGCAAAACAGTAAACCTCAAGCTGTCCTTCTCTCTCAGATAATTGATATAACCGAAAAGGGATACGAGAATCACAGCCACGATACTGAAAGCTATGGACATACGCAATTTCATACTAAAAAATAATTTATTTTTCATAAAACACCTTCTAATCTGTGGGAAAAGGAAAAATCTTTGATATTTCCAACCTTTTTATCATCTCCGCCATCTCAATATCTTCGGGCTTGCCTGTCAGTTTGTCAGCAATTTCCAGCACAGACGGCAGCAGCTTGACATCTCCCGTAGTATTGAGAAAAACATTTTCATTGGCTAATACCCAGTTGATAGAACGAGCCATATCGTCATGTCCTGTAATAGGTTTATACCAGGTAGCACCCTTCTCTTCATTTTTACCCCAGTAGGATCTGGCCAGAGATTTAATCGTCTGTACGGCAACACCCCCCGCTTCACACATACCCATCAGTTGACTGAAGTCTTTATTGTATTCTTCATCAGTCATCATGAAATAATTAAAGGGGAGGAGAATAGAATCGAATTCGAATCTCTCCAGACTTTTTATATGCATTTTAGGGATGACATACTCATGTCCAGTTACTCCTATAAAGTCGATTATTCCCTTATCCCGGGCTTCGACGGCAGCTTCAAGAACACCACCGGGACCCATTGCGATATCCCATTCGTTCTGTCCGATTAACCCGTGTAACTGCCAGAGATCAATGTGGTCGACTCCCATCCTGTCGAGGGATTTCAAAAGTTCATCAAAGGCTTCTTTCTTTGTTCGAATACCGGTTTTAGTAGCCAGAAAAAATTTATCTCTATGTTTTTTCAACCAGGGATTAATCCGCACTTCAGCTTCACCGTAACTGGCGGCTACATCAATGTGATTTACGCCGTATTCCAATAACAGATCCAGTGTCGGATCTGCCTCTTTCTGTGAGATCCATCCCAATGCAGCTGCACCAAAAATAGTTCTGGAGCTTTCATGGCCTGTTTTACCAAAAGGTTTCTTTATAATCATATATTAATCATCATTTGATATATTGCAGAAATCAAGGTAGATCAACCAATTTAGTATTACAATTGTATTATATGATAAAGTCAGGAATAAAAAAGTTTAACAATATACCGATCTATTTCAAGATTATTATAATTATGCTGGTATTTTCTCTGGTATTGACCATCACATCCCTTTTAATTCAGGAATTGGTTATTAAAAGGAGTTTTCTCGATCTTGAAGAAGCATACAGTTTAAACAATCTTAAAAGAACTGAAAATACTATCAATAGAGAACTGCTCTATCTCGATCAACTGCTTACAGACTGGTGCCAATGGGATGATACATATAACTTCACCTATGACAAAAACTCCGATTATATCGATTCCAATCTTCAGGATGATACATTTTATTCAGCTTCACTCAATCTATTGTATATTTTCAATAATGATCAGGAGCTGATCTGGGGGGAAGTTTTTGATCTGGAAAATGAGGAAAACATTACTGATGATTATTTTACAGATAGATATATACACAGCGATGAGATAATATTTACCACTGAAGAAATGAACCGGGAAAATCCCGAAGAGCTTGTCCATAAAGGGTTCAGGAACACAGATCACGGATTATTTTTAATCAGTTCAAGACCGATTGTAAAATCGGATTTTTCCGGATCTCCTGCGGGAACAATGGTTATGGGAAGACTTGTAGATAGGATTTTTATTCAGAATCTGGAAGAGCTGACTCAAAATAAATTCAACATATACACTGAAGGACAGGAGCATGTTTTAAGTGAAATACAAATGGATTCGGGCAGTTCCCATATAAGAAAAGAAAAAGATTCATTGATAGCGCATAAGGAATTAATGGATATTACGGGAAATCCCGGTCTTCTTTTAGAAACAATTACAGACAGATCCATCTCCCGTTACGGTTCACGATCTGTTTCCCTTTTCAGTACGATTACTATTGTATCGATTATCATCATCACATTATTTCTCATTCTTATTTTCGAACTGGTGATTACAAAACCTATATTAAAAATTACAAATCATCTTGAAAAAATCGAACAGTCAGGAAATACAGAACTCTCACTGGATTATCAACGTCGAGATGAAATTGGAACACTATCTTTGGGCATCGATACTTTTGTCAATGAGATACACAATCAGAAAAAAGTTCTGACTGATCTGAATGATAAGCTAACAGAACAGGCTTCTACAGATGCATTGACTGGATTATTCAACCGCCATGTTCTCGATACGGAAGTAACTCTGTTATGGAAGACTCTTTCGAGAACCAGAACACAGATATCTGCCATACTGATCGATATAGATTATTTCAAGAAATACAATGATACTTACGGCCATCAGGAGGGCGACAGGTGCCTGCAGAAAGTTTCTGAGCTTATTATAAAATCACTGCAAAGGACAACAGACAAAGTGATCCGTTTCGGAGGTGAAGAATTTCTTGTTGTTCTCCCTACAACGGAAAAAGAGGGAAGCATGCTTGTCGCTGAAAAAATACGGTCGAATATTGTAAAGGAAAAGATTAATCACAAGGCTTCAGAAATATCATCATACCTGACAATCAGTGCCGGGGTATCCACGATGGTTCCCGGTTTTGCAAACAATCTCGATGAGTTAATAAAACAAGCTGACCAGGCATTATATGATTCAAAAGAAAATGGAAGAGACCGGATAACATTTTACAATAATTAAATAATAGGAGATCCGCGTAGGGTACGGTCGCGACCGTACCCTACGGGATTGTGGGATTATCAGCTTCGCCAGTTCCCATGCATATTGCAATATTCTCTTGCAACCAGTTTATCGCTGTATTTAACAAAAAACTCCGCCTGAGGTTTATCTCCCGGTTTCAGATATTTTCTCTGGATATAATCACCATTTATTATCTCAATCCACTGAATGTAGTGCTCTTCAGACATGGGATGGTCAGTAGAACCGACTTTGACCAGAACACCTTTTTCTGTAGCTTCGATAATAGGAACATGCTTCTCTGTTGCGAAATCAGCTGTCTTTTCTTCCTGCAGAGTCATTGCCTGATTACAGCAGGTGAGAGTCCCTGTAGAGCCATGAGCCACTTCTACGATATTGCCGCATACTTCACATTTATAAATATCCAGTCTTTTTTTAATCGCCATTATATACCTCTTTAAATAATTATGATTTCATACCTGTAAAATTCTAATCGCACTATTGATGACAAACCAGTCTTTTACAGCTTATTTTAAAAGTAATAAAAAGTAATTTAAAAGTAAAATAAATAATGCATTGAAATATCTGGATTTCTGATCTAAATTTTAGATATTGATATATGAAAAAGTTAAAATCAAAAATACTAATTGTCGATGATTCAATGGAACAAATCGATTTTCTGACAGAAATCCTGATTGACAATTATGAGATTATCTGTGCTTTCAACGGATCAAAAGCCATTGAATTAGCGAGAAAAAAACCGCATCCCGATCTCATCCTGCTCGATATAATTATGCCTGAGCCCGATGGATATGAAGTGTGCGAGATATTGCAATCAGATGTTGAAACAAGAAATATTCCCATAATATTCACAACGGGATTCAGCAGTTGTTACAATAGATTTGAAGAGAGTCAGACGGGAGCCGTCGATTTCATTCAGAAGCCCTATGATATTGAACAGGTTAATTCAAGAGTCAGAGATCACTTATTAATTAAGCATCAGAAGGATCAGCTTACAAACTTGAAATGAGGGATGTGAGAATATGGTCTTCCCATTTCCCATTGATTTTCAAATAGGATTTTGCAAGACCCTCTATTTCAAAACCAAGGTTTTCAAGGGTTCTGCCGCTGCGGACATTGCCCGGGATATAATTCGCCATGATTCTATGAAGTCCTGTTTCCCTGAATAAATAATCAATAGAGGGCTTGAGAATCTCCAGCATCATGCCTTTCCCTTCATATGAGGCCGCAATAGAATAACCGAGAAAACAAGCCTGAAATGGTCCTCTTACAATATTGGTGAAGTTGCAGAGTCCAATTATCTCAGAATGGGATTTGTCCAGTGCCGCCAGCTGCAGGGACTGGCCGCTATTAAATGAATCAAGTGCCGAATCGAGACGTTTCCCTACCTCCTTTTCAGAAAAATAGACTTCATCCCTCAAGGGTTCCCAGGGAGATAAATGAGCCTTGTTTTCACTGTAATATGCCATTACTATTTTGATCAATTCTATGTTTTGTACAAAGATATCGCTTCGTTCTGTTACTAGAAGAGGATCTCTCAAATTCTTCCCACTGCTGCTTCCAGTTTCTTTTCTATTGCCATAGCCATAGAACCCAATTCTTTATTTTCTACCATAGACATAGCGACAGAAGGTTTTATTACAGTGACATTCGTCCTGCCCGCTTTCTCATAGACAACAACATTGCAGGGAAGAAGAAGTCCGATGTTCTCTTCTGCTTCAACAGCTTCGTGAGCCATAGGCGGGTTGCAAAATCCCAGAATGAGATATTCACTGTAATCGATGTCAAGTTTGGCTTTGAATTTTTCTTTCATATTGATTCTGGAAACCAGTCCGAATCCCTCATTTTTCAATTCAGCAGTTATTTTATCTTCAGCGTCTGAAACAGAAGTATTCACAGTTCTTTCAAAACCATAATTTAACATATACCCTCCACTATTCAATTTGATAATTCATACAATTTTAGCACTGTTTTCCAGTTTCTTGTTGTAGCTGTTACATTTAATTTCTTTTCAAGAAAAGCATTGGATAATTTTGTTTTTCCATATCCATCGGGACAGTGGAGGCAGATGTGTTTTTCCATAATTTCAAATGACTCTGAAGCAGATTTAAACTTCATCAAAAGCTCCCTGTGATCTCCCGATATGGAATCCGTTAGAAATGTAACAAGAATCCGGGATCCATCTTTCTCAAGATCGACAGGAGAAAAAGGGTTGCATCTTATAAGCTCAGAGAAATCTTTTATTGTTCTGATAATGATGGGAACATGAAAATCATAAGTTCTGATTATAGCTTCTTCGATCTTTGATTTTATTTTTTCACTGTTTTCTTCATCTGATTCAAATATAACATTTCCGCTTTGAATATAAGTAATCACATTTATGAATCCGAGGGATTCATATAATTCTTTTAATTCAGCCATCTTAATTTTTTTCCGGCCACTGACATTAATGCCGCGTAAAATCGAAATATATTTCATATTGGATTCAGAAATCACCTACACTGATTCCTGCATAGATTTCCTGGCGCTATCCACATGAACAGCAAAAATCTTCAATAATTTAATAAATTTGTTGAACAGAACTTCAGACTCTTCGAGACCTTTACAGAGATCTTCCTTTTTGTGATTGAGAAACATGGCATTACTCAGAAGTTTAGGTACGGCGGCATTAATATCAACAATAATATTGTTTAGATGGCCATGAAGATCAATGCAGCAGCGAAAGGCATCCTGAATAATCTTATCAGCTCTGTCATTGACCTTTTTTACGGCTTCCCGCCCTTTATTTTTTGCAGCGCCATCGAGAAAACCATTTTTCAAAACTTCCAGAAAAGGATGAATTTCTGAAAAGGAAGCTATAGTCAAATCCTCTTCAAACTTCTTCACTCTCTCCGAAAGGATTTCAAAGTATTCCACAGTTTCCTGAAAATCCGTTTTCTGTTTCTTGACTGCGAACTCTGCTTCAATCTGAAATTCCTGAAGCACAGGAAGAACTATTGTTGAAAAAAAGAATGATAAAAAGCTCTTAATGATCCTCATGGGGATAATGTATTTGAAATTGGGAAGGCCCGCTTCATGGAAAAGATTGCTGTTTTCCACTGTATAAACCTGGATTCCCGAGAGGTTTCTATCTTTGAACAGAGAGTTCATTCTGGTCTGTAATAATTTATCATTTTCCAAATGAATGAACTTTTCCCTGTCTATGCGGTATTTTTCGACAATCTGATCGTAAATTTCTTTGGGAAATGTCGAGTGGTATTCCTTTTCTTCAAGTTCCAGTTGAGGTTCTTTTGATAAAAGCCTGATGACATCTTTCAGGAATATGGCTGAAATCGGACCCTTGAATATATCTGTCAGCCTGTGAATATCTCCCTGGATTTTTTCGAGTTGATAGCTTACTGCCAGTCCATTCGTTTCAAAAGCCTTAAGAATTATGGGATCTTTGATTACAGCACTCTTATCTGGCAGGAGTGAAGAGATATAGTAGAGATCCTTTAGGTCCTTAAGTATTTCTGTTCCGACGATTGAACCGGACTTCTCCGATTTGTTTTTTGGAATTCGATCTACTATGCCCGAATAATCAAAAGTGGCCAGATCTGCAAAAATCTGATTTCTGATGAGAAAAATATTTGTTCTTTTGAAATCCTTATGAGAAAAATATTTGACTCGTGACTTGAATATTCTATCGAGAGTATTAATCCCTCCCTGCCCCTCACCATGAGCTGTTTTAAGGATGCTTCTAAGCTCCAGTGTTTTTAAGGGAACATGTCCCGATTCCAATATTGTCGATACCAACTGCTTCTCAAACTCAGCCAGCTCCTCGGGGATTCCATTGATATTCCCCTCATAAACATTCTTCAGCCGACTGGTGATATCATTGATTTCAATCATCAGATCAGAGAATAAGGGCCTGAACTTGCGCTGGACAGGATCTATGAGCAATTTATCGTTTTTATTGAGTCTGCTGATAATTCTCCTGAGCTCTTTTTTATTATCCTGCTTCTTGCCGATTATCGGTCCGTAGGCAAAAATAAAGTTTGAGAAGAAATTTCCGGAACTCATAATCAGACTTCTGCAGATTTGGAAGATGAATTCAGTTCTTCAACTATTTTCTTGAATTTCTGAAGCACGATAGCCCTGTCGAGAGGTTTAACAATATACTCATCTGCTCCCTCTTTTATCAATTTTATAGCAATATCCTTATCGCTTTCAGATGTCTGCATTATAACCGGCATGCTTGGAAAACGCTTTTTGATCTCTTTTAAAGCAGAAAGCCCATTCATCTTTGGCATCACATAATCGAGTATAACCATATTTGGTTTTTCTCTCGTTACCATCTCAACACCTTCTTCTCCATCACTGGCTTCTCCAACGACATTGAAACCGGCCGATCTGAGGATTTGCGTCATGATTCTCTTATCAATAAAAGTATCATCAACGACGACTACTTTAACAGGCTGTCCATTTTTAAAGATTCCTATGGGTTTTATAGCTTTACTGTTATCCTTCATAATGCAACTCCATTTATTGGTTAATTAAATATACTTTTTCACTGCAGCCGTAAGTGCATCTGGATCAATGGGTTTAGTCAAAAAGCCGACTGCCCCCAATTTATTTCCTCTTTCTTTTTCTTCATCACTTCCGTTTCCCGATAAGAATATTATCGGAGTTGATGCTGTTGCGGGATTTTCTTTCACTCTTTTACACACTTCAAAACCATCAATACCGGGCATGACTATATCCAGTAAGACAACATCAGGTTTGTCTTCTTCTATAATGACTAATGCTTCTTCACCATCAAGCGCCACTGCGATATCATCCATTTCACCGATAATTGCCAGAACAATGTCAATATTCGCCGGGGTATCATCTACTACTAATATCATTTCATTTCTCCAAAATATGTTTCACCAGCTTATGCGCCGGAATCATTCCAACTAATTTCCCTTCTTCAGTAACAAGAACAGGATCAAATAAATCACTTTCCTTTCGCAAAGAGACACGGCTCAATATCTCTCTCAGAGGCCACTCAATATCAACTGTAACGACTTCTTTTATCAATAAGGATATCAGTTCCTGTTCCAGATAGACCGCTTTCGAAAGATCACCCTGTAACTGTTCCATTAATTGATATCGATTGATTATACCTTGAGGATTTCCCTCTTTAACAATAACCAGTGGTTCCAGGGGACTTTTTTTATCGAGCATGATATAGGCATCACCTAACGTTTTTGTTATCTCGATCTGCTCAATCGGTTCGAGGAACTGACCTGCCAGCAACTGCGGCAGCGCTTCATCCACTTTCTCGGCCAGATCAATTACCTGATAGGTTTGAATGGGATGACTGATCCCTTTGACATGGATCAGACCATCTTTTATGCATCGGATATGATCTGAAACTAAAGACCATGTTTCATGAGAAATCAGAATCTGCCCGGGCTGAGCTTTTCCTTCAAGGCGGGCAGCGATATTCACCTGATTTCCAATAATCGTATAATCCATTCTGTTTTTACTGCCGAAATTTCCGACTGTGCAATATCCTGTGGCGATCCCCGTTCGAACTTTAAAGGGCTCCTGCATGCCGAATGAATACCATCTTTTCTGAAGCTCCTTTAGCCGATCCCTCATCTCTATGGCCATAGAAACACAAGCCTGAGCATCCTCTTCCAGTCCCCGGGTCAGAGGATCTCCGAAAAAGATGAGCATGGCATCTCCGATAAACTTATCGATCGTGCCTCCGTGTTTTAATGCTATAGAAGACATCTCTTCAAGATAACTATTGAGAAGTGCTGATAGATCTTCCGCCTCCATACCTTCAGTGGTAGAGGTGAAATTCACAATATCCGAAAAGAATATGGTCAGTTTTTTTCTTTTAGATTCAATGACGACATCCTGTTCCCCCCTGAAGATAGATACATATACCTGAGGGGATAGATATTTTGATAATTTATTTGAAAGAACTGTTAAATCTCTTGTTTTCTCTTCGAGTTTTAAAATTGCTTCAACCCGTCTTTGTACTACAGGAAGGGAAAAAGGTTTGGTGATGTAATCAACGGCTCCCACCTCAAAACCTTTAATTTCATCTTTTATATCATTCATGGCAGTAATGAATACCACGGGAATATCTCTTGTGCTTTCATGTTTTTTTAAGGTCGTACAGACTTCATATCCATCCATACCGGGCATCATGATATCGAGTAGTATAATATCCGGTTTGCTTTCGTCAACACTTTCCAGTGCCGATTCACCATCGAGAGCAACGGCGACATCATATTCTTCCGTGAGAATTTCCAATAAGATGTCTATATTTGTCGGTGTATCATCGACTACGAGAACTGATTTTCTTACCTTTTCACTCATGTACCGGTTCCTTTAAAGGTTCTACATTTAATTATATGGGTAGATCGTTTAAAATTACGATCTTTTTTTTATCGGGATCTCTCTAATGTTTCAAATCCTCCAGGACTGTTTTTGCCTCTTTCATTTTATATTTGGCAAGGTAATTTCCTGCCTGGTCCAATTGTGTCCGGATTTCACCGGATAATTCGAATTCATTCAGCGAATCTAAAATTTCCATTGCCGGTTTTGGTTTTCTCTCTTGTAAAAATATTATTGCAGCACCCAGTTTCTCAGATAGTTCTTCTTCTGAAATATCTTCCCTGCTTTTATTCTCAATATTGTTATCAATAAGAACTCCGCTATCTTCAATACGACTAACCAGATCTTTAATGAACTTGTCTACTAGAGCTAGAGAATCATTAACGTCAGTTCCCTCTTTTAATCTCTGTTCTATATCCGCCATATTTTTTTGTAAATTCCCAGCTCCCAGATTCCCCGAGACTCCTTTAACTGAATGAGCTAACCTGATAGCATCGTCATAATTGTCATTCTTTAGTAAATTGGATATTGAAAGAGAAAATTCTGAATATTCATCAATAAACTCTTTCAACAGTTTTCTATAGAGTTTCTCATTTCCCGCAACCCGCTGGAGTCCAGAAACTGTATTAAGTCCATCAATTTCGGGAATAGTTGAAATTTTATCAATTTTATCGGGTATTACAAATCCCGGAGGCAACTCTCTCCTTTCCGATTTTATCCAACGAATCAAAGTTTTCCATAACTTAAGTGTATCAATTGGTTTTGTAATATAATCATTCATGCCCGATTCGATCACTCTGTCCCGAACTCCGGTCATGGCATCGGCAGTCATGGCTACAATGGGGAGATCATCTTGGTCACGGAATACTCTGATTTCAATAGTGGCTTCATAGCCATCTAGAACAGGCATTTGCAGGTCCATCAATATGATGTCATGTTCTTTTCTCTCTGCCGACTGAACTGCTTCCCTACCGTTATTGGCTATATCAACATAAAAACCTTCGCTTTCCAGTATCTCTCTGGCAACCTGCTGATTAATCTCATTATCTTCAGCAAGAAGAATTTTAGCTCCCCGGACAAGCGAAAGATCGGGATTTTTATCTTCAATAAATACCTTCTTAACATCAGTTTGGATATCAAAGTTCGCTGTAAAATAAAAAGTTGACCCTTCAGAAAAAACACTGTGTACACCGATCTCTCCTCCCATAAGTTCAATTATTTTTTTACTGATAGAGAGTCCGAGTCCTGTACCTCCGTATTTTCTCGTCGTCGATGTATCGGCCTGGCTGAATGCCTGAAAAAGTTTACCTTTCTGCTCTTCTGTCAGCCCCACCCCGGAATCTTTAACTCTGAACTCAAGATAGGCTTTTTCTGCAACTTCTTTAATACACGTTACTGAAACTTCAATTTCACCTTTTTCTGTAAACTTAATAGCATTATTAGATAGATTTAATAAAACCTGTCCCAATCTCAATGGATCACCTATTAAGTAAGCAGGGATTTGCGAATCAATATTAAAGCTCAATTGTAGATTCTTTTCTTTGGCTTTAGATCCTATGATACTTGCAAGTGTATCAAAAACATCATTCACAGTGAAATCAATAGATTCCATATTCAATTTACCCGCTTCAATTTTCGAGAAGTCGAGAATATCATTGATAATTCCCAGAAGGTTATGGGCTGATTTATAGATTTTACCAATATAGTCTTTCTGTTTCTCAGTCATTTCAGTTTTCTGAATCAGATGAGAGAGACCGATAATGGCATTCATTGGTGTACGTATTTCATGACTCATATTGGCCAGGAAGTCACTTTTTGCTCTTGTTGCTGATTCTGCGTCCTCTTTAGAAGCCTCGAGATCCATAGTCAGTTTTTTCAGATCCGTAACATCCCTGGCAACCCAGATAATAACACGACTCTTTCCGGGAAGGGTGGTCGGAGCGATTCTGGCTTCGTAATACCTCAGCCCGATTGTCGTATTCAATTCATAATTGATAGTATTGATTTCATTTGTTTCTAAAGTCTTTTTTATTGCCTGAAGAAAATAATCAGCAGTCTCTTTATCAAAAAAATCATGGATATATTTACCGATAAGTTCTTCAATAGCACTCCCCCTGACAAGACCTCCAGATTTACTGATATGGTCATCGCGAACAAAGGCCTCGAGGTATTTTCCGTTTTCATCTTTGAGGAAAGTCATATCGGGCAATGCGGAGACTAAAGCATTCATTCTGGACTCCCGATCAGATAACTGTTTTTGAATTTCATTTCGAGATTCAAGCATATTATTAGCTAGAAGAGACAATTGCTTAAATTCTTTATAATTGACAAGCTGCTGATCAATCAAAACATTTTCGGTACTGGCTTTTTCAAAAAAGGAGGAAAAAAGATTGAAACTCTTTTTCATTGAAGAGGAATAGATTTGAATTAAAATAATACAAAGGAGGATCGTTAATAAACCCCACAAAAAAATCGTCCTGATTCTCTGATTTATATCATCTTCCAGAATAATTCTTTTTGCCTGAATGATCTCATCAATCCGATGCATATACAATCCCGATCCGACCAGCCAATCCCATTCATCGACATGCCTGGCATAAGCTATTTTAGGCAAATTCTCACCGAGCCCCGGATGGCTCCACAGGTAATCTACAAAAATTAGTTCTACTGAATGAGCTGAATCCATAAGAGAAGAAAAGATATTTTTTCCATTCGGATCGGTTACTTCAGAAACATTCGTTCCTTCCAGTTCCGGACTGATAGGGTGCATAATCATATCACCCTTACTATTGTCTATAAAAAGATACCCATCTTCATCATAACGGATCTCTCTCAACCTGCGGATTGTTTCCTCTTGTATTATTCTGGTGATTTCCTTCTCATATTCACCGGTTGAAAGTATCCAGTTATATGGTTTAAATAATTTACTGAAAGAAAGTTTGGGCTCCTGCTCTTCACTGTCGGGACGATAGTAATAATAAGAAATAAATCCCTCATCGACTTCTTGTACGACATCAATGATATTCCTCAATAGGAATTCCCCTGAGGAATCTTTAAAATTGTAAAGGTCATAGGTCCCTTCATAAGAGAGTGTGAAAGGATGCATTACGCCAAGTCCTCCCAGCTCATTTATATAATAATAACCTCTGCCATCGAAGAAACGGATCTCCCGTAGAGCTTCTTTCATTAGTTCTTTCACAAAAGCTTCCGATTCAGTTTCATGATACCTGACATAAATCCCCTGTAGAATGCTCATACCGTCGTCAATACGGGATTTCAATTCCAGTCTGAGTCTATCTTCGATGAGAGTTTCCTGATATCGGATAAAAAGGATGGCTTCATCCACTTCATTTTTAATGGTATTCTGTTTTTCTTCAATGTACGATGATCTCAAAGTTAAGATGTCAGTCTCGAACTGCTGCTGTTTGTCCTGAATCCACATGAAGATGATTATTGAAAAGGCAAATAATACAATAGATAAAGTAATGATAAAATTTGCTGTTATGAGTGAATATTTTAGTCCTTTATTCTTCATTGCGAATCCTTATTCATTAATAGAGTTTAATATATTTTCCAGAGTTCCACTTGCGTCTTTCATTTTATATTTCCCCAGTAGCTTCAATGCTTCAATAATTGTAGCTTTTATATCTTCCGATAAATCAAACTGAACCAATGATTCGAGAATATCTATTGCCGGTTTGGGTTTTCTTTTACTGAGGTGTTCCACTGCTTCATTCAGTCTGGATGCCAGATCTTCATTAGAAATCATTGCTCCACTTTGCTCTTTTGGCTCTGATACAATTAAAACTCCGCTTCCAGAAATAGCACTGAACAGTCGAATGATTATTTCATTAGCTGTATTCAAAGATTCTTTTAAGTCCCCGCCCTCTTTCAGTTCCAATTCTATCAATGCCATCTGCTTCTGAAGTTCATCAGCCCCCAGATTGGCCGATACTCCTTTGACGGTATGAGCTTCCCTGATTGCATCCTCAACTTTACCATCCTCAGATATTTCGCTTATTATTTTGGTTACATTAGAATAGTCTTCGACAAACTGCTTCAGGAGATTCCTATACAATTTGGAATTATTACCCACTCTTTTCAGGCCTGATTCAGTGTCAATTCCCTCTATGTATGGAATTGAACCTTCATTCTGACTCTTTTCTTTAACCACATACCCCCGGGGAAGCTCGCGTTTTCCCGGTTTAATCCATTGACTTAGACATTCCCAAAGCTGATCCAGATCAATTGGTTTGGTTATATAATCATCCATACCGGCATTTTTCACTTTATCTTCAACACCGGTCATAGCATCTGCTGTCATGGCTATGATTGGAAGTTCTCTTTTATTCAGCTCTTTTCTGATTCTTCCCGCTGCTTCAAATCCACTCATAACAGGCATCTGCAGATCCATGAAAACAAGATCGTATTCTTTTTGTTCAATTTTATCGCAGGCAATTTTTCCGTTTTCAGCGACATCAACAAAAAAACCTTCTGCTTCAAGTAATTCAACTGCAACCTGCTGGTTGATCTCATTATCTTCAGTGAGCAGTATCACTGCACCGCGAATTGAGTTTAACAGTTCAGCGGAAACCTCTTTATTTCTCTTACCAATGCTGGAGATAGTCTCATCGACTACGCTACAACTTATTGTGAAATAAAAGGTACTGCCGACACCCAGTTGTCCCTCTACTCCTACACTACCTCCCATCAACCCGGCCAGTCGTTTGGATATGGATAGACCAAGTCCTGTTCCGCCATATTTCCTGGTAGTAGATGTGTCGGCCTGAGTAAAAGCATTGAAAAGTTTTTTCTGCTGCTCATCAGATAATCCCAGGCCAGTATCACTTACAGAAAATCGTAGGTCAGCAGTATCATCTTTTAAGGAAACCTGATTACAGGATATTCGAATCTCCCCGGTTTCCGTAAACTTCAGCGCATTACTGACAAAATTGAGAAGGATCTGTCCGATTCGCAGTGGATCTCCATTGATAAAAGGGGGAACATCTTTTTCAATAACTATTTTTAATTCGAGTCCTTTCTCTTTAACCTTCTCACCAACCAGATTCAGCAAATTATCAAAAATATCATACAGTTCAAAATCTATATTCTCAATATCCATTTTACCCGCTTCGATCTTAGAGAAATCCAGTATGTCGTTGATGATTCCCAGCAGACCTGTTGCTGAGTAACTTACTTTCTTGACATAATCTTTCTGTTTATTCGTCATTTCCGTTCTTGAAAGGAGATGATTCAAACCGATAATGGCATTCATGGGAGTTCGTATTTCATGACTCATATTGGCAAGAAAATCGCCTTTTGCTTTTGTTGCTGCTTCAGCTTCAGCTTTTGCATCATCCAGGTCCTGCATAATTTCCAACATAGCTTTCCGCGCCAGGGCTAATTCATCAAGTCTTTTTTGAAGTGTAATATTGGATTGTTCACGCTCTGAGAAAGCATTCTGCAGCTGCTCTGTCATACTGTTAAAAGCCTCTGAAAAATCACCCATAAAACTTATTTTATGATTAAACTCACCCTTACTAATTTGCTGGGTAGTCCAGGTTAAATTTTTCAGACTAGCCTGAAGGGTTTTTAATGACTGCAGAAAGGAGATCTTCCCTCTTGGGGCCTCGAAATCAAGGTTACCTTTCGATATGGAAAAAATAAAATCAGTGGAAGCATTGTATTCATATATAAATTTATTAATATATTCATATGCCTGCTTAATTTCGTTATCGGGATAATTGTCATCAATTTTTATGGGTGACGGTTTCTTCCCTTTAAGAATCAGGTAAAAAACTTCACTGATTTTATCGATGTCCTCATTGTTTACTTCGAGCATTTATTCAGCCATTTGCCAGTGTAGCCTTAAATCTGCAGACTCTATCCCCGGAACACCAGCAGTCGACTTCATTTACTTTGAATTCTTTGCCTGTATACTCCAGCAGTATACCTTTGATAAATCCCTCATCGTAGGTACATATGGTTTCGTCACTTGCCGGAAGACCTGAGCAGTCGAGGTCTTCGGCTACAGTAAGAGTGATATTCATTGTCTCAAGATCGGCTTTTTCAACATGTAAAATTCCGACTTTCAATTTTGCCAGCCATTCCTGCAGCTCTATGATAAAATCATTAAACTCAGCATCCTTATTTAATAAGTTTTTACAAAACTCTTTCCCTGCGAGTTCTCCTGCCTGATAAAATAATTTTTCGGCAGTTTCAACATTGAAATTGTTAATAAGGATTTCCCTCAAAGTAAACTGCATGAGTCTGTATACACTCACGTCCATCAAATTGCCCAGGTTCGGTCGCCCCTCAGCAATATCTCCGATCATGTCCCAGCTAAATAAAGGTTCATCACGTTCTTCTTTAAACATTGTTTAACTCCTTAAATTTTCAAATCACTTAACTATCAGCATCTATATTCTTCATGACCTCAATGGCCTCTTTCATCTTATATTTACCGAGCAACTCCTGTGCTTCTTGTAATTGTGTTTTTAGATTTTCCGATATATCAGAATGAATAAGGGAATCGAGAATCTCTATTGCCGGTTTGGGTTTTCTCTTATTTAAAGAATCCATGGCTTCATTCAATCTGGTAGTCTGGTCTTCACTGGAAATGGTATCTCCACTCTGGTCCTCAGTTTCAATTTCTATTAAAACGCCACTCTCAGATATTGCTCCCACTAGTTGACCGATAATTCCATCAGCCATGTCCAAAGACTTTTTGAGTTCCTCACCATCTTTTATTTTACGTTCAATTACAGCCATCTGATTCTGAAGATCCACGGCCCCAAGATTGGCTGAAACGCCTTTGACTGAATGAGCTTCCCGAACAGCTTCTTCAATTTTTCCATTTATAGATAATTCGTCAATCTTCTTAGTTACATCAGAATAATCTTCAACAAACTTTTTCAGGAGATTCCGGTACAATTTGGCATTATTCCCTACTCTGTAAAGTCCAGCTTCTGTGTCTATTCCCGTTATTGCAGGAAAGATTTCGATATTGTCAGTTTTATCTTTTACAACATACCCTTCGGGCAGTTCCCTCTCACCCGGTTTAACCCACAGACTTAGACAGTTCCATAACTGTCCCAAATCAATCGGTTTAGTAATGTAATCATTCATTCCAGCTTCTTTGACTTTCTCTTCTATACCTGTCATGGCATCAGCAGTCATGGCAACAATGGGCAGATCTTTATTCGCAGGAATTCCCCTGATTTCCCCGGTAGCTTCCAAGCCGTCCATAACGGGCATCTGTATATCCATAAAAACAAGATCATAAGTTTTTTTATCAATTTTCTCGCAGGCAATTTTACCATTATCCGCCACATCGACTAAAAAGCCCTCTGTTTCGAGTAATTCAACGGCAACCTGCTGATTGATCTCATTATCTTCAGCCAGAAGGATTGATGCTCCGCGAATAGAGTTTAACAACTCTGTTGAAATACTCTTTGAAGACTTAGCACGGCTTGTTATACTGTTTTCATGGCCAAAGACCTGCATAATCGTATCAAAAAGAATTGACTCCATAACCGGTTTTAATAAATAACCATCAAAAATATCACCTTCCGCTTCATTTAAAATATCTTCTCTTCCATAGGCAGTGACAAGAATGATCTTTGGCTGATTGTGTGATTCCAGTTTTTTGAACTCTCTGGCAACTTCAATACCATTGAGATCGGGCATTTTATAATCGAGGAGAACAAGATCATAAGGATCTTCCGTTTCGCCATTAGTCAGCAAAAACTCACTGATTGCCTCCCGTCCATTATTAACAGTAGTCACTCTAAAATTAAAATCTGAAATATATTCACCCAGGATATCCCTGGCAACTTCATTATCATCGACAATCAGGACTCTCAGGTCATTAATTTCCTGTGGAACAATCAGTTTATTTGGAACATGAGTTTTCAGGACTTTACAGGTTATTGTGAAATAAAAGGTGCTGCCTACACCCTGCTCACCTTCGACCCCGACGCTGCCCCCCATAAGTTCGGCAAGTCGTTTGGATATAGATAGACCGAGTCCCGTACCACCGTATTTTCTGGTTGTCGATGTATCAGCCTGAGTAAAGGCATTAAAGAGTTTTTTCTGCTGCTCATCAGATAAACCGATTCCTGAATCCTTAACTGAAAATCTCAATACCGCTGTATCATCTTCCTTAGATATGAGATTGCAGGAGATGATAATTTCCCCTTTTTCTGTAAATTTCAGAGCATTACTGACAAAATTGATCAGGATCTGTCCGATTCGGAGTGAATCTCCATTAATTGATGGAGGTACATCTTTATTTATGGCTATTATCAACTCCAGCCCTTTCTCCCTGACTTTTTCACTTACCAGATTCATCAGGTTTTCAAATAGATCATTCACTTCAAAATCGATATTTTCTATGTCCATTTTTCCAGCTTCAATTTTGGAGAAATCGAGAATATCATTGATAATTCCCAAAAGGCCTTTGGCAGAATTGCTGACCTTTGTAACATAATCTTTCTGCTTATTACTCATTTCAGTTCGCGAGAGGAGATGATTTAAGCCGATGATAGCATTCATAGGAGTTCTAATTTCATGACTCATATTGGCGAGGAAGTCCCCTTTTGCTTTGGTGGCAGCTTCCGCTTCATCTTTAGCATTTTTCAGTTCTTTTTCCAGTCTTTTCCTTTCTGCAATCTCCATAGCCATCCGGCGATTCCAGATTATGATAATGACAATGACTATAATTACTATTAATAAAATAGGGATAACCCATTTTAAGATGGTGCTTAATTGAGTCCCGATTTCCATATGTATGCTCATCCAGGAATTCTTGATGGCTACCTTATCCTGATCTGTCATGGCCAATACGGCTTTGTCTATTATACCGGCTAGTTCAGGCCAATCTTTCCTGATCCCGAAGGAGAGTTCATCAATAAATGGCGTAGGAGCGGCTATTTTTAGTTTATCAAGGCTTAAGCGGTCCATCTCATAGTTAATAACTCCCAGATTTCCTACAAAAGCATCAAGTTTCCCATCTGCCAGAGCCTCAAGCCCTTCTGCCATAGTATTATGAGGAACAACAAGGAGAGATGGATAATCCTCTGTCACCTGTTTCTGTGATGTATGTCCCTTCACTACTCCTACACGTTTGCCGGCCAGATCTCTAAGATTATCGATAAACGGGCTGTCCTCCTCCGTTGCGATAACAATGGGAAAGGAAAGGTAGGGCTTGGAAAAGACCATTAAAGCCTCTCTCTCCGCTGTATGCACTAGAGCCGGCATAAGGTCTATGGTGCTTGAATCTATTCCCCCTAGCACCTCTTCCCGGCTGAGACCGAATTGCGGCTGGAAATCAATTCCCAATTGCTCTTCAAGGTATTCAATATAACCTGAGGCAATACCGAGGAATTCATTTTTGTCATTTTTATAGGCGAAGGGCGGCCAGGCAAAATCATCTCCAAGAATAATTGTCCGGTGCTGATTAAGCCAATCAACTTCCGAATCAGTCAATCCAAGGTCAGCATTAGGAGTATTTGAATCCCCGCCAGTGCCGCTGAATAACCATTTTTGCTGAATCTCCTGCATTTCCTGTGATGTTACGCCATCCATAGCTTTCTGTACTATGCTATGCAGTAGAGGCCAATCATCTCTGACAGCAATATTGAGCTTCTGGAGCTCAGGATTACCTATGGAAACCTCTCCGGAGATTTCCAGTTCCGTCAGAAAATTATCTTTAATCATATAACTGACAACGGCATCTTCCCCCATAGTGGCATCAGCAGTTCCATATAATACAGCTTTAAGAGACTCCAGGACATTATCAACAAGTAATAAGTTGATTTCAGGGAACTCCGTCTCCAGTATTTCCTGGTAAAAGAATCCTTTAACAACCGCAACAGTTTTTCCACTTAGCTCTTCTATCGTCATATAGAGCTTATTGTTTTTCGAAACTATAACATTGGGATTTTTAATATAAAAATCTGAATAGAGCAAATACTTCTAGCGCTCTTCGGTTTTCACAATATTAAGCATGAGATCCAAATCACCGCTCTCCATCATCTCCAGGAATTCCCCCCACTTCGGACCGCTTATATATTGGAGTTCGATTCCGGTCTTTTCTGCGAGAAGATTCATATAATCTATTGAGAAACCAAGGGGTTTTCCGTCTTCATTAAAGTTAAAAGGGGGCCAATCCATCTCATTGTGAACCCGGATAAGGGGATTGGCTATAATAAATTCCTTCTCTTCCTGAGTCAGCTCAATAGGCTTGGTTACAGGTTCGATTGATCCTGAAATTCCAAACCATTTTTGCTGCAGTTGTGCCAGTTCTTCAACAGAAATAGCCTCTAATCCTTTCTGCAGGATATCCCGAAGCAGGGGTTTACTATTTATAACACCGATCCTGTATTGTGATGGTAAAGCTTCTGACATAAATGTAGAAACTTTTAGATCTGTCAGACGGTTTTTTTTAATCAAATACATACAGACAGCCTGAGTTCCGACGTAGGCATCTGCCTCACCGGTGATGACTGCTTCGAGAGCCTTTACTGTATCATCTACAGAAAGTAAGTTTATCAGAGGATAATATTCTTTAAGAAAATCTTCGTTGGCATAACCCTTTTCAACAGCGACCGTGCCTCCTGCCAAATCACTAATATTAGAGACTGGAGCGGATGTCCTGGTAATGATCACCTGTGATGTTTCACTGACCGGATCGGTGAAAAGCAGATACTCCTTCCTGCTATCAGTTGCATTCAATCCGGGACATAAGTCCAGTGTTCCCTCTTTCAGCCTGTCCTGAAGAGTAGACCATCTGTCAAAAACCGGTTCAATGGACAAGCCGGTTTTTGATGCAGCTAAACGAAGCATATCAGCATGTAATCCCAGGTATTCCCCTTTCTCTTGAAATTCAAAAGGTGCCCAATCAGGAGTGGCTGCCACCTGAATGAGGGGATTATTTTCAATCCAGCTCTTTTCCTCTTCTGTCAGGTTCAGAGTATCTAACTTAGAATTATCTTTATCTTCAGCAATATTTTCACCGAACCATTTTGCGTCTAAACCATTTAACTCTGAAGGTAGAAGAGTTAATAAAGCCTTATTTAATATGCTGACAAGCTCAGGAGCGTCAAGATGAACCATATAATGAAGATCATTTTGCTTCCCTTGGTCAAATTCACGGCACCAGCCAGATATTTTAAGGTTTGTTATGCGTTTTTGCATTGTAATAAAACGCATTATATAATCATTTGTTATGGTGACATCAGCTTTTTCTAAAGAGACTGCCAGCAAAGCTTCTTCAATATTGTTAACATGATATATGATAGCTTCAGGGATTTCCTGCCTTAAATATTCTTCAACTGCATATCCCTTAATAACAGCTACTGTTTTATTCTCTAAGTGTCTGATTTCAGTAATTTCCGGGAATCCATCCCTAGTTACAAAAAAGCTCTTATATTGTGTAACAATATTTGAAAATAAGGCAAACTCTTCACGTTCCAATGTTTTAGCTGCAGAATGAAGCAAATCTAATTCACCATTTTTGAACAGATCTATAAGCTCATCCCATGTATAATTATTAACATATTTTATCTTAAAACCAATCCTTTCGGCCAATAGATTTAGCAAATCGATACTGTATCCTTGAGCTTTATCACCAATTGCAAAGTCAAAGGGCGGCCAGTCCATTTCGTTGGATACTTTAATGACAGGATGTTCTTCCAGCCATTTAAGCTCATCAGCTGTAAAATTTGTATCAATGGATTGAGCTATTAGATTGATCGGAATGAGAAGTGAAAAAACTATTAACAGAGAAACTTTTTTTAAACCTTCTATTACCATCATTCAGAACCATCCTTTTCCAATTCCCCGATCACTTTTTCCAATATTTCTTCTGCATCTTTCATTTTGTATTTACCTAAATAGCCGGAAGCTTCATTCAGCTGATCCTTTTTCTTTTTCTCTATATCAAACGTCTCAAGTTTTTCCAGGATCTCAATAGCCGGTTTCGGTTTCCTCACTGATAAAGAATCAATAGCCTCTTGAATTAAAGATTTCAATTTTTCTGTAGTAATACTTATCCGTTCTATCTCTTTTGAAACCTCTTCATCTAAAACACCACTCTCATTTATAGCACTGACATGTTGGCTGATTATTTCATCGGCTATGGTTAAAGACTCTTTCAGATCCTCACCATCTTTCAGTTTCTGTTCAATCACTGCCATCTGATTCTGAAGCTCTACAGCTCCCAGATTTGCGGAAACGCCTTTGACTGAATGAGCTTCCCGAACAGCATCTTCAATTTTTCCATTTATAGATAATTCGTCAATCTTCTTAGTTACATCAGAATAATCTTCAACAAACTTTTTCAGGAGATTCCTATATAGTTTGGAATTATTGCCCACTCTTTTCAGACCCGATTCTGTATCGATTCCCTCTATTCTTGGAAATACTTCTACTTCTTCAGATGTATCTTTTACAGTGTATCCTGCAGGTAATTCCCTTTCTCCCGGTTCAATCCATTGGCTTAGACATTTCCAAAGCTGGTTTAGATCAATCGGTTTGGTAACATAGTCATCCATACCGGCATCTTTTACTTTTTCCTCAATACCGGTCATGGCATCGGCTGTCATTGCGATGATGGGAAGATCTGTTTTATTCAACTCTTTTCTGATTTTGTCTGTAGCTTCAAAACCATTCATATTAGGCATCTGCAGATCCATAAAAACCAGGTCGTATCCTTTTTGTTCAATCTTATCACAGGCAATTTTTCCATCATCAGCAACATCAACAAAAAAACCTTCTGTTTCGAGCAATTCAACAGCAACCTGCTGATTGATCTCATTGTCTTCTGCAAGAAGGATTGATGCTCCCCGTATAGAGTTCAGCAATTCTGTCGAAATGTTTATTTTACTTTTGGAAACATGAGTTTTCAGCACTTTGCAGTTTATTGTGAAATAAAAGGTACTTCCTTCACCGAGTTCTCCTTCTACTCCGACACTACCGCCCATCAATTCTGCCAGTCGTTTGGAAATAGATAATCCCAGTCCTGTTCCCCCATATTTTCTGGTGGTCGATGAATCAGCCTGAGTAAAAGCCTGAAAAAGTTTGTTCTGTTGTTCATCGGACAATCCAATCCCCGAATCCTTAACAGAAAACTTCAGAACAGCTGAATCATTTTCCTTGGAAACAAGATTACAGGAGATTTTAATCTCACCTTTTTCTGTAAACTTCAGAGCATTACTGACAAAATTGATAAGAATCTGACCGATACGGAGAGAATCTCCATTGATAGATGGTGGAACATCTTTGTTGACATCAACAATTAAATCCAGACCTTTTTGCCGGACTTTTTCACCGACAAGATTCAACAGATTTTCAAATACATCATTCAGTTCAAAATCGATGTTTTCAATATCCATTTTTCCGGCTTCAATTTTGGAAAAATCCAGAATGTCATTGATGATCCCCAGCAGACCGGTTGCGGAATAACTGACCTTAGAAACATAATCTTTCTGTTTATTGTTCATTTCTGTTCTGGAGAGAAGATGGTTCAGACCGATTATGGCATTCATGGGAGTACGGATCTCATGACTCATATTGGCAAGAAAGTCACCTTTTGCTTTTGTGGCCTCTTCAGCAAGTATTTTTGCCTGTTGAAGCTCTTTTTCTATGTCTTTCTGATTAGTAATATCTGTAGCAAGACCACACATACCATAAACTTCTCCCTGCTCATCAAAAAGAGGAAACTTCTCAGTGAGATGAATCCTGATTGAGCCATTTGCAATAGGAATCGAGATTTCAAAATTTAAGGATTTCTTTTCCTTCATCACTTGCTGATCAATTTCCATGATCTCTATTGCAACATCTTGTTCAAATAGATCCAGATCTGTTTTTCCAATAATTTCTTCTTTTTTTAATCCAAATTCCTCTTCAAAATAAGAATTAACTAAAATATGACGTCCTTCTGTATCTTTTACAAATACGAGGCTATGCACTCCATCGATAATAGTTTGAAGGCGGGATTGGCTTTCTCCAAGGTCATTTGCAATCTGTTTCAATTTCTCTTCGGCGATTTTTCTTTCTGTTATGTCCCATGCAACACCAATTAATCGTACAGGATTCTCTTCTTCATCCCTCTGCACTTTAGCTATTGCCTGGCAGTATCTCACTTCGCCATCAGGCCAGAGAATTCGATACACAACATTATATTCTTTACGTTCATTAATGGCGTCCTGTGCAATTTGTTCCACAGTATCAAAATCATCAGGATGAACTCTTTGATTCCAAATGGTACGGTTGTCTGTATCCTCAGGACTCTCTCCAAAAATTTCGTACATACGGGTATCCCAGGTTAGTTCATCACTTTCGATATCCCATTCCCAGACAGCTATTCCTCCAGCTTGTGTAGCTAATTTAAGGCGATCAGAATTAGTTCGTAGTTCTTTTTCCACTTTTTTCAGTTCTGTAATATCTGTAGACATTCCACAAACAGCTGTAACCTCTCCTTTAGAATCAAATATGGGGAATTTTACAGAGAGCATATATAGATCTTCACTATCAATTGTTACTATTTCCTCTTCGCTAAAAGGGTTTTTGGTTTTAATAACTATTCTGTCATTTTTTTGAAGATCATCAGCAATATTTTTCGGATACAGATCATAATCAGTTTTACCAATAATATCTTCTTCGCTGAATTTCAATAATTCCTGGAATTTTTTATTAGTCAGAATGTATTTACCTGAAAGATCCTTCATGAATATATAGCTGGTACTATTATTGATGACACTGGAAATCAATTGTCTGTTTTCTTCAAGAGCTTCTTCAGTTCTTTTTCTCTCAGTAATGTCTTCCTTCATGGCTACAAAATGAGTGATTTCACCAAAATTATTTACAATCGGAGAAATAGATATTGACTCCCAGATCTCATCATCATTTTTAATTCTATTGATCATCTCTCCTGTCCAGATTGTCCCGGCAATGACTGTTTCCCATAGCTCTTTGTATAGTGATGATGGGTTTTTCCCGGAGTTAAAAATACGGGGATTTTTCCCAATGACTTCTGTAAATGTATAACCTGTCACATCACAAAATTTTGGATTTACATATTCAATTTCACCTTCTCTGTCTGTGATAATGACTGAGACCGGACTTTGCTCAACAGCCTGGTAGAGCTTTTTCAGCTCTTCCTCATCCTGTTTGCGTTTAGAGATATCTTCCTGAATGGAAATAAAGTGAGTAATTTCACCTTCTTCATTTTTCATAGATGAAATTAATACAGAGTTCCAAAATAATTCACCATCTATAGTCGCATTTTGAATCTCTCCACGCCATTCTCTACCCTGCAGAATAGACTCCCACATCTCCCGGAAAAATTCCGTATCATGATAATCAGATTTAAGGATACTTGGTTTCATTCCTATAACTTCAGTTGTATCATATCCGGTAATTTCAGCGAATTTGGGATTCACATATTCAATAATCCCATCCTGATCAGTAATAATAACTATTGCAGGACCTTCCTCGATAGCTAAAGTAAGCTTTCGCAAAGTAACTTCAGTTTTCTCCTTTTCCAGGATTTCTCTTGAAAGTTCTTTCGTTCTATCTTCTATACTGCCGGCCATCGAGTTAAACGCCTCGGCTAATGATCCGATTTCATCATTAGATTTCAATGGAATGCGCAGAGAATAATCTCCCTGTTTTATAGAATCTGTACCGGATTCAAGAATTCTGAGAGGAAAAATAATCCGGCGCAGAAGGAGGAGAAAAATAAATATGGCATAGACTATTGTTATAATAGTCAGGATTGTTATACCCATGATTATTGCCAGGTTTCTTTGCCGGACATGATTAAGGGCTGTTGAAGTTCTGCTTTCCAGCAATATAAAGAACTCATCTATGGGTTTCATAATGCGGCCTTTTGCATCGTGATAATCCTGTCCGTGCAAAAGGTTTCTGGCCAATTCCAGGTCCGGTTCATCTTCAAGAACAAACTCGCCTTCTTCATTTCTATACAAACCTTTAACGGCATTCATGGCAATATTTTCCAGGTCGATAAGAGCATCGGATTCTTCTTTTGCCTCTTTAAGCTTACGAGATTCCTCTTCAGTCAGTCCCAGATCAATGATTCTTTTTTCAATACTGTATAATTCCCCCTGATAATCTGGTTGACGGATACCACCGGTAATCTGGTCCCAGTATGAAATTGAAAAATTTAAGGGGTGTGGCAGTTTTCCATCTCTAATGGCAATGATCTCATTATAATATTCTTCATATTCCTTTTTCCCGGTAATCGTGTATATTCTGGCAAAACGGGTTAAATCATCTGATGTCTGTTTTAACTCCATTGCCAGATTATAAGATTGATATTTGTGATTCTCTATTTCAGTCTGCTTCCTTTCTCCGTTTAGAAGTAAAGAAGCAAAACTGGCTGTTCCTATGATCAGAGCTGCAAACACAAAAAAAACAAAAAACAAGATTTCTCTAATTAAAAGTTCTTTTGGTCTGCCCCTTACAAACCAGGCAATAATAATTACAATAATTATTACAGCGAAAATTATCAGAATTCCCCTAAGAATGAAATTGGTCTGATTAAACTCTTCCTGTACGGGGATTATTAATGATTCATCATCAATCTCTATTGCACCAAACCATTTCTGATCCAGTTCCTGTTTGTCTCCGGGAGTCAGGGAATTTAGTGCTTTATTCAGTATGTTAATTAATTCCGGCGCATTCTTCTGAACCATAAAATAAAAGGCTTTACTCTCACCTTTGTCAAAATCCATAAACCAGCCTGAGATTTTAATATTCTTTATCTCTTTTTGAAGTAAAATATAACGGGTAATAGCATCTTCACCAATTGCAGCATAGGCCTGGCCGGAAGCAACTGAGGCCAGAATCTCATCCTGAGAATCCAGGCTTAAAAGTTCAACTTGAGGATGGTGCGTCTTCAGATATTCTTCAGTGGAATATCCTTTACCAACAGCAACGACTTTTCCATAAAGCTGCCTGATATCGGTAATTTCGGGATTATTTATTCGGGTGATGAAATAGTTTTTCTGGTGTTTATAGGGATCTGAAAAAATACCCAAAGCTTCCCGATCGGGAGTCAAATTTATAGTATGCATCAGATCCAGTTTTCCGTTTATGAACATGTCCATCAGCTCGGACCATGTATACCCATTGACATATTCAATCTGAATTCCAATCCTTTCAGCCAATAGGTCAAGAAGGTCGATACTATATCCCCGTGGCTGTCCGTCTATTGCAAAATCAAATGGTTTATAATCCATCTCATTGCTGACAGTAATGACAGGATTGGAGTCGAGAAAAAATTGTTCATCTGGAGTAAGCTTTATTTGTTGAACAGCTGTTGTACTGCTTCCCTGACTGGTATCAATCCAGCGATTTCTTATCTTTGTTAATTCCTCAGGCAATACAGAATTCATGGTTTTCCCGAGAATGCTCTGCAGTTCCGGCCAATCATTTCGAATTCCGATATTCAGATTCTGATACTCTTCAGATCCAATCAGGATTTGACCGGACAGAGCCAAACCGGTCAGTAAGTTCTCATTTATCAGATGCCTGGCTACTGCCTGTTCACTAAAAGCGGCATCGGCATTTCCTATAGTGACAGCTGTCAGACTTTCCAGAACGTCTTCGACAAGCAGGAGATTTACTTCGGGATAATCCCGTTCAAACACTTCCTGATAAAAAAACCCCCGAGGTATCGCTACCGTTTTTCCTTTCAAATCTTCCAGCGAATTATAAAGAGTTTCTTCTTTAGAAACAATGAGATTAGGATTCTTAATATAATAATCTGTGAACAATATATAATCTTCCCTTGCGGGAGTTTTTACTATATTCAACATGACGTCGAGAGATTTATTTCGAATCATCGTAAGAAAATCATTCCAGGTCGGTCCGCTCACATACTCTACTTTTATTCCGATTTTATCCGCCAGCAGGTTCATGTAATCAATAGACAATCCCTGGGCTAAGTTGTTCTTATTGAAGTTGAACGGAGGCCAGTCCATCTCATTATGAACGCGAATAACAGGATTTTCTATCAGGAACTCTTTCTCTTTATCTGAAAGCTGAATAGAATCATCTTTACTTTCAGAAAATCCGAGCCATTTAAATCTCAAATCATTGAGCTTTTGCTCAGACATGGATCTCATCCCTTTCGTCAGGATATCCCGGAAAATAGCCCAATCATCTCTTACTCCCAAATGAGCTGCAATAGGCTCTCCTTCACCAACTCCCAGCGTACCATTAGCATGTAAATTTGTTACAAGAAGTTGATTCAGGAAAAAATTAGCAACAGGCATAAGGTCAAGCATGGCATCGGCTTTGCCATTTGAAACAGCTAGAAGAGCTTCTTTCGTATCGAGAACTCCGACAAGTTCCACCTTAGGATGATCTTTGAAAAAGTCTTCAAAAAAGAATCCTTTGGGAACTGCGAATTTTTTTCCATATAAATCTTCCACTGAGTTGATTGTGGGGTAATCTTTTCTGGTATATAAACCGGGAGCAAATTCGAAATAGGGATCAGTGAATTTTATAAATTCTCCCCTCTCATCTGAAAAGGCTATATTCAGGATGATATCCAGTTCTTTGTTCTGAATCATTTCCATGAAATCATTCCGCGAGGGACCAGATATAAAATCAATTTCAAATCCTATAGTCTCTGCGAGAAGGCTTACATAATCAATTGAAAAGCCTTGGGGAATATCATTTCTATTGAAGTTGAATGGTGTCCAGTCCATTTCGTTTGAAACTCTTATTACAGGATGTTCTTCAAGCCAGGTTCTTTCCTCAGAAGTGAGCATAATTCTTTCACTCTCGGTCATTCCGCGTAGGGACACCCATTTTCCATCCAATGCCATCATCTCTTCCTGGGTTATGCTATCCATGGCTTTCTCAAGAATCGGGATCAATTCCGGCCAGTCCTTTCGCGCCGCCAGGCGATATTGTAAATCGTGCCCTCCCAGTGTCCCCACTTCTGCAGCTACTTTAAGATTGGGAAGTAAGAGCTTTCGAATTAAATAGCTGGCCACAGGTAGTTCGGTGATGGTAGCGTCAGCCTGGTTGTAAGCAACGGCTTTTAAGACCTCCTCATAGTTATCGAAAAAAACGAGACGGACATCGGGATATAGATTCTGGATCTCGGTCTGCATTGCGTCTCCCCGCACTACGGCAACTCGACGATTATTCAGATCCTTGAGGTTCTTTATCTGTATTTCATCTTCACGCACGATTATGGCGTTTACAGATTCTTTATAAGGTTGTGTGAAATTAAGGTAAGTGCGCCGCTCCTCATTTGCATCAAAAATACTGTGAAGCAGGTCCAGCTCCCGGCTCTTTGCCCTTTCCTGCAGGTTCTCCCAGGTGTCCTTAACATATTCCAGCTGAATACCTAATCTCTGAGCTAGTATTTCCATATAATCAATTGAATAACCTACTGGTTTGCCATTCTCCCGAAAATCATAAGGTGCATAATCAGGTTCACTGCTGACTCGAAGAACCGGATGTTCTTCCAGCCATTCACTTTCTTCTGCTGTAAAATTTATATCAGGGATTTGGGCTGTTAAATTCATCGAAATAAGAAGAAAAAAGACTAATAATTTTACCATATTTTTTAGAGATATTTTCGACCACAATTTAAACTTCTTCATTTTTTATTCTCCAATTTTAAGTAAAACTCTCAATCATGTTGTTCAGGATCGCCAAAGCTTCTTTCATTTTATATTTCGCCAGGAATTTACTACTTTGACTGATCTGCTCTTTAGCAGAAACAGATAGTTCATATTTCTCCAATTCATCAAGAATCTCAATCGCCGGTTTGGGTTTTCTCATTGACAGGGCTTCCACTGCATCGGAAAGTAAAGACATCAATTTATCAGTTGTAATAGTTTCTTTATCTGTGTTTACTTGAGTCTCTTCTGATAAAACACCACTTTCTTCTATACTAAGGAAAAGATTGCTGAGAATCTCATCAGTCAAAGCTAATGACTCTTTTAAATCCTCACCTTCATTCAGTTTCAACTCTATATCTGCCATCTGGTTCTGCAGAACTTGAGCTCCCAGATTGGCTGATACACCCTTTACGGTATGAGCGTCCCTGACTGCTTCTTCTATTTTCCCTTTTTCAAATAATTCAGCAATCGTCCTTGTTTTATCAGAATAGTCTTCAACAAACTTCTTAAGGAGATTTCTATATAATTTTGAATTGTTACCCACTCTTTTCAGGCCCGATTCAGTATCGATTCCCTCTATGTCTGGAAATACTTCACCATCTTCTGGTGTATCTTTTTTTGTGTATCCTTCTGGTAATTCCCGGTCTCCTGGTTTAATCCATTGGCTTAGACTTTTCCAAAGCTGGTTGAGATCGATCGGTTTGGTTACATAGTCATCCATACCCGCATCTTTTACTTTTTCCTCAATGCCGGTCATGGCATCAGCTGTCATAGCGATGATGGGAAGTTCTTTTTTATTCAACTCTTTTCTGATTCTGCCAGTAGCTTCAAAACCATTCATATTAGGCATCTGCAAGTCCATAAAGACCAGGTCATATTCTTTTTGTTCAATCTTACCACAGGCGATTTTTCCATCATCAGCAACATCGACAAAAAAGCCTTCTGTTTCGAGTAATTCGACGGCAACCTGCTGATTGATCTCATTATCTTCGGCAAGAAGAATTGATGCTCCGCGGATAGATTTCAGCAATTCTGTCGAAATATTTATTTTACTTTTAGAAATAATAGTTTTCAGCACTTTGCAGCTTATGGTAAAAAAGAAGGTACTACCCAAACCGGGTTCACCTTCTACTCCGACACTACCGCCCATCAATTCTGCCAGTCGTTTGGAAATAGATAATCCAAGGCCTGTTCCCCCATATTTTCTGGTTGTCGATGTATCGGCCTGAGTAAAAGCCTGAAAAAGCTTATTCTGCTGCTCTTTGGACAATCCAATCCCCGAATCCTTAACAGAAAACTTCAGAACAGCTGAATCATTTTCCTGTGAGACCAAATTACAAGAGATTTTAATCTCCCCTTTTTCTGTAAACTTCAATGCATTACTGACAAAATTGATGAGGATCTGACCAATACGGAGTGAATCTCCATTGATAAAAGGGGGAACATCTTTATCTGTATCGATGATGAGTTTCAATCCTTTATCCCGGACTTTCTCTCCTACAAGATTCAGCAGATTATCAAATACATCATTCAGTTCAAAATCAATTTTCTCAATGTCCATCTTACCGGCTTCAATTTTGGAGAAATCGAGAATGTCATTGATGATTCCAAGAAGACCGGTCGCTGAATGACTGACTTTATTGACATAATCTTTCTGTTTATTACTCATTTCAGTTCGAGAGAGAAGGTGATTCAAACCAATGATGGCGTTCATAGGCGTTCTGATTTCATGGCTCATATTGGCAAGGAAGTCACCTTTTGCTTTAGTGGCGGCTTCGGCTTCATCTCTGGCTATTTTAAGTTCTTCAGAAAGATATTTTATTCTTGTTATGTCTATATGCGTACCGACAACTCTGACGGGTTTATCCTCTTTCCATTCCATTACCCGTCCTCTGCTTAATATCCAACAATAACTTCCATCCTTTTTCCTCAGCCTGAATTCCTGATTGGTAAACTTCTTATCCCCCGGTTTGGCATGTATGATGTTAGTTTCAAATTCCTTAATAGCTTTTGAGAATTCGTCAGGATGAAGTAGAGAGGACCACGTGTCATGATTATGGGGCAGTTCATTCTCGGTATAACCGAGCATGGTAAACCATTGAGAACTGTAATATACATCGCCAGTTTGGGGATTTATATCCCATAATCCGGTTTGTGCCGCTTCAAGAGCTAAATCAAAACGTTCGGAGATTTTTTTTATCTGCTCCGTTTCATACATGATTTTATAATTACTAATTTTCTCTTCTGTATTAATTTGACTTAATTCTTTCTGTAGGGCATCGTATTGTTTTCTAAGGAGGTAAGCCTTTTTATATTCTCCTCTGACAGCATAAATCTCCGATTCCAGTTTTTTACACTCTTTCCTAAACTCAAGAGAATCGACATTCTCCGCGATTTCAGTTGCTTTCGCTACCGCCTCAGCAGCCATAGAGAATTCTTTCTGGTCATATAATATTTTAGTATAACGAATGGCAACTTCCGCAACTATAGAATCTGGATTATGACGATGTTTTTCCAATATATCACGATACAGTTCCAGAGCGGCATCGTATTCCTTATCTTCAACAAATAAAACGCCTTTTATCATATTTATCACAAGTTTGAGTAGGGGATACATTTCAGCGTTTTTTATCTGATCGAATTTACCAATATATTTTCGTACCTGATCAATTTGATTTTCCTGGAGATTAAATTCAGCCAGATTTGTTATGGCATAACATAATCCTTCATGATCCTCACAAGTTTCGTATAACTGATAGGCCTGTTCAGTATATTCTATCGCCCTCCGGTTGTTACCGGTCTTAGAAAAAAGATCCGCCAGATTGAGAACAGTATCTGCTTTATAGACAATTTTTCCGATCCGTTCCGATATGTTCATTGCCTCCAGATAATACCGGAGTCCTTCTTCAACATTTCCCAGGTTAGCATAAATAACACCAAAAGTGTTCGCTGCTCTATATGCAATATCATCATCATTTATGGTTTTATTTAACTGCAGCACTTCTTTGGCAATGGAGAGAGCTTTTGCTGGATTTTTATACTTATCAGCATTTGCTTTTATGCAATAACCAAGGGCAGCCCCCTCAGGATATTTCGGTACGGCAAGGGAGATCTGTATACTCTCATCGGCTAATTCAATAGACCTTATCCTGTTAACATTTCTGATTTCCCAGGCAAGTTCATTTCGAGCATCAATGATCTTTTTCTTAGCTGACTTATTATCGGATAGAAGATTATTAAGCTTATCTTCCAGCATTTTTAAGTCTGACATTTATTATCCCCCGAATCGCTTCCAATATTTCCAAAGCCTCTTTCATTTTGTATTTACCAAGAAAAATCTGAGCGTCTTTTAACTGAGTCTTTATATCATCCGATATGTCAAACTGAACCAGCAGGTCAAGAATATCTATTGCCGGTTTCGGTTTTCTTCTACTGAGGTGTTCGACAGCTTCATTCAGTCTGGCAGTCAGGTCTTCACTGGAAATGGTCTCTCCACTCTGATCCTCAGTTTCAATTTCTATTAAAACGCCACTCTCAGATATCGCACTGACCAGTTGTCCGATTATTCCATCAGCTATATCCAGAGACTTTTTTATATCCCCGCCTTCTTTCAATTTCAATTCAACATCAGCCATCTGCTCCTGCAGTCCAACGGCTCCAAGATTGGCAGACACACCTTTGACTGAATGAGCTTCCCGAATAGCTTCTTCAACTTTTCCATTTTCTTTTAATTCTGCAATCTTTCCGGTTACATCTGAATAGTCATCAATAAATTTCTTCAATAGATTTCTATACAGTTTCTGATTATTACCCACTCTTATCAATCCGGCTTCTGTATCGATTCCCTCTATAACAGGAAAGCTTTCCTCAGCAACAGTATTATCTTTTACAGAATATCCTTTGGGAAGATCCCTCTCTCCCGGTTTAATCCACTGACTCAGACATTTCCAGAGCTGTTCCAAATCAATCGGTTTGGTTATGTAATCATCCATACCGGCATCTATTACTTTCTCTTCAATACCTGTCATGGCATCGGCAGTCATGGCGATTATTGGCAGTTCTTTTTTATTCATTTCTTTTCTGATTTTCTCTGTTGCTTCAAATCCATTCATTTCTGGCATCTGCAGATCCATGAATACAAGGTCATATTCCTTTTCATCAATTTTATCGCAGGCGATTTTGCCATTATCGGCGATATCAACATAAAGACCTTCCGCTTCGAGTAATTCGACAGCAACCTGCTGATTGATCTCATTATCTTCAGTCAGAAGAATTGAAGCTCCTCTGATAGAGTTCAGTAATTCTTCAGAAACATCTTCTTTGCTTTTTGAAATAAAAGATTCCAGAACTTTGCAGCTTATAGTGAAATAGAAGGTGCTGCCCACACCCAGTTCTCCTTCCACTCCTACATTGCCACCCATCAATTCCGCCAGTCGTTTGGAAATAGATAATCCCAGACCTGTTCCGCCATATTTTCTGGTTGTCGATGTATCGGCCTGGGTAAAAGCCTGAAAAAGCTTATTCTGCTGCTCTTCGGATAATCCGATCCCCGAATCCTTAACAGAAAATTTCAGAACGGCTGAATCATTTTCACTTGAGACTAAATTACAGGAGATTCTGATCTCCCCTTTTTCTGTAAACTTCACTGCATTACTGACAAAATTGATGAGGATCTGCCCGATTCGCAATGAATCACCGTTGATAAAGGGAGGGACATCTTTATCAATATCGACAATTAGATCCAGACCTTTCTCCCGGACTTTATCACCAGACAGATTCAGCAGATTTTCAAATACGTCATTCAGTTCAAAATCGATGTATTCAATATCCATTTTACCGGCTTCAATCTTGGAAAAATCGAGAATGTCGTTGATAATTCCAAGTAAACCTGTTGCAGAATAACTGACTTTTTTGACATAATCTTTCTGTTTATTGCTCATTTCTGTTCTGGAAAGAAGATGATTCAAACCGATAATGGCATTCATGGGAGTTCTGATTTCATGGCTCATATTGGCGAGAAAATCGCCCTTGGCTTTTGTCGCAGCTACGGCTTCATTTTTTGCTATTTTTAACTCTTCTTCAAATTGTTTACTCTTTGTAATATCTTCCTGTATAGAAACATAATGAGTTATATTGTCATCTTCATTAAAGAGAGGAGTTATAGAAATAGAATTCCAGATTTCATTACCGTTTTTTGCACAATTAATGATTTCACCTTTCCAGAAGTTACCATTGCTAATTGTATTCCATAAATCTCGATAAAGAGTTTCTGAGTTTTTCCCTGATTTTAAAATTCTTGGATTTTTCCCCAAAATATATTCTTTTGAATAGCCGCTCATTTGCTCAAAATATGGATTAACATAGTCTATTTGACCTTGTGCATCTGTGATTACAACAGCTGTCGGACTGTGTTCCACTACACTGGAAAGTTTCTGCATCTGTATTTCTATTGCTCTTTGTTCTGTTATGTCCTCTTTAAAAGCGATAAATCGTATGATTTGTTTATTATCATTAAATACAGGTGAAATTGTTGCCCTGTCCCAATAAGCCATTCCATCTTTCTTAATATTTAAAAAATCTCCCGTCCAGATATTACCTGATAGAATCGTATCCCACAAATTTTTATAAAATTCATTTCCCAGATTTCCTGATTTCAAAATACGGGGATTCTGGCCTATCGCCTCTTCTGATGTATAACCGGTAACTTCAGTAAACCGGGGGTTCACATACTCGATGTTTCCTCTAATATCTGTAATTACAATAGTTATGGGGCTTTGTTCCACTGCCTGATTCAGAATTAAAAGTTCAGCCTGCACTCTCTTTCTCTCGGTAATTTCCATGGCCATTTGTCGATTGATAGTTTGAAGTTTTTCACTTTCTTTCTGCTGATATTCAGCTTCTATGAAGGAATTTGCAAAACGCATAGTTAAAACAATGGACTGGGAAATAATAAACAGAAGAAGCCCGAAAGAGGTAGCATTAAAAGTATTAATTATACCCATAGAAAACAGAACATCATTGATGATAGCTATAAAAAAAGCAGAAAATCCCAGAAGGAGAATAAGCGCTGTTTTGTCACCCCTCTTAAAAGAGCGGATTAAGATATAAACTATATACAATCCGACAGGAACGACAAATATTTGAAATATCGGAATTGTTCTGGAGCTTGCCGACACAGAAAAAAGAACTGTAATAATTGAAAACAGCAGGCTGAAAGACATTACAATTTTTATGATAGTTTTGAATATGGAATCTTTGAAAAGAAAATAAATAAACAGCATAAACAGGGGAAGTGATAAGAAAAATGTAAGATATTCTAAAATGATTATGAGTTTCCACGGTAAATGTGGAAATACAGATAAAAGCAAAATATTACCGGTAACACATTCTCTCAGGGCAAAAACGAAACAGTATAATGAAAAAAATATGGCTTCTTTACCCTGTTTGTGTATAAAAGAGAGAGCCAGATAGTATATTCCCATCATAAGACAGGCTCCGAGAAAGAATAAAACACCATATTGGTTAAACTGGAGCATCCGAGACATATCGCGTTTAGTACCCAGTGTCAGAGTCTCCCAAATTCCTCCGTATCTATAATCGTAATTGGAAACGTGTATGATAATATCAATGTATTCCGCTTCGGATTCGTATTCAATGATGTGCTGTTTGTATCCCGCTTCTCCCGATTCTTTGTTTATTCCCGGGACTCCGGCGGAACTGACGAGTTCACCGTTCAGGTAGATTTCTGCAGCAGTCTGGATATAAAGGACCTCAAATACCATTTCATCAAAGGTATCGTCAATCAAGAGTCTCAAGCGGTATGTTCCATAACCATGGGCTGAAAGCTCTTCCCCATTGTATTCGTAACCATTCCATACTCCCGGAAGAACAAAATAATGAGGAGTTTCCAAATTTCCCTCTATAGAGAAATCTTCTGCATATAGGAATTGCTTCCAGTAAAACTCCCACTCCCCATTGAGTTCGATAGGATCATTTCCCTTCAAATCCCAATTTCTCAGGTCCATTATACCTTCATGAGCAAAGGGCGGTGTCTCTGACACAGATTTTTCACTGCATCCCGTTAATAATGTAATAGTGAAAATGATTAAAAAAATTATTCGGTTATTCATTCAAGCTCCATATTTTCAAGAATAGCTACAGCTTCTTTCATTTTATATTTACCCAGAAAACCGCGGCACTTATCTATTGAGTCCTTAATGTCCGGAGCAAAAGCACAATCCTCCAGTTCATCGAGTATTGCCAGAGCCGGTTTGGGTTTTCTTTTTGAAAGATGATCAATAACCTCTTTCAGCATGTTTATGAGTTTTTCCTCTTCGATCTCTTTCTTTGGAGTATCTTCAGATCCCTTTTTTTTCTCATCGAGAATACCGCTGGCATTAATAGCGGAAACCACTTCATCCATAGTGGAACCTATCTTCTCCAGGTCTTCTTCTTTAAAACCGGAATTCTTCAACTTAGATTCAATATCAGCTGAAACATTCCGTAGTTTACCGGCACCAAGATTGGCGGAAACACCTTTGATCGTATGTGCGAGCCTTATGGCATCTTCCCTTTTTTCTTCAACAATAAACTGTGTGAGTATTGAGGTAACAGAGCTATATTCATCAATCAGCTGCTTAAGAAGATTGCGATACAAAACTCCATTGTTTCCAACCCGTTTCAAACCGGAGGCGACGTCTATGCCTTCAATCTCCGGTAGTTCCAATACCGGCTGTTCACTACCTGCCGGGACAAATCCTTCAGGTAAATCCCGTATTTCCGGTTTAATCCACTGAACAAGGGACTGCCACAATTTTTCTGTCTCAATGGGTTTAGTGATGTAGTCATTCATACCGACTTTAATCACATTATCCCGAACTCCGGTCATGGCATCTGCTGTCATGGCTACGATGGGCAGCTGATCATACTTACCAAGAGACCTGATCTTTTCAGTAGCTTTGTATCCGTCGAGCACAGGCATCTGAAGGTCCATGAGAATTATATCAAAATATTCAGTCTCAACCAGATCTACCGCTTCCTGTCCGTTATTGGCTATGTGGACAAAAAATCCTTCTCCGGCCAAAACTTCCGTGGCCACCTGTTGATTGATAAGGTTATCTTCAGCCAGAAGAATTTTTGCACCGCGAACCTGATCGAATCCCACAGGGAAACTATCTTTACTGACTTTTTTATTTTCCTGCCTATCATGACCGAAAGCCTGCATTATTGTATTAAACAGCAAAGACTGATTGACCGGCTTAAGGATAAATCCTTCAAATTCAGCTTTTTCCACTCCCTGTAGAATTTCATCCCGGCCATAACCGGTTACCAATATGTATTTTGGTATATCTTCAGGATTGAGAACTTCGTTTATTTTGGCAGCAGTCTGAAAACCATTCAGTCCCGGCATACTGTAATCCAACAATACAAGATCGAAGGTCCCTTCCTGATCGTCTCTCATTTTTCGGATCAGCTGAATGGCTTCTTCACCGTTATCGACAGCTGCCGTCTTGAAAGAGAAGTCCTTCAGATACTCGACAAGCACTTCCTGACTGGTGTAGTTATCATCGACAACAAGAACACTGAGATCTGAGATCTCATCGGGTATAACCTCTCTTTTAGTATCTCCTTTTACCGGAAATTCTGCAGAGAAAAAGAATGTCGTACCCTCACCGGATATACTATCGACGCCGATCTCTCCATGCATCATTTCAACAAGTTTTTTGCTGATCGATAACCCGAGCCCTGTACCTCCGTATTTTCTGGTCGTTGACATATCAGCCTGGGAAAAAGCCTGAAAAAGGTTGCTCTGCTGCTCTTCAGTTAAACCGATTCCCGTATCGCGAACTTGAAACAACATTTTGATTCTGTCATTTTCCCGCTCTTCCATTTCCGCTCTGACTGAAATTTCTCCATTTTCTGTAAATTTTATAGCATTGTTTGTCAGATTCAGCAGGATTTGACCCAATCGAAGAGGATCTCCCATAAGACGGGAAGGAATTTCTGTTCCAACATGAAAAACCAGTTCCAATCCCTTATCATGTGCTTTTTCAGTGATCATATTCCCTAGATTTCCAAAAACTTCATGTATGTTGAACTCAATTGATTCCATAGAAAGCTTTCCCGCTTCTATTTTTGAAAAGTCGAGAATATCATTGATAATTCCCAGCAGGTTGTGAGCCGATCCATATATTTTATGGATGTAATCTTCCTGTTTTTTTGAAAGTTCCGTTTTCTGGATGAGATGAGAGAGACCGATAATGGCATTCATGGGCGTCCGGATTTCATGACTCATATTAGCTAGAAAATCACTCTTGGAGCGGGTTGCAGCCTCTGCTATCTCTTTAGAATGAGTTAATTCATTCTGTATGGCTTTTTGTTCAGTGATGTCTGTTGCCCAACCCAGAACTCCTTTTTGTTTCTGGTAATCAATGTTATAAAAAGTGAGCAGAAAATCCCGGATATCTCCATTAAATCCATAAAGCTGAGCTTCATAATCTCTGATAATTCCCTTTTTTCTTATTGTCTCCATAATGTGAGCAAGATCCCTTTTATGAACACAGGAATTCACAATATCCGTGCCCACTTCAATTCCAGCTAATTCCCTGATCCGGGGATTCGCCATTTGTGCGACTCCATTTATGGAAATGATTACGCCTACGGGGCTCGTATCGAGAATTGTCTGAAGCTGCTCACGTTCTTTCTGCTGATTTTCTGCTTCCATAAAGGAATTGGCAAAACGCATAGTTAATACAATGGATTGGAAAATGATAAATAAAAGAAGGCCGTAAGAAATAGTATAGAAAGTATGGATAATTCCTGAGGAAAATAAAATATCATTGATAATAGTAATAAACATAGCTACAAAACCCAGAAGGATAATCAGTGCAGTTTTATCACCCTTTAGAAAAGATCTGATTAAAATAAAGATGACATAAAGACCTGCCAGAATAGGTATAAATTGAAATACAGGAATGACCCGGGAGCTGATAGACACAGAAAAAATGAGAGTTATAATTGAAAACAGAAGGCTGATAGCTGTAACAACCTTTATGATGATTTTCAATAGTGAATCTCTGAACAGGAAATATATAAAAAGCAGAAATAGTGGAATGGCAGAAAAATACGTAATGTATTCGATGATGACCAGAAGTTTCCATGGGAAATGAGGAAATACTGATAGAAGCAGAATGTCACCGGTAGCACATTCTCGCAACGCAATAACAAAGCAGTATATAGAGAAAAAAAGAGCTTCTTTCCCCTGTTTGTGGATAAAAGAGAGAGCCAAATAGTATATTCCCATAATGAGAATAGCTCCGAGAAAGAACAAATCACTATCGCGGTTAAGCTGAAGCTGCCTTGTCATGTCTTTCTCAGATCCGATTGTCAAAGTCTCCCAGATTCCTCCATATCTATAGTCATAATTGGAAACATGAATGATTATATCAATATAATCCGCATCAGATTCGTATGTAATGATATGCTGTTTGTATCCTGGCTCTCCCTGCTCAATGTTTATTCCCGGAACTCCGGCAGAACTGACAAGCTCACCATTCAGGTAGATTTCGGCAGCAGTCTGGATGTAAAGGACCTCAAATTGCATTTCATCAAAAGAATCATTGATCAGAAGCCTCAATCGGTATGTTCCATATCCATGTCCTGAAAGTTTTTCACCATTATACTCATATCCGTTCCAGACACCTGGTAGAGCAAAATAATTGGGGATTCCCATATTTTGATCAAAAGAGAAATCTTCATCATGGAGGAATTGCTTCCAGTAAAACTCCCATTCGCCACTTAGATCGACAGGATCATTCCCTTTCAAATCCCAATCCCTCAGATCCAGAACACCTTCAACAGCTACTGGTGGTGTCTCAGACAAAGATTTTTCATGACATCCTGTTAACAGTGTAATAGAAAGGAAAATAATAGAGATTACAGGATATTTCATTCAAGCTCCATATTTTCGAGAATTGCTACGGCATCTTTCATTTTATATTTCCCTAACAGTCTTCGACACTCATCTATGGAGTCCTTGATTTCCGGATCAATAACAAATCCTTCCAGCTCATCGAATATTGCCAGTGCCGGTTTAGGTTTCCGTTTTGATAGAGAATCATTGGCCTCTTTCAACTTTGTTTTGAGTTTATCTCCATCAATCTCTTTCTTCGGAGCATCATCTGCTACCGTCTTTACCTCATCGAGAATACCGCTGGCATTAATAGCGGAAACCACGTCATCCATAGTGAAACCAATTCTCTCAAGGTCTTCTTCTTTAAAACCGGAATTCTTCAACTTAGATTCAATATCAGCTGAAACGTCGCGAAGTTTATCGGCTCCCAGGTTGGCTGAAACACCTTTAATCGTATGTGCGAGCCTTATGGCATCTTCCCTTTTTTCTTCAACTATCAACTGTGTGAGTATTGAGGAAACAGAGCTATATTCATCAATCAACTGCTTTAGAAGATTGCGATACAAAACTCCGTTATTTCCGACCCGTTTCAAGCCGGAAGCGACATCTATACCTTCAATTTCCGGAAGATCTACAGCAGGCTGTCCACTATCTACCGGGACAAACCCTTCCGGTAAATCCCGCGTTCCCGGTTTGACCCACTGAACAAGGGACTGCCACAATTTATCTGTCTCAATAGGTTTGGTGATATAGTCATTCATACCGACTTCAATCACCTTGTCCCGAACTCCGGTCATGGCATCTGCTGTCATGGCGACTATAGGCAGCTGATCATGATTCCCGAGAGACCTGATCTTCTCAGTAGCTTTGTATCCATCGAGTACCGGCATCTGAAGGTCCATCAGTATTATATCAAATTCTTCTGACTGAACCAGATCGACAGCTTCCTGTCCGTTATTGGCTATGTGGACAAAAAAACCTTCTCCTGCCAAAACTTCCGTAGCCACCTGCTGATTGATAAGATTATCTTCAGCCAGAAGAATTTTTGCTCCGCGGACCTGATCGAAACTTACTGGAAAACTGTCTTTGCTGACTTTTTTATTCTCCTGCCTATCATGACCGAAAGCCTGCATTATTGTATTAAATAACAAAGACTGATTGACCGGCTTGAGGATAAATCCTTCAAATTCAGCTTTTTCCACTCCCTGTATAATTTCATCCCGGCCATAACCGGTTACCAATATGTATTTTGGTATATCTTCGGGATTGAGAACTTCATTTATTTTGGCAGCAGTCTGAAAACCATTCATTCCCGGCATACTGTAATCCAATAATACAAGATCGAACTTCCCTGCCTGATCATCTCTCATTTTTCGAATCAGCTGGATGGCTTCTTCACCGTTATCGACAGCTGAAGTCTTAAAAGAGAAGTCCTTCAGATACTCTACAAGCACTTCCTGACTGGTGTAGTTGTCATCGACAACAAGAACATTGAGATCAGAGATCTCATCGGGTATGATCTCTCTTTCAGCATCTCCTCTAACGGGAAATTCTGCAGAGAAAAAGAATGTCGTACCCTCACCATGAACACTTTCGACACCGATCTCTCCATGCATCATCTCAGCGAGCCTTTTGCTGATCGACAAGCCGAGACCAGTACCACCATATTTCCTGGTAGTGGACATATCAGCCTGGGAAAATGCCTGAAAAAGTGTCCCCTGCTGTTCTTCGGTTAACCCGATACCTGTATCACGAACCTTGAATTTGACAAGGATCTTATCATCTTCCCGGTTTTCAATTTCCGCCCGAACTGCAATTTCACCATTATCTGTAAATTTAATAGCATTATTGGTTAGATTGAGTAAAATCTGTCCCAGCCTGAGGGGATCTCCCATAAGGCGGGAAGGGATTTCTGTTCCAACATGAAAAACCAGTTCCAATCCCTTATCGTGTGCTTTTTCAGTTATCATATTGCCCAGATTTTCAAAAACTTCATGTATATTGAACTCGATCGATTCCATTGACAGCTTTCCCGCTTCAATCTTTGAGAAGTCGAGAATATCATTGATGATTCCCAGCAGGTTATGGGCCGATCCATAAATTTTATGGATGTAATCTTCCTGCTTTTTTGTCATTCTCGTTTTCTGAATTAGATGGGAAAGTCCGATTATGGCATTCATTGGAGTTCTGATCTCATGACTCATATTGGCCAGGAAATCACTTTTTGTCTGAGTGGCCGCTTCAGCTATCTCTTTGGCGATTAATAATTCCTGTTCGACCTCTTTCTGCTTTGTAATATCTCTCGATATACTCAAAACGCCGACAATATTTCCGACTCCATCACGTAGTGGTTTTTTTACAGTGCTGACCCAGCCTTTGTAATCATCGGTATTGAGAATGTCTTCGATAAACTCAAGTTCATCTCCTTTCAGAACTTTCGACTCCGGTTCTTCCTGAAATCGTATTATCGAATTGTGATTCTGAACCTCTTCTTCTGTTTTTCCAACAGCATCATCTCTCTCTTTCAGTCCCAGCATTGTAGCAAGGGGTCTGCTGACTGCCAGATAACAGAGGTCTTTATCCTTCAAATAGACATAATCTGAAGTACTTTCAAGAAAGTTGGTATAATCGCGACTGATCTCTTCAGCAGTATCCTTTGCATTAATCAGTTCGGTCATATCCGTGCTGATCCCGCCAATTGATGAAAGTGTTCCCTCTGCATCATATATCGGAAATTTTATAGAGAGAAACGCCCGTTCTTCACCATTGATTAGATTCTTTTCCTCGCTTTGAATGACTTCTCTATTTTTCATAATAGCAAGGTCATTTTCTCTGTACGCCTTTCCCGCTTCACCAAAAATATCGAAATCATTTTTCCCCAGGACCTGATCATCTGAAAGACCTAATGTAGTTGCCCAATTATCATTAACCAGAAGATAACGCCCTTCTAAATCTTTGGCATAAATCAGATTCTGGCTGTTATTGATAATCCCATCGAGAAATGCCTGATTCTCCTGAAGTTCTGTTTCCGCTCTTTTTCTTTCAGTAATATCATTACAAATGGCTGTAAAAAGACGACGATTCTCCAGTTTGACCTCATTTATACCTATTTCAAGAGCAAAAGTTTCTCCCGATTTTCTAATACCAACTACTTCAATTCGTTTTCCAATAACTTTCTTAATCCCGGTTCTGAGATAATTGCTCAAGTAGGAATCATGATTTTTTGAGTGTTCATCGGGCATAAGTATTTTAACATTCTGCCCGATAATCTCCTGATTTACATATCCGAAAATATGTTCTGCAGCCGGATTAAATGACTCAACCACTCCCTTTTCATTTATAGTGATTATTCCGTTAGTGGAAGCTTCCAGGATAGCATCCGTTTTATTCTTTGCTTCCAGAATCTGAGTTTCCGCTTCTTTCCGTTCGGTAATATCCAGAGAATATTCAATCATCTGGATTACTTCACCATCTTTATTGAATATAGGATAACCGTGTACTTCCATAAATCTGGGATTGTCATTTTCATCAAAGTGTATGTGTTCTACTGATACGGGCTGCTTACTTATTTTTATTAATTCTAAAGGGCAAGGATGTTCAACACTATTACAGGGATTATTCCGTCTATGAGTCAATTTATAACAGGTGGAAATGCCTTCTCCACGGGAGACCTTTCTCGCAGCACTATTTGCCAGAACAATTTCATAGGATTTGACATCAATAACATAAAATGGATGTGTCAGTGCCTCAATTGTATTTTCAAGACTCTGTTTGGCTTGTGATAATTCAGAGGTTCTTGATTCTACCCGGCTTTCAAGTTCTTCATTTGATTTCTTGAGGGAAAGATTGGCTTTCTCACCTACAATGATACTGAGAACTGTTGATCCGGTGATTAGAAGAAGAACTGCTGCCAGAATGAGAAAAAGGATATTTCTAGTCAGATAATAAGAGGAAAGAGCATCGACAAGATCAATCTCTGTAGCTATACCGTAATTCAATTCATCATTCCACATCCAGGCTCCATAAACCTCGATGCCTCTATAATCCCTGTATCCCCGGACATTTACACCGGGCTTATTATCAATTGATTGCCTGACCATAAAAGTAAGAGGCATTTCATCGATAGTCACATCCGGATTGTATCCTTTTGTCAGATCCCCTCCGGGATCTTTTATCCGTATATTCAGGGAACTCGACTGGATTGCATCAAGAAGTCCCAGCTCAATCAGCTGTTCATCAAAACGGCTGTCCGATAGAAGAATACCCTCTCTATCAAAAGCATAGGTCTCCCCCGTCTGTCCGATTCTTCCCAACTGACAGATTCTTGAGAAATTCATTTCAGAATTCTCTCTATACGCCAGAACAGCAAGAACTTTTCCAAATTCATTGCGGATCGGAACTGCATAAAAAAGAACTGATTTTGAGTTTTTGTCGTTTACCAGGGGAGAAATCAGTTGCGCTTCTCCTCTAAAAACTTTGGCCAATATCTTCGGGCGATGTATATAAATCAGATTTTCAGCTCCGATATCATCATTATCAAATGCTGCAATATTCTTATTATCTGGATTGATAATAAAAAAATCCTTCCACAATCCGGATGATGTCTCACTGATCATATAATTACGGATCTCCCGTAGAGAGTTGCTGTTCTTTATCTTATCTTCCGGTTGAATCAGTAACTTTTCTACAATTCCGATAAGTTCCTTATTCTGTGCATGAACTCTAAGTTGTAGAAAATTATTCTGATTCCATAATTTTAGCGATTCGTTAGTGGAATTTAAGACAACCAGCAGGTTTTCCTTGATATCCTCTCTAGCTCTATTTTTCACAGTATCAAGGACAATAGTTGTTAAACCAACTGCTACAATGATTATAAAAATAAGTACCAGAGTACTGATTACCCTTATTCGCTTTATATCAAATCCATCTTTGTTGAGAAATCTTTTCCCCATAAATCTCTGAATGATGTATAAGAGAATCAGGAAAACAATGATAAAGACAAAAAGTTGAATAATCTTTGTAACTAATGGAACCTCATCAGATTTTCCAATAACTGATGAATCATCAGGTTCAGATGTTCTGGTATCAGTTGAAATCCAGTTTTTTTCAATGCCGGCAATCTCTTCGGGAGTAATCTGATCAATTCCTTTATTGAGTATTGTAGCCAGCTCCTGCCAGTCATTTCGAACACCGATTCTCAACCGACCTTCATCAAGGCCCATAACTCCCGTAAGAGATCCGAACTCTATTCCGGTTAAATGATTTTCCTTTATAAGATAATTAACTACAGAAAGACGGTCGATATAAGCTTCGGCCTCCCCATATATGACTTTTGTCAGTCCCTCAAGAGGACTTTTTACGAGTACCAGATTGATCTCAGGAAAGTTTTCATTTAAATAGGAATGAGTATAATAACCTTCAACAATTGCCAGGGATCCATCATTCAGATCCAGAAGACTATTTACTGTATTATTTCCCGATTTTACAAATAGAGCCCGGGGATTGTTAACATAAGAATTGAGAAATTCAAGATACTGTTCTCTCTCGTCCGAATGTGAAATACAGGGCATAATATCAATCTCTCTGTTTTTTGCCATCTGAAGTAGATCATCCCATTTATACCCATTAACCCATTCCAGTTTCAAACCGACTTTTCCAGCTAACAGATTCATATAATCAATGGAATAACCGGCAGGTTTTCCATCCTGAATAAAATCAAAAGGAGCATAATCCATTTCATTGGAGACTTTTAATACAGGATGATTTTTAATCCAATCAATTTCACTCTCTGAAAGAAAATCCTGAGCAGATAAATTCAATGTAATGAAACAGAAAAATAATAATGTAAAAAATTGTTTAAGTATGAATTTCAATTCAGTTTTCATTCGAGATCTTCCACGATTTTTTCAAGGATCATCAATGCTTCTTTCATTTTGTATTTTGCCAGTAACTTCTGACAATCTTTCAATTTGACAACAGTTTCATCTGATAACTGATATTGCTCAAGGATTTCCAGAGCTTCCAATGCGGGCTTCGGTTTTCTATTCTGCAGAGAATTTATTGCTTCTGAAATTTTCTCTTTTACAATTTCCATTGAAAATTCCTGCTGAACAACTGTCATTTCCTCATTATCAACAAGATAATCACTGCTTTCTATATTCACGGCCAGATCGGATATAATGGAACCGACCTCCTGCAGTTTATCCCCATGAGAAGTTCCCTCTTTAATTGAGAACTCCAGCTCCGCCGCACTTTTCTGAAGATGATTTGCACCGAGGTTGGCACTTACACCTTTCAATGTATGCGCCCAACGAATAGCTTCATCAACATTTTCAGATTTTAAATGAGATATGACTTCACTTTCAAAACTCTCGAAGTCAGAGATAAACTGTTTCAACAGCTTTTTATACAATTCACTTTTATATCCGACTCTTCCCAAACCGGCAGCTGTATCGATGCCTTTGATTAGCGGTATTTCGTCCTCTTCCTTTAAATCAGATTCCAGTGAAAACCCTTCAGGCAGATCTCTTTTAGCCGGTTGAACCCATTTAGTCAGAGTTTTCCATAGCTGATTTGTTTCTATCGGTTTAGTGATATAATCATTCATACCCACTTCAAGCACATTTTCCCGTACACCAGCCATGGCGTCAGCCGTCATGGCGACAATAGATAGGTCTTTGAATTTATCCATAATCCGGATTTCATTTGTGGCTTTGTATCCATCGAGAACAGGCATCTGAAGGTCCATAAGAATGATGTCATATTCTTTCGTCTGAACCATATCGACCGCTTCCCGGCCGTTATTGGCAATATCCACATAAAATCCCTCTCCCTCGAGAACTTCTTTCGCAACCTGCTGATTGATTTCATTGTCTTCCGCCAACAGGATTCGGGCACCGCGAACCAGATCAAAACCTTCGGGATATTTTTCAATCCGCCGGCGTTTAGTATCCTGTCTCTCCTGACCGAATGCCTGCATGATAGTATTAAATAATAGTGACTGGTTTACCGGTTTTAATATGAATCCTTCAAATCCGGCCCGATCTACTCCATTGAGGATTTCATCACGGCCGTAACTGGTAACCAGAATATATTTAGGCCGGTCTGTGATATTGAGAATTTCATTGATTTTTTCCGCTGTCTGGAATCCGTTTAATCCGGGCATACTGTAATCCATGAGTATAAGGTCAAAACCGGTTTTCTTCTCAGTTTTCAGCTTCCGTATCAACTGGATTGCTTCCGTACCATTATCAACGGCGATAGCATTAAAAGAAAAATCCTGCACATACGCAGAGAGAACATCACGGCTGGTGGCATTATCATCAACAATTAAAATATTGAGCTCTTTGATTTCAGCGGGGATGATGACATGTTTCTTTTCACTTCGATATTTAAAGACACCGGTAAAATAGAATGATGATCCCGCGCCGTAGGAACTTTCCACCCCGATGGATCCTCCCATCAATTCGGAAAGTTTTTTACTGATTGATAAGCCCAGTCCCGTTCCACCATATTTTCTGGTTGTCGATGTATCGGCCTGGGAAAAAGCCTGAAACAGTTTTCCCGCCTGCTCTTCTGTTAATCCTATTCCTGTATCGCGAACAACAAATTTAATTTCAATTTCTTCTTCATCTTTTTCGACAAGTTCAGCCGATACGGCGATTTCTCCTACTTCAGTGAATTTGATGGCATTATTGGCGAGATTCAGAAGAATCTGTCCCAGCCTCAATGGATCACCGACGAGTAAAGCCGGAACATCAGTTCCCACATGGAAAACCAGTTCAAGATCTTTATCAAGCGCTTTGTTCCCTATCATATTTCCAAGATTATCGAAAACTTCATGAAGATTGAAATCGATTGATTCCATAGCCAGTTTTCCCGCTTCGATTTTGGAGAAATCGAGAATATCATTGATGATTCCCAACAGGTTGTGAGCTGAACCGTAAATTTTATGGATATAATCTTCCTGCTTTTCATCGAGATTCGTTTTCTGAATCAAGTGGGATAATCCGATTATGGCATTCATCGGCGTTCTGATTTCATGACTCATATTGGCCAGGAAGTCGGATTTGGCTTTCGTTGCATCTTCGGCTTCCTCTTTTGCTCTGGCCAATTCTATTTCGGCTTTTTTTCTTTCCGTTATATCTCTCACAGATGATACGACTATCACTCCATCATCAGTTTCCATGGGGCTCAGGCCGATATCGGCGGGAAATTCCGAACCGTCTTTTCTCTGTGCTGTAATTTCCATATTGGCGCCCATGGATCTCATTTTGGGATTCGATATATAATTATTTCTGAGAGGGACATGAGCGGATCGCTCTAATTCGGGAACTAATATTTCAATTTCCCTTCCGATCAATTCTGCCCTCGTATATCCAAAGAGTTTCTCAGTCTGATTGTTTACCTGTAGGATTTTATGATTCTTATCAACAATAACCATTCCATCGGGGGCAGCTTCCAATAATGACTGTGAACGCTCTTCACTTCTTTTTATCGCCAGCTCAGCTTCTTTCCGCTCAGTCATATCGAGAGAATATTCAATCATCTGGATAACTTCGCCATTGTCGTCAAAGATAGGGTATCCATGCACTTCCATAAACCGTGGATTATCATTTTCATCAAAATGGATGTGCTCTACAGTAAAGGGCTCTTTTGATTTTAGCACTGCTGCCAGCGGGCAGGGATGTTCCACACTGTCACAAGGAGTATCCCGTTTATGGGTCAATTTATAACAGGTTGAAATTTCTTTCCCTCTGGCCACTTTCTTAGCTGCTGAGTTAGCCAGGACAATATCATATGTTTTAGCATCGATAACGTAAAAGGGGTGGGTTAAAGCCTCAATAGTATTCTCAAGTTCCTTCTTGGTTTTCGAAAGCTGCACGGTTCTGGATTCTACGCGATCCTCCAGTTCGTCATTGGATTTCTGCAATGATTTATTGGCTTGTTCTCCAACAGTAATGCTGAATACAGAAGAGCCTGTCGCAAATAGAAAAATGATAGTGATGATAAGATATACAAGATGTTTTGTTGCCGTGTATGAAGTAAGAGCATCGGTAACATCAATTTCCGAAGCAATTCCAAAATGCAGTTTATCATTCCACCACCAGGCGCCGTAAACATCTACTCCCCGGTAGTCCCGGTAACCATCAACATTAACTCCGATGCCATTAGTCAACGCCTGGTTCAGCATAATAGTCGGAGGTTGTTCCGATCGTGAAAGCCCAGCCTTTTTACCCGTTGACAAATCTACACCTGGATCGCGAATCAATATATTCAATGAACTGGGTTCTTCTGATTCCAGCAGTCCCATATCACTGAGCTGCTCTTCGAACCGGCTGTCCGTTAGAAGCAATCCATCTTTATCAAAAGCATATGTTTCACCTGTTGTACCGATGCGGCCCATCTGACAGAACCGGGTAAATTCTTTATCGGGATCTTCCCTCTGGGTCATGAGGGCAATGACATTTCCAGTCATATCGATTATAGGCACAGCGTAAAAAATACTGCTCTGACCAGTTCGATCGTCACCTTTTTTATATACGTCGCTCAGTATGGGGGGGATGAAAGTGGCCTTGCCGTTAAAAGCCTGTTTCAGCAAATCCGGCCTTTGTTCGTATATTAGATTTCTGACTCCGATGTTACTATTCCTGCGGGAAGCGAGGTTCATACCGTCGGGAGCAATTATGAAAAATCCCTCGGAAAACGTGTAAGGGCTTTCCACCTGGAAATATTCTCTTAGATCCTGTAGTTCATTGCTGACCAAAAGACTCTGCTCGTTTCTGGGAACTTCCAGAATATTCTCGACAAGCTGAATAAACTGGGGATTTTTAACATCCATTTCAACCTGGTTCAGGTTTCTTTCTATCCAGATTTTTAATGCTTCATGAGTTGTCGCTGAAACGACATTCAGCTTTTGTTTGGTATTTTGTAATATATTATCTTTAATTCTATCCAATGTCAGAAGAGTTACAATTATTATAAGTGTCATGCTGAATGCGAGAATGATAAAACTGACAATCCTCATTCTTTTGATATCAAACCGTCCGTCTTTACTTGCCTTATTTTTTAACAATTTCTGTGAAACGAAAATGACTATGAGAAAAATCACTACAAATAAAAAGATTCTGAAAATCTCAAATCGGGAAGAAGCGCTACTGTCAGTTTCAGTCGGCACCTCTGTCTGAGCATAACTGGTCATCCATTTTGAAGTCAGATCATTCATTTCATCTTGAGTAACACTATTCATGGCTTTCATCAGTATGCTCTGCAGTTGCGGCCAGTCATTTCTAACAGCTAATTTCAGATCCTGCAGCTCCTCTTCACCGATAAGGACTTCTCCCGAGAGAGCCAGTTCAGAGAGAAAATTCTCTTTAATGACATAAGTGACTACAGCCTCTTCCCCGACTGTGGCATCGGCTGAACCGAATGTGACTGCTTTCAGGCCTTCAAGAACATCTTCCACAAGCAGCAAATTGATTTCCGGGTAATCCCTTTCAAATATTTCCTGATAAAAGAAGCCCTCAACGACGGCAATGGTTTTTCCACTCAATTCTTCTATTTTCATAAATGGATTTTTTTCTTTTGAAACGATGACATTGGGATTCCTGATATATTTGTCTGTGTATAACAAATATTTCTCACGCTCGGGAGTTTTAACAATATTGAGCATGACATCGAGATCTTTGTTTTTAATCATCTCAAGAAATTTCTGCCATGAGGGACCACTGATATATTCGAGTTCCAGATCTGCTTTTTCAGCCAGTAGATTCATGTATTCAATTGATAACCCTTTGGGATCGCCATCTTCATTATAATTAAAAGGGGGCCAGTCCATTTCGTTATGAACTTTTATTTTACGATTATTCCTGAGAAATTCTTTTTCTTCACTAGTGAAGTTAATCGATATTACATCCTTATATCCCAGCCATTTATTTCTCAGTTCAACTAATTTATTTTCGGGAATTGTTTCCATCCCCTTTTGTATAATGGAATGCAATATCGGCCAGTCTTCCCTGACGACGATATGGGCAGCTATGGGGCTGTCGAGGCCGATCCCCAATGTCCCGCCCGGTTTCAGATTGGTAACCATCAGCCTGTTCATCAGATAATTGACCACAGGCATAAGATCGAGCATGAAGTCGGCTTGTCCCCTTGATACAGCTAAAATTGCCTCTGCCGTACCCTCGACATATAAAAGATTGACCTGAGGATATTCCTTTAAAACCTCTTCATAAAAAAAGCCTCTGGGTATGGCAAATGTCTTTCCAAAAATCTCCTCAATGGACTTGATATCGGGTTCTGTATTGCGATTATAAATAGCCGGTGCAAATTCAAGATAGGGATAAGTAAAATCAAGGTATGTATCACGCTCTTCCGAATAGGCGGTATTGAGCATGACATCGAGTTCGCCTTTCTGAATCATCTGCTGGAACTCATCCCATGTAGGACCTGAGATATATTTGATTTCCAGGCCCACAGCTTCGGCGACAAGATTCATAAAATCTATTGAAAATCCCTGGGGAGATCCGTTTTTATTGAAATTGAATGGAGCCCAGTTCATTTCATTATGAACACGGATGACCGGGTGTTCAGCTAACCAGGATTTTTCCTCATCACTGAGAATGGCCTGAGCAGAGGCTGAAAAGACCATAAATAAATAGATAATAAAGAATAATATGTTTATAGATAATTTTTTCATGAAAAGCCTCTCTTTATTCATCATCGGTTTGTATTTCCTTTATTATCTTATCAATTTTTTCTGCTGCATCTTTCATCTTATATTTAGCTATTAAATTACTTATCTCTTTTAACTGATCCCTGATTGGGAGAGGCAAATCATACGTATCTAATTCCTGATACAGCTCAATAGCCGGTTTAGGTTTCCTATTTGATAAGGAATCATTTGCAGACTGAAGTTTGGCTATCAGATCTTCAGTAGGTATGCTGACTTTTTCACTCTCAACTGAAATTTCTTCTGTCGTAACTCCACTCTTTTCGATAGCAAGTACAAGTTTTTCTATTATTTCATCAGCAAAAGCTAAGGAATCTTTTAGTTCAGCTCCATCTTTAAGTTTCTCTTCGATATCAGCCATCTGCTCCTGTAACTCCCCGGCTCCTAAATTGGCGGAGACGCCTTTGACAGTATGAGCTTCCCTGACTGCTTCTTCGGTTTGTCCCTTTTTAGAGAATTCGTTTATGATCCTGGTTACATCAGAATAATCATCAACAAATCGCTTAATCAGATTCGAATACAATTTAGAATTATTACCAACTCGTTTCAGACCGGCCTCTATATCAATTCCCTCAATAGCAGGAAAATTAATGGAATCTGTCTCTGTTTTTTCCAGAGAAAATCCCTCTGGAAGTTCCCTCTCTCCCGGTTCGATCCACAGAACCAGAGACTTCCACAATTCTTTCTGATTTATCGGTTTGGTAACATAACCGTTCATACCGATTTTCTTAACCTGTTCCTGTACTCCGGTCATAGCATCAGCTGTCATGGCGACGATGGGAACATTATCAAACTGAGTATCTTTCCGGATTTCCTCAGTGGCCTCATATCCATCCATAACAGGCATCTGCAAATCCATAAGTATCAGGTCATAATTATTATTTTCATACATCTTCCCGATAGCAATTTTTCCATCATCAGCTATATCAACAAAGAAACCTTCCTGTTCCAAAGTTTCTCTAGCTACCTGCTGGTTAATGACATTATCTTCCACAAGCAGCAACTTTGATCCTCTGATAGACTCGAAACCATCAGGTTTGAAATCATCAGTATTTTTTGATCTGTCTCTCAGGCCGGAACTCAAACCAAAGGCTTCCATAATGGTGTCATTGAGCATGGATGGACTGACCGGTTTAATCAGAAATCCCTGGAGTCCCACTTCGTCGGCCTGTTTCATAATCTCTTCACGGCCGAATCCCGTCACCATAATGATTTTGGGGACTTCCACATTTTCCAGTTCGTTTCGTATCTTTCTGGAAATTTCTATTCCATTAAGTCCCGGCATCTGGTAATCCATCAAAACCAGGTCATAATCTTTCTGCCGTGCCGCTTTGGACTGGATAAGTTCACGAATGGCCAGTTCTCCTGAAGCAACAGATTTGACAGAAAAAGAGGAGTCTTCCAGATATGAGGTTAATACTTCCCGTGCTGTTTCATTATCATCGACAACAAGAACTTTTAATCCTTTCAGCTCTTCCAGGTTCGGGCGACTTGTACCCCGCCGTCCTTCACCGAGACCCAGCCTGACAGTAAAAAAGAAGGTACTGCCTTTCCCATATTCGCTCATCACACCGATTTCCCCACCCATCATTTCCGAAAGGCGTTTGCTGATGGACAATCCAAGACCTGTGCCGCCATATTTCCTGGTAGTGGACGTATCGGCCTGAGAAAATGATTGAAATAATTTTCCAACCTGTTCGTCCGTCAGACCGATGCCTGTATCCTTAATATCAAAACGAATGAGCAGGTTTTCTTTTTCATTTTCCAGAATTTTCGTCTGGACAACGATTTCACCCTTATCAGTAAATTTAATGGCATTATTTGTCAAATTCAGGAGAATCTGTCCCAGCCTCAAAGGATCACCAACAAGATATTGCGGAACTTCCAGATCCTGGTTGAATATCAATTCAAGGTCCTTCTCCCGGGCTTTACTTCCAATCATGCTGGATAGATTTAACAGAACATCATTTAAAACAAAAGTTGTATTTTCGATTTCCAGTTTTCCCGCTTCGATTTTGGAAAAGTCGAGAATATCATTGATAATTCCCAGAAGATTCTTTGCTGAACTGCCTATTTTATCTGCATAATCCCGTTGTTTTGAGCTCATATCAGTTTTTGCCAGTAAACTGCCCAATCCGATGATTGCATTCATAGGAGTTCGGATTTCATGAGACATATTCGCCAGAAAATCACTTTTCGCTTTATCAGCTGCTTCAGCGGCATCTCTGGCTTTAATTATTTCCTGCTCAATGAGTTTCTGTTTTACTTCTCTTACAGCACTCCTGCGGAAACCTACTGCTATAAAACAGAAAATAATAATAACTGCCAAAGGTAAACGCAAATTATCTGAATTCCAATTCGGATAGATTTCGTTGAATTGTGTGCTGCTGCTGATTTCCCATTGCCTGTCTGCAATGGTTATGACATTATTAACATGATATGATAAAAGCGAATTACTGTTTTCAGAATTACCCGGATTTGAACTGTAATTGTATAGATTTTCATTATCCTCTGTCGCGCTCAGGTCAATAAAATCAAAATCCAGACCTATATCATATGCAGTTGACTCCAGTATTGAATCAAGCATGGGACCAACTTTCAATACGATGGAGACAAAACCTTTTACAGCTCCTACTCTCTGGCTTATTGTTTCGATATCAAAACCTTTCTCAAAAACCGGCAATGAAATAATAACGCCTCTTACATTTTCAGATGTTTGTACCAATGCAAAAGGCTGTGTCGCTGAAGGCGCATTTATAACAACAGATTTCATCTTGGAAATATGCGCCGGAGGTACATTTCCCGCATCAAGACCGAACCAGATTTTATTTTCTTCCAGAGGTTCGATGTAATAAACCGGATAATACCAATCTCGTTCTTTGACAGGAATTATTCTTTTATCTTCTGACTCTTCAAAAAAATAAAAATTCTCTCCTATCTCTACTGTCATAGCTTCTTCATATACTTCCCGCATTTCATTTGAGACTTTGGGAACCCATTCAAAAGCCTGAATTCCCGGATATCTTTTAATGAAAGGATCGACAAGAATCCTGAACTCATCCTGTTCCACAAAATTTGATGCATTGAATCCGGCCTGGATTAAATAAAGAATATCTATATATTGCGATATGCCATATTCAATTGATTTCGTATAATTCTGAACATCCAGTTTGAATTGATTGTACACAGACTTCTGAAAATTATTGTGTAAGATACTGTAAAGCGATAAAGCCAGAAATACTCCTGATATAATAGTCATAACCGGTACAATAATTTGCGACATAAACTGTCTCTGTGTGGATTTATCATGGAGGATTTTATAAGTAATAACAATCAATAAAAGTGAAATGATAGAACCTGATATTAATGTGATGTCACCCAATATAGAATTGAAATTATTCTGGCTGGACTGAGCAATGATTGCCTGCCAAAAAGCAATAGTGATTGTCAATGAAATTATCCCGATTGAAAGAGGCAGCCATTTTGGTGCTTTTTTAATGAGATCTTTTTCTTTATCCCAGGCAAAGATAAAAAATCCAACTCCCAGAATAATAAATCCAAAAGCTGTATGGATGGCCATTCGAGTCAGATTCCCCCATCCATAGGCTGTTTCCATCCCGGTCAGATATCCTGTGAAGGCAACGGTTCCCAATCCGATTGTCATCACTCCTAATGTTCCGATAATCGATAAAACTCTTTTATGTTTGAAACCAGACAAAATAATTATCAGACCTGATAATGTAAAACACAAAGCAGTATTGGGAGCCATCCGACCGGGGAGTGAAGATTTCAGGTCAATGTAATGCTCCATAAATAACTGATCGATGTGTAAATCCCAACCGCTTATATATTCAATGATTGTCAAAAATCCAATAAAAAAGACCATCAGTCCGAAAAATCCGGCTATTTTGTAGTTTGAATGACTCAGGAATAACAAACCAATGGCGGCTATAAGAAATCCCAAAGCCGTATTGTACTGCATGGGTACAAACGCCCTATTGACCTGAATAAGATCGGGATTGTGCGTATACCATCCGAACAAAACAATAGCTCCCAGTAAAAAGGCCATAGTACCGCATAACATTATTATATATTTAATATTGAACTTAATATTTTTTATCATTTTATATAAATTCCTCTTTATCCAGAATCGAGAGGGCTTTCTTAAAATTGTATTTATCAATACAGGAAGATAATTCTTTGAATTCTGAAACCAGCTCGTCGGGCAATGCATAAGATGTTATTTTTTCAAGAATAGCTTTTGCCGGTTTAGGTTTTCTTTTTTCCAGAAGCGGCTTCAATTCTTCAAGAAGCTCCTTAAATATTTCCCGGTTAAATTCAGGTTTGATAAGCTCATTCTCTGAAGATAATTCCGAATCCAGATCAACTTCCCTCAGATTTTCTATCAGCTCTGATAATACTTCATTTAATTTGGATAATGCCTCATCATTTTCTGATTCCTCTTTTAAGGCTTTTTCAACAATGGAGGCTTCATTAAATACAGAAACAGCGCCAATATTTCCTGCAACACCTTTTATAGTATGAGACAGACGAACAGCCAGCTCTCTATTCCCGGTTGTTATAGCTTCTTTGATTTCATTAACAGTGTCTCCATACTGATCTCTGAATTGAGTTAAAAGATTCATATACAATTTCTTATTGCCATTGAGATGTACCAATCCTTCTTTTGTATCCAAACCTTCTACATCAGGAATGAGGACCTCATTGGAGGATTCTCCTTTTTCCCCGAATCCCCCGGGCAATTCCCGATCTCCCGGTTCTATCCACTGAACCAGAGTTTTCCACAATTCTTTCTGATTGATCGGTTTGGTTACATAATCATTCATACCGATCTTTTTAACCTGTTCCTGAACTCCGGTCATTGCATCAGCCGTCATGGCCACTATAGGTACATTATCAAACTGATCATCTTTCCGAATCTCTTCAGTAGCCTCATAACCATCCATTACCGGCATCTGCAGATCCATAAGAATCAGGTCATAATTATTATTTTCATACATCTTTGCGATGGCTATTTTTCCATCATCTGCGATATCAACAATAAAACCTTCCTGTTCCAGTGTTTCTCTGGCTACCTGCTGGTTGATGACATTATCTTCCACAAGCAACAGCTTTGATCCCCTGATTTTTTCAAAACCTACTGGTTTGAACTCATCAGTTTCAATAATTTTTTCTCTCAAACCGGAACTAAAACCAAAGGCCTCCATTATGGTATCATTCAGCATTGAAGGACTGACCGGTTTAATCAGGAATCCCTGAAGGCCCACTTCGTCGGCCTGTTTCATGATCTCTTCACGGCCGAATCCCGTAACCATAATAATTTTGGGTACTTCTACATTTTCAAGTTCCGAGCGGATTTTCCTGGAAGTTTCTATGCCATTTAATCCGGGCATCTGGTAATCCATTAATACAAGATCATAATCTTTCTGCCGTGCCGCTTTAGATTGAACAAGTTCGCGAATAGCCAGTTCTCCCGAAGCAACAGATTTGACAGAAAAAGAGAAATCCTCCAGATATGAAGTTAAAACTTCCCGGGCTGTTTCGTTATCATCGACAACAAGAACTTTTAATCCTTTAAGCTCTTCCGGTTTCGGGCGACTGCTAATAGCTTTCTCTTCACCAAGGCCAAGTCTGACTGTAAAGAAAAATGCACTCCCTTTTCCATACTCGCTCATCACACCGATTTCTCCACCCATCATCTCCGAAAGTCGTTTGCTGATGGACAGTCCCAGACCCGTACCACCGTATTTTCTGGTAGTGGACGTATCCGCCTGAGAAAATGACTGAAACAGTTTACCGACCTGCTCTTCGGTTAATCCTATTCCTGTGTCTTTGACATCAAACCGAATCAGCAAATTATCCTCGGCACTTTCCAGAATTTTAGTCTGAACAACAATTTCTCCCTGATCTGTGAATTTAATGGCATTATTTGTAAGATTTAAGAGGATCTGACCCAGTCTAAGAGGATCTCCAATCAGATATTGAGGAATTTCCAGATCCTGGTTGAATATGAGTTCCAGCCCTTTGTCGCGGGCTTTGCTTCCAATCATTCCCGACAGATTAGTCAGAACGTCATTCAAAACAAAGGTTGTATTCTCAATTTCCAGTTTCCCCGCTTCGATTTTGGAAAAATCCAGAATATCATTGATAATTCCCAGAAGGTTCTTCGCGGAATAACCGATTTTATTGACATAATCCTCTTGTTTCCGGGTCATCTCAGTTTTTGCCAGCAGACTGTCCAGACCTATTATGGCATTCATGGGAGTTCTGATTTCATGAGACATGTTTGCCAGGAAATCAGATTTAGATTGGGTTGCGGCTTCCGCTTCCTCTTTGGCAATGCTCAATTCTTCAAATAAGCGAACATTTTTAATAGCAACAGCAGCTTGCGTGGCAAAAGCACCACCCAATTTGGCTATTTCTTCATTATAAAATCCGACTTCATGTTTATCGAGTGTCAATTTACCAATTATTTCATTATTAAAGATTAAAGGAATGCCCATCCATGAACGGATTTTTGATCCTTTAGACATATCAGTAAACTCTGCTACTTCCCGAACATCATCAACAAAGAGAGGTTTCATTTCGTCCAGAATTCTTCTGGTAATAGTCCCTTCTACTAGTGGAAATCGAAGACCCACAACATTTTCGAGTTTTAGAAGCCCCTGGGCATGGATAATTTCCAGAGAATCTCCCTTTAATTCCTGAACCGATGCACTATCGAAGGGAATTACCAGTTTCAATTGCGTAAGAATTGTATCAAGTAAGGTTTCAAGATTGAAGGTTTTACCTAGAGTCAATGAAGTCTCATAAAGAATGTTTACCTGCTCCAAAGCCTGTTTCAACTCATCTTCTGCCAATTTTCTCTCTGTTAGATCATGCCAGACTACAAGTAAAACTTTTTTCTGGTCTAAAATAATCGGTGTTATTATAATTTCGACAGGAAATTCATTGTCACCTTTTTTATAATGAATCCAGTCGAATTTCACACTGCCCGTTTCAAGAGCTTGTAAGATCAATTCCTGAGCCCACTCTTCCGAATTCCTTCCATTTGGTTGAGATTCAGGGGAGATCTGCGAGGGCAACATATTGAGAATCTCATCTTTTGTGTTATAATTGAGCATATCGATAGCTGCCTGGTTACAATCTGTAAATCTACCGTTATCGACAATCAGGTATGCGTCAGAAGCTTCATTAAATAGAACCTGGAACCTCTCCATACTTGATTTCAGGTGTTCCTTCTCAAGTTTTAAAGCGTCTTCCATCTCTTTTCGATCTGTAATATCTTCCTTGAGGGCGACAAAGTGAGTGATATCACCGTCATCATCGGTCAGAGGAGAAATGGATGAAGCCTCCCAGAATACGGAACCGTCTTTCTTCCTGTTTGAAAATTCTCCGTGCCAGACTTTTCCCGACAAAATGGTATCCCACAAATCTTTAAAAAATTTCTCAGGCAGCAAACCGGAATTGAGCACACGCGGATTTTGCCCGACCGCTTCTTCGCTTGAATACCCTGTGATCTTCTCGAAATGAGGATTTACGTATTCGATTATTCCCTCCGGATTCGTAATGACCACCGATATGGGGCTTTGTTCGACAGTGGCTGAGAGTTTTTTAATATCTGCAGTGCGCTCTGCGACTTTGTCTTCCAGCTCCTCTCTTGCTTTTAACAGAGATTTATTAGATCGTTCACCAAGCATCAATACCAGGAGTATGGCACCGGTAGTCAGAATCAGAGTAAAACTCAATAATGTATAAACAGTTAACCGCTGAGATCTGTATGTAGCCAGAATTTCCTTCTCATCAATTTCAGAAATAATTCCCATTCCATAATCTTCGATCCAGACACCACTGCCATAAACATCTACACCTCTGTAATCGTGATAACCTTCAACATTGGTAATTACAGGAGAACTGATCTTCCTTTCTTCATAATCCAATAGGGAATTTGCCAATACAGTTAAAGGAAAGCTCTCTCTACCGGACAAATCCACAGAACTGTCATAGAGATTCGCACCGGGATCACCGACTCTGATATTCAATGACGAATTCTGATCTGATTTCAGCAAACCGATTTCTCTAAGTTCCTCAACAAAATGACTTTCCGAGATCATGGTTCCGTCACTGGTAATGGCATATGTATCGCTGGATAATGCTGAAGATGAAAACTGCAGAATATCTGAAAATTCCGCTGATGGATCGACTCTCAGTGTAAAAGCGGCGATAATTTCGTTGTTCGAATTTCTGATGGGTCCGATAAAAAACATTGTCGAAGGTTTCCCTTCTTTTTCAGATCCGGTTATTTCAGACAGACTTACATCGGACTCCATGAGAGGGACAAAAAAAACACCGCCCTGAAAAACTTTTTCCAGCAATATCGGATGATTATCCGATAACAAATTGATTGTTCCGAGATTGTTATCCCTGCGGGAACCGATACTGACGCTGTCTTTATCGATTATGAAGAAACCGATATTGGGAAACTGTTCATTTTTACTCTGGAAAAATTTTCTTATGTTATTCAATTCAGATGATGATTTCAGACTTTTTTCATCTGTCGGAACTTCTAATAACTGTTCCGTAAGATCTGACAACTGAGGATCTTTACCGAGTAATTCCATATATAGCTTTTTTTCTTTTATCCATAATTTCAACCTTGCTTCTGCATTATCCAGAGTTTGTCTCAGGGCTCTTTCAGAAGTTTCAATAATCTTGACTTTATTCCTTTCGAGAAGAAACAGCCCCATGAGAATCAGGATGGTAAGAATGATGCTCAAGCCACCGAGAGTCATCCAGCGGAAAGTTTTTGATCCGAAATTAATTGAAATGCTTTTTTTTCTGCTTATGCGAAGTACAATCAGAAAAATCAGAGCCAGAATTAAGAAAACAACAGAAAAAAGAACGAACACATTATTCTGTCCCGTGATCTGATCTTCAGATTCTGTCAATTGAATCGAAGTTCTGACAAGCCATTTGTCCCTCAAGCTCTGAATTTGCTGAGGTGTTACGGCACTCATGGCTTTAATTAATACTGAATGCAGCAGTGGATAATCATCCCGGATTCCCAAACGCAGATTCTGATAATCGGGATTTCCGATGCGTGCTTCACCGGAGATCTGCAGATTTGTCAGCATATTCCGGGCTATCAAGCTGTAGACTACAGCTTCTTCACCTAATGCGGCATAGGCTTCTCCAAAGGAAACGGCTTTAAGACAGGCCAATGTATCCTCTAAAGGCAGACGGTTAATCTCGGGATAATTATTTCTTAAAACTTCTTCATAAAAAAATCCTTTGGGTATGGCGACAGTTTTTCCCGATAGATCTTTGATCGAATTGAAGACATTTGTTTTTGAACTGACTATGACATTGGGATTTCGAACATACGGGTCTGTAAATAAGGTGAACTTCTCTCTCTCTTCCGTACGGACTATATTCAGCATTATGTCCAGTTCTTTATTTTTCAGCATATCCAGAAATGAATTCCAGTTCGGGCCGGAGACATAATCTATTTCAACACCGAGATATTCCGCAAGAATATTCATATAATCAATGGAAAATCCCTTTGGTATATTGTTTTCATTAAAATTAAAGGGAGGCCAATCCATCTCATTGTGAACCTGAAGGACAGGATGCGATCTTAGAAAAGATTCCTCTTCATCGGTAAAAGCCAATTCTACATCTGTTGAAATCCCCATCCATTCTCTTCTGAGATCGTTGAATTCGCGATTGCTAACGGATCTGATACTTTTATTCAGTATTGACTGAAAAATATCCCAGTCATTTCGGATACCGAGATGTAAATTTATAGGATTCTCCGCTTCTATGTTTAAACGCCCGCCGGGCTGGATATTATCAATTGCCAGGACATTTGAATAATATTCAACAACGGGAACCAGATCAAAAAGGAAATCAGCTTTTCCACTGGACACAGCCATTACAGCATCTCTTGTATCAGTAACAGTAACTATCTCGATCTCTTCATATGCCCCCAGAATCTCTTCCATAAAGAAGCCCTTGGGTACGGCAAATCTGTAACCGAATAATTCTTCAACTGACGAGACAGGATCTATACCCTTTCGAACATAAAGAACAGGATTTATTGCCATATAGGGATCAGAAAAAAGTAGAAAATTTTCCCTTTCATCGGACCTGGCAATATTGAGCATGACATCGAGCTCTTTATTCTGAATCATTTCAATATATTCACTCCAGCTTTTTCCTGAAATATATTCAATGGTAAAACCGGTTTTTTCTGCCAGGTAGTTCATAAAATCAATTGAAAAACCCTGAGGTTTTTCATTTTCAAAAAAATTAAAAGGACGCCAGTCTGTTTCATTGTGAACACGTATAACCGGGTGATCAGAAAGCCATTGGCTCTCCGATTGCGTCAGCACCAGATCTCCGGTGGACTGGCGATTGAAAGAGTCTTCAGCGATTTCGAAAAGGTCCAGGTCATATCGATTCAGTTCCCGGTTTTTCACCTTCGAGTAATATGTGAAGTCGATATCTTCGGGATCGAGGGATAAAAAATATGAAAACAATGATCGGTTGTCTTCGGTAACCGCCAGAATCGGTGCGGGAAAGCTTGTTCCTTCACTGGAAAAGTCCTCACCGCTCAGATAGTCGAATAGAAAAAGAAGAGCCCAGCTTCCCTCAAGGAAATGACCGCCCACCGATACGTGCTGTTTCTCGACGGCAATGGCCTCAATGGATTCGAAGTCCCAGTTGATTCCGCCGATGATTATCGGCTTTTCAATTTCGAGTTCCTCTATCGCACTGATCACCCCACGGGCCATCAGGTCCGTAGCGCACCACACGATATTGATTGACGGATTGAGCGCATATTGTTCCCTGAACACCTCTGCGGCGATTTCCGCTTTGAAACGAGCCGGACTTATGGTTATGGATTCAACATCGGGAGAGTAACCTGCATAGGATTCCAATGCCGCTATTCGGCCTTCGTTGACTTTCCCTTTCAATCCGCCGAGGATGCTCAGGATATTGTATTTCCCGATGTTCCGGCTTTCAGCCTGACTGATTAGCTGCT
>Ga0209692_10000551_pt1 | contig 81374 bp, 82 predicted proteins | sample tdDd472_FD_187129 | JGI IMG/M metagenome (GOLD analysis project Ga0209692, IMG submission 187129) | Marine sediment microbial communities from the Atlantic coast under amendment with organic carbon and nitrate - tdDd47.2 (SPAdes)... | ecosystem: Environmental > Aquatic > Marine > Coastal >...
GTACACCAGCCTCCTGCTCCTTCAGTATCCGGATAATTTGTTCTTCTTTAAATCGACGTTGCTTCATGGTCTGTCTCCTGATGACAGACTCTACTCAAAACTGGAGGAATTTAAAGGGCGCAGGTCAACTTGAAATTGTCAGTAATGAAGAGCCCCGGCTTGATGAGGGGGAGTCTGTCTCAGCGTTATCAATATATCTTGAGCGGGCTGGCTACGCGCGATTGGATAATGAATATCTTTTGGCGAAAATAATTGAACTTGCTGGAGATGTAACGGCTTCAGATAATAATGATGTTGCGCTTGAAGCTGCGTTCCGGTTAGGCCGCGTGGTTGAACAATACAACAACTTTCAAAAAGCCGATTCTGTTACTGAAAAGCCCCGTGACAGGAAAAGCCTCAGGCCGCATATTCGCAAAGCCTTGATAGAATTGGGGCCAGGCGTTTCCAATAAGGGCATTCTCGCTTGGTTTCGAGTTAAGGGCATTGCGACCGAATTTGCTGGGATAGTTACGCAACAGGATGGGAAAAAAATCAAACTTGATTCGTTCCGAAAAATGGCTAGTGAGGAAAGAAACTCCGCAATGGGCCCTCGTTCCCGAAACAAAAAAGTTCGCGTTAATGATTAACGCGAATAGTTATTTAATTTCAGTGTATTAGCGCCTTGCTTCTACGTAAGGAATATCTTTTACTCTCTCCATAGCCAGCAACCTACGGAGATAGTAGCATGACGAACCAGACCAACATTCCAATTCTTCTTACCGAACACCAAGCCGCCGAAATTTTAAATATTAAGGCGACAACCTTGCGCCGCTGGCGCTGGGAAGGGAAAGGGCCGAGTTTTCGCAAAATAGGCGCTTCCGTTCGTTACGCTCCGGCTGACCTGGAAAATTACATTAACGCGGCCGCTCGCCAAAATACCAGTAAAGGGACTGCTGCCTGACATCCGGTTTCGACCGGGTGCGGTTGCAGGCGCGCGCTCGATTTGTCGTTTCTTGTCCTGCAATAAGGAACCAAAAAATGGTTACAAAAAGAAAAACCCCGGTAGCTGCGTCAACAGCTTCCGAGGTCGTATTAAGACTTAATAAGCAAGCACAAGATACAGTCTTTCATTCCAATCTTCAATCACTTCCTGAAAAAATTATTTGCAGGCGCTACCGGGTTTCACCGGGGTATGCGCGGGTAATTTCAGAAATTCTTTTTGGAGGTGGTCATGAGTAAAAGACTGAAACTTTCTTTCATAATTTCCCGCCCGCAAGGTCCGGAAATTATTCACCTGACCGGCCAGACCGCCCGGACCCTTCAATCTCTAATTATTGCCGGTGACAGCGGCGTCACGGCCCTGGAAATATCCTCCTGGGCGCTGCGTTTGAGCCATTATGTTTTTGTCCTTAGAACGGAGCATAACCTGAATATTGAAATGCGCCGGGAAGAGCATGAAGGATATGCAGGTTCTGGCTAGCACGGACGGTATTTTCTTCATACCCCAGTAAGTTTGCTTTCTGAAAGGGATGCGGCCTGATGGTTGTTCATTCAAACGACAACGGGGCTTCACAGCCCCGTCTTTTCTTAAGTCATGCGCCGAATTATGCCGAATATGGCTTAACAGTTTTCCCAGTCGGCGGTGAAAATGGCAAGATTTCCCAAGTCAAAAATTGGCGGAAATTCGGCCCGCACACATGGGAGAAACTACCTTCAAAATATGAAAATAACAACATTGGTATCGTCAATAAAATTCTGACCATCATAGATATTGATGATCCCAAACTATACCATAAATGCCTTGCCCGTTTCGGTGATACGCCTATTAAAATAAAAACCCCAAGCGGTGGCTTTCACCTTTGGTACAAAGCAAACGGAGAACAGCGCAGGACGCGCACAGATGGGCTGCGGGTGGACGTATTGGGAAAAGGCGGCTTTGCTGTTGCTCCGCCTTCCGTGAGGCCCTCAGGCGGCAATTACCATTTTATTGAGGGTGATGTAACCGATATTCCCAACCTGCCAACCATAAAACCCGGTGCCTTACATGATCCGCAAACAAATCCCGCCACCCAAGGCAATACAGGCCAGCGCAATGACAAATTATTCAAATTCTGCTTGAAAGCCGCAAGACAGGTAAAATCAGAAAATGAGCTTGCAGAAAAGGCCCTGACAGAAAACACCAGTTTCAAGCCACCGCTTGATATTACTGAAGTCCACAGAATTGTTAAATCTGCCTGGGATTATCAAATATCTGGCAAAAACATATCAGGAAGCAACAAAATGATTATTGACTTGGACATGCTCACTCTCTCAGATGAACCCACTGCCTTAACACTATTATTGAACCTGGTTCGTAATCATGGGGCAAAAAATAAATCCTTTGCAATCGACCAAGAGCAAGTGAGGCAATTACTCGGCTGGGGTGACCGGCGCAGGGTAGCAAACTCTATAAAAATCCTCATTGAACGTGGACTAATTCAATATGTAGGCAAGGGGGGAAATACAGGACGGGCGCATCAATACAGGCTCAAAAACTAATTGTGTGAAAATGGTACATAATATAACTAACACTCTCTTCTCCCTGTTAAACAAATATACCATATACCCACCATGAAAACAGCAGCCGCCTTTCTATGACAGCAACCCTGACAAAGACCACCGGCAAATCTCAAAAAAAACCCGGCGGGAAATGAAATTCATTCCCTGCCAGGCAAAAAAAACAAACAAACAAAGCACCCAAAAAAATTTGGCCCGGCGCTGGTTATTCGGATCCCTTCTTGTGGACGTCCGGATCGGCCGCCTTGCGAAAACTCCGGACCTCAATTTGCGATTCAATCTTAAAAGTCACCAACACTTCAAGCAATTACATTTTTAAAATCCCAGAATCGCAAGTGAGTTTTCGAGGCGAAATACAGTCAAAAAACGGGGTCTGCGCACCCGCTATTTAAATTACCCCGGGAAGGACCCGTAAAACATCCTGTAGGCCTCTCCCGTCGCCGTACAGGGCCGAAACCTGTTTTTGGCTTCACCCACCTGAAAAATCTTTCCCGCTATCAGGCGGGCGGATTTACCACCATGGCGACGATATTAAGCCTTACCCTGCGCTGTGCGCGGTCGCGGTGACGGCGGCTGCCAGGCGTCCCTGAAAATCACAATTGTCCTGAAATTTTAATTCGTGCATGCAAAAAGTATGTTTCCCACGCGGTTTATCGGAAACATCCCCTTCAAGATTTACACCGCCCCCTATGCTATGACAACTGTCTGCTGTGCCCCTTGCTGTGCCCTTTTTTAAGCTCCGCCCTGCGGTCGCGAAATCAATTCATTTGCGACCCATGTGCGACCCAGCATAAAAAAAGACTTAACAGTAAAACTGCTAAGTCATTGAAAGGAATGGCGCGCTCGGGAAGATTCGAACTCCCGACCCCTAGATTCGTAGTCTAGTGCTCTATCCAGCTGAGCTACGAGCGCTTGAAGGCCATCTGACCGGCGGGACTTTTTCCTGTCCCGTGGCGCGCAAGCTACTGTCATCAGGCGCCGATTGCAAGACCTTTTCTCACCTGACGGCCTTTTTTTGCAAAAATCCCCGTCGCGCGGGCTTGTTCCGCCCCTGATCATGGCCTACACTCGCAGCGGATAGGGCCGGCAGGCCCGCTGCTGCAAGAGGATAATATATAAAATAATGTTTAAACATAATGGCTTGAGGAATATGATCCCGCTGCTGTCCGTCATGGCGCTGACCGCCTGCTCCGCGGGCGGGGATTGGCCGTCGCTCGCCGCCGATGACCTGTGGGACCGGATGGCGGCGGAGCGCAACCGGCCCCTGCCGGAGGCGGAGGAAACCGGCCCGGCGGATGATTCCCCCGAAAAACCGGACGCCGCAACAACGGCAGAGGGGATGACCGCGCCGCCGGCTGACCTGTCGCCGCCGATGAATCTTGAGGACTGCCGGAAAATCCTTGCCGCGGCGGCGGGGAAATATCAGGCGATCGCCGACGCCCTCGGCCAAAGTTTCGCGGCGCTGGAAAAGGCTGAAGAGACGCCGGGGGAGGTGCCGGCAGCCGACCGGCAGCGGCATTGGCGGACGTTGCAGCTTTATATGTCCCGGCTGACAAACCTGCGCAAGAATATTCACATGGCCCAGTCGGATATGGTCCAGGCGGATAGGGCCGGCGCGGCCGGGCTCAGTGATCAGGATCGCCTGCTCATCGAGCAAAGCCGTTCGCTGCTTGAGCGGATCAGCCGGCATCTGAAAGAGACGCAAAATCGTCTCGACCAAATCAATCCGGAGTAACGACAGCCCCAAAAGACGGAATTATTTTATGCATATGTCGATCAGTTTTTTACAGAAATTTCGCCTGCTCTCCTGCCTGATGCTGCTCTGCCTGATCGGGGCGGAGACCGGCGCCGGGGAGGCGTTGGCGGCGGCGCAACAGCCCAGCCGTCATATGGTGGCGGCGGCCAATCCCCATGCGGCGAAAGCCGGATTCGAAATTCTGCAGGCCGGCGGCAGCGCGGTTGACGCGGCAATCGCCGTCGAACTGGTGCTCGGCCTGGTCGAGCCGCAATCCTCGGGCATCGGCGGCGGCGGCTTCCTGATGCATTATGATCCGGCGGCCGATAAAGATCACCGGGTGACGGCCTATGACGGCCGGGAAACGGCGCCGGCGGCGGCGACTCCCGATATGTTCCGGGAGGTTATCGAACAGAAAAAAGGCTTTTATGACGCGGTGCTCGGCGGCCGCTCGGTGGGCACGCCGAGCATGGTCGCCATGCTCTATCTGGCCCACCGGGATCATGGCAAACTGCCGTGGAAGGATCTGTTCGCCCCGGCTCTGAGGCTGGCGGAAGAGGGCTTTCGGGTTTCGCCCCGGCTGCATTACCTGATCGACCGGGACCGTTTGCTGCCGAAGCTGAAGGCGGCGCGAAATTATTTCTTCACCCCCGAGGGCAAGGCCTGGCCGGTCGGCCATCTGCTGAAGAATCCGCAATACGCCCGCAGCCTGCGGCTGATCCGGGACCGGGGGCCGGCGGGCTTTTACCAGGGGGAGCTGGCGGCGGAAATTGTCGCCGCGGTGCGGGGATCGGCGGTCAATCCGGGGAGGTTGACGCTTGAAGACCTGGCGGCCTATCAGCCGAAAAAGCGCGATGCCCTGTGCGGGCCTTACCGGGTCTGGACCATATGCGGCATGCCGCCGCCCTCGTCCGGCGGCGGCGCGGTGGCGGCGATTCTCGGGATATTGCAATCCTTTGACATGGCGGCGATGACGCCCAACTCGGCGGCGGCGGCCCATGTGATCCTCGAGGCCGAGCGCCTGGCCTATGCCGACCGGGACATGTATATGGCCGACAGCGATTTTGTCGACGTGCCGCTCGCCATGTTTACCGACCCCTTTTATCTGCAAAGCCGGGCCCGAAAAATTGATATGACGAAATCCATGGGCCGGGCGACGGCGGGCCGGCCGCCGATGGGCGCCCGCATCGCCTATGCCGCGGGGCTGACGCCGGAACTGCCCTCGACCAGTCATTTTTCCATCGTTGACCGGTGGGGCGGCATGGTCAGCATGACGGCGACCGTCGAAAGCGCCTTCGGCAGCCGGCTGATGGCGGGCGGCTTTATGCTGAATAATGAAATGACCGATTTCTCCCTGATCGCCGAACGGGACGGCCTGCCGGTGGCCAACCGGATCGAGCCGGGCAAGCGGCCGCGCAGTTCCATGGCGCCGACCTTTGTCCTCGATCAACAGGACAGGGCGGTGATGGCGATCGGCTCGCCCGGCGGCAACAGCATCATCGCCTATGTCACCCAGACGATCATCAATGTCCTGGACTGGGGGATGGATATTCAGACCGCCATCGACCAGCCGCATTTCCTGACCCGGGGCGGGGCGGTTTTCCTCGAACGGGATACGGCGATCACCGCGCTCGCCGGCCCGTTAAGTGAAAAGGGCCATGAGGTCAGCGAAAGAACCATCAACAGCGGTCTGCACGGCATCGTCATTCATTATGATGAAAAGGGAAAATGGTTCGAGGGCGGCGCGGACCGGCGGCGCGAAGGGGTGGTGATCGCGGAATAGGCTGTCCCGGCCCCGGCCCCGGCGTCCGTCCGGCGTGGTCAGGACAGGGTTCAGGGCAGGGTGATGCGGAAATGGGCGCCGTTCTGATCGGATCGCATCAGGTCGAGCGCGCCGCCGTGGGCTTCGACGATTTCCTTTGATATGGCGAGGCCGAGGCCCGCGCCGCCATTGGCGCTGCCGTGGAACGGCCGGAACAGGGACGCCCTGATTTTATCGGGGATGCCGGGGCCGTCGTCGATGATGTCGATGATATGCCGGCCATCTTCGCGCCGGGCGCGGAAGGTCAATTCGCCCCGTTCCCGCATCGCCTGCAGGGCATTGCGGGACAGGTTGAGGAAAACCCGGAACATCTGGTCGCCATCGGCGTTGACGGTGAAATCCGCCGGCACGTCATTGGTGAATTTCAGGGCGTCCCGTTCGGACAGACCGAGGGAGAGGGCGACTTCCTCGATAATATGATTGAGGTTGCTCAGCGCGAGATGCGGCTTTTCGGCCCCGGTCTTGCCGTATTTCAGGGTATTTTCACAGAGGCGGATCGCCCGGTCGAGGGCCGTGACGAAACGCGGCGTCAGTTTCTGAACCACGGGATTGTCAACGGTGCTTAAATGGTCGGAGACCATCTGGGCGCTGGCGAGGATATTGCGCAGGTCGTGATTGATCTTGCTAACGCCTTCGCCCAGCTTGGCCAGGTGATCCTTCTGGGTCAGCGCCTTGCGGACTTCATTCTGCATGACGCCCAGTTCGCGCATAATAATACCGATTTCATCCTGGCGACCCTCGGCCGACAGGTCGTCGGTGGCGACTTCGGGCTTGGCGCGAAAGGCAATGATGCTGTTGGTCATCCGCCGCACCGGACGAATCAGCAGGCAGGACAGGCTGTAATAGACCAGCCCGGCGGTGATCAGCGAAATGATGATCGACAGCAGCATGACATTGCGGGAAAAGGCGAACATGTCGTCGCACAGCAGGTCCTCCTGAAAAATAATCTGGATCGAATAATTTTCAGCCTGCGGGGTCTGTTGGGCTTTCCGGGTGAAATTGGCATAACCCGTGACCTGGATCAGGCTTTTGTGGGGATGGCTGTGGATCAGGACCTTGACGGCGTCGCGGACCAGGGCCCAGTAAGAGGCGTCGCGCAGGTCATAGCGGGCGGCGACCTCAAGCGGCTGATCGGTGTTGAGCATCAACTGCCTCTTGTCCGGCCGTTTGAGGCTGACGGCGGCGACCTGCGCCTTGCTGAGCAGTTCCCGGCGCAGCATTTCGCTGATCATATAGTCGGGCGCCGCCTCAATGGCGAGGACGGCGATATTGGCGGCCGCCAGCCGTTCTTCGAGCCAGGTCTTGCGAAAATTGGCGATCGAGGGGATGTAAATCAACACCTCGGCCAGCAGAACAAAGAAGATGGTCAGCAACAGCAGCCGGATCGACAGACTGGATCCAATGGACAGGCGTTTCAACGTTTCAACCATAAAGACGAAGCGCTCCGTTTTTGCTCTGTAAAGTTATCGTCATCTGGCGAGTTTACCCGTTTTCTGATAAAATGGCAGCGTAAAATTCATGACGACAGGAACGAAACGGGCCGGCTTCGGGATGATGATCGGCGGATGCTTGGGGAAACGCTGTCGAAAAAGCGGGCGGAATATGGCGTCTCCTGATGGCCAAAGCGGCGTTGCGGCGAGAAACCGCGCCGTAAAAAAACCGTCATACGGGGCGATATGACGATTGACTTGTCCATGGAATGGCTTTATACAGCCGTTCTGTAATTGAACGTCAAATATGATGATTTGGCGATAATGGTTTTTGTGCCTCGGCATAATTAATAATAGCGGCAAATGGAGTATTCCAGTGAAACGTACATTTCAGCCAAGTGTTCTGGTTCGTAAGCGTCGGCATGGTTTTCGGTCACGGTCTGCCACAGTGGGTGGTCGCCGGGTCCTGGCGGCGCGTCGCGCCAAGGGGCGCAAGCGCCTGTCAGCTTAAATCCTGAGATCAGGGTTAAGACACTTTCAGCAACCGGCCCTGTATTTCAGCGGCCGGTTTTGTTGTATATTATTCTCTGATCATCGGCGTCCTGTGGTTCTGGAAAGTGAAGATGACCCAACCCGTTACGGAAAAAAGACAAGTTGAGCCGGTAAGGATTTCCGTTCTGAAAAACCGGCAGGATTTTCTGCGGGTGGCGGCGGCGCGCAGCAAATGGGTCGCTCCGGGCATGATTCTTCAGGTGGCGGCGATGCCGGACCCGGGGGATGAGGCCGGAATTCGGGTCGGCTATACCGCGAGCAGGAAAGTCGGCAATGCGGTCAAGCGCGCCCGGGCCAAACGGCGCCTGCGCGAGGTGGTGCGGCGCAGTCTGGCGGCGCGGGGCCGGGCCGGTCATGATTATGTGCTGATCGCCCGGACGGCGACGGTCGATCTGCCCTTTGACCAACTGATTCGTGACTTTAACTGGTGCCTGAAACGCCTGCATGCGGCCGAAAAGGAAAAAAAACCGGCCAAAGCGGGCGGGAAAAGCCGGGGAAAACCTGATTCGACGCCATCCGGGGAGGGCAAGACGTGAAACTCCTCATCTGGCTCTTGAAAGGCTTGATCACAGTCTATAGATATACACTTTCGCCGTTACTGGGCAAAAACTGTCGATATTTGCCGACCTGCTCGGAATATGCCTATCAGGCGATTGACCGTTTCGGACCTGTCAGGGGCGGATGGCTGGCGATAAAAAGGATCGGCCGCTGTCATCCCTGGGGCGGCAGCGGGTTTGACCCGGTGCCGGACGGGGGCGCGCCTGAGAAAGAATGTAGCTGTAGTGCCGGAACCGGCGGTAAGCATAAAAAATAACTAGAGAAGAAGTCTATGGAAGACAACCGTAATTTTATGATCGCTATTGCGCTGACGCTGGCGATTTTGCTGGGATATAGCTATTTCTATGACGCCCCCCGTCAGAAGGCGGCTCAGCAGGCCGCCGAGCAGGTCCGCCAGGAGCAGGTGAAAGCCGAGGCCGAGAAAGCCGGCGAGGAACTGCCCGATTTCGGCGCGCCGCCCAATATTCAGGGATCACCCCTTGCCGAGGGGGCGCCGGTGTCGGTCGACCGCGCCCAGATTCTGTCTTCCCGATCCAAGGTGGTCATCAAAAGCCCCCGCCTGCATGGCTCGATCGCCCTCAAGGGCGCGCGGATTGATGACCTGACCTTGGCCGATTACAAGGAAACTTTGGCGGCAGATTCGCCGGATGTCGCCCTGCTCAGTCCGGAAGGCAGCAGGAAGGCTTATTTCGTTGACCTCAACTGGGGGGTTGACGGCGGCAAGGCGCCGACCGCCGAGACGGTCTGGACCGCCGACCGGGATACGCTCGAAGCGGGCGGGGCGGTGACCCTGTCGTGGGACAATGGCGAGGGCCTGCTGTTCAGCCGCACCATCGCGCTGGATGAAAATTATATGTTCTCGGTCAGGCAAAAGGTGACCAACACCTCGGATCGTCCGGTCAAGGTTGCTCAATACGGCCGTGTCGTGCGCAAGGGACGTCCGGCCGGCCAATCCTTCTATATTTCTCATGAGGGGCCGATCTGGTCCCTGGATGAGGGCATTGAGGAATTTTCCTACGGCGACCTCGAGGATATGGGCCAAAGGGAGAAGAAAACCGCCAGCGGCACCGATGGCGGCTGGGTCGGGATTGCCGACAAATACTGGCTTGTCGCCCTGATTCCCGATGCGCAAAAGGATTTCAATGTCGAGGTTTATCGTCGCGGTGACGAGAGCAACGAAAAATTCTACGCCAATTATTTCCATAACTGGACCCCATTGGCGGCGGGGGAAAGCTATCAGGAAAATTCCCGCATTTTCGCCGGCGCCAAGCAAGTCTCCCTGCTCGATCATTATACCGACGTTCTGAATATCAAACTGTTCAATTACGCCATTGACTGGGGCATGTTTGATTTCCTGACCAAGCCGATTTTTTATCTGCTGGCGTTTCTCTATAATTTCGCCGGCAATTTCGGCATCGCTATTCTGATGCTGACCGCCATCGTCAAGCTCGCCCTGTTCCCGCTGGCCAACAAGGGCTACAAGTCGATGAACAAAATGAAGGCGCTGCAGCCGAAACTGCAGGCGCTGAAGGAAAAATACGGCGACGACAAGGTCAAGATGCAGCAGGCGACCATGGAAATGTATAAAAAGGAACAGGTCAACCCGGTATCCGGCTGCCTGCCGATGTTCCTGCAGTTTCCGGTGTTCTTCGCGCTCTATAAAGTGCTTTATGTGACCATTGACATGCGCCATGCGCCCTTCTTCGGCTGGATCAAGGATCTGTCGGGGCCGGACACCATGCTGGTGACCAACCTGTTCGGCCTGATCCCCTGGCAGCCGACCGGCTTTCTGGCGCTGGGCATCCTGCCGGTCTTCATGGGATTCACCATGTGGCTGCAGATGCAGATGAATCCGTCGTCCGGCGACCCGATGCAACGCAAGATCATGCTGTTCATGCCGATTATCTTCACCTTTATGCTGGCGCAATTCTCGGTCGGGCTGGTGATCTACTGGACGTTCAGTAATATATTGGGCATTTTGCAGCAATGGGTGCTGATGCGGCGGGCGGAGCCGGTGATCTCGGACAAGAAGGCCTGACGCCGCCGTGACAAACAATGATCTGACAGAAGACGAAAAGGCGGCCGAACAGGAACAGGCGCGGCTGGAGCGCGGCCGGCTTTTATTCGCCAAACAGTGCCATTTCATGCTGGGCGTGGTGGCGCTGGAACATTTGCCGCCGGCCGACCGGGTGGAAGTTTCCTTCGCCGGCCGCTCCAACGTGGGTAAATCGAGCCTGCTGAACGCGCTCGTGGGTCAGAACGGGCTGGCGCGGACCTCCAACACGCCGGGCCGGACCCAGGAGCTGAATTTCTTCTCGCTGGAGACGGAAGGGGCGGCGGGGCTTTATCTGTCCGACCTGCCGGGTTATGGCTACGCCAAGGTGTCCCGCTCCCTGGTCAAGGAATGGACCAGGCTTCTGAAAAGCTATCTGCGGGGCCGGCCCAACCTGCGCCGGGCCTTTGTCCTGGTTGACAGCCGTCACGGCATCAAGGACAGTGACCGTGAAATCATGGCGATGATGGACGAATGCGCGGTTTCTTACCAGATTGTCCTGACAAAAGTTGACAAATTAAAAAAATCGGCGCAGGAAAAGATCATCGAAAAGACCAAAGCCGAGATTCGCAAGAATGTCGCGGCCCATCCCGAGATCATCGCCACCAGTGCGGCCAAGGGTGACGGGATCGCCGAATTGCGCGCGACGATCGCCGATCTTGTCTTTGGACAGTGAACAGCGAACATAATATTATCTTTTGGGAAAAGGACTTTTATGACGGATAAAGCCGCATCAGGGCTCGACAAGCAAAAAGCGAATTGGATTAAAAAAGCCGGCATTCTGTCCGAGGCCCTGCCCTACATGCGCCGCTACAGCGGGAAAACCATCGTCATCAAATATGGCGGTCACGCCATGGGCGACGAGGATCTGGCGCTGAGTTTCGCCCATGACGTCGTGCTGATGAAACAGGTCGGCATGAATCCGATCGTGGTGCATGGCGGCGGACCGCAGATCGGCCGCATGCTGGAGCGGCTGAAGATCGAAAGCTCCTTTGTCGACGGCCTCAGGGTGACCGATAAAGCCACCGTCGAGGTGGTTGAAATGGTCCTCTCTGGCAATATCAACAAATCCATTGTCGGCGCGATCAACCGGGTTGGCGGTCACGCCATCGGCCTGAGCGGCAAGGACAACAATCTTGTGGTCGCCGAACCGCTGCGCCGGACCAAGAAGGATCCGGATTCAAGCATCGAACAGATTCTCGACCTCGGCTATGTCGGCTATCCCCGGGAGGTCAATGCGGATTTCCTGGAAATGTTCAAGAATACCAACATCATTCCGGTGATCGCGCCCATTGGCCTCGGCGAAAAGGGGGAAACCTATAACATCAATGCGGACACCATGGCCGGCGCCCTGGCCGGGGCGGTTGTCGCCGAGCGGCTGTTGCTGTTGACCGATGTCGCGGGTGTTCTGGATGAAAACAGGATGCTGATGCCTGACCTGACGGCGGAACAGACCCGCGACCTGATCGCCGACGGCACCATTCACGGCGGCATGATCCCGAAGGTTGATACCTGCCTGCACGCAGTGGGCAAGGGGGTTGGCGGCGCGGTGATCCTCGACGGCCGGGTCGAACACGCCCTGCTTCTGGAGCTGTTCACGGAACATGGGGTCGGCACCCTGATCCACAAAAGGAAATAACGGACGCTGCTTTTGGCCGCCGGATCAGGCGCCGCCGTCATAGAGCGCCAGGTCATATTCCATTTCCGCCCGCGACAGGGGGTAATCGGTCCCGTCCCGGGCGTTGAGAATCTGGCCGGCCGGGATGCAGGCGATCTCCTGCTGAATTTTGATGGCGGTGCGCATGCTGATGTTGCTGCGCCAGGCCAGGGCGACCACCCGCCGGGCCTTTTTACAGCCGATGATCTTGCGGATTGAGCTCACGGGCATCTGCGCCATGTGCGACAGGCAATGGAACAACAGCTCCCGCTGGCGGTTCTTGACAAGATTTTCCAGAAAGACATCATCCAGCAGGCCCTTTTCAAAGAAATCCGCCGCTTTCCTCGCGAGACTGTCCTTTTTCTCCTGATCGGGACCCTGTTCGCTGATCCGGGCGCGGGCGCGGGACAGCAGGTCGTCGGCCAGATCCGGATCAAGATCGTAGGCGTCAATCAACTGATCAACCAGCGACGCGGCGACAAAACCGGCGATGCGCTTGATGGTCCGGAGGGAAAGGCTGGCGCGGCTCACCAGCGGGCGATGCAGGGCCTGAATATCCTCGGCCTGATCAACGATGCTGTCGAGGGTGCTTTCGCGGATCTGGGCGTTTTCATTGGTCAGCAGGGTGACGACGGCCGGAATGTCGAGGGAGGAGGTGATCGCTTCCGAGACATCCTCATCGACGGTTTTGCGCCGGGCGATGGCCTGCAGGGCGCCGTCGACTGTCGTGGCGGCGATGATTTCCTTCAGGTCGTCGGCGCCAAGCAACGGCGAATATTCGAGGATCGGCGCGCAGACTTCAAGATGGTCGTCACCGGCCAGCCGCAGGATGATATGTTTGGGAACGCAGTCGAATGCCTTGAGCTCTTCGGACAGGATGCGCCGGACCTCGGGCAGTTGGTCCCGGGCCAGGGTTTCGAGGATTTCGATCGCCTTTTCGCGGACCCGGGTGACCTCGTCTTCGGCGAGATCAGGCAGCATGCGGGCGATCTTGCGGGCCAGCTCCTGTCTGACTTCGCAATCTTCGTCGACGGCCAGAATGCTGTTGGCCTGATGCGGGGTATTGGCGTTTGTCGCCACCTTGCGCCGTATCTCCGGCGCCGCGTCGGTCGCCAGATAATAGAGGATTTCCGGATTGGTCTCCCGATGGTCCGCCAGACGGCTTTTTTCCTGATCGTTTTGTTGTTCGAGGATCTCCCGCGCCGCCTCATAGGAATAGCGTGTTTCAGAACCGCCCCGAATATGTCGCAGGAAAGCTTTAAGCATCGCCCGGGTCTTTTTCGGCCTCGGCGGGCCCGGCGGAATTATGAAGGGCGTATTTCGCCCGGCCGGTGGATTTGGCGCGATAGAGCGCCTTGTCGGCATCCTCGATCAGGCTGTCGACGGTCTGTTCGCCGTCAGGATGGCTCATGGCGATGCCGACGGATATGGACAGTTGCGGCCCGGATATATCGGCCAGTTGCGCCAGATGAGCGCCGTAGCGGATAATATTGCGGGCTTTGAGCTGGGCGTCCTGGGCGGAAATCTCCTCAAGCCAGACAACGAATTCATCGCCGCCAAGCCGCGCCGTATAATCGCCGACGCGGGTGTTTTGCTGCAGATGCCGGGCCAGATCCTTCAGAATTTGATCGCCCAGGCCGTGACCTTTGCTGTCATTGACATTCTTGAAATTATCCAGATCGAGATAGAGCAGGGCGGCGGTCTTGCGGCTGCGGGTCTGGTGTTTGATGCGCCGGGTCACTTCCTTGCCGAAGGCCCGGCGGTTGAGCAGGGCGGTCAGTTCGTCGGTATAGGCGAGCTTCTCCAGTTCTTCGTGGGTGATGGCCTGCTCAAGGGCGATGCCGAGGTGGGCGGTGACGCCTTCGAACAGCAGCCTTTCGTCATGTGGCCAGTCTTCATTCCGCCAATCGGTATTTTGGCAGCCGGTATTTTTGCCGTCGGTATTTTTGCCGTCGTCATCCGCCTTGCGGACGAGGATGATGGCGCCGTTATCCACCCCGTGATGACCGGTCACGCCCATGAGAATTTTCTGACGCCCCAAATGAAACGCGACAATGTTGTTGCGGTTGGCGGCGGTATTTTTCCAGCTTGCCATGGCTTTCTGGCACAGGGTGTAAATGTCGTCGGCCGTCTCAAGCGCGCCAAGCTGTTGTTTGACTTCGGCCTTGAAGCCGCCATCGGCGAATTTTGTTTTCTGCAGAATGCAGCAATAGTCCGACGGAATTCCGTCCATCGTGGCGCGAATGGCCGCCGTCAGCATGTCGGCGGGAATGATCATGTCGCGAATGGTCGAGACGATCTTGTTCAGGACATGTTCGCGTTTCTGGCTTTGGCGCAGGGCGGATTCCCGTTCCCGGATATGGGTAATATCCCGACAGACGCCCCGGGCGCCCTGCCATTTGCCTTGGTTGTCCATGACCGGCACCGCAGAGATCTGAAGACAGGACAGGGCACCGTCGGCCCGGGTCAGCCAAAGCTCCATGTCATTAATCTTGTCCAGGGTGTCAAAGGGATTGCGGCCGTCATTGCCAATGACCAGTTCGGAAGAATTCTTGCCGTTCAGTTCGAAGGCCGTATAGCCTAGAATGCCTTTTGGCGAAACATAGATGAAATTGCCGCTGCAGTCCGTTTCCCAGGCGAAATCCGTCGAACAGCTGACCAGATCCTTGAACATCTGGCGGGAATCGACCAGCGCGTTGGTCAGGTTATGTTCGATGGTGGTTTCCTTGCCGAACAGGAAAACCAGCGGCGTTGTGCTTTTCGGGTTCTGCTGCAGGGGAAAGGCGTAGAGGTCGTAATGGCGCAGGCCCTTGCTGTCGTGCACCGCGGCCTTCTGACTGTCCGGGCAGTTGTTGGACAGGCAGCGGGCGATCAGGCTTTTGAGCACCACGTCATTGCTTTCCAGCGGCCCCCGCAGGCTGTTGGCGAAAATATTCTGATATTTGATGTCGAGGGCGCCGTCGACCAACAGGGCCGGCCCGGGAAATAAATCTATCATGACGGCGGGGTCGAACCGACCGAAAGGCGGGAGCGATTTTTTTTGTTTGTTTTCGTCGTTGGTATTTAACAATACTCGTGCGATATTGGTTTCCATGCCACGGCTACTCTGGTTGAAAATGATGACAGATACAGGGTTATCCCCTAAAACTATCCCATGAGCCTTAACAAGAGGTTTAACATTCTTTAAAAATTGCACTAAGCCTGAAGCAATGTATGATTTTAAACATGACAAAAATTGATCACTGGATATTTGATCTCGACAACACGCTGTATCCGGCGGAAAATAATCTTTTCGCCCAGGTCGACCGACGCATGGGCGAATTTATATCCCGTGAATTTGACCTGGATCTCGATGCGGCGAAATTGCTGCAGAAAAAATATTTTCATACTTACGGCACGACGCTCCGCGGTTTGATGTCGGAACATGATATTGCGCCCGAACGGTTCCTTGACTACGTTCATGACATTGATTTCGAGGTGTTGCAGGTTGATCATGTGCTGAATGAGGCGATCCGCAAGCTGAAGGGCGGCAAGGTCATCTATACCAATGCCTCCCGTGAATATGCGCTGCGGGTGATGGACCGGCTCGGCCAGCTTGGGCTGTTCAGTGATATTTTCGATATCAAGGCGGCGGATTACCTGCCGAAGCCGACGCCGGAGAGCTATCACAAGATGGTCCGCGACCTGGGGCTTGACCCGGCCCGGTCGGTGATGGTCGAGGACATCGCCCGAAATCTGGTGCCGGCGAGCCGGATGGGCATGAAAACCGTATGGCTGAGGACCGATCACCGCTGGTCGGCGGCCGACCGGCAGGCGGCGCATATTGACCATACGGTTTCTGATTTGGCGGATTGGCTGGAATCTCAAGTTTATTAGACAACATGGATTGACAGGGTTCCGCTAATCAGTATTGTCGGCCGGAAAGGGATGCCCCTTGGCCACACATTATATTTCAGGGAAAAAATTCATGACCGATCAGTCTTTGGAAACCATCATTGATCAGGCTTGGCGGGACCGGGCGGAAATCAGCTCAGCCACCACGGGGGAGGTTCGCGAGGCGGTTGACCATGCGCTCGACCTCCTGGACAGCGGAAAGGCCCGCGTCGCCAGCAAGGAAAACGGCGAATGGACGGTTCACCAATGGTTGAAAAAAGCAGTCCTGCTGTCGTTCCGCCTCAATGACATGATGATCATCAAGGGCGGCCCGGGGCAGAATACAAACTGGTATGACAAGGTGCCGTCCAAATTCGAAGGCTGGGGACAGGCTGAATTTGACCGCGCCGGTTTTCGCGCCGTGCCGGGGGCGCTTGTCCGCCATTCGGCCTATATTGCGCCGGACACGGTGCTGATGCCGTCGTTCGTCAATCTCGGCGCCCATGTCGGCGAGGGGACCATGGTTGACACCTGGACCACCGTCGGCTCCTGCGCCCAGATCGGCCGCAATGTCCATCTGTCGGGCGGGGTCGGCATCGGCGGCGTGCTGGAGCCGTTGCAGGCCGGGCCGGTGATCATCGAGGACAATTGCTTTATCGGCGCCCGCGCCGAAGTGGCCGAGGGCGTCATCGTCGGGGAAGGCGCCGTGCTGAGCATGGGGGTCTATATCGGCGCCTCGACCAAGATTGTCGACCGGGAAACCGGTGAAATTCATATGGGCCGCGTGCCGAGCTATTCGGTTGTCGTGCCGGGAAGCCTGCCGGGCAAGCCGCTGCCCGACGGCGCGCCGGGACCGGGGCTGTATGCGGCGGTGATCGTCAAGCGGGTCGATGAACGGACCCGGGCCAAAACATCGATCAATGATTTGCTGAGGGCCTGATGACCGTCGATCCGCTAAAACTGGCCCAGGACCTGATCCGCTGCCCGAGCGTGACGCCAAAGGACGCCGGGGCGCTGGACGCGCTGCAGGCGGCGCTGGAAGAACTGGGCTTTGTCTGTCATCGCCTGCCCTTTTCAGAGGCCGGGACCGATGATGTGGACAATCTCTATGCCCGGCTCGGCGCGGCGGCGCCGAATTTCTGTTTCGCCGGACATACCGATGTCGTGCCGGCGGGGCCCGCCGACCAGTGGCGAAGCGATCCCTTCGCCGCCACGGTGAAGGACGGGGTTCTCTACGGCCGCGGGGCGTCGGATATGAAAGGGGCCATTGCCGCCTTTGTCGCCGCCGTATCGCAGTTTATTGCGGACAGGGAGGGTTTTGACGGTTCGATCAGCCTGCTGATTACCGGCGACGAGGAAGGCCCGGCGATCAACGGCACCGTCAAGATGCTCGACTGGCTCGAGGCGAGGGGCGAAAAGCTCGATTATTGCCTGGTCGGCGAGCCGACCAATCCGGGCAAGGTCGGCGATATGGCCAAGATCGGCCGCCGGGGCAGCCTGAACGGCAAGCTGGTCGTCCGCGGCGTCCAGGGCCATGTCGCCTATCCCCATCTGGCGGATAATCCGATTCCGCGGCTGATCAGGATGCTCGACGGCCTGATCGCGCGCAAGCTGGATGACGGCAACGCCCATTTTCAGCCCAGCAATCTGGAGATTGTCTCGATAGATGTCGGCAATGCCGCCAGCAACGTTATTCCGGCCGAGGCCGAGGCCCGCTTCAACATCCGTTTTAACAACGAGCAGACGGACGCCGGTCTGCAGGCGTGGGCGCGGTCGGTCTGTGACAGCGTCGGCGGCGATTACAGCCTGGAAATGAAGGCGTCGGGCGACGCCTTCCTGACGCCACCCGGCCCCCTGAGCCGCTTGATTTCCGATGCGGTGAAGGCGGTGACCGGCCAGACGGTGGAGCTCAGCACCACCGGCGGCACCTCGGACGCGCGCTTTATCAAAAATCACTGCCCGGTGTCCGAATTCGGCCTGGTCAGCAAGACCATGCACAAGGTCGATGAATCCGTCCGTCTTGAGGATCTGGAACAGCTGACCCGGATTTATCGCGAAATCCTGACCGGCTTTTTCAGGGGCTGAGCGGATGACAAAAAAAGACTCGCTGATCGCTTATTTCATCAGATCGCTGACCGGGGCCTGGCTGCTGGTCAAGCTCGATGCGCGCGGCATGGCCTATTTCGACAATTCCGCCGATGGCTTCTGGAAATCCTTCTGGGCGATACTTCTGTCGGCGCCGATGTTCTTCATCTGGCTGAACACCAGCTATGAAATGGCGGTGGAGCAGGGTTATCAGGGCCCGATCGAGGCCAATATCATCGGCTTTGTCCTCGGCCTGCCGCTGTTCGCCCTGGTGATGGTGTTTTTCACCAAATTCCTCAAGATTGACGCCCATTACAGCACGATGATCATCGCCTATAACTGGTTGTCGGTGGTGGTCTATTATCTGACGATGCCGCTGGACCTGCTGATGCGGACCGGGCTGCTGCCGCAACAGATCGGCACCCTGGTGACCATGGCGGCGATTTTCTATCTCCAGCTTTATGTCACCTGGTTCATGTTCAAGCATGCGCTTCGGATCAGCGGCTGGCTGGCGGTCGGGGTGCTGGCCTTTGAATTCCTGTTCAGCCTGTCGGTGATGATGGTGCTGGTGCGGCTTTTCTCTTAAAAGGCGCGCTTGGCGTTCGGGAATCAATCCCTAATCTTCCGGATAATCGACATCCATGAAATAGAGCCCGTCCGGCGGGGCGTTATGGGCGAGGGCGCGGCGGTCGCGGGCCTCCAGCGATTTGCGCAGATCCTCGATTGACCATTTGCCGCGGCCGACATAATAGAGCGAGCCGACCATCGAGCGCACCTGATGATGCAGGAAGGAGCGGGCCGAACAATCGACATAGATATTGTCGCCCTCGCGGCTGACATCCAACTGGTCCAAGGTCTTGAGCGGCGATTTTGCCTGGCATTCGACGCTGCGGAAGGTGGTGAAATCATGGTGGCCGACGAGCAGCTGCGCCGCCTCATGCATCAGTTCGGCGTCGAGGGGGAACTTGACATGCCAGGCCCGCCCCTGTTGAAAGGTCAAGGGCGCCCGGCGACAGATAATATGATAGCGGTAATAGCGTTTGACGGCGGAAAAACGCGCCTGGAATTCGGCGCTGACCCGTTCGGACCTGAGCACCGAAACCGGCCGCCATTTCAGATGGTAATTGAGGGCGTCCATCACCTTGTAGGCGGGATAGTCCTGCGGCAGGTCGACATGGCAGACCATGCCCATGGCGTGAACCCCGGCGTCGGTGCGCCCGGCGGCGTGAAAGGTGACGTCATGATGGCAGAATTTCTTCGCCGCCGCGCTGAGGATGCCCTGGACGGATGTGCCGACATCCTGTTTCTGCCAGCCGACAAGGCCGGCGCCGAAAAATTCCAGCGTCAGCTTGTAGCGGTAAGGGGGGGAAATATCCGGCGTCTCCGTCATGAAAATACCGTCCCGACCGGCAGTTGCAGGCCCCGTTGCAGTTCGGCCGCCGTCATTGGCGCCTTGCCGGCCCGCTGCGCCCGCAGGATATTGAGCGCCCGGCCGTCGCCGCAGGCGATGGTCAGCGGCGGGGCGATCAGTTCTCCGGGCTGTCCCGCGCCGGGGACAACTTCCGCTTCGAGCATCTTGATCCGGCCGCCGTTTACCATGGCGTAGGCCCCGGGGAAGGGGCTGAGGCCGTGGATATGGTTGCGCAACTGTTCGGCCGGAAGGCGCCAGTCAAGGCGGGCTTCGGCCTTGTCGATTTTCGGCGCGTAACAGACGCCCTGTTCCGTCTGTGGCCGGGGCGTCAGGGTGCCGGAGACATAACCGTCGAGCGCCGGGACAATCGCCGCCGCGCCGAGGGATTTCAATCTGTCGTGCAGCGCGCCGGTGGTGTCGGTCTGCCGGATCGCAATCCGCCGCTCAAGGATCACCGGGCCGGTGTCGAGCCCTTCCTCCATCACCATGACGTCGATGCCGGTTTCCCGGTCGCCGGCCATGATCGCCCGGTGGATCGGCGCCGCCCCGCGCCAGCGCGGCAGCAGGGAGGCATGAATATTCAGGCAGCCATATTTCGGCGCATCCAGAATGGCTTTCGGCAGCAGCAGGCCATAGGCGACGACAACCGCCGCGTCCAGATCAAGGGCGGCGAATTTCTGCTGCTCTTCGGCTGATTTCAGGCTTTTCGGCGTATGAACCGGGATGCCGTGCTGTTCCGCAAGCTGGTGGACCGCAGAGGGGCGCAGCGCCTTGCCGCGGCCGGCCGGGCGCGGCGGCTGGCTGTAGACGGCGACCACGTCATGGCCGGCGTCAATCAGCGACTGCAATATATCCCGGGCGAAATCCGGCGTTCCCATAAAGGCGAGCCGCAAGCTTCGTGTCATTTATGTCTCCCGCGGGCGATGCCCGGACGATTGATTTCCTTAGAAAGCGGATGGCGGCTGATGTTTGCCCGAACCGGGCGTCAGGCCTCCTTTACCAGTTTCTTGACCTTTCGGACGACCATATTCCGTTTCAGGGAAGACAGATAGTCGATAAAAACGATGCCGTTGAGGTGGTCCATTTCATGTTGAATGCAGGTGGCGAACAGGCCGTCGGCATGGATATGCTGTTCTTCGCCGTCATAATCGAGGAAGCGGACCTTGCATTCCGCCGGCCGTTCGATGTCGGCATATTGCTCCGGCACGCTCAGGCAGCCTTCGTTATAGACCGCCGTATCTTCCGACGTCCAGGTGATCTCCGGATTGATGAAATATCGCGGCGCGGGATCTTCATCCTCAAGCGACAGATCCATCACCAGCACCCGGATCGGCCGGCCGACCTGTACCGCCGCCAGCCCGATCCCCGGCGCGTCATACATGGTTTCCAGCATGTCGTCCATAAAGGCCCTCAATTCATCGTCGACCTGCGCCACCGGGGTAGAGATGGTTTTCAGCAAGGGGTCCGGTACGGTTACAATTGGTAATATGGCCATATTTTCCTGATCGATTCTTTGTGCTTTCAGTTTGTAGGTAATATGATACGCTGCGATCGTCAAGTGGTTGACGGTTATATTCATCGGTTTCCGCATTGGAAGCCGTGCGCCAACACAGGGATTATACCATGGACCAACTCACAGTGATCATCATCGCGGCGGCTTTTGGGATTCTGGCGCTTGTGGCGGTGATGGTTTTTCTGCTGGCCCGCTCCCTCGGGCGCAGTCATCAGGAGCTGACGAAGCGGATGGAGGAAAACCGCGGCGGTCACGCGAGCCAGATGCAGCATATGATGCAGATCACCGCCGCCCTCGAGGGCCGGTTGAGCCAGATGTCGGAACAGAACAGCAAGGATCGGGAGGAAATGAACCGCACGCTGGCCGAGCGACTTGACAAGGTCAGCCAGCGCATGGGCGACAGCCTGGAAAAAACCACCAAGAACACGGCGGATTCGCTGGGGGAATTGAAGGCGCGGCTGGCGGTGATTGACGACGCTCAGAAAAACATCACCGAATTGAGCGGCCAGATGGTCGGCCTTCAGAATATTTTGTCCGACAAACAGGCGCGGGGCGCCTTCGGCGAAATCCAGCTCAACGACCTGGTGTCGCAGATCCTGCCGCCGAGCGCCTTTGAATTTCAGGCCCAGATGAGCAATGGCCGCCGGGCGGACTGCCTGATCAAGCTGCCCAATCCGCCGGGCTCAATCGTGGTCGACGCCAAATTCCCGCTGGAAAGCTATCATCTGCTGCGCAATGCCGAGGACGATGGCCGGAAGAAAGCCGCCATCGCCCGCTTCAAGGCCGACATTCTGAAACATGTGAAGGATATTTCGGAGAAATACATCATCAACGGCGTCACCGCGGAATCGGCGCTGATGTTCCTGCCCAGTGAGGCGGTCTATGCCGAACTGCACGCCAACTTCGCCGATGTGGTGGAGAAATCCTATCGCGCCCGGGTGTGGATCGTCAGCCCGACGACGCTGATGGCGACCCTGAACACGGTGCGGGCGGTGCTGAAGGATGCGCGGATGCGCGAACAGGCGGGGGTGATCCAGAAGGAAGTCGCCGTGTTGATGGAGGATGTCGGCCGGCTCGACGAGCGGGTCGGCAAGCTGCGAACCCATTTCCATCAGGCGGAAAAGGACATCGGCCTGATTGAGACCTCGGCCCGCAAGGTCATGAGCCGCGGCGAGAAGATCGAAAGCCTGCAATTGGAAGACGGCGAGAGTCCGGAAGCGGTTCTCGAGCCGGCCCCGGCCAAGATACAGGCGGAGTAAAAATAAAACCCCGCCGCCGTTTCCGGGGCGGGGCTTTTTCGTTGAATTCTGTCCGCGGACCTGGCGAACCGGCCCGGCGGGCGGTCAGTCGACCTGTTTCAGGAAATCATCCAGATCCCGGCTCAGGACAATGCTGTTTTCGGTCATGATCCTGACCGTCTCCAGCATTTCAGTGGCGGATTGACCGGTGTCGCCGGCGCCCTTGTTGACATCGCTGATGCGCTGGCTGGCCTCTTCGGTGCTGCCGGCGGCCAGTTGGGCGCTGCGGCTGATTTCGTTGGTTGCGGCGGATTGCTCACTCATGGCGTAATTGATGCTGAGGGCAATATCCTTGACCTGGTTGATCTTGTCGCCGATATGGGACACCGTGCCGGTGGCGAGTTGGGTCACATCCTGGATTTTCTGAAGCTGGCTGGTGATCTGATCGGTGGCCTCGGCGGTTTTCTGGGCCAGGCTTTTCACTTCATTGGCGACCACGGCGAACCCCTTTCCGGCTTCGCCGGCGCGGGCCGCCTCGATGGTGGCGTTCAGCGCCAGCAGGTTGGTCTGGCCGGAAATTTCCGTGATGATATTGAGGATGGTCGAGATCTGGTTGACTTCCTGGGACAGGTCGCTAATCGCCTGGCTGGTCTTGTCGACATCGCCGACGGTTTCGGTGATCAGGCCGGAGGAACGCTCCACCTGATTGGTGATCTCGCCAATGGAGCTGCTCAGTTCCTCGGCGGCGCTGGCGACGGTCTGGACGTTTGACCGGGTCTCATTGGCCGACTGCACCGCATGACCGCAATATGTCTTTGTCTCATGGGCGTTATCCGACATGGCGGTCGCTTTCGGGCTCAGTTCGGACGAGGATTCGATCATGTCCTTGACGTTGGCGATGAATTTCCGGGTCATGTTTTTGACCATCTCGTCCTTGTCCTGAATCTGACCGACAAGCGCGTTGAAGGCGGTGCTGTGGCGCAGGAATTCGCCGCCCATGCCCTCGGGGAGAATGCGGCGGTAAAATTCGCCGTCGCGGATCGCCTGCATGGTGGCGCCGGCCTCGGACATGAAACACTGGACCAGATTGATGAAGTCATTGATGTCGGCGGCCAGTTCATCAAGTTCGGCGTTCACGCCTCGCCGGCTGACCCGCGCCTCAAGGTCGCCTTTTTTCAATTCGGCGCAGACCTTGCGGGCTTCGGCGATTTCCCGGGTGATGTCCGCGCTGTCCCTTTGTTTGCTGAGGGCGCCGATGACCTCGGCAAGCTCCTTCAGGGCGGGATCGGCAATATTGTCGGTCAGGCCGCCCGCCGCGCCGCCGGCGAGCATATCCCGGCATTTCTCAGTCAGTTTAGTGATGGCCTCCACCGGTATTTTAGCCTCGGTTTTGGGTTTTCTGGCAAAAAAAGTCATCATTCTGTTCTTTCTTTAATGACGAATCGAAATTCAGGCGGCGTTGCTTAAGGCAAAAATATATTCCGCGTAGGAGGCGCCTTTCTGATCAAGAAAATCCATCAGGCAATCGTGAGAAGCCTTGATGCCCTGCCTGGGGCTTGGGTGGCTTTTTTCGATTTCGAGCAGCTTTTTGTATAAATCGCCCATCTCCCGGACAGCAGGTTTTTTGGGACAGCGGCGGCTGGAATGATAGCCGATATGATTGCCCTGCAGGTTATAGCTCGGCACCACATGGGCGAGCACCCAGTAATGATCGCCGGAGCGGTGCAGGTTGACGACAAAGGCGAAGATCTCCTTTTGCTGCTGCAGGGTGGCCCAGAACAGTTCGAAGATGCAGCGCGGCATGTCGGGATGGCGGATGATATTATGGGGCTGGCCCAATAATTCGTCGTGGCTGTAGCCGCTCATTCTTTCGAACAGAGCGTTGGCGTAGGTGATCTTTCCCTTGAGATCGGTTTTGCTGACAATTAATTCGTTTTCCGGAAAGAAAAGTTCTTTTCCCGTCGGGGAAATCTGGTTGGCTGACATTTATAAACCCTTACATTAAAACACGGCCTTCTTGCGGGGCAATCCATATTTGGACTGCCCTTCATGGTAGATCGGGTTGATTAAAATTAAATTAAGCAATCGGCGGGTTTTGTAAAAAAAACCAAATATAATAAATAATGCAGTAGGGTATATCGTTCAGGTAATGCTGTTGATGTTGTCTTCCCAGTTTTCGCCGTCAAAATCCTGGAATGTTATCCCTTTGAGGGTGCTGTGATCGAGACAATTGACATTGACGCTGTAGCCCTCGGGATGGGAGCGGGGGACATAGAAGGATTTGACGCCGCAGGTCTTGCAGAACAGATGCTGCGCCGTGTGGGTGTTGAAGCTGTAACAGCTCAGATTGTCCCGGCCCTGAAGCAGGGTGAAATCGGCCTTTTCGACGATCAGATGCAGAAAGCCCGTCATGCGGCACAGGGAGCAGTTGCAGCGGATGGCGGTGATTTCCGCCGGGGCGTTGACGGTGAATTTAACCGCGCCGCAATGGCAGCCGCCCTGATGGGATATGGTGTGGGTTATGGGGGAGGTCATGAGGCGCTCCTTTAAAAAGGCCGTCTGGATTTGAGCGCCGCGGTCAGGGTGCCGTCATCCAGATAATCCAGCTCGCCGCCCACGGGCACGCCATGGGCCAGGCGGGTGACGGCGACATCGCAGTCTTTCAGCCGGTCGGTGATATAATGGGCCGTGGTCTGGCCGTCGACCGTGGCGTTGGTGGCGATGATCACCTCGGTAATCTTCTCATCCCGGGCCCGGTCGATCAGCGACGTGATATTCAGGTCATCGGGACCGATCCCGTCGAGCGCCGACAGGGCGCCGCCGATGACATGGTATCGGCCGCGGTAGCTGCCGGCCCGCTCCAGGGCCCACAGGTCGGCGACATCCTCGATCACGCAGATGGTCGACATGTCCCGCCTGTCGCTGTCGCAGATATGACAGGGATCGCTGGTGTCCAGGTTGCCGCAGGTGCTGCAGGGGTTGACATGTTCCGCCACATCGGCGAGGGCGGTTGACAGCGGGCGCATCACCGAATCCTTGCGCTTGATCAGTTGCAGCGCCGCCCGGCGGGCCGAGCGGGGCCCAAGGCCCGGCAGCTTGGACAGCAACTGGATTAACTGGTCAAGTTCGGAACCATAGGACGCCTTGCGATACAAAAGTCAGATCCTCCTGTTGGGGAATGTTGCCGGCGAAATCATCAGAAGGGCAGGTTAAAGCCCTCGGGCAGTTGCATGCCGCCGGTGATTTTCGCCATTTCCGCCTGGGAATGGGCCTCGACCTTGCGCTTGGCGTCGTTGAAGGCCGCCTTGATCAGATCCTCGACCATTTCCGCATCGTCGCCGTTGAAGATGCCGGGGTCGATTTTCAGGGCCAGCATGTCGCCCTTGCCGTTGAGGGTGACGGTCACCAGGCCGCCGCCGGACTGGCCGGTGCATTCCGCCCGCGCCAGCGCCTCCTGCATTTCGGCCATTTTGCCCTGCATTTCCTGGGCCTGTTTCATCATTTTACCAAGATTTTTCATAAGAACTCCAAAGTGATCATGTGCATATGATTGTAATATGGGGCATGGGGCCGGGAATCAAGCTCTATTCGAGGCCGAATTCATCTTCATCAATCAGAAAATGCGCTCCATCGAAGCCCGCGCCATCATCGGCCGCCGCTGTGTCGGGCAGGGCGAACTCATCGACCTTTTGGCGAATATCGGAAATTTCGGCCCCGGGGAATTCATGCAGGACGGCCTTGATCAGCGGATTTTCCGCCAGGCGGGTCCGCAATTGCCGGTCGGCTTCCTGTCGCTGTTCATGGAGGGTGTCCTCGCCCCGGTCGCTGGTCAGGGAAATGACCCAGTTTTTTCCGGTCCATTGTTTGAGCAGGTCGATCATGCGGCTGGTCAGGTTTTGCGGCGCCTGGTCTTTCAGGCGGATGTCGAGACGACCGGGGGCGAAGCTCTTTAAATGGGCGTTGTCGTTCAACTGAAAGGCGATTGCGGCTTCCGAATGGCGCTCGAACAAAGCGACCAGATCGGCGAAGCTTTCCGGGTTGGGCTCATAGGTGACCTCGACAGAGGGAGCTTCAGGGGCGTCTTCTTCGGCGGCGGGACTATAATCCTGGGCGAGAATGCGGGCCTGGCCATGGCTGCGGATCACCTGAAAAGCCTGCGGCGCGCCGCTGTTGTCGGCGGCGGAGATCTGGCCGTTGCCGCGGGCGGTGCTTGCGCCGCCCCCGCCGGCGGTTGCGGAAGAGGCCGCCCCCCCCGGCCCCCCTTGCGGGCTGTCCTGCAATTTTTTGATCAGTTGCTCCGGGGTCGGCAGTTTGGCGGCATAGGTCATGCGCACCAGAACCATTTCCGCCGCGGCGAGGGGCGAGGGGGCGAAACGGACCTCCTCCAGCCCCTTGAGCAGCATTTGCCAGGCCCGGGTCAGGATCGGCATGCTGAGCGATGACGCCATCTCGAGGCCGTCCTTGCGCTCGGCCTCCGACGTGACAATATCCTCGCCGGCGTCGGGGACCACCTTGAGCCGGGTCAGCCAATGGGTCAGCTGCAGCATATCGCTCAGGATCACCGCCGGGTCGGCGCCGTGATCATATTGGTGGCGCAACTGGCCGAGGGCGTCGGCGGTGTCGCCCTTCATGACCGCCTTGTACAGGTCAAGCACCTGGGTCCGGTCGGCGAGCCCGAGCATGTCGCGGACCTGCTGCTCCGTCACCTTGCCCGCGCCATGGGCGAAAGCCTGATCGAGCAGGCTGAGGCCGTCGCGCACCGATCCTTCGGCGGCGCGGGAGATCATCGACAGGGCCTTTTCCTCGATGTCGCAGCCTTCCTGTGCGGCGATGGCGGCGAAATGGCTGTTGAGCTGTTCAATGGAGATGCGCCGCAGGTCAAAACGCTGACAGCGGCTGAGCACGGTGACCGGCACTTTGCGGATTTCGGTGGTGGCGAAAATGAATTTCACATGTTCCGGCGGTTCCTCAAGCGTTTTGAGCAGCGCGTTGAAGGCGTTGCGCGACAGCATATGGACTTCGTCAATGATATAGATTTTAAAGCGGGCCGAGACGGCGGCATAGCGCACCCCTTCGATAATCTCGCGAATATCGTCGACGCCGGTGCGGCTGGCGGCGTCCATTTCCATCACGTCGACATGGCGGGATTCGGCAATCGATATGCAGTTCTCACAGACGCCGCAGGGGGATATGGTCGGCCCGCCCTTGCCGTCTGTCCCGATGCAGTTCAGCGCCTTGGCGATGATGCGCGCCGTTGTCGTCTTGCCGACGCCGCGGACGCCGGTCAGGATAAAGGCATGGGCCAGCCGTCCCGCCTCAATGGCGTTGGACAGGGTGCGGACCATGGCTTCCTGGCCGATCAACTCGTCAAAATTGATCGGGCGGTATTTACGCGCCAGAACACGGTAATTGTCATCGGGTTTGGTCACGGGGGTTTCTGACTGAGGCGTTTCTGACATATAAGATCATCCAAGGGCGAAGATTAATTTCACGTCATTCCACTATAAAACCGCGCCGCCAAATATGCCAGCGGCGAGTTTTATTTTTAACGAAAACTGTAAAAAATATCAGAAAACTGTCAGAATTCTTTACATTTCGCTAAATTAGAAAATTCTAAGATATTGATTTTAAATGTTTCACTTTCAGGCACGAAAATTGCATGGGTTCAGATGTCCGCTTCATACGCTCTCAGCGAAAGGATTCGAGGATGAAAAAGATATTTATGACCCGGGGCCTGATCGGAGGTCTGGTCGGGGCGTTGGCGTTGATCGGGAGTATCACCTTTCCGGCATCGGCGGCGACCATCATGCTGTCAGGCACGATCCGGGATTTCTGTGCGCCGGCGATCGTCTCCACCTGTATTGATCATCCGGATTTTGAAAATGGCATCGCTGTTGATCCGGGTATTGTCCTGTCGACGCTCGGCGGTGATGGCAAGCCGGTTTATGCGGGGCTCGCCGGCAATCCGACAACCCACGGGGCGACAGCGTTCAACCAATGGTATAACGACACGGCGGGGGTCAACAGCAGCACGTCCTTTGGCATTACGCTGGATAACACCATTACAGCCGATCCGGCGATTTTCACCTTTGTCGACACCAGCTTTTTCCCGATCGACGGGGCGTTGTTCGGCAATCAGGGCCGGGCGCATAATTATCATTTCACCTATGAGCTTCATTCGAGCTTCACTTATGGCGGCGGGGAGGTTTTCACCTTTACCGGCGATGATGATCTGTGGGTTTTCATTAATGACACACTGGCCATTGATCTGGGCGGGGTGCACGGCGCTTTGACCGGTTCGGTTTCGCTTGATGCGGCGGCCGCGAGCCTCGGGATCACCGTCGGCGGGACCTATGATTTCGATCTGTTCTTCGCCGAACGGCATACGGTGGCGTCGAGCTTCAGGATTGACACTTCGATCGCCCTGACACCGCCACCGCCGCAGGATATGCCGGCGCCGGGGGCGCTGGCTCTGTTCGGGCTGGGATTGCTGGGGCTGGGCGCGCTGCGGCGGCGCGATTAGACCGGCCGCATCAGCCGCAAGGGGAGTTGTCATCGGGCCGGACATTTCCCGCGCCGATCCTCGTATGCCTGTTATCTCTTCCTTATTTCCGACCCTTCTCCCTTATTCTCACTGTTTCCCCCTCATTCCCGCTGTCTTCTCCTCATTCCTGCGTAGGCGGGAATCCAGAATATCTTTAATAATCACGTGGTTATGTAATATTCCAGCAGTGTGTGGACCCCCGGGTCAAGTCGGGATGAGGGTGAAGGGGGATGCGAGGGGGAAGAGGGTGACGCGCGTAATGGAAAATGCGCTTTCCAAAGATGCGGGGCGGCGCCGGGTTTGTTTTTTACCGGGTTTTGTCTTTTGTGTATAGGGGAGACGGGGAAGTGAGAGATTGAGCGACCCGAAATATCCCGTTACGGCTGCTCCCTTCCGGGCCTGACCGGATTGGCGGGTCAATCGTCCGTCAACCTCTCGGCCGCATATATGGTCTTTTTTGGGGTCAAGATCAAGTGCTATTCATTCGCTTATGGAAAAAAGTCGCCAGCTGTGGCAGTCTGCGCTGTGTTTTGATCCAGAGAAAGAAAAAACAATATGACGCTTGCCGACCTGTCGGAGGAATGTATTTTTGCCGGTTTTCCCCTTGATCCCGCCGATCACCGGCGATCGGATGCGGGGTGGCTCGAGGAAAGATTAACCAATCCGGCCAGTCACTTTGTGATTTACGCCGACGGGCGGCCGTTGATGAAGGTATCGGGTGAATTGCGGCCGGCGGTCAAATGTGCCGATGACATGGCGGCGGTTGCCGGCGGCGACTGGCGCGATCTGGACCGGGTATTCATCGGGCTGGAGGGGGATCAGGCCTGGTTCGCCGTCTCGCTGACGGAGAAAGCGGAATTGCCGCCGGATGAAAAATTCATCGACCTGCGTTCGGTCGCCGGGCAGTTGGGTTCCGGTGAGTTCAGCGCCGTGCCAGCGCTGCTCGCGCGGGGCAAAATGCTGCTCGACTGGAACGGACGGCGGCATTTCTGTTCCTGTTGCGGCGCGGAAACCGTGGCCAGCCACGGCGGCTATCTGCGGAAATGCCGTAATGTGGCCTGCGAGGCCGAGCATTTCCCGCGCACCGATCCGGTGGTGATCATGCTGGTGACGATGGGCGAGCGCTGCCTGCTGGGCCGTGGGGTCGGCTGGCCGGAGGGCCAGTATTCGGCGCTCGCCGGATTTATGGAGCCGGGGGAAACCATTGAGGAGGCCGTGCGCCGCGAAGTACGCGAGGAAGCCGGGATCCGCATCGGCGCCGTCCGTTATGTCAAAAGCCAGCCCTGGCCGTTTCCCTCGTCGCTGATGATCGGGGTTCGGGCCGCGGCGCTGACGACGGACATCACCCTGGACGATGAACTGGCGGCTGCGGCCTGGTTCGACCGGGAGCAGCTGCGGGCCCTGCTTGAGAAGGGCGGCGATGAGGGTTTCCGGGTCCCGCCGCGAATCGCCATCGCCCGGCATTTGATTGAGGACTGGATATATGAATGATCCGGCAAGCAAGGATTTTGAACAGGCGGCAACAGGAGTATTAAAGATTATGACGCAATCATTCCAAACCTATCAGGGAACGATCTATCCCTGGCATTGTGATCATATGGGGCATATGAATGTGATGTATTACGTTGGCAAATTTGATGAGGCGAGCTGGAATTTTTTCGCCATGGCCGGTCTCTACGGCCGCGAAATGCGCGCCGCCAACAAGGGACTCGTCGCGGTGGAGCAGAATATCCACTATAAGAAGGAGCTGCTGGCCGGTGACATTATCACGATCCGCACCGCGCCAGTGGAAATCACCGACAAATCGCTTAAATTCCGTCACGAGATGCGCAATGTGGAAACCGGCGATGTGGCGGCGACCACGATCCTTACCGGGCTTTATTTTGATAAAATCGAACGCAAGGCGATCAGCCTGCCCGCCGAGGCGCGGCGGAAATTACAGGATATGATGGGGTAACGGCTTTTTCAGGGCGACGTCGCCATGGTCGCCGCCCGCGCCCCTTTTATTTGCGGTCGAGCCGGTACTGGGCGGCGGGATAACTGCCGAGGACGCGAAACTCGCTGGTGAAAAAGGCCATTTCGTCAAAGGCGTGGCGGACCGCCGCGCTGTCGGGGTGGCCTTCGATGTCGGCGTAAAACAGGGTCGCGACAAAGGCGCCGTTCAACTGATAGCTTTCGAGCTTGGTCATATTGATGCCATTGGTGGCGAAGCCGCCCATGACCTTGTAAAGGGCGGCGGGAACATTGCGCACCTGAAAGATAAAACTGGTGATGATCAGTTCATCGTCGGGCAGGCGCGTCAGCGGTTCGCGGGCGAAAATGACAAAACGGGTCGTGTTATGGGTCGCGTCCTCGACATCCTGGCGCAGGCTCTGCAGGTCGTAGATCTCCCCCGCCAGGGAAGAGGCGATCGCGCCGACGCCGGGATCATTCAGTTCGGCGACCAGTTTCGCCGCGCCGGCGGTGTCGGAATAAACTTCCGGCTCCAGTCCCCAATTGATCAGGTTCCGGCGGCATTGACCGAGGGCCTGCTCATGACTGCGCACGGTCCTCAGGCTGTCCATGGTCGCCCCCCTGACCGCCAGCAGATGGTGATTGATGCGCTGAAAATGCTCGCCGATGATATGCAGTGGAGAATGGGGAATCAGGTGATGGATGTCGGCCACCCGCCCGGCGACGGAATTTTCGATCGGAATCATGGCGTATTTCGCCCGCTTTTCCTCGACCGCGGCGAAGACATCCTCGAACGTATGACAGGGCAGGGCGGCCATCTCGGGAAAGACCGTGCGGCACGCCAGATTGGAATAGGCGCCCGGCTCGCCCTGAAAAGCAACAATATTCTCTGAATTCACTGTTTTTTGCATGTTTCTACCCTGTTCAAACTGCGCGCAGTATTTCGATTTGTCCCAATGCTGTCAAACTTTTTCCCGTCCGGGAGGCGGTTTTTATTAGTTTATGGCTTAAGAGCACTTGTGTCAGCAGGAAAACACCTGTAAACAAATGGAAAAGAGGGTGGATATGGCGCTGCCGCAGAACCATACAGATTTGCGGCGTATCATATTCGGGTAGATTTTGAACATTTAACCTGCGGGGAAGAAAATTGAATTCCTTTGAGCTGAATAAAATTGCATTGGCCCTTCTGTTGACGGTGCTGGTTGTTTTCGGAATTGGCAGCCTGACAGATGTCATATTTGAAGAACAGCAACTTGCTTCACATTCCTATCCGGTTGAAATGGAAGCCGAAGATACGGTCGTGACCGTCGAAGCCGAAGCAGAGGAGCAGGGGCCGTCCCTTGGCGATCTGCTGGCGGCGGCGACGGTTGAGAAGGGCGAAAAGGTCTTCAAGAAATGCAAAGCCTGCCATACCACGGACAACGGCGGCAAGAATCTGGTGGGGCCGAACCTGTGGAATGTGGTTGGCCGGACCAAAGGCGGCGTTGACGGTTTCGCCTATTCCGACGGCATGAAGGAAAAGGGCGGGGCCTGGACCTATGAGGATCTCGACGCCTTTCTGAAGAAGCCGGGCGACTTCGTCAACAAGACGAAAATGAGCTTTGCCGGCCTCAAGAAGGCAGAGGACCGGGCCGATGTGATTGTCCTGTTGCGCTCCCTGAGCGACGCGCCGCTTGACCTGCCGGCTGCGGCGGAAGAAGAAACGGAAGAGGCCGCCCCGGAAGCTGCGGCGGCGGAAGAAGAAACGACGGCGGAACAGTAATCACCGGATTTTCCGGTCGCTCAAGATACCGCCATAGGGTTATGCCATAAGATAATATAAAGGCCGCTTCCGTATTGAAGCGGCCTTTTTTATGGGGTGACGGAACGCCGTTTTCCGCCCCCTCCTCATCCTCCGGCAACTGCGGGCGAACGCAGCATAAAGCCGTGGTTTTAAGGGATGTTCCGGATTTCCGATCGGAGGCGGGAATGAGGGTGGGGGGAGCGAAAATCCGCCGGGCGGTCAGTCAGGCCGCTTGATAAAGGTCAGCGGCGGTTCGTCGGTCTGAAAGCTGACGATGTCGATCACCTCGCGCAGCGGATCAATGCTGACCCGCATATGGTGGGCGTTGGCGTGCAGCAGATGCATGTCGTCGAGCATAAAGCCGACATGCCCGGGGAAAAAGGCCAGGTCGCCATGCTGGGGCACGTCATCATCCATAAGCGTGCGGCCGATGGTTCGGGCCTGCAGGTCGCTGTCGCGGGGAACGGCGACGCCCGCCGCCTGAAAGGCCAGTTGCACCAGCCCCGAGCAGTCAATCCCGGCGCAGCTTCTGCCGCCCCACAGATAAGGGCTATAGAGGAATTTCAGCGCCTCTGACACCGGATCGCTGCCATAGTCGCGGGCGATATGGGTGGCGTAGATCCAGTTGCCGTCGGCAAGCTGGACAAAGCCCTTTTCCGGCGCCTCGCTCAGCACCGACAGTCCGGACATCATGTAAATCCGGCCGACGGGGGGGCTTTTCGGGTCGGGCGTCGGGTAGATATGGCTACTGAGATTGGCCAGATGGTGGGTGGTGGGATAGAGGTCGGGGCTCAGGGCGTCGGCCCGGCAATATCCGACATACTGGTCGCGGGCCGCCTGTCCCCAGGCCCAGCCGTCGCGGATGTCATAGACAATGAAATGCTCGCCGTACAGCAGTTGGCTCAGACAGGGAGCCTTGACATCCGGCCGGGCGCGCAGGTCCGTCAGGCCGTGAACCAGCTGATGTTCCGCGCCGTCACGATATTTATCCGCCTTGACCCGGTCCTGCAGAAAACTTGCGGCAATATCCCCCCGGGCCGGGGTCAGTCGCGGATCCAGTTCCTGCTCAGACATCTTCATTCCTCTCTCTGGTTGTTCGGCCGGGACGTCGGCCCATCTGCCGCTAATTCACCGTTTGGTTGGCCTTTTCCATGGTTTCGGCGAAATCGGTCAGAAATACGGCGCCTTTGACGGTGCGCTGGATCAAAACATTGCGCTTGTCTTTTTCGTCGCGAACCCGCTTGACAAGGCCCTGGGCGCTCAGGGTGTCAATGGCGCGGGTGATCACCGGTTTGGTGACATTGAGGGCCTTGGCCAGGCCGCGCACCGTATGGGGTTGCGCTTCCAGGTAAATCCGCAGCAGAAGCGCCAGCTGGCGGGAGGTCAGGTCCGGTCCCTTCGCCCTGACGGTATCGGTCAGGGTCTGCATCCAGAGCCTCAGCCCCTTGTGGCCCCCTAGATCAATATTCATAGCAAGTCCCCACGCCTATATACTGTATTTTCACAATATTTTCCCGTTGGCCGGATATTGCCCGTATATTTTGTCTTCTGCAACTTATTTTAGGCATTACTGAGAAAAGCGCTCTTTGAGATAGGAATATGCCGTCCTGAGCGCCATGGCCTCGCCGCCCTGGGGCCGGCCGGGCCGGTCGTTGCGGTTCCAGGCGAAGACATCGAAATGAACCCATTTGCCCGGGTCGTCGATAAAATGCTGCAGGAACAGCGCCGCCATGATCGCCCCGCCGAAGGGCTCGGAGCCCATATTGCTGAGGTCCGCCGTGCGGGATTTGAGCTGGGGGATATAGGGGGCGTGCAGCGGCAGGCGCCAGATCGGGTCATCCGCCGCGCGCGCATGGCGGGAAAGCGTCTCGGCCAATTCATCGCCATCGGTAAAGAAAGGCACGACATCGGCGCCGAGCGCCACCCGCGCCGCGCCGGTCAGGGTGGCGAAATCGAGGATCAGCTCCGGCGCCTCCTCCGCCGCGAGGGCGAGGGCGTCGCACAGCACCAGCCGTCCCTCCGCATCGGTATTGTCGACCTCGACCGTGGTCCCCTTGTAGGTGGTGATGATGTCGCCGGGGCGGAAGGCGTCGCCGGAGATATTATTCTCCACCGCCGGGATCAGCAGGCGCAGCCGGATGTCCAGTCCATGGTCCATGATCATCTGCGCCAGCCCCAGGACATGGGCCGCGCCGCCCATGTCCTTTTTCATCAGCCGCATGCCTGACGACGGCTTGATGTCAAGCCCGCCGGTGTCAAAACAAACGCCCTTGCCGACCAGAGTGACCTTCGGCGCGTCCTCCCGTCCCCAGGTCATATCCAGCAGGCGCGGCGCCTGCCCAGCGGCCCGGCCGACGGCGTGAATGGTATTAAAACCCCGTGTCAGAAGCGCGTCACCGACGGTTTCGGTGATCTTGGCCTTATAGGTTTGGGCCAGGTCCCGGGTGACTTCGGCCAGATGCGCGGGGCCCATGTCGCAGGTCGGCGTATTGACCAGGTCGCGCACCAGCTGCACGCCGCGGCAAATGCGGTCCGCTTCCCTGAGCAGCGCCTTGTCCCCGACCACGAGGACGGCGTTGCGGTCATTCTTTTTATCCTGATAGGCGTCAAATTTATATTGGGCGAGGACCCAGCCAATGGCGGCGAGCCCCGGGGCGCTTTCGTCTATCAGGCGATAGACGCCGTCGGGCAGGTTTTCGGCGAGCGGCGCATAGGTCCAGGGCGACGGGGTCGTGTCATCATCTCCCAGCCCGAGGGCGACCGCCGACAGTGCGCCGTCGTCGGCCATCAGTTTGAGGATCTGGCCTTGTTCCGCCGTGAAATGATTGGCCTTCGCCCATTTGATCTGCGTCGGGGTCAGGGTCTCAAACCAGCCGGCCAGCGCCTCGCGGGAGATCATATAAAGCGGGATGCTGTCTGCGTCGGCGGCGTCGGTCAGGAATTTCGTCTGGTCCGTGGTGATGAATTTGGTCATTGATCTAATACTCTACAGGTCGCAACTGCGGACGGTAATATCGGCGAAGGACCGCCGGCCCGCGGTGATGGTGAAGCGATATTCCTTGTCCTTGACGACAACGCTGTGATACAGCGGCAGCATTCCGGCCGTTTCCTGGTTTTCGCCGCCCGGCAGGGTGAAGGTGACGGTCACCGGTTTTAATGGATCGAACCAGGCTTCCGGGTTGCCGTCCTCGTTAAGGGTCGGGCTGCCCTTGCCGGTAATGGTGATCAGGCCGCGGTAAAAGCTGACCGACCCGTTCGCCTGTTGCGACACGGGGGTCTCGATGGTGAATCTTTTGGCCGGGGACTGGTCGGCGCATTTCTCGTCCCGGGACAGGCCGGCGATCAGGGCGGCCATGCGCGCCGGGCTGACGCCGTCGGCGGCTTTCTGATTGATAACCACCAGAAGATCCAGGATTTCCGGCGTCGGCAGCAGGGTCTGCATCTTGTTGAGGGCCGCTTCGGTATTGCCCAGCTCGCGGCGCATTTCTTCCAGGTCGGCGGCCTGCCGGTCAAATTTCTGCTTGCTGTAATCGATGGTGCGCAGGGCGATTTTCTGGCCCGTGTCAAAAGCGAGATAACTGCAGCCGACGATAACCGCGATGAAGAAAATCGTCTTGAACAGGGTCCAGAACCGACGGGCGCGGCGTTTTTGAAGTTCTTTCCTGTGGGCGAGGCCAAGTGACATTATTATGGAATTTCCCTGTGATCTTTAGCTGTTGCGGGACTCTACCCCAGAAGTTAAAGATACGCAACGGCGCGGGCAACAGAAAACTGGCGGTTGCGGTGCAAAAAGACGGGAAATGAGCCCTATCCGCGTTTCAGCAGCAGGGTGTCGAACGTCTTGTATCTGCTTTTGGTCCAGACCATAAAGCCGTTTCTGTCGGCGAGCCGCAGGGAGGCGGCGTTTTCCGGCGCGATCATGCAGACGATCTCCCGCCCGGGGAAATGCATTCCGGCCCAGTTTAGGGCGGCTTTCAGCACCTCATCGGCATAGCCCCGGCCGTGGCGCTCGGCGAGAAGGCCCCAGCCGGCCTCCAGCTTGCCCTCAAGGGAGGGCGCGATCTGTCGTTTGAAATCGGCGAAGCCGACCTCGCCGATAAATTCGCCGGTGGATTTCAGGGCGACGGCCCAATAGCCGTGCCCCAGCATCATCCAGTGGCCGCCGTGGCGGATCATCTTGGTCCAGGCGTCTTCCCGGGTGAGGGGCCGGCCGGTGGTGTGGCGGGTGAATTCCGGTTGCTGGAACATGGCGGCGTAAGCCTCGAAATCGGCAAGCATGTGCGGCCGCAGGATCAGCCTGTCGGTTTCAAGGGTCGGGGCGGTGGCGAATAGGATGTCGGTCATGCGGGGGCTCCAAATTTCATGGGAACAGATTATCCGAAAATGCGGTTTTTACAAAGCGGCTCTTCAGCTAAACTGATCGCATAAGCCGATCCCCGCCTGCTTCCGCGACGGCGGGAGGCTTTACCCGGACCTATGCGGTGGACCGTCTGGTCTATTATGAGCGGCATGAGGTGTTGCTGGACGCGGTGACGCGGGAAAAGCAGATCAAGAAATGGCGTCGGGCCTGGAAAATACGTCTTATCGAAGAGTTTAATCCTGATTGGCGTGACCTGTATGAGGATATTTGCCGGTGAGGGGGGCTGCGGGTGGGTTCCCGCCTGCGCGGGAACGAGGGTATGACATAGCGAACGACCGCCAGCAACCTGCGCGGGAACGAGGCCCTCCGGATCGTGCCGGATGAGCTTGAAATCGTGGGGTAACCTCCCGCCGGCGCGGGAACGAGGTGGTTGCCTTAAGGTTGATAGCGAACAAAAATACCGGTGGCAGTCTAACGGCGATCCAAGGACATGGTTAAAAACACAAGCAAAAGCACGAGCTTCATTCCCGATGCTTCTTCCGCTTCATTCCCGATGCTTCTTCCGCCTCATTTCCGATGCTTCTTTCGCCTCATTTCCGATGCTTCTTCTGCCTCATTCCCGCGCAGGCGGGAATCCACCGGCAGGCAATGAGGCGCGGGGGAATTCCAACTGAATTTTAAAGCCGCAGAGGGCCGTCATCTACCGGCGGGTGAAATAACAGAAGGTAAAAAAACGCCCGCATGAGGCTCGCACGGGCGGTTTTGCGGTTCCCTGAAAAGCCGCCGCCTTACCGTTCGTCGAAATCGACGACAATGCGTTCGGTCAGCGGATGGGACTGGCAGGTGAGGATAAAGCCGGCCTCGACCTCGTCCTCCTCAAGGGAATAGTTGGTTTCCATATTGACCTTGCCCTCGACCAGCTTGGCGCGGCAGGTGCAGCAGACGCCGCCCTTGCAGGCGAAGGGCAGGTCGGCGCCCCGTTCCATGGCGGCGTCGAGGATGCTGTCGCCACCCATCTCCAGGTCAAAATTGAATTCGTCGCCGTCAACGATCACCGTCACCTGGCTTGATTTGCCGGCGAGGTCGGCGTCAATATCCTCGGCCGCCTGTTTTTCGCCCTGGCTGACCGAGGGCGAGGTGAAGAGCTCGAAATGAATATTTTTCGCCGCCATGCCGCTGTCTTTCAGGGTTTCGGAGACATCCATGATCATTTCCTCGGGGCCGCAGAGATAGGCCTCGTCGGCGCCGCTGGCCGGGATCAGCCGGGCCATGACCTGTTTCGCCTTGTCGCCGGTGATCCGGCCGGAAAACAGCGCCACTTCCTGATCTTCCCGCGACAGGATATTGATCATGTTGAAGCGCGCCATATAGCTGTTTTTGAGGTCGATCAGATCCTCGCGGAAGATGATCGATTTGCGGGTCCTGTTGCCGTAAACCAGGGTGAAGGTGCTTTTCGGTTCATAGACCAGGATCGTGCGGATGATCGAAATCAGGGGCGTGATGCCGCTGCCGGCGGCGAAACCGACATAATGCTTTTCATGGGCCGGGTCGAGATGGGTGAAGAAATTGCCCATCGGCGTCATGACGTCAAGGGTATCGCCGATTTTCAGCTTCTCATTGGCGAAACTGGAAAACAGCCCGCCCTTGATTTTCTTGACCGCCACCCGGAGTTCGTCGTCAAACAGGCCGCTGCAGATGGAATAGGACCGCCGGGTGTCCTTGCCGTCGATCACCGTTTTCAGGGTCAGATACTGGCCGGCGTTATACTGATATTCCTCGTGAAATTCCGCGGGAACGTCAAAGGCGATGGAGACCGTGTCGTCGGTCTCCTTTCGGATATTGGAAATTTTTAACGGATGAAAGGTCGGCATAATATAAAACCCTGATAATGTACCTCAAAATATTATTTACATGCTACTAAATGCATTTGAAATAATCAAACGGCTCCTTGCAGTCAAGGCAGCGATAAAGCGCCTTGCAGGCGGTGGAGCCGAATTCGCTGATCTGTTCCGTGTTGTCCGATTTGCATTGGGGGCAGGAAATTTTCTTCTGGCCGCCAAACAGCATCGCCTTGTTGCTGGTGGTTTTTTCCGGCGGCGCGATGCCGTAGGCTTCGAGCTTTCGCTTGCCCTTTTCCGTCATCCAGTCGGTGGTCCAGGCCGGCGACAGGCTGGTGGTGACCTGGTGATCGGGGAAGCCGTGACGGGTCAGGGTCTCCCGGATCTGTTCTTCCAGCATATACATGGCCGGGCAGCCGGAATAGGTCGGTGAAATAACCACCTCCAGCCGGCCGTCTTTTGCGTCTTTTACCTCGCGGGCGATGCCAAGATCGACAATTGACAGCACGGGGATTTCCGGATCCTTGACCTCTTCGAGGATGGTCCAGACCTTGTCCGGGTCAAAATTTTTAAACGTCGAAACCATGACTTTTCTCCTGAGGCATGCTTTGGGGGGAAGCGGTTTACCACTCACAGCCGGGATAACGGCGTTGCATGAACTGCAGATCGGTCAGGATGTAACCGAAATGCTCCGTATGGCGACCTTCCGCCTTGCCGCCCGACTGGGCCCAGTCATTTTCCGGCCGTTTCAGGGTCGCCTGTTCAAGCACCGCATCGACCATCTGGTCCCAATCGGCCTTCAGGGCGGTGACATCGACGGCGATTCCGTCCTCGAGCAGGCTTTTTTCGGCATCATTGAGGGTGAACAGTTCGCCGGTGAACATCCACAGGTTATCGATCGAGTTTTGAACCCGCCGGCGGCTTTCCGCGGTGCCGTCGCCGAGCCGGATCAGCCATTCGCTGCTGAAGCGCAGGTGATAGACCACCTCTTTCAGGGATTTGGCGCCGATGGCGGCCAGTTCCTTGTCCTTTGACCGGGCGAGGGCGGTGAAGAACAGCTTGTTATAGGCGCTCATGAAAAACAGGCGGACGATGGTGTCGCCCCAGTCGCCATTGGGCGCCTCGGCGAGCAGCGCGTTGCGGAAATCGATCTCGTCCCGCAGATAGGCGAAGTCGTCCTCCGTCCTGCCGTCGCCGCCGGCCGTCCCGGCGTAGCTGTAGAGTTCACGGGCCTGGCCGATCAGGTCGAGCGCGCAGTTCATCAGCGCCATTTCCATTTCGAGCGACGGCGCCCGGAAGCACCATTCGGACATCCGGTGGCCGATGATCAGGCCATTGTCGCCGATTTGCGCGGCATATTGGACCAGGGCGTCTTTTTTGCTCAGGGTATTGCTGGAAAGTTCGGTCATTTGGATTAACTCCTGTCATATTTTCCCGTCAGTTCGCTGAAACCGGTTTTGAAAACGGGTCCCGCCAAACCTGGGGAATTACATTTTGCCGGCCCCTTTGGGGATGTTGTAAAATGTCGGATGGCGATAGATTTTATCGTCCGCCGGTTCAAACAGGCTTTCCTTGTCCTCGGGCTTGGAGGCGGTGATCGCGTTGGAGGGCACGACCCAGATGCTGACGCCTTCGCTACGGCGGGTATAGACGTCGCGGGCCGATTCGAGGGCCATTTCCGCATCGCTGGCGTGAACGCTGCCGCAATGCTTGTGGTCAAGTCCGGCCTTGCTGCGGATAAAAACTTCCCACAGGGGCCATTCTTTTTCCGGAGATTTGTTTTTTTCAGTCATGGTGAAAATCCTTGTTGATCTTGGCAATCCGTTGCATTCGCGGGTCAGGCGACCTGCTTGTTCCGGTGTTTTTCGGCATAGGCGGCGGCGGCTTCGCGCACCCAGGCGCCGTCCTCATGGGCCTTGCGGTGGGCCGCGACGCGTTGCCTGTTGCAGGGGCCGTTGCCCTTGATGACATTGGCGAATTCCTCCCAGTCGATTTCGCCGTAATCATAATGGCCGCGTTCCTCGTTCCATTTCAGGTCGGGATCGGGCAGGGTGACGCCGAGGAAGTCGGCCTGGGGCACGGAGGCGTCGATGAATTCCTGGCGCAGCTGGTCATTGGACTTGCGTTTGATCTTCCATTTCATCGACTGAGCGGAATGGGGCGAATCGCTGTCATTGGGGCCGAACATCATCAGCGCCGGCCACCAGAAGCGGTTGACCGATTCCTGGAGCATTTCCTTCTGCTCTTTCGTGCCTCTGGACAGGGCGAGCAGCAGTTCGTAGCCCTGGCGCTGATGGAAGCTTTCCTCTTTGCAGATGCGGATCATCGCCCGGGAATAGGGGCCGTATGAACAGCGGGACAGGGCGACCTGGTTGGTGATCGCCGCGCCATCGACCAGCCAGCCGATGGTGCCCATGTCGGCCCAGGACAGCGCCGGATAGTTGAAGATCGACGAATATTTGGCCTTGCCCGTATGCAGGGCGTCAATCATCTCGGCCCGGGACGTGCCGAGGGTTTCGGCGGCGGAATAGATATAGAGGCCGTGACCGCCCTCATCCTGAATTTTCGCCAGCAGGATCACTTTGCGGCGCAAGGACGGCGCCCGGGTGATCCAGTTGCCTTCCGGCTGCATGCCGATCACTTCGGAATGGGCGTGCTGGGACATCTGGCGCACCAGGGTTTTCCGGTAGGCGTCCGGCATCCATTCCTGGGGCTCGATCTTGATGTCGTCGTCGATCTTTTGCTGGAAGAGCTCCTCCAGTCTTGCCTGTTCCGCGGTGGTCGGTTCGGCGATTTCGATCGGCTTCTGTATTGATGTGTCTCCGTACATTTGGGCCTCTCCTGATAAAGACGGGATCTGAATATCCCGGTGAAACGCAGGGTGAAAATTATTTAATATCTATAATAAGGGGCAATATGTAACAGAAAATTATAAAAATCAACAAAAAATGTATCATATGGTGATATTTTTCTTGAGCGCTGTTTTTAGAAACAGAAAAAGCCTTGGAGTAAAGCCCTGTATTTATGGTCTGGTTCAGTTCAGGCCGCCGAAACGGTTATAGAAGTCTTCTTCGGCCGGCGGCAGGCATCCCTCTTCGGTTTCCATCAGGCTGCTCAGGCGGTTTTCCGAGGGCGCAAGCAGCAACTGGTAAATCTCCCGACACATCCGATAGGCGCTGTTGCCTTCCCAGTGGGCCGGCATCAGCAGGTCCGGCAGGCGCGGGTCGCGCAATAATATCTTGCGATATTCATGCACCATCAGCAGGCGAATCAACAGGCTGTCCTCTGGCCCCGGAATATCGCCCGCCGTCAATTGGCCAAGCAGGGGCCGGTAACGCTCGAGGAATTTCAGGTATTTAATACTAAGCTCTTCCAGGTTCCAGCAGCCCTTGACCATTATATCCAATGCGGCGGAGGAGGTCAATTCATGGGACGCCTGGTTGAGGATGATCACATCCTGGCGAATTTCAAGGTGATCCAGCGTCCGGTCCAGCGACAGCATGTCGGGCATGGGATGGGCGAGGATCCCCTTGGTGATTTTGCCGAAGCCGAGCCAGCCCAGTTCCTTGATGGCGAGATCCTTGTTGATGTCCCGGTTGTCGGGCAGAATGACCAGGGTCCAGCGCTGGTCCCAGTCGCTGCGGGGGCCGGCGTAAATCTGCGGCGTGGCGTTGCGAAACCGCCGGCGCCCTGACTCGGTCAGGCTGTAATAGCTCCGGCGCCCCACCTGGCGGGGGCTGATCCAGTTGTCCTTGTTGAGCCGGGAGACGGCGGTGCGCACGTGACGGGCGTTAATCCCCAGCGGGTCGAGCAGGTTGATCAGGCTGCCGAGCCACACCGTGCCGCCGCGGGGGGCCAGCAGGTCGCCGTAAACGGTGATGATCAGTGACCCCGCCCTGAGGGGTTGTTGTTCCTGAAAATCCCGGATCAGTTTCTCTAACTGTTGTGCAATGGTCATATTTTATTTTATACGTTTACGCGCCAATGTGATTATCTTACATTTATAACCTTAACATATCCTGATTTTGTATCATATGGGAAGCAGAGAAATCATGACCGATCCAGATCAATTGGCCGCACAGGTGGCGGAACATCTTTACAAGCCGGATACGGCGGTGGCGAGCCTCGGCATCAGGGTTGTCGAGGTCGCGCCGGATTACGCCCGACTGACCATGAAGATCCGCCGGGATATGCTCAACGGTCACAGCATTTGCCATGGCGGCATGATTTTTACCCTGGCCGACGCCTGTTTCGCCTATGCGGCCAATTCGGCCAATGTCATGACGGTGTCCCAGTCGAGCAACATCACCTTTGTTGCCCAGGCGGCGGAAGGCGATGTCCTGACCGCCGAAGCGCGGACGACAAGCGCGCCGACGGGCCGGACCGGCCTTTATGACGTGATCGTGCGCAATCAGCAGGGCGAGGAAATCGCCTTTGTCCGCTGCAACAGCTACCGGCTCAAGCGCAAGGTCGTCGAAGGGTTGCCCACGGGGTGACGACGCGGCGGCGAAGAAAATATGCCCCCAAAGAAAAAGGCCATCCATAACGGATGACCTTTTGCGGCGCTGTCAGAGATGTGGCGGTCTCAGTCAATGTGGATATTGCCGGTCTTGCTGTCAACATAGGCCCGGGCGACGGTTCTGGTGCGGTCCTTGATCAGAACGCGCCACTGGTCGCCCTCTTTGCGGATGGCGCGGGCTTCATAACCGCTATGGTCATATTCACGTTTCAGCAATTCATTGACCAGGTTTTTGGCGTTGCTTTTTGAAACGTTGATCTGTTCAGGCGCAGCGTATACATCCTTGCCGGCGTTGGTTATGTCATGGGCGAAAGCGGTTGAGCCCATGGCGGTAGTGAGGGCGATTATTGCGGCGGCCGAGATGGCTTTGACGGTTGTGGCGGTGGTCACGATGTTTCTCCTATATCATGTTCCGGTTTATATTCGGGGTGGCTAATGGTTATTTTATAGCGCGCGGCCCGGCGGGCGAGAAGCCGGATGCGATGAAGTCTTTCCGCTTTGCGATAAACTGTAACGCCTTGTGATGAAGGGATGTTTTTTTGCGATAAAAATTTTATCCGCCGTTGATCCAGCGCATTATCCTGCTGAATATTGCCCTTTATACTCGGCGCCGGAATAGTGTCAGAAGTATTTAAGGAGGAAAAAATGCAGTTTGTTCCCTGTAACGGCAAATGTACGGATAGCGGCTCCCATTGCGAAGGCTGCGGGCGGGCCCATGAGGATGTCGCGATCACCCGCAAGATGGTCGGTGATATGGCGGCCTATGTTCAGAAGAAGCAATATGACAATCCGGAAGAATTCGCCCGCTTTATCAATCACGCCATCCTGTTCAAGCTGGCCAATTCCTGAACCGTCGTTCGTCAGATGATCTCCCCTTTCGAAAGCGGTAAAAAATAAAAAGAAAATTGCCTTACGGCTCAATAAGGGCCAATATTGTAAGGGCCGGTACGGTTTGAATCGTATTATTTTTATCCGGCTTTTATTTGAGGGATATTTTCATGAAACTGACTTTTCTGGGGGCGACGGAAACGGTAACAGGGTCCAAATATCTGGTCGAAAAATCCGGCCGGAAAATATTGATCGATTGCGGCCTTTTTCAGGGAATGAAGGAACTGCGCCTGCGCAACTGGGCCAAGCTGCCCTTTGATGCGGCGGGCATTGATGCGGTGATCCTGACCCATGCCCATATTGATCACAGCGGCTATATTCCGGCGCTGGTCAAACAGGGCTTCCGCGGCCGGATATATTGCTCGAAAGCGACCTATGACCTGTGCGCCATTTTGCTGCCCGACAGCGGCTATCTTCAGGAAGAGGACGCGGAACGGGCCAATCGCTATGGCTATAGCAAGCACCATCCGGCGCGACCCCTCTATACGCAGGAGGACGCCCGGGCGGCGCTGGATTATTTCCATCCGGTGGATTTTGACGAAGTGACGGAAATCGACCCGGGCCTGAGTTTCACCCTCGGCCGGGCCGGGCATATTCTGGGTGCGGCCTTTGTCCATCTCTGTTCGGAAAATACCTCGATCCTGTTTTCCGGCGACATGGGGCGACCCGACGATCCGGTGATGCCGGCGCCGGCGCCTTACCCCGAGGCCGATTATCTGGTGGTTGAATCGACCTATGGCGATCGACTGCATGAGGACCTGGACCCGAAGGAGGCCCTGAAGGAGATTATCCGGACCACCGTCCACCGGGGCGGAATGGTGCTGATCCCGGCCTTCGCCGTCGGCCGGACGCAGAATTTGCTCTATTATATATGGGAGCTGAAGCGCGACGGATATTTCAAGACGGTTCCGGTCTTCATTGACAGCCCGATGGCGACCAAGGCGACGGAATTGCTTTGTCGCCATGCCGCAGACCACCGGCTGTCGGAAAAAATGTGCGCCGCCGTCTGTGACCTGGCGACCTACACCCGCACGCCGGACGAATCAAAGGCGCTGGACCATCTGACCTCGCCGGCGATCATCATTTCGGCCAGCGGCATGGCGACCGGCGGCCGGGTTCTCCATCATCTGAAAACCTATCTCGGCAATCACCGGAATACGATTTTATTCACCGGATTCCAGGCGCGGGGCACTCGCGGCGACCGGCTTGTCAGCGGGGAGGCGGAAATCAAGATCCATGGCCAGATGTGGCCGGTCCGGGCCCAGGTGGAAAATCTCGCCAATACCTCGGCCCATGCCGACAGTGACGAGATCATGGCGCAGCTCGGGCGGATGACACGACCGCCGAAGAAGGTATTCATTACCCATGGCGAAGCGACGGCGGCGGCGGCCCTGGGCGCGCGCATTGCCGATGAATTGCAATGGGATGTCGTGATCCCGCACTATGAGCAGGAGGAAGACCTGTGAAGACCCCGGTCCCCACGGATGATCACCCAGACAAGGCGGAACTGCGTCTCTGCCGTCTGGGGATTGATACCTATAAGGAAGCGGTGATTTATCTCCGGGAGGACAGTCATGTCTGTATCTCGGAGGGCTTTGAGGCGCACGCCCGGATTCGCGTTTGCCTCTGCGATCGGGTGATCGTCGCGACGCTGAATATGGTCAAATCGGATATTCTCGAGCCCGGCTACGCCAGTCTGTCGGAATATGCCTGGGAATTGCTGTCGGCGCGGGAAGGGGATGTTGTCTGCCTGTCGCACGCGCATCCCGTGGCGTCGCTGAGCCACGTAAGATCGAAGATTTACGGCAATCCGCTGACCATGCCCCAGACGGTTGAGATCATTAATGATATTTCGGCGGGGCGCTATTCGGATATTCATATTTCATCCTTCCTGACCGCCTGCGCCGGCGGGCGCTTAAGCCTTGAGGAAACCGTGCATCTGACCCGCGCCATGGTCCGGGCGGGCGATTGCCTGAGCTGGCCGGTGGATATGGTGGTCGATAAACATTGCGTCGGCGGCCTGCCCGGCAACCGGACGACGCCGATTGTGGTGGCGATTGTCGCCGCCTTTGGCCTGACGATTCCCAAAACCTCGTCCCGGGCGATCACCTCGCCGGCCGGCACCGCCGACACCATGGAAATCCTGGCCCCGGTCGAACTGGACATGGCGCGGATGCGCAAGGTGGTGGAACAGCAGAACGGCTGCATCGTCTGGGGCGGTTCGGTTTCCCTGAGCCCGGCGGACGACGTGTTGATCCGGGTGGAAAAGGCGCTTGATATTGACAGTGACGGCCAGTTGGTCGCCTCTATATTGTCGAAGAAAATATCCGCCGGGTCGACCCATGCCCTGATCGATATTCCCGTCGGCGAAACAGCCAAGGTCAGAAGCCTCGCGCAGGCCCGGGCGCTGGAAAACATGCTGGTGAATGTGGCGCGCGAACTGGGGATGGAGATCAGGATACTGATCAGCGACGGCGCGCAGCCCGTGGGCAATGGCGTCGGTCCGGCGCTGGAGGCGCGGGATGTGGTGGCGGTTCTGCGCAACGAAAGCGACGCCCCGGCGGACCTGCGGGAGCGGGCGTTGACCCTGGCCGGCCTTATTCTTGAATTCAGCCCGGATGTCGCCGCGGGCGCGGGGCGGGATATGGCCCGGGATATTCTCGACAAGGGCGACGCCTGGCGGAAATTCCAGAATATCTGCGCGGCGCAGGGCGGGATGCGGCAAATTCCCGTTGCCCCTTATACCCATCAGATTGTTTCGTCGGAACAGGGCCGGGTGACGCAGATCGACAACCGCAAGATCGCCCGCCTCGCCAAGCTGGCCGGGGCGCCGCAGGATGCGGTGGCCGGACTTGACCTGCATGTCAAGCTAGGGCATGAGGTCAAGATCGGCGATCCGCTGTATACCCTGCATACGGCCTCGCCCGGCGAGCTTGCCTATGTCAGGAGCTATATTGACGAAGGCAACCATATTATACGAATAGGTGAATGACGATGTTGACGGAAAACACCCTGGTATTCTGTCGTCCCGGCCATGAGGGGACAGCCGACAAGATTGCCGCCGGACTGGGCTGCGGCCGGGGCGAGGTGACCTTTCACACCTTTCCCGACGGCGAAAGCTATGTCCGGCTCGACAGCGATGTCCGGGGCAAGCGGCTGATAATGGTCTGCGGCCTCGATCATCCGGACCAGAAGATCATGGGGCTGATCTATTTTTGCCATGTGGCGCGGGAAATGAGCGCCGCTTCGATTATTCTGGTTGCGCCTTACCTGGGCTATATGCGCCAGGACGTGCGCTTCAAGGCGGGGGAGGCGGTGACCTCGAAAATCTTCGCCGGGCTGCTGAGCGGGATCATTGACGGTCTGGTAACCGTTGATCCCCATCTGCACCGCTATCACAGCCTTGATGAAATCTATTCGGCGCCGAGCCGGGTGCTGCACGCCACGGGCCTGATCAGCCGCTGGATCAGGCGCAATATAACCCGGCCGGTGCTGATTGGCCCTGATGAGGAAAGTGAACAATGGGTCCGCCAGGTGGCGGAAAAGGCCGACGCGCCCTATATGATCCTGCGGAAGATTCGCCGCGGCGACCGGGAGATCGAGGTTTCGGTTCCCGAGGTCGAAAAATACCGTGATTGCATCCCGGTGCTGGTCGATGACATCATCTCCACCGCCCGGACGATGATCGGCACTGTCGCCCATTTGCAGAAGGCGGGGATGCAGGCGCCGGTTTGTATCGGCGCCCATGCGATATTTGCCGGCGACGCTTACGCTCAATTGCGGGCCGCCGGCGTCGCGCGGGTCGTGACCTGTGACAGCATCCGCCACGAAAGCAATGAAATCCCGTTGGGCGACCTGATCGCTGAACAGCTTTCCCGGGATCTGGCGACCGGATATTTTCGCTAATCCGCCGGGAGGGACTGATTGCGGATGACGGCTTTTAAAAAAATGCCGCCCGAAAAATCAGGCGGCCGAGGAAGACAATGAAGGGCTGTCCTTCGCGCCGATCAGGTCACCGGTTCTCAATATGAATATTGCCGGTTTTGACGTCCACCGTGGCGAAGGCGACGGTTTTGAGGCGGCGTTTGATGGCGACTTTCCAGCTGTCGCCCTCCCGCGTGATCGAATGAGGCCTTAATCCTTCACCTTTATAGTGTCTTTTCAAAAGGGTCTCGATCAGTTTTTTGGCATTTTGTCTGGTGACATTCCGCTCAACCCGGGCAGAGGTGATGTCTTTGCCCGGGCTGGGGTCATGGGCGACGGCCGGCGGGGCCGAGACCATCAGAAGACCGATGACGGAAAGGCCAGTGACGATGTGAGATGTTGTGGCGTGTCTCATGTTTCTGGTCCTGGTTTCTGTGCATGTTTGTGGCTAGTAAGCGCATTATAAAGTCGGGGCCAAAACCCGGGAAATGAAATGCGGTGAAGCAATAAACATCTGCGGCGGGAGGGACGTCGGCGGTGGTTTTTGGCGCGGAAGCTGTCCTTTTGCGGTGATGGCAGAGGAATCCCGCCAGCGGCGCCGCCGGCGATTCCGGCGGAATTGGGCCCGTTCAGGAGTGCTGTCGCGGGGCGGGGTTGCCGGGTAAATCGCCGATATTGAATGGATTGCTGGCGATAGCGGGCCGCGCCGCCCGCTTGTGCTTTTTGACGGTCGGGCCGGTGGCGTAAATCTGTTTTTCGGCTTCGACGATCAGGGTGCCGGCCAGATTGGCCCACCATCTGTGCCCGGTATTTTCCAGCGAGGTCATCAGCGACAACAAGGCGCGGCGCTGAAAGGGCGGCAGATGCAGGGCCGAGGTCGATTTGGTCGGCGTCAGCATATTTTCCGTTAAAATCCGGTGGATCTGCTGGGTTGAAAAGGGCTTGCCATGGCCAAAGGGCGTGCGGTCGGTTCTGGCCCAGAAACCCATGCGGCTGGGCACGACGACGATCACCCGGCCGCCCGGCGCCAGGCTGCGCCAGACCTCGCGCAGCAAATGGCGACTCTGTTCGGTATGCTCGAGGATATGGACCATCAGGATCCGGTCAAAAACGCCGTCCATCACCGGCAGGTTGCCCTCATGGGCGAGCGCGGTCAGGTTGCCCTTATAGCGGTTGCGCCCGCCCGGGTCGGCGGCGCCGTTCTGCCGCGGCCAGTGGACGACCCCCTGCGGCGCGGGCATGATGCTGATCACCCGGCTCGCCCGCGAGCGAAAGACGTCCAGATAGGGGGTGGCGTAGCCGAGCCCCATAATATCCATGCGGGAAATATCCGGCCATAACAGGGTGATCTGCCGCCGGATCAGGCGCGCGGTGATCCGGCCGAGGGCTGAGTCGTAAAAGGCTTTTAAGTCAACCACATCCTGATACATTTGATCCAATCTTACCCCTGTTTAAGGCGACGCCTGATAATATCCGATATGGGGCGGCTTTGGCAAATGGAGAAGGGACCCGGCAGGGCGCGGACAGGAAGGGCGGCCGGACAAGGCCTAACCGGCGGCTGAAAGGCGCTTTCCCGGGCCGGAAGGCCGTGGAAACAACCAACCCCTCATTCCCGAACAACCAACCCCTCATTCCCGAACAACCAACCCCTCATTCCCGCGAAGGCGTAAATCTATGATATATTTCAATATATTAGGGTCTGTTAAGTCATATATTGACCGCCGTTGATGGTCAGGGTCGAGCCGGTGACGAAACCGGCCTCATCAGAGGCGAGATAGGCGACGGCGCGGGCGATTTCCGCCGCTTCGCCGAGGCGTCCGACGGGAATGCCCTTGATGATCTTCGCCAGAATGTCGTCCGGCACCGCCTGGACCATTTCGGTGGCGATATAGCCCGGCGCGACCGTATTGACGGTGATGCCGTGGCGGGCGCCTTCCTGGGCCAGCGCCTTGACAAAGCCGATGGTTCCGGCCTTGGCGGCGGAATAATTGACCTGTCCGATCTGTCCTTTCTGACCGTTGATCGAGCTGATGCAGACAATGCGGCCGAATTTATTCGCCTTCATGTCGTCAAAGGTCGCCTTGCACATATTGAAGTTGGAGGTCAGGTTGGTGTCGATCACCGCGTCCCACATGTCCCGGGTCATGCGGCCGAAGCCGGTGTCGCGGGTGATGCCGGCGTTATTGACCAGCACCGCCACGGAGCCCAGTTCCTGGCGGATCTTGTCGACCCCGGCGGCGCAGGCGTCAAAGTCGCTCACATCCCATTTATAGACCTGGATGCCGGAGGCTTCCCGGAATTTCGCGGCGGCTTCATCGTTGCCGGCGTAGGAGGCGGCGACAGAATAGCCCGCATCCCTTAATGCGACGGAAATGGCGGCTCCGATACCACGGGTTCCGCCCGTGACAAGTGCGACTTTAGACATTGTTTTACCTCATTTTAGGTTCTTCAAGTGACCGTTACGGCCGTTCAACGCACATGGCGACGCCCATGCCGCCGCCGATGCATAATGTGGCGAGTCCCTTATGGACATCGCGTCGTTTCATTTCGTGAAGCAGGGTGGTCAGCACCCGGGCCCCACTGGCGCCGAGCGGATGACCGATGGCTATCGCCCCGCCGTTGACGTTCAGCTTGTCCGCCGGGATTTCAAGATCCCGACCGACGGCGCAGGCCTGGGCGGCGAAGGCTTCGTTGGCTTCGATCAGATCCACATCATCCATGGTCCAGCCGGCCTTGGCGAGGGCCTTTTTGCTCGCCGGGACCGGGCCGATGCCCATGATCGACGGATCAACCCCGGCGGTCGCCCATGATCTGATGATCGCCAGCGGATTGAGGCCGCGCTTTCCGGCCTCCTCCACCGTCATCAGCATCACGGCCGCCGCGCCGTCATTGATGCCGCTGGCGTTGGCGGCGGTGACGGTGCCGTCCTTTTTAAACGCCGGCCGCACGCCGGACAGGCTTTCCCTGGTCACGCCCTTGCGGATATATTCATCTTGCGTGACTTCAATATCGCCGCGGCGGTTCTTGATGGTGACGGAGACGATTTCATCCTTGAACTTGCCGGCGGCCTGGGCGGCCTCGGCCTTGTTCTGCGAGGCGACGGCGAAATCATCCTGGGCGTCGCGGGTGATCTGCCATTGTTCGGCGATATTTTCGGCCGTGATGCCCATATGGGTGTTGTTGAAGACGTCGGTCAGCGCATCCCAGATCATGGTGTCCTTGAATTCGGCCGAGCCCATTTTATAGCCGTTGCGCAGATGGGCGCAATGGGGGGACTGGCTCATGCTTTCCTGGCCGCCGGCGATCACAATGTCCGCATCGCCACAGAGGATCGACTGATAGCCGAGCGCCACGCTGCGCAGGCCCGAGCCGCAAAGCTGATTGATGCCGTAGGCCGTGGTCTCGATCGGCAGGCCGGCGTTGATCGACGCCTGACGGGCCGGGTTCTGGCCGGCGCCGGCGGTGAGGATCTGACCGAGCAGCACTTCGGTGATGTCTTCGGCGGCGACGCCGGTTTGCTCAAGCAGGCCGCGGATGACAACCTCGCCCAGATAATGGGCGGGCGCGCTGCTCAATGATCCGTTGAATGATCCGACGGGGGTGCGAAGGGCGGCGACAATAGCGACATCAGTCATGATATATTCCTTTTCTCTTTTCCTGGTTCATGGTCCGGGGACTTGGATTTGCCCAGGGGGATAAATCCGCCGCCCGATTGCGCTTATTATCGCACCGCAACATCAAAATGCAAATTAAACTTTCTGTGACAAACACGATAGGGTTTATCCGCTCTGCAATCTATAAGACCAATGGATAATATTTGCAATAATTATATTTTAATCATTTAAATTGAAATATTATTTTAAGTTTAAAGCTAATTTTGACCATAAAGTTACCTTTGCCGCCGGGCCGGCGATCATGGTGACATGGCCGCCCGGGGTGGCGTGATGACGCAGGCGGGGCAGAACTCTTTGCAGCGCCTTCGCAGATGCGGGGGGAACGATGCGGTCGGATTGCGGGGTGATGATATGGCCGGGCAGGTGAAGCCGGGCGGGGTCAATGACCTGTCCGTCGATTTTCCATTGCCCCTGATGGGGCTGATTTTCCCGATACCAGTTGATCAGGCAATCTTTGGCGACCCGGGGCGACAGGGGCGCGCCGTCATTGGCCCAGTCCTCAAGGGCGACGAAATTGCGGGCCCGGGCGCCGGTCGGATCGAGGGCGGCAAACTGGCGAAACTTGCGGTCGGACAGGCTGGGGTCGAGGCTGAAGAAAAACAGCTGCAGCAGATTCATCGGCACCGGCGTCGCCTGATCCATGAGGGCGGTGCTTTTCAGAAAGCTGTCGATCAGCGCCTTCAGGTGGGCCGGCTGGTCGGCATGAAAGTCCCACGGCGTCGCCATCAGGGTCAGGCTGTGCAGAATATCCTCCGGCTGGAGGATCTGGGCGGCGGCGAGGGCCAGATTGCCGCCCATGCAATAGCCCAGCAGATGGATTTTCCGGCCATGATGGCGATGAAGGGCGCGGATCAGGGGAATCAGCCGCTGGAGGATATAATCCTCGAGCCCGAATTCCAGTTCGGCGTCGCCCGGCGCGGTCCAGTCGAGCAGGCAGGGGCGGACGCCCTGTCCGGCGAGATAGCGCACAAAGCTGTGATCTTCCATCAGGTCGAGAATATAGGCCGGATTGACCAGGGACGGCACGGCGAGGACGACGGGGGCGTCATCGGGCAGACCTTTGCCATAATCCCGGATCTCCGTCGTGCCGATCCGTTGAAACAGCGGCGCCTTGGCGACATCCCGTTGATAGGCATGCTGTTGATAGGCGGTGATGCCGGCGAGGGTTTGCGACAGGCGTTCCTGGGCCCCCTGCATCACGGCCAGTTGCAATTGCAGGGGATCCATCGGCTGTATCTTTTGCCGCAATTCTTCGGCCTTCCGCCGCAGGTCGGGGTGAATCTGTCCGCCGCCAAGGGCGAAGAGCGAAAAGGCGGCGGCGGCCCCGGTCCAGTTCTGGGTCGTGCTCGCCACATGCAGCGCCAGGGGGTGGGGGCCGTCCCGATGTTGCCTTGGCGGTTCATCGGGCGGGGTACTGGGCGGTCTACTGTCTGTCATTCATGCTTTACCCTTTGAGGATCACGATAAGCCATCAACTGGTGATGCCGATGATATATAATGACAGGGCCATGACGACAGGGTCTGAATATTGTCAAAGGGCTAATTTTCCTTCATGGGGGCGACGGAAAAGTCAAAGACGCCGGCATCCCGGACCTGGTCGACCACATGCATCATGGTTTCGGTCCGGGACTGGGGGTGGACGCGGATCACGACGGAGGGTTTGTCCAGTTCGGACATCCGGCGCTTCACATTTGGCCCGACGGCCCGGATGTCGATGCGCCTTTTGGCGAACCAGACTTCATCGGTATCGCTGATTTCGATGATGATGCTGATCTTGTCCTGGACGGCCTTGGCCTCGCCTTCGGGAATCGAGATCGGGATGCCGCTTTCCTTGAGGAAGGAGGCGGTGACGATAAAGAAGATCAGCATGATGAAGACAATATCCAGCATGGGAGTCATATCAATCTTTGACTCATCATCGCGGTTACGAAATGATTGATAACGCATTACGGACCCCTCTCGGAACGATTAGCTTTTTTCAATTTCGAAACTTATCTTTTCGATTACATTATGAACGTCAACGGCTTGTCCGTCAACAACCCGGTTTGTATTTGAATTTTCCGACGGCGCGCAGTGACGCCCTGCCTCATCCTCGCCCCCTTCGCCATTACTCTCCCGCATCCTCGGACGTGATCCGGGGGTCCAGAAACCCCGGGCGCGACCCGGGGGGCCTTGGGCTGTTGATTTCGGGCAGGGATTTATTGATCGGGCGTTTGGTCTTCCGGCGGTGTCCGCCCGGCGTTCGCGAGCCATTTTTTCAGCGCTTCCGGTTCCCTTGCCCAGCGTTTGATATTTTCCTGCCACAAGTCGAGATAGGCTTCGGCGGCGGCTTCAATATCGGAAATATCATCGGCCGGCGAGTCACGGTCGGGGCGCTGTGTTGTTGTATCGGACGGTTTGTTTTTCATAATATCGTGGAGGGATCGCATCATTTCTTTGGTGGAAATATAACCATTCGTCGCCATTTTGAAAAGAAAAAGCCTGTTTTTCGATTTTTTTTATTGTTGCGCAGCATTTTTTCTTGCGCTCTGCAGCATTTTAGCGTGAGATAGGAAAAATTTTGAATGAATAAAAGGTTTAAGCATCGTGGCGAAAAAGAGCAGGCAAGACGGCGAGCAGATCATCATCAAGAAATACGCCAACCGGCGGCTGTATAATACCGACAGCAGCAGCTATGTCACCCTGGACGATCTGGCCGAGATGGTGAAGGACAACAAGGATTTTGTCGTCAGGGACGCCAAGAGCGGCGAGGATATTACCCATTCGGTCCTGACGCAGATTATTTTCGAGGAGGAAAGCAAGGGCGAAACCCTGCTGCCGATCAATTTCCTGCGCCAGCTGATCGCCTTTTACGGCGACGGCCTGCAAAAAGTGGTGCCGGATTATCTGGAAAACAGCATGGCGGCCTTCGCGCAAAATCAGGAAAAATTCCGCAATTTCATCAAGGAAAACATGGCCAACAGCGGGCTGGGCGCGCAATCCCTGAAACCGTTCGAGGAAATGGCCAAGCAGAATATGGCTATTTTTGAACAGACCATGTCAATGTTTTCACCCTTCAAGGCCAGTAGGGGGGCCGAAAAAGGGGAAAGGGCTGAGGCGAATCCGTCCTCGGCCGGCGAGGAGTCCGAAAAGGCTTCGAAAACCGGGGTAGATAATGACCAGTTGAGCGATCTTCAACGGCAACTGGCCGCGATGCAGGAACAGATCAACAACCTGCAGAAAAAATAGACCTTTCATTGAGGAGAATTAAAAATGAAAATACAAACGGGGATTAAATATGTCGGCATGGTGGCGGCGGTCGCCCTACTGAACGCCTGCTCGGCCGAACAGTCAGCAGACAATCAATCTGATAAGCAACAGGCGGCGAAAACGCTCGATTCCGGGGTTTTGTCGGCCAATATGGACGCAGCGGTCAAACCGGGCGATGATTTCTTCGCATATGTCAACGGCACATGGCTCAAGAATTACGCCATTCCCGAGGATAAGGCGAGCTACGGCAATTTTTACATGCTGTATGAAAAATCCCAGGAAGCGGTAAAAAGCATCATCGAGCAATCGGCCGCGGGCAGTCATGCGGCGGGCTCCGACGAACAGAAGGTCGGCGATCTTTATAATTCCTATCTGGCGATGGATCAGCGCAACGCCGTCGGCACGGCCCCCTTGCTGGAGGCCTTCGCCAGGGTTGACGCCCTGGGCGGGCACCAGGACCTCGGCGGTTATTTCGCTCGGTCGATCCGCGCCGGTTTTGGCGCGCCGTTTGATTTTTACGTTGACGGCGACGCCGGGGACCCGACCAAATACGCCGTTTATAATTCCCAGTCCGGCCTCGGGCTGCCGGATCGCGAATATTACCTGAAGACCGATGAAAAATCGGTTGAAATCAGGAATAAATACCTCGACCATATGACGAACATGCTGACGCTGGCGGGGCTGGAAAATGCTGCGCAGCATGCCGCGGCCATCATGGCGCTCGAAACCCGGCTCGCCACGGCGCAATGGAAGAAGGAAGACAACCGGGATACGGTGAAAACCTATAATGTCCGCGACCGGGCGGCCCTGAAGGCGATGATGCCCGACTTTGACTGGGACGGCTATTTCACCGCCTTCGGCACGGCCGGTCTTCAGGAAATGGTCATTTCTCAGCCCAGCTATTTCGAGGCCCTGAACGGCATCATCACCGATACCGATATGGCGGTCTGGAAAGCCTATTTCAAATGGCGGACGCTGAACCGGATGGCGACCTATCTGAATGAGGATCTCGACAGACAGAATTTCGAGTTCTACTCCAAAACCCTGAACGGCATTCCGCAGCAGCGGCCGCAATGGAAACGCGCCGTCAGCGCGGTGAACGGCAACCTCGGCGAGGTGGTCGGCAAGGTTTATGTTGCGCAGCATTTCAAACCGGAAGCCAAGGCCCGGATGATGGAACTGGTGGGCAATCTGTCGAAAGCCTATGAGGCCAGCATCAGGGAACTGGACTGGATGGGCGAGGAAACCAAGGTCAAGGCGCTGGAGAAGCTCGGCAAATTCACCCCGAAGATCGGCTATCCCGACAAATGGAAGGATTATTCCAAGCTGGAGATCAAGGCGGATGACTTGTTCGGCAATATCGTCCGCTCCAATCAGGCGACCCATGACCGGGAGGTCGCCAAGCTCGGCGGCCCGATCCAGCGGCATCTGTGGTTCATGAATCCGCAGACCGTCAACGCCTATTACAATCCGTCGATGAACGAGATCGTCTTTCCGGCGGCGATCCTGCAGCCGCCTTTCTTTGGCATGTCGACCGATGATGCGGTTAATTACGGCGCCATTGGCGGTGTGATCGGCCATGAAATCGGTCACGGCTTTGACGATCAGGGCAGCACCTATGACGGCGACGGCGCGTTGAAAAACTGGTGGACGGACGAGGATCGGGCGGAATTCAAGAAACGCACCGCCGCGCTCGTCGAACAATATAACGGCTTCAAGGTCTTTGACGACCTGAATGTCAACGGTGAATATACCCTGGGCGAGAATATCGGCGACCTGGGGGGCCTGAGCATCGCCATCAAGGCGTACCGTTTGTCGCTGAACGGCGAACCGGCGCCGGTGATTGACGGCCTGACGGCGGAACAGCGGATTTTCATCGGCTGGGCCCAGGCTTTCATGGGCAAGAAACGCGAAGCCGCCGCCCGTCAGCAGATCGCCACCGATCCGCACAGCCCGTCCCGCTTCCGGGTCAATGGCGTCGTGCGCAACGTGCCGGAATTTTATGAAGCCTTTGACGTCAAGCCGGGCGACAAGCTCTATCTCGCGCCGGAACAGCGGGTCAAAATCTGGTAGGCGGTCTCAACCGCTTTTCCGACGTAACCATCATGCGCGGGGCGGCTTTCGGGCCGCCCCCGGGTTTTATATGCCCTCGGCCTATATATAAGGCCGTACCATTAACCGCGCCGGGCGCGGTTCTGTTTTATTTTCCCCTGGCGAGGGCCCGAATCAGAAATCGCGCCGGATGGAGGCTTTGACGGATATGTCGCGGCAGGGGGGATGCCGCGCCGGCGATCTGGGCCGCCAGATTTTCCGCCAGCAGGGGCGCGGTGAGAAAGCCGCGGGCGCCCAGCCCCGTCAGCATAAAAAGATTTTCCTGATAAGGGGCGGCGGCGAAGACCTTGTGCCGGGGACCATGGCGCAGGTCCTGATAGGCTTCCTTGAAGGCGGCATGATCGGGGACCGGCCCGCAGAGCGGCAGACGGTCCGGGCTGTAGGCGCGCAGGGCGGCGCGGCCGCCGATAACGCCGCAGGCATCTGAAAGAGCGGGCCAGAGCCGGACCGCATTGGCGAGGTTCTCCTGATGGTCCTCGGCGCGCAGGTCAAGGCTGCGATCCTTGCGGCCGAAGGTGGCGCCGGCAATCAGGGTCGGCCTGCCATCAAGGTTGATCGGCGGAATAAGATAACCTTTGCCGCAGAGCACGTTTTTGGGCAGGGGGGAAATTTCCCCGGCATCGAACAGGCTGATCTGGCCGCGCACCGGGTCGAGGGGCAGCTCCCGGGTCTGGTGAAAGGCGGTGCTGGCGGCGCCGCCGCAGATAACGACGGCGTCGGCGGCATGGCGGGCGTTGTCCTGGTCGTCATATAAGATCCAGGAGTGATCCCGTTCGATGCGGCTGATCCTGACGCCGCCGGTGACGGCGAGCCCCTCGGCCAGTCTCTGGCGGATTTTTGATGGCGAAATCGCGCCGCACCGGGGAAAACAGAGGCCGCCGTCGGCCGCGGGGCGCATCAGGTCCGGCGGCAGAGCGGCCTGCGCCAGCAGGCGGGCGAATTTTCGCCTTTCGCCGTCATTCACCGGTTGTTTGATCAGGCCTTTGTGGATCAGGATCTCCGGATCGAGATCGTGATAGAAATGCAGGGCATGGATCAGGGCGGCGCGGTAAAATTCGCCCTCGGCGCTGTCGTCCGTGGTCAGAAAGGGGTCAAGGATGCCGGCCGGATTACCCGAGGCCCGGGTCATCGGCCGCGCGTCCCGGTCGAATATTTCCACCTCATAGCCCTGTCTCATCAGCGCCCGGCCGGTGGTCAGGCCGGCGATGCCGCCGCCAATCACCGCTATCCGCCGCCCCGGGGGCAGCGGCGTCGGCAAATGATACCAGGGATCGGGACAGGGGGCGGCTCCCCGGGCGTTACCGTTGAAAATACCGCTCAGTTGGTCCCGCTTGCGGTCAAATCCCTTTGATTTTCGCATGTGAAAACCGACGGCGTCGAGGCCGCGGCGGACGGCGCCGGCGGCGGTGAAGGTGGCGAGGGCGGCGCCCGGCGCGGCGAGGCGGGCGAGTTCGGTAAAAATCTCCCCGCGCCACATGTCGGGATTGCGCCGGGGCGCGAAACCATCGAGATAAATGGCGTCGACCGTTGCCTCAAGCCGGGACAGGCTGTCCGCGCTGTCGCCATAGAGCAGCAGCAGGGTGATCCGGCCGCCCGGCATCTCGCGCCGGTGAAAGCCCGGAACGGCGGGCGGGAGGATCGCGAGCAGGTCCCGGCCCAGATCCCGAAGCTCGGGCCAGCCGGAAAGCGCCCGCGCCATATCATCGGGCGCCAGGGGATATTTCTCGGTCGCGATATAGGTCAGGCGGCTGTTTTGCGGGGCGGTATCGCGCCACGCCAGACAGGTCATGACAAAATTGAGCCCGGCGCCGAAACCGTTTTCCAGCAGGGTGAAGCGGGCCTTGTCCCGCCATATTTCGGGCGCGTTTACGCCACCCAAAAAGACATGGCGGCTTTCCCGCAGGCCGTCGCTCGCCGAGAAATAAATATCGTCGTGCCGCCGGGACGCCGGTGTTTTTTCATTTTGCCAATAAAGGTCTTTGTCATTCATTGATCAGATACTATTCTGGCGGGAGAACAGGTTATAATTTGCGCCAAATCCAGAGGGAAAACAAATGAAAAATACGTTGCTGCTGATCGGTATGCTGGGGGGGATACTGGCGTCGGCCAGCGCGCCGGGCTGGGCGCGGGACGCCAACCGCCCGGTGGTGCCCTGCGCCCATCCGATGTTCCGGGCGCTGGATTTCTGGGTCGGCGACTGGACCGTATATCACCGGGAGAGCGACGAGCTTGCCGGGTTTGATCGTGTCGGGCGGATTTTGAAAGGCTGCGCCATTCAGCAGACATGGGTGTCGCTGGATGATCATTTTTCATCGCCGATGGTGCCTTTCCGGATGAACGGCAAAAGCCTGACGGCGTTCAACGGCGAACAATGGGTCCAGTTCTGGGTCGATAATCAGGCCGGCTCCCAGATCATCAAGGGCGGCGTCGAGGGCAAGCAATTTGTCCTGACCTCGGAAAGCCCGGTGATGGGACATATTTACAAACTGTCCTGGGAAAAGCAGAAGGACGGCACGGTTCACCATATGGCGCGCCGGCGCAAAGTGGATGAGGAGACATGGATCGTCCTGTTCGATTTCATCTATCGGCGCAATGTCAATGAAATGTCGCAGACGCCGGATAAAGCGCCGGAAAAAGATCAAATGGATCAAAATGACGACGATTCGTAATCCGCCCGTAATCCATAAAGGGATATTGCGCCAATTTTTAACCAGTCTTTACGGTTTGGCAAGATTGTCTCATGTAAAATGCGGTTACATATTGTGGCTGGTGCGACCGGCAAGTGATATAATGCCCGGCTAATGGAATATTTTATGATCAGAAATTTGCTAAAACTGGTATGGCCCCTGGCGGGCTGCGTGTTTCTGGCCTCTTGCGGGGGGACGGGATCAAACGGGGGGACAACATTCGTTACCGGCTCGGTTGCGCCGCCTGATCCCGGGCCGGTAAACTTCAATACGCCGGAATATCGCCGCAATTACGGCCTGGATCAGATGAAGGCCATCGCCGCCTATGACAATGGCGCAACCGGAGCGGGGGTGACGGTCGCCGTGATCGATTCCGGGATTGACATTGATCATCCGCAAATCCAGCCGAACATCCACAGCAGCAGCACCAATATCGTGACCGGCAAAAAGGAAGACCTGAATGATATTGACGGCCACGGCACGGCGGTCGCCGGGGTGATCGCCAGCATTCGGGACCCTTTCAACAATCTGCTGGAATCGCGAAACCAGAATACCCATGGTGTCGCCTTCGACGCCCAGGTCATGGCGCTGAATGCCGCCAGCACCGGCAGTTGCGGCAGTGATGACGGCTGTTCCTTTGCCGATAGAAATATTGCCGCCGCCCTTGATTACGCCCGGGCGCGTGGGGTCAAGGTGGTCAATATCAGCCTCGGCGGGGACAGCTTTAATTCACCGGTCCTGGTGGACGCCTACAAGCGGGCGGTGGCTGCCGGCATGGTGATTGTCCTGGCGGCGGGCAACAAGGAGGACGAGGATACGGATGTTCAACTGGCCCGGCCGGAGAATTCGGCCTCTGTCGCCTGGGCCGACTGGGCCAATGGCCAGATTATCGTCGCCGGCGCGGTCGACCAGTCATCGACAATCGCCGATTTCAGCCATCGTTCCGGCACCGTCGCCCAAAATGTGTTTCTGGTGGCGGGCGGCGACAGCATCCCGACCCTTGGCGTCGACGGTGGTTATTTTTTCTATAGTGGAACGTCCTTCGCCACCCCGCATATCTCGGGCGCGGCCGCCTTGCTGGTCGGGGCGTTCCCCAACCTGACCGGGAAACAGGTGGCAGACCTGCTGTTTGACAGCGCGACGGATCTCGGGGCGGCCGGACCGGACGCCATTTACGGCAGTGGCCTGGTCAATATCGAGGAAGCCTTCAAGCCCAAAGGAACCACATCGATCGCGGTGATCAGCGCCACCGGTGAGACGACATTGATCGACATGGACAGCAGCGCCCTTTTGGGCGGCGCCGCCTTCGGCGGTTTCCGGGGATTGGCGGCGGCGGTCAATAACAGCATGATGCTGGACGATTACAACCGGTCCTACCGGGTCGATCTCGGCCAGCGGGTATTTGATCCCAACGCGACCATTGAACTGGAAAGCATCATGGATTCGCGCAAGGGAAGCCGCCGGTCGACACTGCAATTCGATCAGGCGACCCATGTGACATTTTCCTGGCGGGAAGACTGGCGCTTCCGCGATGTGGAAGAACAGTATTTTTCCCATCAGAACAAGGCGAAAAACCGTAATTACGATCTGCGCATGAAGCTCGCCATGACATTGAGTCCGGACCAGAGCATGACCTTTAGCCAGGGGCTTTCCCTGAAAGAGGCGATGGAGGATTATGATCAGGACGCTTTCCTGTCCCTTGGCAAGGAAGATTTCGTGGCCCTGATGGGCCGGTCGGACAGCCAGTATCTCGCCCTGGCGCACAAGGTGGATCCGGCGACCCATGTGACGATCGCGACGGGTCATGGCGGCCGCCAGTGGCGGCAGTATAACCTGAAGGCCGACAGTTATGTCATGATGGCGCGGCTGGACCATGGCCTGAGCGATACGGTTCACCTGGGATTTGACCTCGGGGTGATCAATGAAAAGGGCAGCGTCCTCGGCAGCCTGTCCACCGGCGCTTTGTCCCTGGGCAAAGGGGCGACAACGACATTTGTCAATACGCGGTTTGACTGGGCGCTGAGCGGTAAAATGCAGGTCTTCGGCCGGGCGTCCTATGGCCGGACGGCGGTGCAGGCCGCCGATGTCAGCCTCGTGCAGCAGATTGATGATCTGTCCTCGGCCAGTTTTTCCTTTGGCGTGATTGGCCATTCCCTGTTCCAGAGGGGGGACCGGTTGAGCCTGGCGATCAGTCAGCCGCTTCGGGTCAGCGGCGGGACGGCAGATATGTCCTATGTCAGCGCCCGGGATTATCAGACAGACAGCCTGTCTTTTATCAGCAGCCGGACGTCCCTCAGCCCCGAGGGTCGGGAGATTGACTTTGAACTGGCCTATCGGGCGGCGCGCATTTTCGGCGCCGAGGTGGATATTAATCTCCTGCATCAGATCAATCCGAACCATGATGCGGCCCAGCCGGACAATACGGGGATTCTGATCCGTCTGGGATCCGAATTTTAGGGATCGGCGGTTGCGGGCTACATCCCGCGACATTTCACAAGCCAAACCCGGTAGGGGAGAGTTTTTTCCGCCGGGTTTTGTTATGTCATGAACTTTAGGAAGGCTTGGATCAGAATTTACGTTTGACGTTGTGACCGGTGACCCATTGTTCAAATTTATCGGACGGGATGGGTTTGCTGAAATAATATCCCTGCAGCACATCGCAGCCTTTTTGTCGCAGGATCTGGATCTGTTCTTCGGTTTCCACCCCTTCGGCGACAACGGTCAGTCCCAGGCTGTGGCCGAGCCGGATCACCGCATCGGTAATGGCGGCGTCGTCATGATCCTCGATGATGTCCTGGATAAAGGACTGGTCGATCTTGAGCTGATTGACGGGGAAGCGTTTCAGATAAGCCAGCGAGGAATATCCGGTGCCAAAATCATCAATGGCGAGCGAGATGCCCAGTTCCGCCAGAATCTCCAGCTTTTTGGCCACGGATTCCGTGTCGCCGATCACCATGCCTTCGGTGATTTCCAGTTCGAGACGGCCGGGGTCCAGTCGGGAAATGTCGAGGGCGTTTCTGACGGTATCAATGAAATTCTCCGCCTGGAACTGACGGGCGGAAATATTGACGCAGGTGCGGAAATGCGGCAACCCCATATCCTGCCATTGGCGCGCCTGCTTGCAGGCCGCTTCCAGAATCCACTGTCCCAAGGTCAGAATAAGATCGGAATTTTCCGCAATGGGAATGAATGAAAAGGGCGGGATCATCCCCCTGGTTGGATGTTGCCAGCGCACCAGGGCTTCCGCGCCGACGATGCTGTAATCGATCGTATCAAGCAGGGGCTGGAAATGCAGCACAAGCTCATTATTGCGAATGGCGAGGTCCAGGTCGATTTCGATTTGTTTTTCCGTTTTGGCCAGGGTGTCCATTTTTTCGTCATACAGGCGATAGACGCATTTGCCGTCATCCTTCGCCTGGTAGAGCGCGACATCCGCCATTCTGAACAGCTCTTCCGGGTCTTCGGAATCATAGGGGAAGAAGCTGATGCCGATGCTGGTGCCAATCTGATGGCTGATGCCGTCGATGGTGATCGGTTTCCTGACCTTTTCCAGAATGCGATCCGCCGCTTTGGTGACGTCCTTTTTATCATCTATATTGGTAATGATCATGGCGAATTCATCGCCGCCGAGCCGGGCCACCGTATCGATTTCCCGGGCGCAGCCTTCCAGGCGGTTGGCGACAATCCGCAGCAGCTTGTCGCCGGTGGCGTGGCCATACATGTCATTGACTGGTTTGAACATATCCAGATCAAGAAACATCACCGCGACATTTTTATTCATGCGCAGCGCCATCCGCAGGGCTTCATCCAGCCGTTGCTGCAACAGGTTGCGGTTCGCCAGCCCGGTCAGGCTGTCATGGAGCGCCATTTCACGGATCAGGGTTTCGGCCTCATGGCGTTCGGTGACATCTGAGATGACCGTCGTGAACTGTCGTTCGCCGCTGATGGTTACTTCACGAATGTTCATCTCAACGGGAAATGTTGTGCCGTTTTTCTTGTAACCGAGGCCCTTATGTTCGTTTTTCTGCCCGTCTTCCTTCAGGGCGGCCAGGAATTTTTCAATATATATTTTTGACATCACCGGCGTGGTATTGACCAGATCAAGCAGGTTGCTGCCGATCACTTCATCGGGACTAAATCCAAACATGCTTTTGACCGCATGGTTGCAGGTCAGGATGACGCCCTTTGTGTCGAGGGTAATCAGAACATCGGAAATGGCGTTGAGGATGGCTTCGATATGCCGGGCGGCGTTTTCGGCCTTTTCCCGGGTGATGGCGAGATCTTCGGCGATCTGAACCGCTTTTGACGCCTGCTGCTCCATGAGCAGGCGCTCTGATTCGAACTCGATCATCTGATCATTTACCGGCGGCGGAACGCTTTCAAGATAATAATTCTGTTTCGCCCGCGAGGTTATATCCGTATAGGTCAGAATCAGGCCCGCGCCGGACATGATATCGCCCTTGATCTCAAGGATGCGACCCTCCGCCGGATTATATTCATAGCTGAAGGGATAGAGGTCATCAGATTTCGTGGCTTTTGAAAGTTCCGACAGGATACGCGAGGTAAAATCGCTGCTGTTGTCCTCGGCGCCGCTGTTCCAGTTGATATAGAGAATATCCTTCAAACCCATGCCAGGCTTCAGACTGGATGGTGCGACATCCAGAAGCTGGGATAATTTGCAATTGGTGTGGCGGAGCGTCAAATATTGATCGAAGACGGCAACGCCATGGGGCAAGCCATCAAGAACCCCCTGCAAATCGTCCGGATTCTTGTCGTCAAGTTTCTGAGCTACGCGGGCAACTTTATTTTTCATCTCAGAAAGTTATTCCTGTTGGTTGTATGTGGGGCGAGTGTATCTTCAGGGCCTTAATAGGCCGTTAATAAAGCCCAATTATATGTGGTGGATGAATAAGCAAAACTGTATATACAGCATTATGCTTGGCTTTGCGCCGCCGCCGCACCTTGGCCAGAGCCCTGAAAATATGATATGTGATTGTTTTTTCTGGTGCTTTTGAGAAAAGCCCATAATGAGTTTTCACCGATTCTCCGGAATCAGGCGCCGGACGATAAGCCGGATCGTCCCATTCCGGACGCAGGCTGTGCCGGGCGCCGTTGCAGAATCCCTTTGCCATCGGCGGCCTGACTTGTTAAATCCTGTCGGGACAGAAGGCTTGTCAAGGATTGAGCAAGCGGAATGGACCAATATTTATGCGTTTACGACCTGATCAAATGACGGAAATCAGGATCACGGACACCCTGGATGTGACGGGACATAAATGCCCGCTGCCGGTCCTGCGCATGCGGCGCGCCCTTGAAAAACTGCCCGCCGGTGCAATATTAAAGATATTGGCGAGTGATCCGATGACCCAGGTCGATTTTCCGCATTTTTGCCGGCAGGCCGGGCATGAACTGCTGGCGGTGGCGAAAAACGAAAGTGTTTTTATCTTTCTGGTGCAAAAGGCCCGAAATGGAAATAATGAATAAAGAGACGAATATAGAACTGACTGAACCACAGTGATTGGCGAGAGTATTTGAATAATGAGCGAAACCATCAACGATGTCCTTGACACATTCGAGTTTCTGGATGACTGGGAAGACAGATATAAATATATCATCGACCTGGGACGCAACCTGCCCGAATTTGACGAAAAATACATGACCGAGGAAAACCGGGTCCATGGCTGCACCAGCCGGGTCTGGCTGATCCATGACATGTCGGGGGGCAAGGTGGTTTTCCGCGGCGAAAGCGACGCCCATATCGTCCGGGGCCTGGTGGCGCTCATGCTGATGATTTTTTCCGGCAAGGCGCCCGAAGACATATTGAAAACCGATGCGCGGGAGACGCTGGACAAGCTCGGGCTTGAGAAACATCTGTCGCCGATGCGGACCAACGGGCTGTTTTCCATGGTCGAAAAAATCAAATCCATCGCCGCCGCCTATCAGGGCATTCCGGCCTGAGTGGAAAATGGCAGGCTGAATCGATGGCCGTTTGCCGATCTATCAATATATCTAAAAGATATGACAATTTTGGATAAATAGGCTATAGTGCGCGATAAATTATGATCATCGGGCGCCGCCCCGGCCAGGCGTGACATCCACCGGCTGCATCCGGTGGCTTCATCCGGGGGCATCGCCCTGTTAAAGAAGGACAGAATAATTTCTTTTCACGGTATAAATCTTAATGAGCTGGTGCTGCATATTCCCCACGCCAAGCGGCTCGGCCTGCGTTTTATTGAAAAGCGCGGCGACAATCTTGTGATCGAGATGCCTTACAGTCCGGAACTGGAGGTGATCCCCGACACCGGACTGATGGCGAACGGGGCGATTACCGCCTTTCTCGATACGGCGCTTGGCGCGGCGGTTTCCGACCAGTTTGAGGTCTTCCGCCGGATTGCGACCCTTGACCTGAGGGTGGATTATTTTGACAAGCCCCGGCCCCATTCCGCCGTCCGGGTGAAAACCCGCTGTCTGAAAGTGACGGATCAGATTGTTTTTGTCCAGGGCGACGCCTATTGCGAGGATGAATCGGTGCCGATCGCCCATGCGGTGGCGGCTTTTTCCCATACGGAGTTGCTGCTGCCCGGCAAGGACGCGCCGGAAACGAAAAGTGACGTGGGGCAGATCTCATGATACTGGATTTTCTGAAATCGCTGAAAGACAAACCGGCCTTCGATCAAAGTCTTGAGATCAGCCCCTACGCCGCAATGATGGGCTTTCGCTTCGTGCGGCGGGACGATCAACTGACCACCGAAATGAAATATCACGGGGACCTGGTCGGCTCGCCCTTTCCGCCGGCCCTGCATGGCGGGACAGTGGCTTCGCTGCTGGAAATGGCCGCCATTTTGCAACTGGCCTGGGACATTGACATGGCGCGCCTGCCCAAGGCGATCGACATCACCATAGATTATTTGCGCAGCGGCAAGCCGGAGGACACCTTCGCCCGGGCGACGGTCTTTCGCCAGGGCCGGCGTTTCGCCACCCTGCACGCCGCGGCCTGGCAGTCAGAGCCGGAAAAGCCGATCGCGACCGCGATGCTGCATTTCCAGCTGGTGGATTAATCCCGGCCCGTGGCGATAAAGCCGCAGGGATCGGGGCGGTTGCGGCTGTCAGTATACCAGATATAGTCGACAGCTTGCGGCGGCGCTTCCGGCGCATCTTTTTCCCGGATCAACAGGCTGACGGTCTTGCCGGCAAGCTTCATCTGCCGCAGATAGCGGGGCGCGCCGCTTTTGCGGTCGATATGGAAGGGAGCCGTGATCAGCACCACCGCCGCGCCGTCCGTCCTGTTCTGTTGATCAGCAATGGCGAGCGCGAAAAGGCTGTCCTGCGCCTGCCGGACCCGGATGAATTTCGCCACAACCTCGGGCGGCAGGCTGTGGCAATATGTGGCGGTGATCTCCCGGCTCAGGCGGGCGGTAATCGGCGCCAGAGCCGGCAGCAGGGGCGGCAGGCGCTTCTTCAGATCATCGGGCAGGCCGCCGGGGCCGCGCCGGTATATTTCGCCGACCTCATAACGGGAGAGGCCCACCGCCTGCACCGGAAGTTTCCTGAGCATGATGACGTCAAAGACCGGCCGGGCTGCGGCCCAGGGCGGCTGGCCGCTGTTCGACCAGTCGAGCAGCATGTCAAGGCCGGTGGCGTCATGGGTTTTGGCGGGGTCCGGGTGGCGCTGGGCGAAGAGGGCGAAGGCGTTCTGGCGGTGGCGCTCCACCTGACCGAGCAGGACTGTCGGCTGGCGCCCCGATTTGTCCAGCTGGCGGATGAGACGGGCGGCGATCTGCTGATGTTGGCGGTTTTCCGCCCGCTGACCGATCAGGATTTGACGTGCGTCTTTGAGCCTGTCGAACAAGATTTTGCGCGAGATCACTTTCTGCGCCGCGACATCCCAGATAGCTTGGGATTTGACGACCGGCGGCTGGGGGCTGTCCGGCGCGGCGGCGGGCGCCCCCGAGACGGCCAGCAGCATCAGACTAAAAATTCCCCGAAAATATTTCATGCAGGCCCGGTTAATATGCGATAATACTGTTAAAAGTGTGGTTTTAATTCCCTATATTGTCAACTGTCGATCAACACAAGCGACAGACAAGGATCATATCATGAGCGAAATCAATCAGCAGATTATATTGAAAAGCCGGCCTGAGGGCTGGGTGACGGAAGATAACTTCGATCTGATCGAACGGCCGATGCCGGAGGTTGGCGAAGGGCAGATTCTGGTGCGCAATCTTTATCTGTCCGTTGATCCCTATATGCGGGGCCGGATGAATGACGCCAAATCCTATGTGCCGCCGTTTCAGGTCGGCCAGGTACTGGAGGCCGGCGTCGTCGGCGAAGTGGTGGCGAGCCGGAATCCTGACTTTAAAGCAGGCGATGTGGTGGTCGGCATGCTGGGCTGGGAAAATTATTCGCTGTCCGACGGGCGGGAGCTTTTGACGGTTGAGCGGGGACCGGCGCCGCTGTCCTATTATCTGGGGATTCTGGGCATGCCGGGCATGACCGCCTACGCCGGGCTGGTCGATGTGGCCGATGCGCAGCCGGGGGAGGTGGTTTTTGTCTCGGCGGCGTCGGGGGCGGTCGGCAGCGTTGTCGGCCAGTTGGCGAAAATCCTCGGCTGCGAAGTGGTCGGCTGCGCCGGGTCCGATGAAAAGGTCGATTATCTGGTCAGTGAACTGGGCTTTGACCGGGCGTTCAACTATAAGACCTGCGGCAATATCGCCCGCAAAATCGCCGAAGTCTGTCCCCGGGGCATTGACGTCAATTTCGAGAATGTCGGCGGCGAGATCATGGAAGCGGCGCTGTGGAACATGCGCGACTTTGGCCGGATCGCCCTTTGCGGCATGATCGCCAATTATAACGACAAGGATATGGCGCCGGGTCCCCGGGGCATGGGGGTCATGATCCAGCGGCGGCTCAGGATGCAGGGCTTTATCGTTTTTGACAATCCGAAACGCAATATGGAATTTGTCCGCAAAGCCGCCGAATGGCTGGCGGAGGGCAAGCTTAAATACCGCGAAACGGTGACCGATGGCCTGGAAAATGCCCCGGCGGCCTTTATCGGCATGCTCAAGGGCGAGAATTTCGGCAAACAGATCGTTAAAATCGCCGATTAGAGCCCGGACCCGGGATCTGTCCGGATCCAGGTTCCTTTTTCATCAAGGCTCCTTTTTCATTCCTTCGATGCCGACATTGTCATTGGCCGGCGGCAACAGGTCGCGGTTGTTGAGCGGACAATAGGGTGGTTTCGCATTGGCCGGCGCGCCGTTCTCACAGAGGCGCGTGCAATGTTCGCTGTCACGGCAATGCAGGGGGCCGCAAGAGGCGCTGATAAAGGTGAGGCCGAGCAGCAGGATATATTTGATGTCAGTTTTCCTCCCCGTCTGTCCGGCGATCATGTTCAAGGATGTCCCCCGGCTGGCAGTCGAGGATGCGGCAGATCCTGTCCAGGGTGCCAAAGCGGATGCCCTTGACCTTGCCGGTTTTCAGCAGCGACAGATTCTGTTCGCTGATGCCGATGCGGGCGGCGAGCACCTTGGATTTTATCTTGCGCCGCGCCATCATCACATCAAGATTGACTATGATCGCCATGTTGCTCTCTCCCGTGTCGGGTCAGATGAACTGCCGGTTTTCTTCGGATAATTTGTGGGCCGCTTCCATTACATGGGCGATGACGACAAATACCAGCCCGAGCAGGATGGTATGTATTTCGGTGGTGCCGAGGCCGATGGCGAGAAAGCGTTCTCCTGCGGCGTGATTCATCGACAGGATCAGGCTGTAGACCCCGCCAAAGACGGGCGCCAGCCCGCCGCCGAAAATGCTCATCCAGGCAAAGCGTTTGATATATTTCGCATTGTCGGGGACAAAGACCCGTCCCGCGGCGTAATTTGTAAACAGGTGGCGCAGGTTATACAGGCCGTACATCCAGATGGATAACGGGATCATGGAAAAGACCAGACCATAAGCCTGGGTGCGGATGTCAAAGCTTGCGACATCATACTGATTGCGGAAAAAATCCGCGAACCAGTCAATTCTCAGCCAGATGACGAAAGACAGGAGCGGCAAAAGAAACAACAGGCCGGCGATGATGCGGGCGAGTATTTTGCTGAGGGTTTGAATTTTATTCTGCTGATCACGCATGGCTTGTTACCTGAAATCCCTAATAAAATTAGTATTTATTCATGTAAAACATGAATAAGACGTAAAATCAAGCTGTTTAAAGGGGTGTGGGGGAGCGGCGGCGGATCGCCTAGGAAGCGCGAACGTATCTCATCAGGTCGAAAAGCGCCCCTGCAGGCTTTCGGCGAAGCAGCGGTGCAGTTCGCGGGCGGTTTCCGTCCAGTCGAGATGGGCGACGCTTGCGGCGACCTGGCGCCGGTCCCACGCCGTATGGAGCGCCTGTTTCAGGCCCCCGGTCAGCGATTCCGGTGACCGCGCGTTTAACAGAATGCCGTTTTCTTCGGTCACCACTTCGGGAATGCCGCCGACCCGGGGGGCGATCGCCGGCGCGCCGCAGGCCAGGCTTTCGAGCAGCACATTGGGCATCCCCTCCATGGCGGACATCAGGATTGTCGCTTTGGCGCCGGCGTAAAAGGGCGGCAGCGCGCCATGGGTGACATGGCTGAAAAATTCAGTCCGCCCGGCAAGGCCCAATTGCCGGGCCAGCGACTTCAGGGCGGCCTCCTGTTCGCCGCCGCCGATTATGATCAGTCTTTCATCGGGGAAATGCGCGAGCGCGCGCAGGATAAGGTCGTGGCCTTTCAGCGGCACCAGATTGCCGACGCTGAGCAGGTAGCGCCTTTCGCGGTTGGCTTTGACCCCGGCATTGAACAGGTCGCGGTCGACGCCGTTCATCAGGACCACAAGTTTATCTTCGGCGACGCCATATTCGATCAGCCGGTCTTTCAACGCCCGGCTGACGCAGATCACTTTTTGGGCGTAATCAATCGCCGCCAGGATTTTTTTGCGCGGTCCCGTCCGGGTCATCCAGAAATTGACGTCGCTGCCGCGGGCGGTCAGGAACAGCGGCTTGTGATGGCGGCGGGCGAGGATGTGGGCGGCGACGCCGTCGGGATAGAGATAATGGCCGTCGACCAGGTCAAAGCTTTCGTCGTCCGGGTAGGCGGCGGGCAGAACGCTTTCAGCCGCCCGGGCCATGGCGGCGGCGACGTTGATCAGGTTGGTGCCCGGCAGGGTCAGGTAGCGCGGATGATAGACGGCGACATCGCCCTGCATTTCCCGTTTCGCGATTTTGTTATAGGCGTGAAAACGGCTGTTTTTAGTGCGGCCGAGCAGCGGGAAATACTGCACCGGGGCGATGACCTTGCGCAGGACGCCCGGAATCCGGTCGACATAATCCATCCGGTTTTTGACAAAAATGCCGTGCCGGGGGGCGATTTCGTTGGGATAGAGCGATGTGAAGGTCAGAACCCGCAAGCTTTTTCCTTAAATTCTATGAAAACCGGTCCTGCCGTGACAGGAACTGGTCAAACATCATCAATGTCCACAGCGGCGCGCTGTAATCGCGCAGGCCGTTCTGATGGTGATCGACCAGGGTCTTGAGATAATCGGCCTCGAACAGCCCGCTGTCCTTCATCCGCTCGCTGAGGACGGACTGGCGGATGCTGTCCTTCAGTTCGTGGCGGAACCATTTGCCCAGCGGCACCCCGAAGCCCATCTTCGGCCGGTAGAGAATATCATGGGGCAGGCGGCCTTCGAGGGATTTTTTGAAGATATATTTGCCCTCGCCGCCGTGCAGCTTGAAGCGGGACGGCAGGGTGGCGATCCATTCGACCAGCTCATGATCGAGCAAAGGCACCCGGACTTCGAGGGAATGGGCCATCGAGGCGCGATCGACCTTGGTCAGGATGTCGCCGACCAGATAGGTCTTGAGATCAAGATACTGCAGGATCGACAGCGGATCGTCACTGCCGGAAGCGGCGCCGTATCTGTTAAATAAATCCAGGGTGCTATACCCCTGAATATCCTGTTTCAGGCCGGCGCTGAACAGCTTCTGCCGCATGTCGCCCTTGAGGATCGACACGCCGTGGAAATAGCTTTCCACATGGTCGCGGGCCAGCCCCTGAAAGGTGGTTTTGGCGCGGAAGACGCGCGGCGCCCAGTCAGCCTTGGGATAGGCCCGGCCGAGCAGGCCGAAAACCGGCTTGCGCAAGGTGTCCGGGAAGATGCCGCGCAGCCGTTGTTCAAACATCTGCAGGGCGTAACGCCGATAGCCGGCGAGATTTTCATCGCCGCCATCGCCGGACAGGGCGACGGTGACCTTTTCCCGCGCCAGTTCGCAGACCCGGTAAGTGGGCAGGGCCGAACTGTCGGCATAGGGTTCGTCATAAATATCGATCAGTTTTTCAACCAGGGAATAATCATCCGGGTCGACCTCGCGGGACCAGTGATTGGTCCGATACTGGCGCGCCACCTGTTCGGCATAGTCGGTTTCGTTATATTTCGGGTCGGAAAAGCCGATCGAACAGGTATTGACCGGCGCATCGCTGATGTCGGCCATATCGGCGACGACGGCGCTTGAATCGACGCCGCCCGACAGAAAGGCGCCCAGCGGCACATCGGCGACCATGCGGATTTTTGTCGCATGGCGGATGCGTTCGGCCAGTTCATGACGGGCGTCATCAAAGCTGCCCTGATAATCGCCGGTGAACCGGACGTCCCAATATTGCGTTTTGTCCATTCTGCCCGACGCCAGGTCGATGATCAGGCTGTGGCCCGGCTCCAGTTTATAGACATTCTTGTAAATGGTGTGAGGCTCCGCCACATAACCGAGGGAGAAATAATCCTCCAGACTTTGCCGGCGGATATTGCCGACGAAATCCGGATGGGCCTTCAGCGCCTTCAGTTCAGAACCGAACAGGACGGTCCTTTCGCCGACCGGGGCGTAAAACAGCGGCTTGATGCCGAGCCGGTCGCGGGTCATGAAGACCTGTTTTGTGCGATGGTCGTAAATGACATAGGCGAACATGCCGCGGAGGCGTTTGACGCTGTCCGGCCCCCAGGCGTGATAGGCGTTGAGGATCACTTCGGTATCGCAACGGGTATTGAATTTATAGCCTTTCGCCTCCAGTTCGGCGCGGATCTCGACGAAATTATAGATCTCGCCGTTATAGACGATCGTCACCCCGCCCATGGCGGATGTCATCGGCTGCTGGCCGCTTTTGAGGTCGATGATCGACAGCCGGCGATGGCCGAGCCCGACGCCGTGATCGGTGAAGATGCCCGCTTCATCCGGCCCCCGGTGCAGAATGGCGTCGGTCATGGGTTTGATGATGGCCTGATCCGGCGTGGCGTCAGGCGATGTGATGATCCCGGCTATACCGCACATATGGCAGAATTTTCCCTTTGATTATGGTGAGCTGTCGCCCGTCGTCCTCTGCTTTTAACGACCATAATTTAAAAGTCCTTTAAAGTCAGGACAAATTATGGTCCTGAAATGATTTTTATGGACAGGTCATAAAAACAGACCCTAAAAAAATGCCCCGGCTTTAACACCGGGGCAGTCGGAAGATATCAGGAGATCATCTCCTAATATAGAGATCGGGGCGTTACAGGGTCTTGCGCTTTCTGAGCAGGATGGTCAGATAGAGCAGCCCTGCGGTAATGCCTAGGCCAAGCCACAGTTCCGGATTGCCGAGGGACTGGAATACCTCCAGAGCGGTCCGGGTGCTGAGTTCGTCAATATCATTGCCGAAACGCGCCTCTGAGTCGCCGTTGACCGACAGCCGCTTGGCGATAAACATCAGGATATGGTTGGTGTTGAAGAACAGTTCCTCGAGCACTGCGGCGAGCGCGACCGGGATCGTCGCCAGCAGCAGGGGGGTCCGTTTGGCCAGAACCGAAGCCAGCATGAACCAGGCGAAGATCGGCAGCGCCCACAGGCTGTACATGATGACGGCGGAAATTTCCGTCAGGATCAGGGCGGGGAAATTTGTCGCCGACCACAGAAGGTCCCAGGCGCTATATTCCGTGCCGATGGTGGCCAGGGAGCCGACAATCAGCAGAAACAGCTGGAAGATAAAGGTAAAGCCGAGCGCGACCAGCGGGATCACCAGCATGACGGTCAGCAATTTGGACAGCACGGTCTGCAGGTCGGAAACCGGCATCGATTTCCAGAACAGGATGCTGTTGTCTTTCCTTTCGTCATAAAGCGCGCCGAGGGCGGTGAAGACCATGCAGAACCAGGCGCCGATCAGGACCGGTATGGTGGCGGCGAACATCAGATGATTCATATGATCCCGCAGTTCCCGGGCGTCGCTTTCTGACATATTGGCCAGAAATTCGCGGATGGTGAAGGCCTCGTCATTGATGTGAATCGACTGGCCGAGGACCCCCATCATCAGGATGACGAACACCATGACGATGCCGGTGATCACCAGCGGCGTGGTGAATATGGCCCGGCGGTTCTCCCAATATTCCCGCAACATCAGGGTTTTGAAAGGGCTATATCCGTTTACTTTAACGATGGAGGCTAACATTTTTTTCTCCGTTCTTGATTAGTTATACTTAAAAAGCGCAGGATTCCTGCGCTAGAGCAGGCTGCAGAGGGTTGATGCGCAGGAGACGGCCGGTCGGTCAAAATCCGCCAACACCGATTTCTGTTGTGTCGTGTAGGACAGGTTGGCGATGGCGACGGCCAGCACGCCGGTGATAAAACCGGCAATGACCAGGGCCTTCAGTCTTGCGTTCAGGGTCTGCATGGTTATTCTCCATCCATAAGCGTGACGAACAGATCGGACAGGTTCAGCCGACTGACTTCACCCAGCTTTTCCAGTTCCGCCCGGAGCCGATCCTTGAAGATAAAGGATGTTCTGCCCAGGGTTGTCTGTTCAGAGACCGGGGACAGGGCCCGGGCCGCTTCGATATTGTCCGCGGTGGGCGCCAGCACCATCCATTGGGCGCTGATGTCTTCCATTTCCGCCGTCAGGACGATTTTTCCCTCGCGAATGAAAATGACGTTGGACAGGATATTCTCGATTTCATCCACCTGATGGGTTGTGATCAGGATGGTCCGCTCCTCGTCAAAGTAATCCTCCAGCAGCTGATGATAGAATTTCTTACGGTAAATAATATCGAGCCCCAGGGTCGGCTCATCCAGCACCAGGACTTTGGCGTCGATCGACATGATCAGCGCCAGGTGAACCTGGACAATCATGCCCTTCGACAGCTGGCGGATTTTCTTGTCAAGGGGCACGCTGGTGTTGGCGAGGAAACCGAGCGCCTTGTTGCGGTCAAAGTTGGGGTGGACCCCTTCGACGAAATCAATCGCTTCGCAGACCCGGATCCATTTCGGCAGGGTCGCCACATCGGAAATAAAGCAGATGTCCTTCATCAGGTCGTCGCGCTGATCATAAGGATTATAGCCGAGAACATTCAGGTCGCCGTCATAGGAGGTCAGGCCGAGGATGCTGTTGAGCAGGGTCGTCTTGCCGGCGCCGTTGGCGCCGATGATGCCGACGATCTGGCCCTTCTGGATGCCAAGATCGACATTTTTCAATGCCTGAAAGGAGCCGTAGGATTTGCAGAGATTATGGGCGGTTATGATATTGGTCATGGGGTGATCCTTCTTAATGGGTGCGTTTTTTCTCTGCCGTTTCGAGCAGTTGTCTGGCATCAAGTCCCAACCGTGAAATCCGTTTGATGATTTCGGGCCATTCTTCGGTGAGGAATTTTTCCTGTTCCGCTTTCATCAGATTCTTTTTGGCACCGTCGAGTATAAACATTCCAAGACCTCTTCTTTTTTCGACCAGTCCTTCATCAACAAGTTCGGCATAGGCTTTTGACGCCGTAATCGGGTTGATCTGATAATCCACGGCGACCTTGCGCACGGATGGCAGGGCTTCGCCCTCCGCCAGAACCCCGTCCATTATCATGGCGATGATCTGCTCTTTCAGTTGCAGATAGATGGGTTGATCATTTTTCCACTGTATTGCCACGGTTATTTCCTATCTTTTAGAGTTGGCACTAAACTGTTGTGGTGTTTAAGTGTTGTACAAATATAGTACACTAGATCGATATGCGTCAACATATTTTTGGATGTTTTTAACAAAACTGTTATATTTCAGTATATTATGCAGGGTATAAAAAGCGGGACGGCCGTTGCGGATTGTTATATCCGCTGTGTCTGGGCGGTGGAATAGAGCAAAGGAATCGGACTTTGGGTCCTGTTGCGGGCGCCGCGGCGGCAATTGTTCACAAAAAACATTTTCATTGCCGACAATGGCGTTGATGGCGATGGCTTTCAGCGGTATAGTGTCGCCTTCCTGAGGGCGCCCCGGCGCCGGAGTTCGGCGGCCATCCGGCCTAAAATAAACAAAACAGGAGGAAGAAGAAATGCGCCATCACCGATCAACCATATCCGGCGGGCCCGTCAGGGTAAAAAAAGCGGTCTGCGGGATGTTGCCGGCGGCCTTTGTCCTGCTGGTCTGTTTTCTCTCGCTAACCGGCGCCCGGGCCTGGGCGGGCGAGAAGCAGGCTGCCGACATGATTGTCGGCGGCCGCTATGTGGTGACCATGGCCGAGGGCCGGCCGGTGATTGAAAATGGCGCGGTCGCCATCCGCGACGGCGTGATCATCGCCGTTGACCAGGCGGATAAAATAACGGCCGCCTATCAGGCGAAAAAAAACATCCCCGGCCCGGCGCGAATCCTGATGCCGGGATTGATCAATGGCCATACCCATACCTCAATGGTCCTGTTTCGGGGCATGGCCGATGACCTGCCGCTGATGACCTGGCTGCAGAATTATATTTTTCCCATGGAGGGGCGGTTCGTCGATGCGGATTTTATCGAGGCCGGAATGCGACTCGCCTGCTGGGAAATGATTCGCGGCGGCACGACGACCTTTGTCGATATGTATTTCTATCCGGCGCGGGCGGCCAATGTCGTCGAATCCTGCGGTTTGCGGGCGATCATCGGCGCGCCGTCGATCGATTTCCCCAGTCCGGGATTCGCAGGATGGGACGATTCCTTCGCCGCGGCGAAAGAATTCGTCAAACAGTATAAAAGCCCGTCCGGCCGGATTATGCCGGCCTTTGCGCCCCATGCGCCCTATACGGTGTCGCCGGAACATCTGACGGAGGTGGCGCAGGCCGCAAAAGCAGAGAAGGCGCCGATCACCATTCATCTGGCTGAGGACCGGGCGGAAATCACCCAGATCAGGGAGCGCTTCGACACCACCCCGATCCGCCATGTGGAAAACCGGGGGCTGCTCGACAACAGGGTGATCGCCGCCCATGTGGTTCATCCGACGACGGCGGATATGGATCTTCTCGTCAAATACAAGGTCGGGGTCATTCATAATCCGACGTCGAATCTGAAAACCGCCGCCGGGGTGTCGCCAGTGCCGGAAATGCTGAAGCGCGGCGTGCGGCTCGGGCTGGGCACCGATGGGGCGGCCTCCAACAATGACCTGAATATGTGGCAGGAAATCCGCCTTGCCGCCCTGCTGCACAAGGGGGTGAATTATGATGCGACCGCCATGCCGGCGCAACAGGTCCTGAATATGGCGACCCGGGGCGGGGCCGAGGCCATCGGGCTTGATCACCTGGTCGGGGAAATCGCCGTCGGCAAGCGCGCCGACCTGATTCAGGTCGATATGACCGCGCCCAATATGACGCCGCTCTATGATGTGATTTCCCATCTGGTTTATGCGGTGGATGCCCGCGATGTGGTGACGACCATCGTCGACGGGCGGCTGCTGATGGTGGACGGCAGGGTGCTGACCCTTGACGGGGACAAGGTGCGCCGCCGCGCCAATGAAATCGCGGCGAAGATTACCCAGGCCCTTAAAAAGCAGTAACGGCGGCCCTGTTAGGTCAGTTTAAACGTAAAAGGCAGCAGATCGGCCATGGTGAAGCGACGGTTTTTATCGACGTAAACCGGCGTATCCGGCGCGAGAAATTCGGCCATCACCTGGCGGCAGGCGCCGCAGGGGCTGAGGGTTTCAGGATCAAGGTCCACCCCCGCCGGGCCGATGGATATGGCGAGGGCCGTCACCCTGGCGCTCGAGGCCGAGCGGGCCGAGAACAACGCCACCCGTTCCGCGCAACAGGTCAGGCCATAGCTGGCGTTTTCGATATTGGCGCCCTTGAAGATCTGCCCGTCTTCCAGCAGGACCGCCGCGCCGACGGGGAATTTGGAATAGGGCGAATAACTGTTCTTTTTGGCCTCCCGCGCGAGATCCATTAACTGCTGTTCGGTAATTTCCTGACCTTGGGACATGGGGATGGCTCCTTTTCAAACGGGCCGGGTTTCTGTATCATTCCGGCTGGTGATTTTGGTCATTCTAGTTTCTTGTCAAGGGCTATAATTTACCTTATGGTAAAATTTGGCAGTGAATAAGTCCAGCGTTAGACATTATTTTTTAACCTGTAGAACAGAAGCCGGACCCATTTTAACCCGAACCTATATTAATCAAGGGATTTTATGGCGAAGTTATATTTTTATTATTCCTCAATGAATGCGGGAAAATCAACAACCCTGTTGCAGTCCAGCTTCAATTATCAGGAGCGCGGCATGGAAACCATGCTGTTTACCGCGGCGCTGGATGACCGGTTCGGGCCGGACAAGATCGCGTCGCGCATCGGGCTCGAGGCCAAGGCTCATACTTTTGACGATAAAACTGATATTTATCAGGAAGTCACCAACGAATTGAAGAAACGCAAACTCAATTGCCTGCTGATCGATGAGGCGCAGTTCCTGAGCCGGGATCAGGTTTTCCAGCTGGCGGCGATTTGCGACCGGATCGGCATTCCGGTTCTGACTTACGGCATCCGCACTGATTTTCAGGCCAATTTATTTGAGGGCAGCATGCATTTGCTGGCGATTGCCGACGAGTTGCGCGAACTGAAGACCATCTGCAAGTGCGGCCGCAAGGCGACGATGAACCTGCGCACCGACGCCCAGGGCAATGTGATCAGGGAAGGGGCGCAGACCGAAATCGGCGGCAATGACCGTTATGTGGTGCTGTGCCGGAAACATTTTATGGAGCTGGCCTTTTAAAAGAGGCCGGAACAATTTGACAAGGGAGCGCGCAATGCGGTTATTTATCTGTTTTCTTATGATCTGCAGTCTGGCCTGGGCGCCTGCGGCGCGGGCCTATGAAAAGACCGGCCACCGGGTGGTGGCGGAGCTGGCGGAGCGGCATCTCAGTGATGTTGCCCGCCGGAAAATCGCCGAAATTCTCGGGGAAAAAGTCGCTCTGGCCGAGGTCGCCAACTGGGCCGATGAAATGAAGTCCAGCCCCGATGAATACTGGCGGCAGGCCAATGTCTATCATTATCTCAATGTGGAGGCCGGCGAGAGTTTCGAGAATACGCCGCGCAATCCGGCCGGTGATGTGCTGAGCGCTTATGAACAATTTGTCGCCACCCTCAAATCACCGGACGCCACGCTCGCCGAAAAACAGCATGCGCTGAAATTTCTGGTCCATATCGTCGGCGACATGCATCAGCCGTTGCATTATGGCCACGCCAGCGACCATGGCGGCAACAAGGTGGCGGTGATGTGGTTCGAGGAAGTGACCGACCTGCATTCGGTGTGGGATATTCACCTGGTGGACAAGGAAAAACTGTCCTTTACCGAATGGTCCAATTTCCTCGACAAGGCGACGCCGCAGCAGATCGCCGCCTATCAGGCGGCCCGTCCCCTCGACTGGGTCCATGAGGGGCTCGCCCTGCGCGATGACATCTATGAGGTCGGCGACCGCAATTTTTCCTGGGGCTATGTCTATAAATATCGCCCGCTTGTCCGTGAACAGCTGCTGAAAGGCGGCCTGCGCCTCGCCGGGGTGCTGAATGAAATCTTCGCCGCGGCGACGCCGGACCGTTAACGTCCGGCGCGGATTGTCCGCTAAAAACCGCCCGTGTCGCCTGTGTCCGCCACCTGTGTCAAAATGGGACGATGTGTCAGTTCTTTTTACAATCAATGGCTCCAATAAATATTAGCAAATTCTAATATAATATTTGTTGTAAGGGCTTGCAGATATTGGCACGAAAATTGCTTTTTATGGGGGATACAATAGATTTGTTGATCTGATGAGCGGAGATAAAAATGAAAAAAACGGCATTCGGCCTGCTGGCGAGCGCATCCGTCTTTATGGCGATGGAAGCCCAGGCGACAACGATTTCCTTTACCGATTTTTCCTCGACGGCGGGACTGACCCTCAACGGCAGCGCCGCCGCGGTCAATGACGGCAGCCGGGATGTGCTGCGCATCACGCCGGCGGTCAACAGCCAGGGCGGCAGTTTCTTCAGCACCTCGACGATAAATCTCGCCAGCAACGCCTCTTTCTCCAGCAAGTTCGTCTTTAACATCAATAACCCGCATTTCGGCGGCGCGGACGGGCTGGTTTTCGTGGTCCAGACCCAGGGCAATAACGTCGGCGGCATCGGCGGCGGCATCGGCTATCAGGGCATCACCCCGAGCCTCGGCGTGGAATTTGACACCTGGAACAATGGCGGGGGCGACGGCTTTAACGCCAACCATGTCGGGGTCAACCTGAACGGCAGCACCAGTTCCGTGGCGCGCTATAACGATCCGGGCAGTTTTGAAGACGGCAACGACAGGTTTGTCTGGGTTGATTATAACGGGATCACACAGGATCTTGAAATTCGCCTGAACACTATTGATTTGCGGCCGGGATCGGCGGTGCTGTCCTATGCCAGCCTTGACCTGCAAACCCTGCTCGGCACGCCCAACGCCTTTGTCGGTTTTACCTCCGGAACCGGAGCGGCCAACGCAAATCATGATATTGTGTCATGGGAATTCAGGGATAGCTTCAATCCGGTTGATGATATTCCGGAGCCGGCGCCGCTGACCCTTCTGGGGCTTGGATTGCTCGGCCTGGGCCTGGCGCGGCGGCGTCGCGGCTGAACTTAGAGCAATATCCGACCAGATTGAATCATTCTGCCGGTTGTGGTTTGGTTCAAGATCAAGGTTTTTGGCGCGGGGCGTACCGAACGTACGGCCAAGCCGACAACCGCCGGAATTGGGCCAAACCACACCGGCCCGGCGGGTTTCCGTCCAGCAGGCGCCCGCTGCGTCAAGCCGCTTGACCGATGCGCCGCATCGCGCTTCACGTCTTTCCTGCCGGATCACCGCGCTGGCCGAGAAACAGAAGCGGTTCAATCTGGTCGGATATTGCTCTAATTCTGAGAGACTTGTAGCGGGCGGTTTCCCAACGGGAGATCGCCTTTTTTTTAGGACTGACCAATTAAGGTTAGGGCGTTGGTTGGGCCGTTCTAGAGCAAAATCATATCAAATAGATTTATATCCTGCATGAGCGAAATAATTCCGGCATTCGTCTGGGGGAAATTCATCGAGCAGGTTGGCTATGGTCCTCCATAATCCCTCAATTGTTCGTTCAGAG
>Ga0209692_10000554_pt1 | contig 81155 bp, 78 predicted proteins | sample tdDd472_FD_187129 | JGI IMG/M metagenome (GOLD analysis project Ga0209692, IMG submission 187129) | Marine sediment microbial communities from the Atlantic coast under amendment with organic carbon and nitrate - tdDd47.2 (SPAdes)... | ecosystem: Environmental > Aquatic > Marine > Coastal >...
ATGATTAAACCGGAATTCTCCGGAAAATCTAAAGTCGAATAAATTGAGTGTGTTATGTTCTGGAAAAAACAAAAGATTCATATCCACATCAAAAATAATCCGTTTTAAAATTTCCCTGTCCCAGAAAAGATATAAAAGTGGCGCCTCAAGATTGACACCCATATTAAAACCATTAAGAGACCGTTTCTCCACTACAAAGAAATCGTATCCATTGGAAAAATAACCTCTGTATCCAACAGAAAACTTAAAAATGATTCTGGAATCCAGAGTTTCAAGAAAAAAAGTTCTGAAACTGAACATGGCATCAACTACATGAAGCTTATCTGCTGCAAAACCTTCGTCGATAACATTGAGCAGGAACAAAGTGTATGAACCATTGAAACCGAAGATTCTGTTCCACATTTTGAAATAATAATTTATATCTCCGTTAAAGCTGGTTGAATACCCACTTTCCAGAGGAAAAACTACTGAATCTTCTCCTATATTCCATGGTAAAACAAGATTGGGTGAAAAGGAAAATTCAAAAAAAGAACGGGTATCTTCAGGCTGCAGCAGATCATAATCATCATTGCGAACAGAAAAATCGGGTTTATTGAGTTCTTCATCGGGATTTTCAGAAGGAGGTTCCTTGATATTGAAATCAGGTCTTTCCGTTATGTATGGCTCTTCATCATTGTCACCTGTTCTGTCAGTTTCGATATTGTAGAGCTCATTAATTGATTCAATAAGATCTTTTGCCCGCTGATTGGTAGAATCGATTTCCAATACCTGGTTGAGAATACGCAGAGCCTCTTCATAATCGCCTGAACTGAATGCATCAAGGGCAAGATCTATTTTCTCTTCAATTTCCTCACTGACCATATAGGGATCTATCTGAGAAAAAAGAGATACTGCCGATAAAAAAATATGGAAAGATATTAATAACGTTATTTTTTTTATCATCGAATTAGATTCCTGTACCCTTCAGATTCGGGGAAATCAGGGAAGATTTCATCCCACCTACCTTTTAAATCGGGATATGAGAGCTCACTGTTTAACTTTCGATAAAATTCTTTTCTGTTTATGTTCTCAGCGCCAAGACTTTCCAGATGATTTGTGTGATCCTGACAATCGATTATTGAAAATCCCTTTTCCTTTAAATAAAGTGTCAGCAATATGAAGGCAATTTTTGAACCATTAGAAACTTTTGTGAACATCGATTCTCCAAAAAAGACTTTGCCCAGAGAAACTCCATATAATCCGGCAACCAGTTCTCCATTGGTGCGGACTTCAACAGAATGAGTCCAACCGAGTTTATTCAATTCACAGTAGGCATTCACCATATCTTCCGTTATCCAGGTGCCGCCCTGTCCCTTTCTGACAGACGTTCTGCAGCTTCTTATAACTTCTTCAAAATTTACATCCAGAACAACATCATATTTTTGTTTTCGGATCTCTTTTTTCATAGATTTTGAGATCCTGAGTTTTTCTGTAAAAAGGACAAAACGCGGATCGGGACTCCACCAGAGGATCTCATCCCCTTCATTGTACCAGGGAAATATACCCTGCCTATAAGCGGATAAAAGGACTCCCGGACTTAGATTTCCTCCAACGGCAACAATCCCCTCTTCCGTTGAATCTTCAACTGAGGGGAACTGGAGATAATCATCAGCACCGAACCACGGTAGAATCAAGTCAACTCGCCTTTAGTGACTAAAATTTTCACATCATCTTCAACTATTTCAGCGAGAGCATTACCACCTTGGGACAGATCCCCGAAAAGAACCTGATCAACGAAGATTGATTTGATTTTCTCTTCTATCAGTCTGGCAATATTCCTTGCTCCGAATTCAGAGGAATAACCTTTGACAGCAAGCCAGCTTATACATTCATCACTCACTTTAAGTGTTACATTTTTTGATCGAAGCATATCTCTGAAAAGATTGATCTCTTTTACAACAATTTGTTCAACAATCTTCTGGTCCAATCTATCAAATAAAACAACTTTATCGAGACGGTTTCTGAATTCAGGAGCAAATGTATTTTCAACAGCTTTCTCTACTGACCCGACTTTCACAAGACTATCTCCGAAACCGATGACGGCTTTACCCAATTCACTGGCTCCGGCGTTGGAAGTCATAATGATAATGACATTTCTGAAATCCGCCTTTCGCCCCATATTATCAGTTACAGTGGCATAGTCCATCATCTGCAGCAGTATGTTGAAAATATCCTTATGAGCTTTTTCTATCTCGTCGAGAAGCAGAACAGCATGTGGTGTCTTTCTGATGGCATCGGTGAGCAGTCCGCCTTCTTCAAAACCGACATAACCGGGAGGTGATCCGATCAGGCGGGAAACTGTGTGTTTCTCCTGATATTCACTCATATCAAAACGGTGCAGAGAAACTCCGAGTTCATCGGCAAGTTTTCTCGCCAGTTCAGTTTTTCCAACACCTGTAGGTCCTACGAATAGAAATGAGGCAATAGGTTTATCTGGATTCCTGAATCCGGCTCTAGATCTTTTAACAGCTTTCACTACATCTTCAACTGCGTGATTCTGTCCGAAAATGACTTTCTGCAGAACCAATGCAAGGCTCTTCAGTTTTTCTGTCTCACTGACTGATACGCTCTTTTCAGGAATTCCGGCTATTTTGGAAATCACAAGCTCTATATCTTTGATTGTTATCTCGGGAATGAGAGTGTCGCCATTTTTATCTGAAAAAAGACGCTTCCAGGCACCGGCTTCATCTATGACATCAATAGCCTTATCGGGAAGTCGTCGTTCATTAAGATACTGATCGGATAATTCCACTGCAGACTGGAGAGCCTCATCGGTATACATTACTCCGTGGTGTTGCTCATAAACACTTCTCAATCCCTTGAGGATCTGCAGAGTCTCTTCAACAGTCGGTTCAGTTATATCGATCTTCTGGAATCTCCTGACTAGAGCGTGATCCTTCTCAAAATGTTTTTTGTATTCATCATAAGTTGTTGATCCGATGCATTTCAAAGAACCTCTGACAAGTGCCGGTTTTAACAGATTCGATGCATCCATAGAACCACCTGAGACAGCCCCGGCACCTATAATAGTGTGAATCTCATCAATAAAGAGAATGCATTTATCCATTTCTTCAAGTTCTCCGAGAACCAGTTTCATTCTCTCTTCAAAATCACCGCGGTATTTTGTACCTGCAAGCATTGAACCCATATCGAGGGAAAAGATTGAATATCCCTTTAGCGGTTCCGGTACATCTTCTGCGACAATTCGTTGAGCCAAGCCCTCTGTAATAGCTGTTTTTCCAACTCCGGGATCTCCTACATGAACGGGATTATTTTTAAGACGCCTGGATAAAACCTGTATGGTTCTCTCAATAACATCCTCCCTGCCGATAAGGGATTCAAGTTTTCCCTCTTTCGCAAGCTCTGTGAGATCAGTTGTGTATTTATCGAGATTCGACTGCTTTTTCTTTTTCCCTTTTACTGATGAGTCTTTTTGAATGTGTTCTTTTACAAATTCATAATCCTCATCGGGCATATCTTCGATCTCGTCAGTCTCCTCTTCTTCAAAAGAATGAGAGAGATGCTCAAGGAGAGTGAGTTTCTCCAATCCGGCTTTCTTCAGAAAATAAGAGCCGTAACTCTCCTCCTGTTCAAGTATGGAAACCAAAAGATCGCCGAGTTCAATTGTCTCTTTACCGGCGGACTCCATATGAATCATGGTTCTTTCGATAACGGTTTGAAGACCGACAGTCTGAAAAGGATCAACATCTTTGCTCACAGGAATATGTTTGGTGAAATATACTTCCAGCTCTTCAGCGAGACCATCAGTATCGATTCCGCATTCCTCGAGTATTTCTTTGGTTTTATCAAAACCCAAAGCCGTATATAAAACGTGTTCCGCTGTAAAATATTCATGGTTTCTATTTTTAGCTTCGAACCACGCTGAATTGATTATTGCCTGTACATCATCACTAATATTCAAAATCTACACCCTCTCCATAATACACTTCAGGGGATATTCCCTTTCTTTGGCAACAGCATGCACCTGGGCTATTTTGGTCGCAGCTATATCATAAGTATATAATCCGACGATCCCCTTTCCCTTCTTATGGACATCCATCATTATTTTTGCTGCTTCTATAGGCGGCTTATGAAATATTGATACGAGAATCTCCACCACAAAATCTGTTGTTGTATAATCATCATTGAGCAAAATAATTCTATACATATCCGGCTCTTTAACTACATCTCTAATTTTTTCTTTAATCTGTCCATCGAATTGTTCTGACATATTAATAATTTATACTTTATTCAGTCTATTATCAACAATAGGAAGGGTTTTACAAATATTACTCAATGAAGTATATTAATTATTGAAGAAGTTAAAGTTGCAGGTCTAAATCAGGAGGATACTTTGAAAACGAAACTTACATTAGCAATACTATTAATTTCAACAATGGCTTTATACGGTCAGTATTTTTTCGATGAATACACTGAAGTACAAAAACTTGATATTGCACACGCCTATCTTATGGTAAGTGAGCAGTTTGCAGAACTGGGAGATTCAGAACAGGCTGCAGAATACAAGGATATGGCTCTGATGATTTATCCGGAATTGATCTATACCAATGTAGAAAAAATAGAAACTATTGCCCGTACTCCTGAAAAGATAATAGAAAAAGTTCCATCGGGACCGGACAGAAGTAACGTAATCAGATACTATTTTTCAAAACTATTGAGAAGTATAACAGCTAAAGATCTTGAAACAGCTGATTCCCTGATTGCTGAGAGATTATATCTACCTGAATATAATGGCGGTCTTACCAAAGCACAGCTCCTTCCGATGGCTGTGGAAATTGATAAAAAATATGACCTTTCCACTTTTTCTCCAAAAGATCTCTATAAACTGGATTCAATTGAAGTTGTTAAAATAGAAGAGGGAACTTACCTGCTCACAGTAGAAGGTGCAGATAATGACAATCTCTATACCAGCGGAATTACATTTTTCGGCAGAGTGCAGACTTTCCGATTCAGGAACTTTGATAGTGGATGGAAAATCGATAAAATATCAGCTACTTTCTAAACTTTTTAACATAACCGCAGTCCGCCGGCAGCCAGCGGGCATAAAGCGCATGCCAGACACCTAGACGGGAACACTGTTTACACTTTTTAAACCTGTTCCCGTATACTGTGCACCTGTGATTGTATGTATTCAAATAGGAACAGGGTGAATCAAAGTCAATAAAAATTATCCCATTCTCATCTTCAGTTTTTTCATAACAGCAGGCACTGCAATTATTGCATAGTGAATCCCATTCTCCTCTATACCCGGACAGAAAAGACTTGAAGAGGAGCCCCATATTTTTAAATTTCATTTAATAACTCTCTAAATTCATTCGAGGGGTGGATAATAACCGAGTTCATCACGTCCACTTTTATTGACATAAGCAGCTTCCAGTTCTACAGGAATATAAGCTCTCCCGAAATCCGAATTGGAACCGGAGGTATAACTAACAGTATAAATCGCGCTTTTTATAGATACGATATCATCGAGTAAAGAAGATATCCCTTCAGGCTGAAACATGTAGATACTCTGCCCACCGGTAGCTTTTGTCAGATATTCCAATTCAATGTTTTTGTATCCCTCTCTGGTATATACAGTATTAAAGCTGATGTTGTTATTTTTGTAATAAGCCGCAAGATCAATTATATCGTACCTGTTGAATGAATCTTCCGGCATTTCCCCCTGGGTGATAAAGAGAACAGAACGCCTGTCTCTTCCGGGAATCATCTGGGAGGCAGCCAGTCTGATTCCGATATCGGGATTCCATAGAGAACTCCATTCAGCTCCGGCTTCTTCTATGGCAGAAGAGTTGTCCGAATCTCCGAATGAACTGATCTGATAGGGAGTCTCACCAATTGATATCAGTGAAATGTCTGTTGAATTGTCCCTGTCACTGTATATAGATTTTAAAGATTCTTTCAGGGATTTTGAAAAAGGTTCCATTTTCCCGGAACCGTCAACGAGCACAGTAATGTATGAATCTTCTCCTTTGAAGCCGGAAAACTCGAGTTTATAATCTCCAACAGGACGTGAATTTTCAGTGAGAATAAAATTATCCCTTTCCAGCCCTACAATGGGATATCCATCGCGTCTTTCCACAGAAAGATCTACTACGACCTTGGGAAACATATCTGAGTTCACCCTGTTGATCCGGACAAACAGACCTCCGTATACAGAAGATAATTCCGTTAACACGGTAACTCTGTTTGACTCATAATCAGCAATTAAAAGATTCCCGTTTTCATCAAAGTCCACATTCATAGCTCTCTGCGTATTTCCGGTTCGATCCACAAATATTGACAATTGATCCTTGGCGATGTTATACCTCATAACTTTCGACATATCCGAAATAAGGAGATCGCCTTTATAAGTACATAACCCCTCAGGATGAAATAACTGGCCTTCTACAAGAGTCTCGAGATGATTCCCGCTCTCATCAAAAACTTCAATAGTCTTTCTAACTGAGTCTGCAATATATAATTTATTCTCCAGTATTGTGATGCCTGAAGGACTTGAAAAGCCATTAAAACCAGCTGATTTATGTCCCATTTCCAGTATAAAATTCCCCTGGAGATCATATTTTACAACTTTCCTGTTTCCGACATCGGTAACATAAAAATAGTTAGCTCCATCGGAAGCGAGAAATTGGGGGCCAAGCAGTTGTCCAGGAGAGATCCCTTTTTCACCTATCTTCATAATCCGCGATCCATTGCTGTCGCATAGGGAAACTGTATTCGCGGTAAATTCACTCAGAAGGAATTGCCCATTATCGAGGGGATAAATATCGAAGGGGTGATTATAACCTTCAATTCCTCCATCAAATGTTGATTTTAACGCGCCACTTGCATTGTATTTCAGAACCTGATTGGATGCAAATGAAATAACATAAAATGCACCAGAACCATCTAAAGAAGAAACAGCAGCTGTGGGGCGATCAAAAAGTTTAAAATTATTAAAAGTATTCTCTATTTCCATATGAATAGCCCAGTTTTCATCGTATTCAGGCTTAATAGATAGAAGTTGTCTATACTTGACCAGCTCTGAGAGGTTTATCAATGAAGCTCCTGCTTTTTGGGAAAAAATAATTTTATCCCATTCTGCCAGAGCTGCATCTTCCAATCCAGACATATAATAACTGCGACCGAGCCACATCAAAGTATTTGGATTTTCAGGTTTCAGTGCAAGAGAGCGTTCCAGAGACTGAACAGCCTTATTGTAAAAACCGTTGTTATAGGCAACAACTCCCCATCGAAAATCTTCTTCCGCTTCTACAGCTTTCATATCGATTGGCTGGGAAAACAGAGAATAAAGAGAAAAATACATAATAAGTGCCAAAAAAAGAAAAGCTTTGTGTTTATTCATCTTCACCTCATAACCTAAAAGCCTGACTCAACAGTCCTTAAATGAGCTTCAATATCCTCATCATCGGGCCATGCTTCTTTGGCTTTCCTCAAAAATTTGATGGCTTCAGATATATTACCATTTTTATAATGAGCCCATCCCACTGAATCGAGATATGCTCCATATTCAGGATTCCCCTTTAGAGCCTTCATACAGAAGTCTATCGCAGAACTGGTTGATTTACCCTCTTCCGCCAGAATGAAGCCGTAGGAATTGAGGCTGTTCGGATTGTTCGGTTCCAGTTCGATTGCTTTTTCGAGGTAGTCAAGAGATTTCTCCAGGTTCCCACTGGAATAACAACAGAAAGCAAGAGTGGAATAGATCTGTGCAGATTCGAACCCCTCATCGATAACCTGTAAAATAAGCCTTATTGCCTGATCGTATTTTTCTGTAATACTGTAGATATAACTGAGGACCATTGAACTCTGAAAGACTCTCAACACATGGATATCATAGCGTAGTACGATATCAAAAAAGGATTCTGCCTGTTCGAAATCCCCTAGCTGAGTATAAGAAAGACCGAGAAAATAAGCTGTTTCCGGATCATCTTCATAAACAACATTTAAAGCGAGAAGAGCTTCAATTGCGTTGTTATAATCTCCATCTTTATATAATTGTTTCCCTTTGTCCCGTCTTGAAATCATTCTTTACCTCATAAACTCTGCAGATTTATACATTTCATCTTCAGTGTGATTCACCGGGTGCAGATAAATCGGCGACAGAGAAATATTGCCTTTCAGTATAGCAGATGAATCTTCCCCTTTCAGGTCTGAAGATGCAATTCCTGTTCCTGTCAGAAAATAATAGGTGTCCTTATTGGGTGAAACAAATTCAACGAGCTTGTCTGTATATATTCTTCTCGAAGGATGAGTTATCTCTACAGAAAAATCTTCATTTAGTGTTGATGGTACATTGATATTTAAAAAATGATCACTGTTCCATAGAGATACAATCAGATCTATGTTATCAGCTATAAATGTCGATGTCTTTTCAAAGTCCAACGGAGGGATATGCTTCGCAAGAGAAACAGCAATTGCCGGACAATTATTTAGAGCGGCCTGCCTGGCTGCAGCAGCTGTCCCGGAATAAATAATATCCGTTCCGAGGTTAGGGCCCAGATTTATACCGGAGATTACCAGGTCAATCTCTACAGGGATTGCGCCAAGCATGGAAATGGCGACACAATCGGCAGGAGTGCCGCTGCATGAAAAAGACTGTTCTGATATTTGAGTAGTCCTTATGGCATCTTTGAGAGTGATGGATTGTGACTTCCCACTCCTGTCTCCATCAGGAGCCATAATCCAGACATCGTGCTTATCTTTAAGTTTACATTTCAGAGCATTTAAACCGGGACTGTAAATACCATCATCATTAGTTAATAAAATAGTCATGAATCAGCCCTCTTCTGGAAATATAGTTTTAACTCCCATGGAAGGTTTACATATAAAATCTTCAGCTTTAAAACCAAAGATTCTCTCATATTCTTCAAGGTGTTCTTCATAAGTTTCAATTTTGTCATTTTCTATAAGTGTTACAGTACAGCCGCCATATCCTTTACCAGTCAGACGGGAGCCATAAACACCTTGTGTTTCCTGTGCTCTTTTCACCAGCCAGTCCAGTTCCGGACAGGAGACATCAAACTGATTTCTCAGACTTTCATGAGAACGACTCAACAACCTCCCGCACATAATCATATCCGACTGCTGCAAATGGGTTTTCATATCGAGGACTCTCTGATTTTCATCCATGATGTGCATTGATCTTCTTCTTGTATCTTCACTGATCCCCTCAATGCTGAGGCTAAGATCCTTCTTGGAGAAATCCCTTAAGGAAGAACCACCGGATTTTTTAATAGACAGGGCCTTTACTATATTTCTGAAATCTTCATAATAATCAATCTCATCATCAATTTCTATTAATGAGGGAGGAATCCTCGTATCAGTTATCAGAAAGCTGTGGTCCAGAAACTGAAGAGGTATGTATTCGTACTCGAGACTTCTAGTATCGAGAAACATCGCCTGACCTTCTTTGGCATAATAAGCGAGGAGAAAAGAAGAAATTCCCGTTTTCTGTCCCAGAAAAACCGATTCCGACTGACGGGCAGCTTCTATAATCTGAACTTCACTCAATTCCAGTTCAAATAGTTTTTTTAATGCTACTGTAAGAGCTATAGCCAGAGCTGAAGATGAAGCCAGACCTATACCTTCGGGGATATTACCGTAAATAGTAATATCGACACCTTTGAGAATACACCCTATTCTTAAAAGAGAAGAGATAACACCTTTTGGATAGTTAGCCCAACGATCCTCTTTCTTCTTTTTGAGGTTTGAGATAGTAGTCTTCTTGCGTTCGTCATAATTTACAGAATAAAATCTGAGAGAATTGTCCGCTCTCTTAGAAACTGCTACTTCAACATATCTGTCTATAGCAACAGATAATACGTAACCTTCTGAAAATTCTGTATATTCCCCCATAAGATTAATCTTCCCCGGAGCTGATGTAACAACTTCCGGTTCTGTACCATATTCTTCTTTATGAAGGGAAAAAATTTTTTTCATATTCAAGCACCTGATGATAAAGCTCTAACAATATTCATATTAAGTCTGAATCGTCATTTTTTCAATAGAAAAGGGGAGATTCCTTTTTTTTCTCAGAGGAGTGAAATTCATGAAGTCCTGATGACAGGGCTGAAAAGAGACTGTGAACAGTCATCAATCGGAACTTGTGCTCCCATATTCGGGAGTGAAGGAAGTGGCCATTACAATATAAATTAAGAAGCTCGGGCAAGCTCCGGGGCATTATGGCCTGCCGAATAAAAAAGACCGTTCTCAAGGAACAGCCTTTTTTTCTTAAAACCGGGAAATCAATCTTTCTTTTTGATTCCGTATTTTTTGTTAAATCTTTCAATACGACCTGCTGTATCAACAAGTTTCTGTTTTCCAGTAAAGAAAGGGTGACATTCAGAACAGATTTCAAGTTCCAGATCTCCAATTGTATTCTTTAGCTGAAAAGAATTACCACAAGCACATTTTGCTGTTGCCAGCTCGTATTTGGGATGTATTCCATCTTTCATAATATTTCCTCCAAAGGGCTCCGTTTCAAAGACCCTGATTTCCTTTAGGTTGTATTCATTGACCTCAGGAAGGCTTCATTATTCTTGCTTTTCCTCATTTTGTCAACAATCATCTCGGTGAGTTGGATATCATCCATCGGGCTGATTACTTTTCTGAGAATCCACATTTTATTCAGCTCTTCAGTTGTCAAAAGCAGATCCTCTTTTCTCGTACCTGATTTTTTCAGGTTGATGGCGGGATAAAGACGTTTATCTGCCATTTTCCGATCGAGGACAACTTCCATATTACCAGTACCTTTAAATTCTTCAAAGATAACTTCATCCATTCGACTTCCTGTATCAATAAGTGCAGTCGCAACAATCGTGAGGCTTCCGCCATGTTCAATGTTTCTGGCTGCACCGAAAAATCTTTTAGGTCTGTGCAGTGCGTTGGAATCGACACCACCGGAAAGAATTTTCCCCGATGTTGGTACAGTCTGGTTGTATGCTCTTGCCAGTCTGGTTATAGAGTCAAGAAGTATCACTACATCTTTTTTGTGTTCCGTTAATCTTTTTGCTTTTTCAAGCACCATCTCTGCTACCTGTACATGTCGAGAAGCCGGCTCGTCAAAAGTAGAAGCCACTACTTCTCCCTGTACACTTCTCTTCATATCAGTAACTTCTTCAGGTCGCTCATCAACAAGAAGAACTATTAAATGCACTTCAGGATGGTTTTCTGTAATAGAATTAGCTATTTTCTGCAGTAATACTGTTTTTCCGGTTCTAGGAGGAGATACAATCAGACCTCTCTGACCTTTACCGATTGGACAAAACAGATTGATCATTCTTGTCGATGGATCTGTGGAAACAGTCTCCATATTCAATCGTTCTGTCGGAAATAACGGAGTCAGGTTTTCAAAAGCGACACGGGACTGCGCTACAATGGGATCATCGTAGTTAATAGTCTCAACGCGAAGCATGGCGAAGAATCGCTCACCCTCTTTCGGAGATCTGATCTGGCCATAGACAGTATCACCTGTTCTCAGGTTGAATAATCGGATCTGAGAAGGAGAAACATAAATATCATCTCCACCGGGAAGATATGAGTTATGAGAAGATCTTAGGAATCCATACCCGTCAGGTAGAATCTCGAGGGCTCCTTCAGCAAAAATAACACCATTCAATTCTATATGAGCTTTCAGAATTACAAAAATAAGTTCCTGTTTCTTCAGAGTTATCAGATCGTCTCTTTCAATACTCATATCCAGAGCAAACTGTCTCAGATCGGGCATGTTTTTATGACTTAGCTCATTTATTGTTATTCTAGGCTGATCATCTGTAGGGAGAGGGATTTGTTTTGGCGGTTTTGACGGCTCTCTTCTCGACCGGTTATTCCTGTTTCTGGAATAATTGCCTTTTCTGTTATTATTACCAAACCGGCCTTCCTGCTTTTTGCGGTATTCCGGTTTTTCAGTATTTTCTGTGGTTTTACTTTCTTCTTTTGCCGGTCCTTCAGTTTTCACCGGAGTTTCCACAACTTCTGCAGTAGCAGGTATTGGAGAGTTTTGAACAACTGGAGCCTCTTCACTAACTACAGGGGTAGCCTGAGTATTTTCAGACGTTATATTCTCTTTATTAGAACTGTCTTCAACTGTAACTTTTTTTGCCGTTTTTTTTCTAACTGCTCTTTTTCGTTTTACAACAGGTTTTGCGACCTCATCTTCTACTGTATTATTTTCATCAGTAGAAACTTCACTCTCTTTAGCTTTCACTTTCACCGCTCTTTTCCGTTTGGGTTTAATACTTTCGACATCTGTGGGTGTAATGTCCAATTCCAATTCAGGTTGTGATGATTTTGACTCTTCTACAGGATCTTCTACTACCAAAGGAGACTGATTCTTTCGAATAATAGCCATTCTCTCTCCATTTTTTTGTTTTAATGTATATGTTTAATAGTGCTTATTTTATGATTATGATATGAACCGAATAACGGGATGCACATATGAATTTTTAAATTAACGATAAATTTACTATATTGATTCATTTATTAACTGTCAATAGTTGATTATCCAAAATTAAATGATAAACCATCTTTAATGCATAGCTGGCAGCTTTAGATCTCACTTCGGAACGATCTCCTGAAAAGATCAATCTCTCCGTTTTCAGTTCTCCCGTTGCCAGCAGAGCACAGATCCAAACAGTTCCAACAGGTTTGGATTCCGACCCACCTCCCGGACCGGCGACCCCTGAGACAGAGACAGAACAATCAGCTCCGCTGTTTTTGATAGCACCTTCGGCCATTGCAATCACAGTATTTCGGGAAACAGCACCATATTTCTCCAGAATAGAACCATCAACAGATAGGAGTTTCCGTTTTGCCTCATTGGAATAAGTGATGAAACCTCCCCAGAATACATTTGAGCTTCCAGGAAAATCTGTCATGAGTTTGGAAATCAAACCACCAGTACATGACTCAGCAGCAGTAAATGTCATTTTTTCATCTTGAAGAGTTTGAAATAGTAGATCGGGATAGGATATATCAGACACTTTTTACTGATTGCTTTAATTGAGAAACGGTTGCGGAAAAGATATCGATATCTTCCGGGTTTTTTATCATATCACACTCCCCTTCAAACTCGACGCCTTCAGCAACTTTTAAATTGGGAGTTTTAATATTTCCGAATATCTTGCCACTATCGAGCATTTCCAGTTTTTCAGAAGCTTCTATATTTCCGATAACCTTGCCACCAACGATGATAGTACCTACTTTTATCTGAGCTCTGACTTCAGCGTCCTTTTCAATATACAGGAATCCCGAAGATTCTATATTACCCTCAAAAAATCCATCGATTTTTAATGAATCTTTAAATTTCATAGTTCCTTTGAATGATGTTTCATTCCCAAGAACTGTTGAGTTATTATCTGTCATAAATATACCTTAATCTGATTATTCTTTATTTTGATGTCATAACAAAAACGCCATCCCAATCAGCTGACGGAGGATTGGCTATATAGTGTTTACACCTGGCATAATACACTTTGGAAGGACCATCGTCACTATCTATTTTTAAAGCTGATGCAAATTTTTTTATGGCTTCATCAAACGAACGCGCTTTATATAATTTGCGTCCCTCTTCAAATAAAGCAAGAACATTTCTTTTTTCTTCTGAAACCATAAAAACCTCCTGTCCCTTAATTCAGAACTTTACTGCTATTCTCATTCCATTTCTTAAAGTGTTTTTCAAAATGATCATCGAGGTCTTCAAGAGATAGTTCTGTCTTCTTTAACTCTTCGTCCTCTGTTTTCAATTGTGCTATTTCATTTTCAAGCCCTGCAATTGTTGAAATTGTGGTTTCACACTCAAGAATAACACTATCTGCGAATTTTTTTACAGATTCGGGATCATCATGAACAAGCGTTTTCACATCATTCAATAAATCGGTAACGGGTTTTTTCAAATGTTCTGTAAAATATACCAAAGATTTATTAAGAGATTCAGAAATTGCCATTCTTCTCTCTCTCTTTGAAATCTGTGAAATGAGAGCATTGTGCCGTAAAACAGCTCTTATTCTTGCGAGGACCTCTGAGAAGTTGAAAGGTTTGATGATGTAATCATCAATCCCGAGCTCAAAACCCTCAACTTTATCTTTTACCTCATCCATGTCGGAGAACATGATTATTGGAATATCTTTATACTCTGTATATTTCTCATTCTGCTTTAACAGTCTGGTAATTTCCCATCCTGTAATGCCGGGCATAATATTATCGAGGAGAATCAGATCCGGCTGCTCATCAACAACCTTCTGCAAACCGATCTCTCCATTATCTGCCAGTGATACTTCAAATCCCAGACGGGTAAGCATTACTTCAAAGAACTCCAGATTTATACGTTCATCATCAATTATCAGTATCTTATTGTTATCATTCACAACACTCACCCCTTAAGTTATTGTCCTATACAAAAAATGACTTGTCAATCTGTCTATTTTTTTGGATAAAAAAAAGACCCTGTTCAGGTTTCCCTAAACGGAGTCTTTGATTTTTATTGAGCATCAGGTTCTTTTCTCAGATCCCATGCCAGGGTTTTCAGCTCTTTACCGGGCCTGAAAACAGTCACACCGTGACTTTCAACAGGAACTACTTCGCCGGTTTTAGGATTACGGGCTTTTTCCCGCCCTTTACGAGTCCTTATTTCAAAGGTCCCGAATCCTCGAAGTTCAACAATTCGGTCATCTTCCAATGCCTGTTTAACTTCGTCAAAAAACTTATCAATCACAGTGTGTATATCTTTACGGCTGATTCCCGAATCTTCATAGATATGCTCAATAATCTCAGCTTTTGTTAACTTGACTTCAGCCATTCATTTTCTCTAATTACAGCATCTGACTTTAAGAAGCCATTCCTGTAAGTGCTTTGTGAAGTCTGGATTTCTTTCGTGCAGCTGTATTTTTGTGATATACACCTTTACCAGCAGCTGTATCGATAAGTTTTACAAATTTCTTGTAGCTCACTTCTGCAGCTTCCTGATCATGTTTTTTTACGGCAACTTCAAAAGCTTTAATACTTGTACGTACTGAACTTTTAATTGTTTTGTTCCGTAATCTGCGAGTAAGACTCTGTCTGTGTCTTTTTGCAGCGTTAATTGAATTGGGCAAATTGCTTACCTCCAAAAGATTTTGTCATATTATAAAATACGACGTTTGAAAAAATACCAAATATCCAGTCTCATGTCAACAGCAACGGTACATCAACAGATCATTAATTGCTGTTATTATCAGTAGTTGCATTTCCCGAACCGAATACCGGTTCTCTTCCATTCGAAGTTATTTGGGTCTGATTTGAGGCAAACTCCGAAACAGAAACGGAGAGTACTTTCGCACTCGAGTATTCTGTACAGAATTTTAACGAAGAATCAGACCCAAAGAACGAGAATGGAGAGGAGCAAAAAAAAATCCATCATAAATATGATGGATTTGATACTTAAACAGAATTCTTATCTAAAATCTTTAGGTTTTCTTTCCTGTCTTTTGCATTTCTCACATTCAGCGTGATGTTTCATCTTACCACTTGAGAATATAGATCTCATCTTTACTTCTCCGCCACAGGGACAGAAAAATTTCTGTGTACCTGAAGTGGTACGGGCGTTTTTACTGGTTCCAGCCATGATAAAACTCCTTACAATATTCGAGGCATGTTACAAGAGATAACAAACCATGTCAATATAATATATCAATTTTCAAGTGATGCAGTCAAATTCCAGACCTTCTTCTCACTATTAAATTCAAATGAACTAAAAGGCACATCTATAATACGTCCCCCTTCTCCGGAAAGTTTGATCCTCTGAGTAAAAATATTAACATCTCTTACGTGATAGTATACTTTTCCCTGAAATATCTTATTCCCTTCAGAAGGCATTTTTTTCTTTTCTTCCACATAATAATCATATTCGTAGGAAAGACAACAGAGTAACCTGCCGCAGGGTCCCGATATCTTCATAGAGTTGAGAGAGAGGTTCTGATCCTTGGCCATTTTGATGGAAACAGGCCTTAAGTCATCCATAACACCATGGCAGCAGTAGTCTCTGCCACAGACTCCCAGTCCTCCAAGAACTCTGGATTCGTCGCGAACACCGATCTGCCTCAGCTCTATTCTCATCTTAAAGATAGAGACCAGGTTCTTCACTAGCTCTCGAAAGTCGACTCTTGCTTCTGCAGTAAAAAAGAATAAGACTTTTGCTTCATCAACAAGATAATGAGCACCAACAAGTTTCATATCCAGTTTCTGTTCACGGATTTTCTCCCGACAGATTTTATAAGCTTCTTTTTCTTTTATCTCATTCTGCTCTCTAATCACCAGATCTTCTTTAGATGCCAAACGAATGAATTTTTTTAGATCTTTTTTACTACAGCATCCACCGTTGCAGTTTAAAGGCCCCAGAGCATGTACAAGGTCTCTTCCATATCTCGTATCGATTATTACGCGGTCACCGTTTTTGATTTCCATCGAGCTGTCTACTTCACAGATTTCCGTCTCTCCGGAATAATCTATCTTAAACCTGTATGAAGTTTTTTCAATGCTTTCTTCAAGTGGTTCTGTTATATCTTCTACTGCTTCCTTATTCAAAGAAAACTCCTTCAGCTTGTAATGTTGACCAGAAGTCCATATATCTCATCAACGCCTCTCAGAATTTCTATCTGATTTTTCTGAGAACTGAGAATGTATGCAGCAAGTTTTTCAAGCTTACTATCTACAACTTTAATGAGGGTATACTGCTTCTGCTCCATTGTCTTGGGATTTCTAATCCCTGCAACTTTTTCGGCTTCTATGCCATGATTGACTACATACTTGAAGAAATGCTGAATTGACTGGCGATATTTTTTTAGATTGGATATCGTCTGCTCACCCTTGAGTGATTCACCAAGTTGATATAAATCATCGAGGATCTCTTCAAGTTTTTCATGTCCTTCGACGGGATTTGCTGAAAGACTCTCTATACCTGCTGTTTTTTCTGTCTCTTCAAAAATCGAAGAAAAAGTCTTTCCCGTTTTTAAGGCCTTCTCTTTCTTTCTTTTACCTTTTTTATCATGACTAAGGTGAAATGTTGCCGAAGAGGGAAATCCTATTTTTTCCATGAAAGAAACTCTGTTTTAGCCTTTTCCTCTTTGCTCTCGCCAATCTTTCCCCAGTCAGGTTCATACTCTGTAACAGCTGCACCTCGTCTTTGAAGGCTTTCATTATGAACACCTTCCAGCACATGGCATTTCCCGTTGAGAATAACACCTTCTTCAATAATTATACTGGGAGCTTTGATATTGCCAAGCACCATACCAGTTGAAAGAACAACGACTTTTCCCGAGGAAAAAATATTACCTTTAACAACTCCGCCAATTATAACAGAGCCAGCATTTATACTGCATTTTACGCGACCGGAACGGCCTATAAGGACTTTGCCATCAGTATTAATACTTCCGGTAAAGTCTCCGTCGATTCTTAAAAGACCTGTCAGCTTCAGTTCGCCATCGAAACGGGTCCCTTTTCCGACCAGGGAATTTATATAAGAATTATCTTTATTAATATCATTCATTATCTATACTCTTGAATAGTCCATTTTACGTTTTCATATGCATTATCAGTCATGTTAATAAATTTTGCAGGATCAAGTACCTGAGAGCCAATTCGCACTTCATAATGAAGATGAGGTCCATCAGACAAACCTGAATTCCCCATAGTGCCTATTACGTCACCCTGTTTAACTTCCTGACCCTCTTTAACATATATATTCTGCATATGAGCATATTTAGTATCAAAGCCATATTTGTGCTGAATTACCAGATAGTTGCCAAAACCGCGCTCTTCATACTCTTTAATAACAACTTTTCCATTGGCAGTGGCCACAATCGGCTGACCCATTCCATACCCGAGGTCAAGACCCTTATGCAAATACCATTCACCTGTAAAAGGATGAATTGATGGACCATAGGGAGCAGTGACACGACCGCGAACTCCTTTCAAAGGCCACAGCGTAGGAATATCAGTAAGAAGAGCCCTTTGCGAGAGCAATACATCAGTTATTTCATTAAGAGGAGCAATGGAATTATCGAGAGAAACTCTCAACTTTTTCAAATCTCCCACTTCATTCTTAGAGTTACTATCAGTTTCAATCAAATTGAAGAATGATGATAAATCACCTTGAGACCTCGCAAGAGATTCATTAGAACTGTTATTGATTCCCAGAGAAGTCAATGTTTTACCTAATGTCTCAGTAAATGAACCGGCGACTTTCATTAAAGAGTCGATTTCATCTCTGACGACTTCCAGACTTGCTTCTCTTTCCCTCAAATTACTTTTGCTTGTAACAAGCTGCTGCTGATTTCCTGAATAATTTGTTGTAAACCAGAAAAAAGAAACCAGTAAGCCCACCACAAATAATCCTGAGAAAATCAAAGTAAAAAGGGAAATTTGAATATTGACAACTTTTTCTTCCGAATGAGGAATAAACATTACCGTGAGTTTTCTACGGCCGCTATTTATGAATTTACTGAACGGATTAATCTTATGACCTGTTCTGGAAAGAAGATAATCGTCGTTTTTATTTTTTTTCCTCATTGTTTTTATATCCTGATCCACTATATAATTGTGTCATACATGTTATTTTCTATTGTCGGCAGTTAGATTTTATACCATTATAGCTTATTTAAGCAAGATTATCACATCTTTTAATGATTAAGTCAAATTTTAATAATTTTGGCTCTGTACAACTACTGGCTTAGAGTTAATAATATAACATCAATCATTTTTTAAAATAAAGCGGTACCATATGAATTATTTTGATACTCACGCGCATATTGGGTTAATACATGAAGATCCAATCGAGCAGTTACTGATAGTAAAGGAAGCAGCCAGAGAAGGCGTTAAAGGAATTATAAGCATCTGTAATAATCTCAGAGACTTCCCCGGGATATACGAAAACCTTGAATCGGCATCAAATGTCTATTTCAGCGCCGGCGTATCTCCTTCAGAAGTAGAGCATCCGGGAAAGGACTGGCAGTATGTTCTGACAGGATTCCTCAAACAGGATAAAGTAGTGGCCTTAGGTGAGACAGGTCTTGATTATTACAAGAAATACGGGAATAAAAACTCTCAGATAGAACTATTTATTCAGCAGCTTGAAATTGCTGATCATTATGATCTGCCGGTGATTATTCACAATCGTAATGCCGGTGATGATATTCTCGATATATTAAAGACAAAACTACCGGCAAAAGGTGGTGTTCTCCACTGTTTCTCAGAAGACTGGGGATTTGCACAGAAAGCATTGAGCCTTCACGAGAACCTGTATATCTCTTTTGCGGGAAATCTCACATATAAAAATGCCAAAAATCTCCATGAGACTGTTGCAAAAATGCCTTTAGAGAGGATTGTTATAGAAAGTGAGAGTCCATTTATGATTCCCGCTGAGCATAGAGGGAAGAGAAATATGCCAAAATATCTACCTTCAACTGCAGATTTTATTGCTCAGGTCAGAGATACAGATCTCGAGACAATCTGCAATAGTTTATACGAAAATGCCGAGAGACTTTTCAATATTAATGGCAAATAGAGAGAACTTATTTAAATCTGTTAATATAAAAAACCTTGAGGTGCCTGGAAATATATTTCTGGCGCCTCTTGCTGGTTTTACAGACCGTGCTTTCCGAAGAATCTGTAAAGACAGAGGTGCATCATTTACCTATACTGAAATGATATCATCTGAAGCAGTTGTCAGAGGTAATGATAAGACCCTGACTCTTGCGGAAAGAGCTCCCAACGAAGATATTTACGGGATACAGATTTTCTCTGGAAATCCCTCATCAGCAGCAGGATCATTGGAAAAATTACTGCCTTTTAAACCGGATCTGATAGATCTGAACTGCGGCTGTCCTGTGCCTAAAATAGTCAAATCCGGTGCCGGTTCCGCACTTATGCAGACACCGGAGAAAATAAAAGAAATAGTTAAAGCACTCTCGAGTACAACAGATCTTCCCATTACAGTAAAAATACGATCCGGCTGGACTTCAGATACCCTCAATTATATGAAAGCCGCTGAGATGGCTCTGGAAGGGGGAGCGTCTCTGATATCCATTCATCCGAGGACCAGAGCGCAAGGTTACAGCGGGAAGTCTGATTGGAGTTGCATAAAAAATCTCAAAGAAGAATTCGATGTTCCCATAATGGGTTCAGGGGATCTCTACACAGGTGAAGATGCGCGCAGAATGATTGAGGAAACACGATGTGATTCAGTCATGTTCGCCAGAGGATCACTGGGAAATCCCTTTATTTTTGAAGATGCTGCCATAGCTCTTAAAGGTGAAGGAGAATGGATAGCACCATCGGAAGAAGAAAAGGTACGCACTGCATTCAGGCATCTCGATTACGCAATGGAATATATAGGTGAGGAAAAAGCCGTTAAAGAGATGAGAAAACACCTCTGTGCTTATACGAAGGGAATAACAGGCGGTTCTGCATTCCGCAACAAGATCGTCCATGGAAATTCCTACGATGAATATAGAGATCTCTTTAATGAATTTCTGGAATCTTTGAAGGGAGACCGGAGAAGGGAGTAAGGAAGATTCATTGATTGAATAACTCTCTTATCTATAAATTTATCTCATTGGATTATTAATCAGATTTAGTTAGATACTCCAGGAAAAACGTTTCTCTTTCCGTCCAACTAGGTGATTCTGCGCGACCATTCATAACCTTTTTATTTGCTGATATAGCTTCTTCTAATGAGATCCATAGGGGTTCAAAATTCAGATCCAGCTCATATTTATCAAGATTAAGCTCTAATTTTTCCCCCAGGTCGATTGTACAGTGGAAATAATGAGAATCCATCTGAAAATAGTCCAGTTCTTCTTCTCTGGATTCCGAGAATTCCGAAATAAGAGCAATCTGTGTACCTATTTCTGTTATTCTGTACCCACTCTCTTCAAGCACTTCTCTCTCAAGCGCCTGATTAAAAGACTCTCCGGGTTCCACTCCCCCTCCGGGGAATTTGTAATCACCCTTCTGTGAAGAATAAATCAATAGATATTTATTATTTTGAGATATGACAGCTCGGACTGCATCTCTCCTTGAACAACTACCTTTCAAATTCAAATTGTGATTATGATATATTTTCTGGTGAATTCCTTTCAATTCTTTTCCAAATACTTTTACTCCCTGACCGTACTCATCGACAAGAGAATCAATTTGAGTCCAGCACAGTTTCGAATAATACTCCGCTGCTTCTTCTGTTCTTAGATAGAGTTTATTATACCCTGCTTTAACTGTAATCCGTTCTATGCACTCTATCAGCAATGTACCCAGCCCTATTCCACGCCATTCTTTTGAAACATAGAGGGCAGCGAGCCAGGGAGACAAATCTGTCCTTTCATGCAAGTCATTTTTAAAAAGAGATATTGTTCCAATGCAGCACGATCCAATTTTAGCAATAAATGTCATAGGAATCACATCTGACTGACGCTTTTCAATAGCCTCCTCTATCTTCTGTTGTGATACATCAGGGATTTTTCCAGATATAAATTCGTTGTAAATCCACTCTGAGACCTGAGGTATATACTGTTTTTCCTCTCGTATATTGATGATTGTCATAGCTGAATTGATCAGAATAAATCTGTATAGTTTCGATGAATCACTTTTGAATAGTTTATCAGGTTCGTCCTTATCTGAAATTACCGACACAAGAGTGTTTATTTGTTCTGATAACAAAGGAAAATAAATACTTGTGACCTTTGACTGCGAATCAATTTCATCAAGCCATTCATTTTCCCTGTACATTGTAAGAGAATATAGACCCCTTAAAAGTCTTTTAGAAAGTGATCTGCCATTGTGAAGAGAAGGATCTCTGTCATATTTCTTGATTAATTCACCTATTTCTTTCTCTGAGTCTCCATTAAGGCCGCGAACTTTTTCAAAAGACATGAAACAACGTTATATCAGGTCATAGGATTTTTCCACTGCATTATAAATAAAAAAGGGAGACCAGAATTTCTTCCAGTCTCCTTTCTCCGATCTCCCCCAAAGAAAAAACGGAGGTCTATATAAACTTACAAATTGTGGCACCCATTTCTGAAGTGCTGATTACAGCCTCTCCATCCATGGCGATATCTCCGGTTCTATAACCATCGGCAATAGCTTTATCAACTGCTTTTCTAATAGCCGCCGCCGCGTCATTCTGCTCGAATGAGGTTTCAAGCATCATCGCGAGTGATAGAATCTGCGCAATTGGATTAGCTTTTCCCTGGCCAGCAATATCGGGAGCACTACCTCCAGCTGGTTCGTATAGACTGATTTCAGCACCGAGTGAGGCTGATGGGAGCATTCCCAGAGATCCACATATAGCTGCAGATTCATCTGATAATATATCACCAAAGAGGTTTGTGGTTAAAATGACATCAAACTGAAGAGGATTAAGCATAAGCTGCATAGCGGCATTATCTACATACATGTGTTCAAGCTCCACATCTTTGTACTGCTCATGTACTTCAATAACAACCTTTCTCCAGAGTTTTGAGCTGGATAATACATTGGCTTTATCAACAGATGTGACTTTACCTCTTCGTTTCTGCGCTGCCTTGAATGCCGTGTGGGCAATCTGTTCAACTTGAGATTTTGTGTAAATCATTGTGTCGAAAGCCTCTTCTTCCGTGAGAGATTTCGGTTGGCCGAAATAGATTCCGTGTGCCAGTTCTCTCACTGTGAGCAGATCAACTTTACCAGACAATACTTTAGCCGAAAGAGGAGAGCTCTCTTTGAGTTCTTCATAGACTACAGCCGGTCTGAGATTTATGTAGAGACTTAACAGTTTTCTCAATGCGAGGAGTCCACCGATCTCAGGAGAGAGTTCCGGAGCAAGGTTATCCCACTTTGGTCCACCGATACTTCCCAAAAGGACTGCATTTGAAGCAAGTGCAAGCTTTTTAGTAGCTTCCGGTAAAGGATGCCCTGTTTCTTCAATAGCAGCACCACCTATAAGGCCAGATTCCAGTTCCATTTTGAATCCGAATTTTTCTTCCACTTTGTGAAGCACTTTCAGTGCCTCTTCCATTACTTCCGGACCAATGCCATCTCCCGGCAAAACAGCTATTTTATTTCCCATTTGATTTATCTCCAATCATTATCTGTATTTATTTATTTGTTCAATTTATCCAGCCTATTCAGTGCGCATAAAAGAGCTTTAAGTGAAGCTCCGTTTATACTGGGGTCAATCCCCACACCAAAACAGCTGTCACCATTATCTGATTCAACCTGTATGTAAGCGACTGCTTTTGAATCGGCTCCTTCAGAAAGTGCGTGCTCACTGTAAGAACTTAATTTGATCCCTTCAGATATATGCTTTGCATTCTTCAGAGCGTGGAAGAACGCATCGATCGGACCATTTCCATGACCGCGCATTTCCAGCATCTCATTGTCTTCTTCCATATAAGCAGCAATTTCAACAGAATTGTGTTTTTCACCGACTTCATCATCATTTAAAATTGCATTTATTTCATACCTGTGAAGTTTCAATCTATGACCGTCTTCGAGATATTCACTCATAAAAGTCTTGTAAATCTCTTCTCCTTTCAATTCACGACCTGTCTCATCTGTCATTTTCTGAATAGTTCGACTGAACTCCGGATGCATTGCTTTCGGCAATTTCAACCCATATTGAGATTCGAGAACAAAAGCTACACCACCTTTTCCAGACTGACTGTTGATTCTGATAATGGCCTCATATTCTCTCTCGAGATCTGCCGGTTCAATAGGCAGGTAGGGAAGATCCCATATTTTGCTATCTGACTTTTTATATTTCTCCAGACCTTTTTTAATTGCGTCCTGATGAGATCCGGAAAATGCTGTGTAAACCAGTTCTCCCGCATAGGGATGTCTTGGCGGTACAACCATTCGTGTTGTTCTTTCAAAAACTTCTATAAGATGATTGATATTTGAAAAATCAAGGACTGGATCAATACCCTGGGAATAAAGATTCATAGCCAAAGTGATAAGGTCCACATTCCCCGTTCTCTCTCCGTTGCCGAATAGAGTACCTTCAACTCGGTCAGCTCCGGCAAGGACTCCCAATTCAGAAGCTGCGGCACCGGTTCCTCTATCGTTGTGCGTATGAAGACTGATTATCAGCTGGTCTCTTCTTTTTATATTCCTGCACATCCACTCGATCTGATCTGCATATACATTTGGCATGGACATTTCCACTGTCGCCGGAAGATTGATAATGAGCTTATTTTTCTCATCTGGATCGATAACATCAATTACGGCGTCACAGATATCTTTAGCAAAATCGAGCTCAGTACCTGTAAAACTCTCAGGTGAATATTCATAGCGGATATTCGTACCTTGATGCTCTGCAGCTATTTTTTTTATAAGCTTTGCACCATCTACTGCAATTGTAATAATTTCTTCTCGGCTCTTTCCGAAAACGACATCTCTCTGAACTGTTGAAGTAGAATTATAAAAGTGAATGATGGCGTTTTTCGCACCTTTTATCGCTTCGAAAGAACGTTCGATCAAGTGAGCTCTTGATTGTGTCAGTATCTGAACTGTCACGTCGTCGGGAATTCTCTTTTCTTCAATCAGCCTTCTTAAAAAGATAAATTCCGTTTCAGACGCAGATGGAAAGCCTACTTCTATTTCTTTAAATCCCAGGGACAGGAGGAGTTCAAACATTTCAACTTTTTCATCTACACTCATGGGAACCGGTAGAGCCTGGTTTCCATCACGAAGATCAACACTACACCACATCGGTGCCTGTTCAATTGTTTTTGAGGGCCAGATTCGATCGGGAAGATCAATAGGCTTAAATGCTTTGTACTTCTTAAAATCCATAAATAACTCCTGTCTATAATACCTTTCTGTCATTATTTTTAAACAAGAGGATTTTGTCCAGTTTTTAATTGCACTTTTTTCACAAATACTAATGTTTTTGCAGTATTTGTTAAGTAGGCGAGACTACTTGAACCGTCCCGGTTGATTTCTTGATTGTCATATTGTTTTCTTTGTTAAGCATACACTTGTTTAGTTGTGGACAGATTACAACGTTATCAGCAGTGTATTTTCTCCTATTTTTTGTTTCTTAGTCGATGGACCGCACGTTATCGATAGAAAAATTCTTCAGATCTGTTAAGTAATCTATATATGAGAGTTATGATTTTCATAAAAATCTATTTTGCAGCTAGGACATAATGCATCGGTTAAAAGAGCATCGGAATACTTTTCGATATATTTTTCTACTTCATTCCAGCATCCTGTATCATCTCTTATTTTTTTACATTTAGTACAAAATGGAAGTAGTCCACTTAGAGTTTTTACATTATCAAGCGCACTCTGAAGTTCTTTTATCAATCTATCCTTTTCATCTTCTTGCTTTTTAATATCAGAAATATCAAATATGACACCATCAAGATATTGAACTATATTATTTTCATCGAAAACAGCTTGGCCTTTTTCATAAACCCAATGAATAATGTTTTCCGAATCGGTTATTCGATATCTAATGGTAAAAGGCTCCTTTTTTTCAACAGCATCAAAAACATTTTTTTCAACTCTAGTTTTATCCTCCGGGTGAATTACAATTGAATATGTATGGATATCGCTACCAATAAAATCCGTAGCTGGATAACCAGATAGATCCTCAATGCCATTACTAATAAAGTACACTTTCCATGATTTATCAAACTTGCACCGATAAACAACTCCAGGAATATTTGATATTAGTGTTTCATATTTTTCTTTTTCTTCTCGCAAGTTAAATTTTAAGTTTTGAAGTTTATTGATTTGTATCTCTTGCTTACTGATAGTTTCAAGTAACTCCATCTTATTATCCACAGCAGACTCCATCTTTGATATCATCTTAATTATACGACAGAAAAAGTAAATCTAAAAATAATGTGAAAGTGTCGACGGAATTCATTTTATCGGCAGTGGAAATATGCATCATTGTTCTGCAATATTTCTCATGATAGTATTTGATCAAGAAATTTCCTACAGAGGTACATATGGATGCAAAAGATCATTTTATTAATATAAATGGAATTAGATTACATTACCGAGATTGGGGAGGCCAGGGGGAGGTCCTACTCTTTTTAGCTGGAATGGGATGTGCTGCCTATATATTTGATGGTATTGCACCTCAATTTCTAGATTCTCATAGAGTTTTTGGATTAACCAGAAGAGGACATGGCAAATCAGATTGTCCAGATACTGGATATGATGCTGATACATTATCCGAAGATATAATCCAATTTTTATCGGCAATGAAAATTAATCAGGTAATTCTAATTGGTCATTCAATGGCGGATATTGAACTCACAACAGTCGCAAGTAAACATCCGGAAAAAATAACCAAACTCATATACCTGGATGCATTTTTAGATAGAAGTAATCTTTCAGAAGTTTTTGAAAACAATCCTCTTAAAGATATAGAAAAGGAAACATTTGATTTTGAAAAAATTACTTCTGTAAATGAATATATTATCCTTTTAAAAAAAGAAGACCTTCAATTAAGAGATTTGTGGAATGATGTTTGGGAAAACCATTTACTTGAAATTCTAAAAGTAAATGAAGATGGATATGTGAGATTTCCAGGATCTGAAAGTAGTAGCGCACAATTAATGGAAACACTTTGTAGTTTCAAAGCAGATTATTCAAAAGTGAAGTGTCCGACTTTAAGTTTTTTTGCATATCCGTCTATTGAGTCAGGATTACCTGAAAATGCGGATCATGCACTACGTAAGGAAATGAAAAAATATATAAAAGAAAAAATAATTCCTTGGAAGAAAGAGAATAAAGCCAGATTCGAAAAAGAGTTCCAAAATGGAAAAGTCGTAGAATTAGAAAAGGCATCTCATTATTGTTTCATGGACAAAGAAGAAATCGTAGTAAAGAAAATAACAGAGTTTATATCAGAATAATACTGAGCAAAATTATTCTTAGTAGACAAAAAATGACTTATCTGAAGCTGATTTCTTTTAATCAATATCTATCCTGAAGACGGGATTCTCTTTCATTGCCATCAACCTAGCTCTGTTGTCTCCTGACCGAGTACATTCGCTCCGAAACTTGCAGGAGCGAATCCGACAAAGGCACGATTCACCCTCAAAGGGAGTCTACTTAGCTCTGTTGGCGTCGGACCTCATACATTAATATCCCTGCCGCAACAGAAACATTCAGCGAATCGACATGACCTTCAGTCGGAATACTGATAAAAGCATCACAGTTTTCACGGACTATACGGCTCATGCCAGTCCCTTCACTGCCCATGACAATAACAGTTCGCCCTTTGAGATTCAGTTTATTCGAATACTCACCTTCCATATGAGCACCGTAGACCCAGAAACCGTTCTCATTCAGTTGTTTCATAGCTCTGGTCAGATTGGAAACAGTAGCGACAGGAACCCAGCTGTTGGCACCTGAAGAGACTTTCGATACAACAGAATTGTCAGAGGCCGAACGTCTGGAAGGGACAATGACCAGGTCGGCATAAAACTGATCGGCTGATCGGAGAATTGCCGCATAGTTGTGCACATCTGTGATGCCGTCAAGAATAACGATCAGAGCATTTTCTTTATCAAAGGTCCTGAGAAATGAGTCGAGATCGACTTCCGTACTTTTTGCAGTAGATTTACCGTAGAGAGCGAAACCTTTATTTCCAGGGCAACTTCGGTCCAGCTCCGCTTCAGACATTTCTTCAACAGAAACTGAAGCTTTTTGGGCCAGACTTTTTAATTGATCAATTCTCTTGTTTTTTTTTGAAATAAGAAGTTTTCCTGAAAACTGTTTTTTTTTCAGTGCTTCTTCAATACCGTGAAACCCGGTTATATATTCACTCATCAGATCCGTAATCCTTAACTATATCAATTTTTCCGTCATAGTCGATATCACGTTCATAGGATTTCATGTACTGACCTTCAAAGAGGTGTACCCAGATATCAATTTCACCATCACCATTGGAATCGAGTTCCTGTCTCTCAAGTCCCTCTTCTCCATAGAAATAATATGTATCAATCTGTCCATCCATATCAAAATCATATTCTTCATAATCTGTTTTGCCTTCGGCATCAAAGCGTATGACACGGTCAATTACGCCATTATAATCAGAATCGACTTCAATCCTCTTATGCCCGTCTGCAAATTCTTCAATCCATTTATCAGCTATTCCGTCATCGTTGGTATCATAAGAATTTACAGCCCCGCAAATCAATGGAAAAAACAGGAGCATTGCCAAATAAACTAATTTCTTCATATATGTACCTCATTTTTATTTTCGGCATGAGTAATAAATTATGGAGACTTTATCTATTGTAAAAACAGTTCTATACTTTTTATGAAGGTGATTTATGCATTATAGAAAGTTTGGAAAACTGGACTGGAAGGTCTCTGCTCTGGGATACGGGATTATGAGGATGCCTCTTCTCGATAATAAAAGCAGTGAGATAGATGAAGAAGAATCAATAAACATGATCCGTAAAGGAATTGATTCGGGCATAAATTATATAGATACAGCCTACCCCTACCACAAAGGGAAAAGTGAAGCTCTTGTAGCAAAAGCCCTGAAAGACGGATATAGAGAAAAAGTCAAACTGGCTACGAAACTGCCATCGTGGCTAATAGAACAACATTCTGATCTCGATAAATACTTCAATGAACAACTGCAAAGGCTGGAATGCGATTCCATTGACTTCTATCTGCTGCACGCTTTAAACAAAAAGTACTGGAAAAAACTGCGGGAAGTCGATATTTTTTCCTGGCTTGAAGCAAAGAAAAAAAACGGATTTATCAAACATGTAGGATTCTCCTTTCACGATGAGCTGCCCCTTTTTAAAAATATCATTGATAGTTATGACAAATGGGATGTGTGCCAGATTCAATACAATTTTATGGATAAAGATTATCAGGCAGGAGAGGAAGGTCTCAATTACGCTGCTTCAAAGGGTCTTGGAATAATTGTTATGGAGCCCTTGAAAGGTGGACAGCTCGCTTTTAAATTCCCCGATAGCGTACAGAAAGTCTGGGATAAATCCGACCATTTCGCAGGACCTGTGGAGAGGGCTTTCTCCTGGTTATGGGATCAGGAGAAAATATCTGTTGTTCTGAGCGGCATGAGCGCCATGGAACATGTAATTGACAATGTGGAGATTGCCGCCCGCTGTTCTGTAAATAGGCTCGATGATGAAGATAGAAAACTTTACGACGAAGCGGCCAATGCCTATAGAGCACTTTCTCCCGTTCCCTGTACGACATGCGGATATTGCATGCCCTGCCCCTTTGGTGTGGATATACCCAGAAATTTTGATCTCTACAATGATGCCGTTATGTATGGTTCTTTTGAACAGTGCCGGGAAATTTATAAAGACTGGTTCGGTGCTGAGTCCCATGCTGAGAAATGCACGGAGTGCGGTGATTGTCTCCCGAAATGTCCTCAGAAAATTGATATTCCAAAAGAGCTGAACAAGGTTCAATCAAAACTGGGAGAATCAGATTAGGTGAAAATTGTTATACAAAGAGTCTCCCGGGCTTCTGTTACCATAAAGGGTACAATAAAAGGTTCAATTGACAGAGGTTTACTTCTCTTCACGGGAATCGGTCCCGAAGATGATGAAACAGATGCCAAATGGCTGGCTTCAAAAATAACATCAATGAGGATATTTGAGGATGATTGTGGAAAAATGAATCTTTCCGTTAAAGATATTGAGGGTCAAATACTGTTAATTAGTCAATTCACTCTTTATGCTTCAACAAAAAAGGGCAACAGGCCCTCTTTTAACGGATCTGCATTGCCTGAAAAAGCTATTCCTCTGTACAATCAGTTTCATAAATTCCTTGAAGAAGAAACAGCTTGTCATGTTCCCTCTGGAGAATTCGGAGCACATATGGACATTTCTCTAGTGAATGATGGCCCCGTTACGATTATAATTGATAGTAAAGAACGTTTGTAGAAAAGGAATAGAAAGATGAAGTTGAATACTATCATTTTATTTCTCACATTGTTGACCGCTTTATCCTGTAGGGAACAGGGGGATGTTCAGTTTAAAGCAGTTAATTATGATGATACCCGAATCCTTTCTGAATATATCCTCCCTTTGTACAGAAAAGAATTGATGAGCTCTGTGAGTCAACGCCATCTCTACAGAATTTCCATCAAAATTGACAGGAAAGAGCAGACAGCAGAGGCAGTTGCGCAAATCAGATTCTACAATGGAAGCGGTATGGATTTAAATGAGATTCAGCTGAGACTACTGATGAACGGTCCATCAATCAGTCCTATGACAATCAATTCTATTGATGTAGATGAAATACCGGTCCAGTTCAAAATTTCTGCCGATTCGACTACTCTGATTATTCCCATGAAAAGAACAGTAGAATATGGGAAGTCAGTAAGTTTTAAGATCCACTATTCTATAGATTTCAAAACAGACCCCGGTTATTATTTCGGATTTGCACGCATAGATAAAGATGGATTTTCTATTCCGCATTTTTACCCGACAGTTTCCAGATTTGTCGATGGCGATTGGGAAGCAGATGAACTTGTTTCAGGAGGAGATATCCTCTCTGCAGACAGTTCCTGGTTTATGGTGGATATAGAAACTGATGACAAAATAAGGATTATGACTTCCGGAAAAGAAATCAGCAGTGAGGAAAAAGGTGGAAAACAGAAAAAAGCCTTTGTTGCCGGTCCCGTTCGGGATTTCTTTATTGCCGGAGCCGGATCCTTTATTCCACAAGTTACCATATCCGGGGAAACCCGTATAATCAGCTATAGTCACAATTCAGAGAGCTCGATTTCTATGAAAACAGCTCAGATTGTCTCTTCAGCAGTATCTCTCTTTAACAGTAAATTCGGAGTTCTCCCCTTCGGTGAATTGAAGATTGTCTCTCTGCCGATGACCGCTCTCGGAATAGAATACCCCGGGCTCTTTGCCATTCAGCAGGATTTGTATTCCAATAGTACCAGTTTTCTATTTGAACCGACTGTAGTTCATGAAACAGCCCATCAGTGGTTCTATTCACTTTTAGGGAATAACCAATTGCTCGAACCGTGGATTGATGAGGGATTCAGTCAGTATGCGACATGGCTTTTTTACAGAGAACAATATGGATCTTCGGCGGCACTTCAATTCTTCAACTCCTTCACCCGGCGCTGGGATAAAGTGGACAGAAGAGAAATTCCCATAAATAAACCAGTAGGTTTCTACAATAAAGAGGAATACGCTTCCATTATTTACGGCAGAGCACCACTGTTTCTTATCGAAGTTCAAAATACAATGGGAGAGGAAAAATTTCACCGTTTTATCAGGCACCTGATTACAAATTACTCCCATAGGATTTTGACTACGGAACTGTTTAAAAAAGAGATCATTCATTTTGCCGGATCTTCAATTGATCCTCTTTTTGAATCCTATTTCGATTTCGAAGGAGAATGATTGATGACTGAAGCTCTATTTTATACAAAGAGAGAACATGAGGAAGTACAGTGCCGCTTATGCCCTCATACCTGCCTCATTAAGCCGGAAAAAAGAGGCTATTGCGGAGTACGGAAGAATATCAGCAGAAAACTCTACGCTCTGACTTCGGGACGTGTTATTTCAGCAGTTGCGGATCCTGTTGAAAAAAAACCCCTCTACCACTTTTTTCCCGGATCAAGAGCTTATTCGCTTGGAGGTTTCGGATGCAACCTGGCCTGCCGCCATTGTCAGAACCATACCATATCACAGGTAAGGGATGAAGTATCATTTTCCATGCTGCAGAAAATGCCTTCCAGAGAAATCATTGAAAATGCACTGGCTGGAAAGTGTAAAATGATAGCCTGGACTTATAATGAACCGACAATATGGTACGAATACATTTTTGAAACCAGCAAGCTGGCGAGAGAAAAAGGCTTAAAGACCGTTCTGATAACTAATGGAGTGATCAATAAAGAACCTCTGTTGGAACTCCTTCCCTTTATTGATGCTTACAGAATTGATGTAAAAGGTTTCACTGATGATTTCTATAAGCAATTGACCGGTTTCCCTTTTCTGAAAACCGTTATGGAAAGCGGGGAAACAGCCTTCGCCGCCGGTTGTCATGTAGAAGTTGTTACAAATATTATTCCCAACTGGAATGATGGAAAGGAACATATCGAAGGTATAAGCACATGGATTAAAGAAAAACTGGATCCATCAGTTCCCTGGCATATTACAGCCTATCATCGGGCAAATAAATTATCAGAAAAGGACACTCCCTCAGAGACTCTGATATCAGCTAAGAAAACAGCGTTGAAAATTGGTCTGAACCATATCTATCTTGGAAATATCTATACAGAAAATGATGGAAATACACTCTGTCCGGAATGCGGGAATACATTAATTAGAAGGTATGCCATGTCTATGGAAAGGAATATCACTGAAAAAGGCTGTTGTCCCCAGTGTCACTCACCTCTGAAAATGTACAGAGATGAGGGGATTTGATTACGAGGGCAAATGCTCATCGAGATAGGATGATTTGAAATCCTTTCTGAGAATTTCCATAAATACATCATCGAACCAGGTTCCATTTACAAGATAACTTTCATGGCGGCGACCTATCTCGATAAAACCGCTTTTCTCATAGGCAGAGATAGCGTTTTTGTTGAAAGAAAAGACTTTGAGCATGATATTATTCAAATTGAGAACCTTAAATCCATAAGATAAAATCAGTTCTATGGCATCCTTTCCATAACCTTTGTTATGATTGCCTTTCTCACCGATAAAAATACCCAATTCGGCTTTCCGGTTTATCTGATCAATATCGAAAAGGCTGCAGTTTCCCAGAAGAGTATCATTCTCTGAATCGATGATAGCGTAGTTATGCCCTTCACTGGCCAGTCTTTCAAGAACTTCTTTCTCTTTGGGAAGGCTGTAATTACCAATGCTGCTTCCAAGGCCACAGCTTATTTTAAAATCATTTATCCAGAGCGCATATTGTTCATAATCTTCGGGATTGATCGGAGAAAGATAGACTTTCTTCCCTGACATCTTCATAAAATATCTCTTCTTTTCACTCATTTATTATACTCCATTTCATATTTTTCAATTTTTTTGTCTCGTTCTTTGCTTTTTTTAAATTTGGTATTACTATACTCATATGGACATAAAAAAATACAAAAGCATGTATGATGAAATCTGGCCCTTCGCGAAAACGTTCAAACTTGATCTGAAACAGGAATGCCTTGATAAGGGAATCCCGGAACCGCTCATCGAGCAGTTTATGAAAGCAGATAGCCAGATTGACTACCTTACTGAAATCTCAGATAAGTTCCGAAGATAATCTTTCCCAATAACTGACATCAACCCATTTGCCGAATTTATAACCGACTTGATGGAAATGACCGCACTTTGTAAATCCCAGTCTTTTATGAAGTTTACCACTGGCTTCATTGGGCACAGCGATAACTCCATAGAGGCAGTGTTTTCCCATCTCTTCCATTTTTTTAATCAGAGCAGTGTACAAAGTGCTTCCTATCTTCTTTCCTCTATGATTCACATCTGCATAAACTGTTAATTCAGCTGAAAATCTATAGGCGGATTTAACTCTCCACGGCGAAGCATAGGCATATGCCAGGATCAGCCCTTCCTCTTCAAATACAATCCATGGGTGTGTTTCTGTTATATTCTGAATCCGTCTGCCCATTTCATCAGCATCTACAGGATTTTCCTCAAAGGTGATAACTGTGTTTTCCACATAATAGTTGTAGATATCACAGATCATCGGTGCATCTTCTTTTACAACAGGTCTAATCATAATAAACACATTTTATTTCAATTTTGAAATAATTGCACTATCTTTCTATTCAATTAGAATGGTCAATTCTGTCAGATATTTCGCTTCATTCCCTTTAAAAAATAAACCGGGTCCTCTCAAATAGGACTCAATTATGGGTGTCTTTATGGTATATCCTTTTTCTCTGCAATAGGCAAAAAGCATTAGATATCCAGAACCTTGAGATCCATATGGTCCCTGATGAACAAGAGAAACAGCCCTGTTCTCTTCCAGTTTCCGGCAGTTAATACCTTTCAATCTCAATTCTTTTGAAACCGGCAATACCGCTTCGATGTCAATTTCATTCTCTTTGTGTTCCATATCATAATAATAGGCGCTGCCTTTTCCTCTGGCTGCCGGACCACACTGTTTAAATAGAATCTTGAATTTTTCTCCTATTTCGATATATGTTCCTATAAATCTTATAGAGCAGATCCAGAAGCCGCCATAGGACGTCTCCTTGATATCGCTATAATCAACATGGTTCATCGTGGTCATATTATTATATAAACCGAGTTTTTTCTTCCGCGACTGTAATTCTTTAATCTGACTTTCTACATCAATCATTTTTTCCCTGATGAAGTCATTGAGATCTTCGTCTGTTTGACAATTATCAAAAATCCTTTTGATCTCATTCATGGAAAAACCCATAGATTTTAATAAACCGATGGACTCAACTCTGGAGAATGAATCTTCCCCGTAATACCTGTATCCATTTATCCCATCGATTTTGCCTGGAAGCAATATCCCTATTTCATGATAATATCGCAATGTTTTTACTGTGAGATTGGAAACTCTTGAAAATTCACCTATAGACAACATAGGCGAATTATAATACAAATTCCCCGTTTTATCGATTCTCTTTTTCCCGATATTCTATCAGATTGGATAAAAGGATTTTTTCTTCTTCATAAATGCGACGGGCAATAAGAACCGCTCTTTTATAACGTTCATCTCTTTTCTCTTTCTTTTTAATATCTTTAATATCCTCAGATATGGATTGGAACTCATCAGCCAGCTCAGTCCAGCTTTGTGCACATATGGCTGCTGATTCCGCAGCAGTCCTCAAGAAGTCATCATCGAGCATCGCCGCTGCCCGGTGTAGATATTCACTATAAAAATTTCTGAAGAAACCACCACCTGTGCCATTTGTCTCAATTGATCCCGACAGAAACCCGAATACAGGCTGTAGCATATATGATTTAACGGATGATTCGATATCTTCAATTTCCTCTGACAAACCGGAGATACCTCTCATACCGATTAAAGGGCCATTATCTTCTGTGAAGTTATTGATATATTGATCTATTGAATTGTAAAGGACATCTTCAAGATTATATTTGTAATTCACCGGCGGTTTTTCTATCCACAGAAATTCATTCTCGGGAGCAAACATATTTGTTCTTGAACTTCTGGCTTTTGTCAGATCTTTTAGGCTGATTTCCTGTAATCCTGAAAATTCCGTATCTGTGATATAAGCTGTATTCTTCTGGCTGTCGATTCCAAAAAGAGTTATCATATGCCATCCGAAAGATGTGTATTTATTTCCGTATTTCCCTCCCCAAAGATAGGGCAGGTATCTCATATCCACTCTGAGAACAACAGGATATCCCTCTTGAAGAAGTTCATAAATTGTATCCCATTGTGGATCATCATTTCCCGGTTTTATGACAGACCATTTTATTCCAAGATTTTGAAAAGCGTTTTCTCTCATGGAAAGGGTCCTGCCTCCGAGGAAAGGAAAAGATCCTTTATCATAAATATATGATGGTGTCGCCCCGGAACCTGTAAACATGACTTCATCAATATCATACTCCAGATAATGCAAGGCATTCACTATTGCAGAGCTCTCACAGTGTTTTCCCTGGACAGGTTTTACATTTTCCAGAAAAACGGATTCTTCCCAAATAGATTTAGAGGAGCATCCTGTAATAAATACGAGGAATACCGGTATAATTTGTGTATATTTCATAAACTTATCTCCTATTACTTTAGAAGATAAGCCCTCCCCTAAAGGGGAGAGTCAACTGTTGATTTCAATTAATATAATAGATCGTGTTTTCTGAATCGTTCTGTGTCGGACCGGCAGTCATGGAGATAACATTCTGAAGGTTCAGTTTTTCATAGACATCTGTCAACTGCTCTTTCGTCTGAAACATTCTCAGAGATTTTTTCTGATTTCTCAGATATTTCTGCAGATAAATCAAAGAACCGGCGGCTTCTGTCCTCAGATGTTGTATGTTGGACAGATCGAGAATAAATAGATCGTGATCATCGAGTTCATTATATACATTTTCAAGACTTTCGTAGAGATTCACAGAATTGAGGTCACTATGATTAAAAACTACAATAAGCAATTCATTAAGTTTAATACTTTTCATCTTGTCCCTCCTATTAGGATTGTATCTGTCTAACAATAAACTTGCAAAAACAGTGCCAGTTAATAAACTCCCGTCTAAGACGGTAAATCAGCTCCACAATGGTCAGAAAAACCAAGCCCCCCCTTTCTCTGTATATTTTTTAACACACTCCTGATACTATTAATAGTAATGGTTATTATTTAATGAATCAAATTTACACAGTTTTTTTTGAGGAAAAATATGATTGTGTCATTAAATCTCATTCTAAGGGAAACTCTGTCCTGAATTTATCAATCTCTCTCTTTCTCAATTCATTTATCTCCCGGGCTTCTTCAGGAGAGATCAATTTAAACCTCACATATTGCCCGGGTAAAAACTGTGACATGCTGTCGAGATCGCTGCTGATCACATTGAAGATTCTGGGATATCCCCCGATAGTCTGCCTGTGATAGAGAAGAACAATAGGTCCCTTTTTAGTCAATTGAATCGTACCGTCGGCTACAACATCGGAAATCATTTTATAACTGTCCAGCTTTAATGAAAAAGGATGCTCAAGGCGGAGCCCCATCTCATTGGAATTCAGAGAAATCTTCCAAGGCGCAGATAGAAAGAGTTCCCTATTGTTCAACCTGTCATGTTCAGGACCTTTAATCACCCTGATGGCTGATGATTGATCGGGAAATGAGAATTTTTTAGAGAAATCGCCTCTCACTCTTCCTGTATATTTTTTTGCACCCGGCTCGGAAGAAACGTTCCGAAATGATAGGACTGTTCTCAATCCACGGGAATAGTCTCCCAATACAATAGTTGATCCTTCAGGAGCAAAATAAACCTGCCCGTGAGCAACGGGAACTCTTATATCATCGTATTCCAATATACATTCCCGATGAGCCCCTGTCAGAACTAAAACTGTATTCTTCATGCATAATAGTCGTGTAGGCAGAATGATCTCTATAGTCTCGGCAAAATCGCTGTTTCCAAGCATTATGTTACCGGTAATTACAGCCAGTCGATCCATTGGTCCACCGGGAGAGACTCCGAGGTCCTGCTGTCCGAATACCGGTTTACGACGGAAATGGACAAGTCCGGATCCAATGATTTTGAAGATATCATTCATCAGAGCATAACCGCCTGGCAAGATCCAGAGCTATTGTAGAATCAGAGTGAATGCAGACTGTCTGGGCATTGATTGGAAAATTATCAGTTCGAGAAACAGAGATACCATCATCGACAAAAGCTGTAACCATATGGGAATTCTCAATTTGATGAACTTGTTCTACTGCCGCATATACATCTTTGATCACAGCGTAATCCTTATCCCGTCCAGTCAGCATGAGACGATTTTCAGAAATATTGAATGTATAGGTTCTTTCTGCAAATGCTTCGCCAATGACATGAATATTGGAATCCCTGCTGTAATCAGCAATAAAGGAGTTCTCCGGGCAGATAATCTCTCTGATATGAACAGATTTCATCCAGAAAACAAGACTTTCTGCAAGAGAACTATACCGGCAGCTATCGTTGTAAAGAGCACCGTGAAATTTTACAGTGTTAATACTATCCATAAGACTGTACTGCCGGTCGAGAGCAGCGATAAATTCATCCATAGGTAATTTCATAGATATACGTCCGAAATTTTCTTTATCGGGATAAGAGAGATGGGCTGATAATTTTACTTTGTAAGCTCTCGCATAATCGGAATAGAAGTCTACAGATTGCCTGTCTCCGCTATGGCCGCCACAGGCAATGTTGGCTATATCGATTAGTTTCATCAGCTCCAGATCTTCAGGAGAATTGATTCCCCTCTCCCCCATATCACAATTAATCATCATAAGCCTGTACACTCGTCAAATCTGATATAATCGCCCGGTTTTAATTCCACGAGCAGAGAGGGATCTGTTATCCCGATAAGGTTCCACCCTCCTGGGGATTCTTCCGGGTAGATCCCGGTCTGTAAACCTCCGATTGCAACAGAACCGGCAGGGATTTTCAATCTGGGAGAATCGAGACGGGCTGTCTCCAAAGCTTTATCGAGACCGATCAGATAGGGGAAGTGAGGCCTGAAACCGATCATCGCTACAAGATACAGTGACTGGCAGTGTTTTCTGACTACCTCTTTTATAGAGATTCCATTATGATCTCCAACCCTTTTCAGATCCCGGCCATTGTAGACTGTAGGCATAATTACAGGTTCTATTATTTCATCAGATTGATGTTCTTTGTAATTGATAAGGGCATTTTCTATCTCCTGATGAAGAAGCTCACCATATTGCATAGAGAAAGATTCTGAAGCATCAAAGTGAAATGCGATTGAGCAATAAGTGGGAACAATATCAATGATCTTGTATCGATTAAACAATTCATCACGATTGAACATATGATAAACATGGAGAATTTGTTTACTTGTTTCCAAAGTTATAATATTGCTGAATTGAAAACTAATGCAGCCATCACCTATTTGTTGAATCGTCATTGATAAATACTATAGCCTAAAAAAAAGATAAAATGTTACTAAATAATTAATCTCCCGGTAGATTCATAATACTCCTTACTTGCTATCTAGAAGTTCCTGAATTGGTGTTTTCACAGTGGAAAACTCAATACCATTACTCATAGAGTATTCGCGTACACTTTCGCTTCTTACTCCTACGGGAATTCCGAGGATCTTTTCCAGTTCCTCTTTACTGACTCCCCAGTCATAGAGTTCGGCAAATGTTGTTTTTCCCTTGATCTCCATCAGAGCGGTCTCATTGCGTTCATCAGTAGTGCTATCAGTGGAAATATGAGTACTTTCCAGAGATACAGCTGATTCATTGGCTTCAGTCAATTGGTCTTCAGTCATTGCTCCTTCTTTTCTCAAGATGGAAATGGCCGGTCTGGGGAGAGCCGTATCAACTTCGGGAAGAAACGGCAGACCTTTGTAGAGAGCGACAAAATACCTCATGCTGTCTGTACCGATCTCTTTCCCGTCAATAATTCCAAAGACCTCTTCAAATTTTTTCACCTGAATGGATCCCGGGTTTTCATCATCACCAAAACCGAAAGCTGCGGCAAGAGTTTCAACGGATATATCGAAAGCCTTTTCAATGTCGTCAAAGGAATATGATCCCCGTATATCCGCGGGGTTGCTCAATCCGGCAAACTCCCCTTCTGCATATTTAGCAGGAATTTTTGATCCTTCAGTTGCCCAGTATCCGGAAATCATGGATATGGCAATCCCTGTAACAATTAGTACTAAAAATACAATTCCCGCCTCTGTTGCTTTTACTTTCATGATTTCACCTCTTCCAATTTTCCTGTGCTGAATTCCATTGTGTCCGATACAGGACAGACTCCATCAGTAGATGTGCATTCAAAACAGCTTATGCACTGATGGTCTAAAACTTTCTTGCCTGAAGAAACGGGAATATTCATTGAACATGCTTTATCGCAGGCACTGCATGATATACAAGTCGAGTCATTTCTTCTCAGAGGAATGATTCTTATTAAATTGAATAATCCGAGAACCGCACCATAGGGACAGGCATACTTGCAGAAAGGACGCTCGACAAAAAGAGAAGCCACAATGACCAGTAATAATGCGATGTATGCGGTTATGGCGACTTCGCCTGTCCAGAACTGAAATAAAGCATAATAGGGATCATAATCTGCGAAAATTATCTTTCCCGAATAAGCAGTCATTATCAGTACACATATTAATACAAGGTACCTGAGATACCGGAGGTATTTATCGAATTTATAGGGGATGAAAGTATTGTATTTCTTTTTAAAAAGCTTTCTTCCTATTTTTGAAATCCATTCCTGGAAGGAACCGAAGGGGCAGATCCAGCCGCAGAAAAGGGGGCCCAGCAATAATGCTGAAACAAATACAATCAGCATAAGCACTACACTGGACTCGTGAATTTTCTTAACGAGAGTTCCTGTCGCTACCAGATTGTACAGAGAAACGACTCCACCGAATGGACAGATTGCATGAAGTGACGCCTCTGCAACAAAAGGGATTGGTTTCCCGATTTCAGACAGACCGTGATTCACTGCGATCAAAGCGGCAATTGTAAAAAAAATAACCTGGATCCATTTCCTGGCTTTCACTTTTCTTTTCATAACAAACATCCTTTATATTCAATAATTAGTATATTTGCCTGAAAATGTGAACAAAATGTGAATTTTTTATAGATATATTATAAGTTTGATGTTTTTTGTGACACATTTGTGTACACTTTTCCAATGGATATAAATGGGGAACTCAAAAAGTATTTTGGATTTGACAGTTTCAGGAAAGGACAGAAAGAAGTTATCAGCAGAGTGCTTCAAGGCAGATCATCTGCTGCAATATTTCCGACAGGCGCAGGGAAGTCACTCTGTTATCAGCTGCCCGCATTAATGCTCCCCCATATGACACTAGTCGTTTCCCCTCTTCTATCTCTGATGAAAGACCAGCTGGATTTTCTGCTCTCATTTAACATAAAAGCAGCCCGCCTCGATTCTTCATTAAAAAACGACGAGTACAATCGGATAATCAATGATGCCAAAGAGGGTAATCTTAAAATACTGATGATCTCTGTGGAAAGATTCAAGAATGAGCGTTTCAGAACTCATCTGGCAAATATGAATATTTCACTTCTCGTAGTCGATGAAGCTCACTGCATCTCTGAATGGGGACATAACTTCCGTCCGGAATACCTCCGGTTGCCCGAATACCAGAGAGAATTCGCCATTGAGCAGTCGCTGCTGCTCACGGCAACAGCGACTGCAGAAGTCACTGCTGATATGGGTAGTAAATTCAATATAAGCCCCGAAGATATAATCACAACTGGATTTTACCGCAAGAATCTCTATTTGAAGATGACCTCCATCGACGGGAATAAAAAGAGAAAGAAATTACTCGAGGATCTGTCTCAAAATCCCGGAGAATCGACAATTGTCTACGTAACTCTCCAGAAAACAGCCGAAAACACGGCAGAATTTCTTGCTTCCAACGGTTTGAATGCAAGCCCCTACCATGGTGGTATGAAGAATGAAGAACGGGTTGATATACAAAATCGCTTTATGGAGGGTTCCCTGAAATGCGTTGTGGCTACAATCGCTTTTGGAATGGGAATTGACAAAGACAATATTAGAAGAGTTATCCATTACAATCTGCCCAAATCCATTGAGAACTACAGTCAGGAAATCGGCCGGTCGGGAAGAGACGGAAATAGATCGGTCTGTGAAGTTTATGGAGATAAAGGCAATCTACCCATACTGGAAAATTTTGTCTATGGAGATACCCCGGAAAAGGATTCGATAACAATCGTTCTAAAAGAAATTCAATCTGGCGAAAAAACCTGGGAAACGAAATTGACAGGTCTGAGCAAAGATTCCAATATCAGGGTTCTTCCATTAAAAACACTTCTGGTTTATCTATCAATGAAGAAAATCATTAAACCCAAATACACATTTTTTGAAGAATATGTCTTTAAATATCTTCTTGAGCCATCTCAGATAATCGAGCAGTTTGAAGGTGAGCGCAAGACATTTGTAGAGGTTATAATCAATAACTGCAATTCCAAAAAAGTATGGACATCTGTCGATATAGAATCGGTCTGCCTTCAATACAGTACAGATCGTCAGAGGGTTCTGAAAGCATTGGATTATTTTGAGGAAAAACAATGGATTGATCTCTCTGCCAGACAGGCAGTTGAAGTCTATGATGTACTCGATAACAGCTTTGATCTCAAAAATTTATCTGAAGAACTCTACAGTTTATTTAAAGAGAAAGAAGCTACAGAGATCAAAAGAATACACAATATGATCAGTTTTTTTGAGAACAGCAGCTGTTACAGCAGAGAACTTGCGGCTTATTTCGGAGAGCAGCTCAATATGGAGAAATGCGGCCATTGTTCGGCTTGTGAGAGTGGTTCTGCACTTTTATCCGGTAATAATATAGATAAAGTAATACCGGAAATCGATATTGATAAAACTCGCAGAGAGATCCAGTCGGCTCTGAAATCAGATATAAGTGAAATAAACCTGACCAGATTTTTGTGTGGAATCAACAGCCCCATATTTAACAGGTTGAAGATAAAAAAATCCGCAGGTTTCGGAAGTTTGGAGAAGTATTCTTTCCTCGATGTAAAAAACCGGGTTAAGCTGATCTACAATGAATCAAAGAGCTAAACTAACTGAAGGTCCCATAAAGAAACAACTGATAAGACTGACTCTGCCAATGATTGCGGGAATGCTCAGTATGACTGTTTTCAACCTGACAGATACTTTTTTTATAGGACAGCTTGGAAAAAATGAACTGGCGGCAATGAGTTTTACCTTTCCCGTTGTCATGGTTCTGAACAGCATTGCGCTGGGTCTTGGAATGGGAGCTTCATCAGTCATATCCGTTGCCATCGGTGAGGGAAACCACAGAAAAGTGATCCGCCTGGCTACAGATGCCCTGCTCCTGGGAGTTCTATTTGTCGGCTTTTTCGTCATTGCCGGCGAATTGACTATATTCCCTCTCTTCCGCCTTCTTGGTGCCCGAGAGGATTTACTTCCTCTTATCCATAAATATATGCGGATCTGGTATATCGGTGTGATATTTGTCGTCATACCCATGACCGGCAATAACATCATAAGGGCGACAGGGGATATGAAAACCCCCGGTATGATCATGTCCGCTATTGCTATTCTCAATATAATACTCGACCCGATATTGATATTCGGATTGGGCCCCTTCCCCCATATGGGGATAACCGGAGGGGCTATTGCCACTGTGTTCTCACGGGCTGTCGGCATGATCATAACACTGATTATAATAATCAAAAGAGAAAAACTCATAGAATTCGCCATCCCCCCTCTGTCTGAACTCATAGACTCATGGAAGAGGATTCTCTATATCGGAATTCCTACGGCTACATCAAATATGATCCTTCCCCTATCCATGGGGATTATAACGAGACTCGTCTCAAATTACGGAACTGAAGCAGTAGCCGGATTCGGAGTGGGAACCAGGCTGGAAATGCTCTCTTTGATGATTGTCCATGCTATGTCTTCAGTTTTGATCCCTTTTACAGGCCAGAATAAAGGCGCCGGTAAAATTGACAGGATTTACAAAGCCATCAGGTTCAGTTATCTCTTTTCCCTTATATGGGGAGCCTGTATTTTTGTCATCTTATTTTTTACAGGCCGATTTCTCGGAGCATTATTCAACAAAGATACACAAGTAATTCAGACTGTGACTCTCTATCTGAGGTTTATATCTATCAGTTATGGAATTCAGGGTTTTATCTATATGTCGTCATCGGCATTGAATGCCTTGAATAAACCACTCTTTACAATGGCCATTTCCGCATTGAGAATGTTTGTTCTCTATGTACCTCTGGCATTATTGGGTTCACACTTTCTGGGACTGAAAGGCATTTTCATAGGTGCATCCCTATCCAATATCGGGGCAGGGTTGATTTCAGTGGTTATTCTCTACAGGCAATTATCACAGTTGAAACAGTCCCCTGTCATTTAATAAGATAGATTAGCTGGATACGGTTGGATATATTTAACTTACTGTATATGCGCCTGATATGAGTTTTTACAGTATTGACCGAGATAAAGAGACTCTCACTAATATCCTTATTTGTTTTTCCCATTATCAGTAATCTGGCTATTTCCTGTTCCCTTACAGATAAATCGGAATCCTTAAAAAAGTCCGTTTCTTTCGGAAGAGTTTCCGGATCAGGTTCATAATTTCGGACATAATTCCTACTGATGAACAAATAAATTGTAACTGAAAAAATAGAAAAACAGATATAACTGAGGTTAAAGGGGAAATCTGTAAGAAAAATCATATCGAGGGGGAAAAAAATCAATAAGGGGAAGAAGGTTATTGCAATTGACTTTAAAAGGGCTTCTTCCTCCCTTCCTCTTGCTTTCTTTAAATAGAAAAGTGTCGTAAAAGCATGAATCACAAAGAAAAAACTACCGCAAGGAAAGTGGTATGTCAGAGTTTTGTCCATGGCTATCAGCCAGTTTCCCTTTGAAACATAAATTACGGAATACAGGCTGAGAATGACAAAAACAATAGTTATAACACTGATGACACTGAAACCGATTTTTTTCTTTGCTTCATCGTCCGGTAACAACCTGAGCAGGTAACGGCTGAGGTTAAACAAAATCAGAGAAGTACTGATAATGGAAACAAAAGTTACCATCAATGCAAATCCCAGATAGACAATTGTGTCAAAAGATTCCGTTGGCAGAATCTGACTCAGATAGTTTTCCAGAGATGTCAGCCCCATATGAAGAAAAAGGGGGATCAGAATTGTCAGAAAATCTCTGGATAAGTTATCTTTTCCCCTGATCTGCAATAACAGGCAGAGTATTGTTATAGAAAAAACCAGAGATGTTGTAAGATACAGAGATAAATCACCTATAAGCTTTAGTACCATAGACCCTTATCCTAATGGAAAGGATCTGATTTATCCAGATGTCTGATATCGAAAAAGTCTGTTGATTTATGCAGGGAAAGAGCTAGAACATATACTTCATGGACATGGATATGCTGTCATTATTATCCCAACTGTAATACGGATTATTTCCGGTATTGTTTCCACCAAATATTTTAGCATAAACAGATAGCTCCAGGTCGTCCTTTATATTCCAGAAAAACGATGGGACAATCATATATCCTACAGATTCTATCTGCAGGAGACCGGTAACTCTCAACTTCATTTTTTCTTTGAAGAAAGGTAATTCCGCTGTTGCGAGAACAGTATTGGCAAAAGCGGTATTATTATATGCAGCCATAACATCGACATCGGTTGGTACCAGTCCGTCATAATGGAAGACATAAGCCCCTTTTATCTGGGCTGATAAGAACAGGTTAGTCCCGGGTATTGTTAAATCCAGACCGGCGAGATATACAAAGCGGTTGTTATAAAACTCCGGTAAATCCCCATCGAGATCCTCTGTAAGCCAATAACCCAGTTCTGTGCGCATGGTTAAAGGTCCCAGAGCCCAGGCAGCTTCTATTCCGAACAGATGAGCTCCCGTATAAACAATATCTGTTGTTGTTGTGTAATCCGCTGGCCCCGGTCCTACCCATGTGCTTGTAAATTTGTATCCCGGTTCGGTCATAAATCCGTAATAATACATCATACCCAGATCAAATGCTCCGAGAGAAACCGTTGCTCTGGCTGCAGCCTGGCTATATTTCAGCTTGTTTGTTTCAGGCTCGACTATATCTGCAGCTCCCGGTAGGGATGACATATCAAAAACACTCCATCTGCCCTCTGTAGAAAATTCCATAGGTGTAAAGAAAGGTTTGTACACGAATTCCAGTAATCCCTGTCCCCCCAGATAAATGCTCAATCGTGAGAGTATTTCAGAGCTTTTCATATCATTGAGATCGAGATAAACACCTTTTGACTGATCGAGAGGATTCAATGGATCAATGACATGATCGCCATCTCCTTTTCCCCATTCTGTTTTAATGTATCCCCCTTCGAGATATCCGAATGAGAAAAAAGCTTTGACATATAGTTCATCAATAAGATCGTCAACTTTTAATTGAGCTTCCAGATTATCTGTTGAAAAAGAGAAAGCCGCTTTTGCCTCTATGGTTTCATTTCCAGCTTCAAGTGCGATATCTGCATAGGGAGTGGCTTTGGTTTCACTGTCCCAGACATCATCCATATAAAAATCCATGCTCATTCCGATCTCACCGGAAACATTAAATGTGAATTTTGAAGCTCCCGCTTCAATGGGCACTTCCCCGAAAATGTCCCCAAATCCATCATCTGCCCAAATGAGGGATGTGCAAAGGGAAATTGAAAGAATAAATAAAATATATTTGAACATTACTGTGCCCTCCCTGTCTGCAGAAAATTCGTTGAAAAATAATTGGGATTGATCGCGATGTCAAATTTAACCTGCCTCGTCTCCACAATTGTTTTGTGACCCGTAGCGATAGTCGTCATTGTCGTTGTTAAACCGACCCAGTGTCCCTGAACCTGCTGTAGATCTTCCATGATTAATTCTTTGACTATTTCCGAACAATCTCGGGAAAAGAATTGGACTTTAACCGTTAACCGGCTGTTTCGGTCAACCCAGGCAATATTTTTGCCATAAACAGGATCGGTTCCCTCTTTGGGAACAGATTCAACGACGTAACATTCAAATCCATTAATGCTTTCCTCTCTGAGAATATTATGAATCGAATCATCGAGAGCGCTCGATCCGGCGGACATATCAGAATAGGAAAAATCCGATCCCATGAACGATCCTTCGCGGTCTCCCGCAGCTATTCTTTTTACTTTTCTCAGAGCGGGCAGATAAATCCACTGGTCATCATTTCGCGATTCATTTTCAAGAGTAAGGAAACGTGTATTTTTTACACTGGCCGGTTCCATAAAGAGTGTAATAGTTTTGGTTTGGCCTTCATCATCAAGTACTAAAGTCTGCAAACGGCGGGAACTGATATCACCTGATTCATCAACCAGTTTCATAACCAGATCCATGGCGGAACTTTCAGCCTTCTGATTGTCAATTACAGATTCCATTATATCCCTTCCCGTTTCAGACCAGACTGAAAATAGACCGGCCATCAAAAGTACCAATAATAACAAAATGCTCTTTTTCATAGACTCTCTCCTTTTATTCATTTATCAAGAAATTTAGGTTTAAAATGCTCCAGAACCATAGGCAGTACAATCAGACTGGACATACAGGCAAAGAACATTGATACGGAAAACAAAATACCGAGTTGCTGAATTGGAACGAAACGGGAGATCAACAATCCCATAAAACCGGCAGCTACTGATGTGGCATTTATGAATATGGCTTTGCCTGTCGTTCTGTACACTGCATTAAGCGCATTCTTTTCTCTATCCTTTCTGCATCGTTTGTAGGCATTGATAAAATGAATGGCATAATCCACCCCGATGCCGATTGCCAGAGCAGCTAATAAGGATGTGACAATATCCAGATTGAAATTGAAAAGAATCATAAACAGAAAGATTCCGATTATTCCAAATACAACAGGGATCATTCCTATTATTCCACCCAGAAGGGAACGGAACATGAGAGAAACAATGATGAAAACGATGATCAATGCTCCTATAAGAGAATAGAGTTGAGAACGGGTTACCAGTGATGATAATGCATAACCGATGGAGGCTCCTCCTCCAACGGAATAATTCCAGCCCCCATCGAGATAATGTTCCCAATATCTGTCTATATCATCCATTAATTTGTCCAGCACTTTGGTATCTTCATCAGTTACCTGAATTGTTAGGAGGGTTGAATCAGGTTCAAGGCTGTCATTGATTATCATATTCAGAGAGCCTGAATAGAGAACCAGGTATTGGGATAAAAGATTCTGCAGCTCTTCTTCTGAGCTTAAGCCGTATTTTGCAGGGTCCAGAGGGATTTCATCAAAAGCGGCTCCCTGATAATTGCTCTGAGCAAGAAAGGATTTTATAAGTTCGTCAGCATCAGGGTCAGGTCCGGCATCAAGCAAAGCTTGATTAAGGCGGGCGGCTGTGTCTTCAATGGAATAGGTTTCGTAATTCTGATCAGATGCTAAAGGCATCAGATTGATTTCTTCGATATCAACAAAGGAGTCTTCTTCTCCAAATAAACTGTTGTCACCAAAAAAATCAAATGATTCTGTTTCTTCTTTTTCCTCATAGGGGATCTGATCATAATTCATTATTTTATTGATTCTTTTGATATTGGGGACAAGAGTCTGAACACCTCCAACTGTTTCATTCCGATTTTGAATATACTCTTCAAAAAGTTCCACCTTTTTCAGGAATAATGGATTGAGAATATCTCCTTTTTCAGGAGCTTCTATCAATATGGAAACCATACCTGTTCCGCCGAGATTATCATTGAAAACTTTCGTGTCCTGAACCATGGCACTGTCCTTTTTGAAAAACTTAATCATATTGATTCCCACATTCATTCGTGGCAGAACAGCTATCGTCATTATAAGAAGTAATGCAGAAAAGAGTATTACCGGTGCTTTTCCATTTCTTGCGATCTTTTCAAAGAGAATGAATACTGCCGGAGTTCTGCTTCGGACTTCCAGTTTTTCCTCTTTGTGATATTTCTCAGTATCGATTCCTTTCCGGTACTGAAACCGCAGCAGCGCAGGTATTAGAAGGAACATGGTTATCTGTGAAAAGACGACACCCAGAGCACTCAGTATACCGAATGCCCTGAAAGGGCCCAAAGGGCTGGAAAGCTGGGAGATGAATCCTCCGGCAGTTGTCGCTCCTGCAAGAATGACCGACAGCTTGATATTTTGAATTCCCCTGTCGAGCATTTGGCAGACATCATCATATGAGAGGAATCCGCTGTGACGGGACAACTCTTCATAGAAATGGCTCATAAGATGAATCCCGTAAGCGCTTCCCACTACGAGAAGGAGAATCGGAACGAGCATGGATGCCATGGTAAATGTTATTTTGAGAGCACCCATAAGGCCTAGAGCCCATAGACAGGCAATTGCCAGACTAAGCAGTGGATAAAGCACACCTTCCCAGCGGCGGAATGAGATAAAAAGTATTACCAGAATCAGGAAAACAACAACGGGGATCAGGTATGACAGATCTGAAAGGATACTGTTGGATATCTCCTCTTTAATGATAGGCATGCCGGCAACGGGAAAAGTGATATTTGCACTATGATACTGATATGTCAGGTTTTTTATATGCTCATAGATAATCTGATTTTCATGATCGCCGCCGCCTTTTTCAGGTTGAAGAATTATAACAGCCAGTTTGTTGTCTTCTGAAATAAAATTTCCGATATACACATCCTGCCAATCTGTAAGCCTTTCTTTCAATAAATTGATACCTTCTGAAGAAAGCTCTTCCAGAAGAGGTACAACCTCCATCCCGTCAGCTGAACTTTTAATATAATCGGTATTGGTTAAAGACATTACTGAATCAACTTCCGATAGAGCTTCAAGCTCAATTGTCAGAGTATTTATCAGATTCAGTACTTCCGGCTCCAGAACAGAGCCGAAATTTACCTGAATGCCCAATATGATTGAATCCATTGAACCGAATTCTTCCTCAATGCGATTGTTGATTGTAGTGACAATATGGTCTTCGGGAATAAAAATATCCGAAGAGCCATCTACTTTAATTTTGGGAATCTGAATTATGGCCGCAGCAGTTACAAGAAGGAGAAAGAGCAATATTAATCGGTCTTTCTTCTTTTGATTTATCATCATAAACTTTTTCTCCTGTAACAAAACATACAGGGGAAAGGGATATAAAAAAATAGTTCCAGCAGGTGATTTTATTCACCTGAAGAGGTGTTTCTCTCATCACCTTTTCAGGTGACATCATTTACAGGCAAGTATCACAATTGAGACAGTCCGGTTCATCTTCAAACCCGAAATACGATTCAATCTCCCCCCTCCGGCATTTTTCCGAGCGGAAATACTGTACAATGGCGAGCAGCTTCTTCTGATCATTGAGCAATTTGACTTCATAAGCTTTCTGATCTCTTAATTTCTCAGGAAGTTCATCTATAATAATTTTAATATTCTTCTTCTGAAGAGAGCCGCCAGTCACATGATTTCTTTCAAAAAGATTGAGTGCCGTATCTAGACGAAAATCAAATCGGTTTTTGTAAAACAATTCATTCTCAACATACTCGCGGCCGAATGAGTGTATTTCCCGCTCTTTCTTTTTCAACAGGAAAAACAGTTTCTCCAGGAAGGCCGGATCGGGATTTGACCATTTGATGAATTCCATATGAGTCAGTAAATCATCCTGACTATAGAGCATCTTGCAGAGTGATTCTTTCCCATCTCGTCCCGCACGGCCGATCTCCTGATAATAGGATTCAAGACTGCCCGGTATTTCTCCATGGAGAACAAAACGGATATCACTTTTATCAATGCCCATTCCAAAAGAATTGGTAGCCAGAATCAGCATTTGAGAATCCATAAACATATTCTGAACTCTTTTCCTCTCATTATTATCGAGTTTCCCATGGTAGATAAGATGGGGAATGTTCTTCTCGTCGAGCTTTTCAGAAAAGTGATTCAAAGTTTTAATTAGGGAGAAATAGACTATTCCACTCCCCTTCAGATTACATGAGATTTTTATGATTTCATCGATTTTCTCTGTATCACTCATATACTCTTCAGCTTCGAGTCTCAGATTCGATCTTCTAATCCCCTGATGAAATATCTCCATCTGCGACACATTGAGTCCCAGAGTCCTGATTATATCGAGCTGCACATCCTTTGTAGCCGTTGCAGTCAAAGCAATAGTCCTTGGAGATCCCAGAAGAGTTCTGATCTCACCGGCTCTGGAATAATCGGGACGGAAATCATGGCCCCATTGAGAAATACAATGGGCTTCATCGATAGCCAGCAGATCGACAGCGGCCCGTTTTATTTTAAACCGGAAATCCTCTTTACTGAATCTTTCTGGAGTAACATAAAGGAATTTGGTCTTGCCATAGACAAAATCATCGAGCCTCTTCTGTCTTTTTTCAAAGGGAACTGTGGAATTGATATAAGCGGCACTGATACCCTTAGACTGCAGAGCATCTACCTGATCTTTCATCAGTGAGATGAGAGGACTGATGACAATTGTTCCCCCGTCAAAAAATAAGCCCGGAACCTGATAACAGAGAGACTTCCCTCCGCCAGTAGGCATAATGACAAGAGAATGTCCCGGAACTGAAGAGACTGTCCGGTTGATAACCTCTTCCTGAACACCGCGGAAAGCTTCAATTGAAAATGAATCTTTTAAAATTTCATGAATACGGGACATAAGAGACCATTGTTCTCAATTCAATAGAAAAGTCAAGTTTCATTGTTCACAATCCTTATGAACTTTAACTGTTTGACAGTCCGGGCAATGTGTCGGAAACTTATTGTGAGAATGAATTAAAAACGGGGAGAAAAAATGCGAATTCTGATTGTTGATGATTCTGCGGTAATGAGAAGGATACATAAAAACACATTGCTGGAAAACGGGATAGACGAATCTTCCCTGATTGAAGCAAAAGATGGTGAGGAAGCTCTGAAAATAGCTGTCGAAGAAGAGATTACTCTCTTTCTCGTAGACTGGAATATGCCGAAACTGAATGGAGTCAACTTTGTAAAGGAAGTTCGAAAATATCAGAAATACAGCAAAACGCCTATGATCATGATTACATCTGAAGCAGCTAAATACAATGTTATAGAAGCGATTCAGGCGGGAGTGACAAATTATGTCGTCAAACCGATACAGGGAAATGTGCTCTGGGAAAAGATCAGGAAATATTTATGAAAGTACAATATATAAATCCATTCCTCCAGGCTACAACAGGATTATTCAAAGATTATCTGGGCATGGAAATAATCGCGGAAAAGCCCTATATAAACACAGAGCCCAATAGACTCGGTGACGTCTCGGCCATAATCGGTCTTGCAGGAGAAACGACAGGAGCTGTAGTTCTCAGTTTTACTCATGACTCTGCTATTGCCATTGTATCGGAGTTTGCCGGTAAAAAATATGCCGCCCTGGGCAGCGAGGTTATTGACGGTGTGGGAGAACTGGTAAATATTATTGCAGGAAATGCCAAAAAGGACCTCCATGAGTTTAAAATCATGATCTCCCTTCCCGGTGTGGTGACAGGAAGTGATTATAGAATTCACTGGCCGGAAGGGATCCCTGTTGTATGCATACCCTTTAAATCGAATTTCGGCAATTTCAGTGTTAACGTTTCAATGAGAGATATAGCTTAAAAAGAGGTCAACTTGAAAAGCAGATCGATTCAGTTCAAGATCATTACATCTATTATAATCGTTCTTCTGGTCAGTGTTGTGGCATCAATAACCATTACAACGGAAAACCAGAAAAGGAATTTACTCTCAACAGCCAGACAGACTCTGGCTGTGAATACGGAAATGCTTAACCAGGTGATTAGAAACATTATGCTCAGCGGTGAGGCGGAAATTGCAACAAGAACACTGAATAGCATTAAAGGTCTCGAAGAGTTCAAGGAAGTGGAGATTTATCGCAGCGACGGCTCTGTAGCATTCAGCGATTATTCCACTGTTGATTTCGTCAACAAATTCCAGGACAAAATCCGCTTTGATTACACTGATCGATCAGAAGAGATGATGGTTGATAACGATGCATTCAAAATGGTACTGAACAGTAACACGCCCATAGTCAGGGAACTGAAGGAAACACAGGAAATGGAATACTTTTTCCCGATCCTCAACTACACCGAATGTCGGGCCTGCCATGGTGATGAGAACTTTATCCGAGGAGTCAGCCATTTCAAAATATCTATCAAAAACATTTACTCTAAGGTGAATCTGGCCAGAATCGTGCTCTCTGTTTTCTTTATTGCGACGGGGATTGTCATATTTTTCATGTTGATTTATTTAATCCGGAAAGTGGTGATTAAAAAGATTCTCGCAATCGGCAAAGCTGTCTCGATTGTAGCCACGGGAGATCTCGATATTAAAATTAAAATGGAATCGGGTGATGAACTCGGAACCCTGTCCAATCAAATCAATCTGATGATCAGCAGTTTGAAAGAAAAAAAACAGCTGGAAATCGAAAATGCCCTGATTGAAAGTTCACTTAAAGAAAATCAGAAATATCTCAAGAACATTCAGGAAGGACTGCTCCTTGTTGATAGAGATCTGATCATCAATGAAAATTACTCCATGTTTTTGAAGAAAATGTTCGGTGAAAGGGAAACAGCGGGACGGAAGCTGACTGATTTTCTTTTCGAAGATAGTGATGAATTTGCCGGAATACGTGGAGAACTTGAGATGTTCATCACTCTGCTTATCAATAATGTGACAGCTGATATGGATATGATTAAAGATATTAATCCCCTGCTCGACTGCTGGGTAGAGGGCAATGGCAAAAAGATTTTAATAGATGCTTTCGTTCAGAGAATTTTTGATGATAATGATGAAGTTGAAAATGTAATGATCATTTTCAAAGATAAAACCAGTATTTTCTATGCAGAAAAAGAACTGGAGATAGAAAGAAAGAGAGCCCAGAGCGAACTTGATCACATAGCATCAATTCTCAATGTGGGACCGGACACTTTTTTACAGTTTATCAATGAAGCGGAATTGGTAATATCCGACTTCAGAGAAAGCATCGGCAATCTGGAAGGAAAAGGAGAAATAGAGCATTCCTTCCGGGAAATCCATTCATTGAAGGGTTCAGCTGGATATTTTAACTTTCAAAGTATTGAAAAAATGGCCCATCAGCTGGAAACAGCTCTGTCGAAAGCACAATCTCAGGGATTGAAGAGTGAAACTCAAAATGAGATGAAAATACTGATCGACGAACTGCTTAAAGAATTTGAAAGCATAAAAAAACTCATAGACCGGTTCAAGGATTTTTCCAATAATGAAATGAATGAACTCGATCAGTTTGTTAAATCACTTGAATCTATGGTGCAGCGTCTTGCAGAGGATATGGAAAAGAAAATTAATATCGTTTTTAATTCCCAGCTTGACGTTCTCCCCAATCTGGGAGAATTGAAAAACTCCATTATCCACCTGGTCCGCAATTCTGTAGATCACGGCATTGAAGATCCTCTCGAGAGAATCACTGAGGGTAAAGATGAAACAGCCACTATCTCCCTGAAGATCCTGAAAGAAGCAGATAATCGGATAAATATCATTGTAAGTGATGATGGCCGGGGAATAAATTACAGAAAACTTGAAAAAAAAGCCCGGGAAATGGGATTGCTGAAAGAGGCCGTTCCCGCAGATCACAAAATGCTGCTCAACCTTCTCTTCAAATCGGGATTCAGTTCAAAAGACGAGATAACGAAGATTTCCGGGAGAGGTGTCGGACTCGATGTTGTCAAAGATGATGTAAAAGGACTTGGCGGTACAATCGGAGTATCTTCCAGTCCGGGAAAAGGCACTAGATTTACCATTCACCTGCCAGAAAAAAAGGATTAATTATGAAAAAAATCATAGTGATATTTATATCGGCCATTTTGATATCTGCCTGTAAAGAAGAGGCAAAACTCACTCCCCTTTCATCATCAGAAATCAGTGGAGAACGATTATGGGAAAGGATATCAGTTGACAGCGAATACACTGATTATTCATTTTGGCCCGATCACGAGGGGATCAATCCCGGTCAGGCTCCTCATGGTGTAAATCACAGAATTTTTATCAACAGAGATCTAAAAGAAGCTTTGCCCATTGATAACAGAATTGCCCCTTTTGGAACGATCATTGTCAAAGAGAATATGAATATAGATCTCAAAGTCGTAAAGATCACTGTTATGGCAAAAGTAGATGGATTCAATAGCGATGGAGGAAACTGGTTCTGGGCCGCTTACTCTCCCGAAGGAGAAGTACAGGCTGAAGGAACACCAAAAGGGTGTGTATCATGCCATGTGGGCATGAAAAATAACGATTATGTTATTGTGAGGCCTCTCGATCACAAAAACTGAAAAGCCACACCACCGATTGCAACCAGTGCCCCGAGAACTTCAATCATGGACACTCTCTCTTTGAAAATCACGATCGCCGGCGCGATGATCAGAATCGGTGTGATTGATGTCAGTGTAGCTGCCACTCCGGCAGCTGTATATTTTAATGCGAGCAGAGAGAGAGAAACACCGAGAAAGGGTCCGAAAAAAGATCCGAGAGAAATCTGAAGCATAGCCCCTCTATTTCTGAGCCCTCTGAAAACGGAAGGCCATTGTCCGGTGATAAAAAACAAAATAGAAAAACCGGCAATCGCACTCAATATCCGGATTTGTGTTGAAGCGAATGCATCGTATGTTCCCATCCCCTTTTTACTCAATATCAATCCCAGAGCCTGTCCCAGAGCTCCGCCAAAAGCCAGAAGAATCCCTTTAACAGGATGGGAAAAGCTCAATTTACCAGAGCCCTCTTTTCTGAGGATCACCAGGGATATTCCCAGCATAGTGAGAAACATCCCGATAAGATTTTTCCCCGTCAGCATTTCCCCGAATATAATGCGGGCCAGAATAGCTGTCAGGGGAGGAGCAAGAGACATCATCAGCATGGAGATCCTCGATCCGATCAGAACAAAAGCCTGGAAAAGCAGTAGATCACCTATGACGAATCCGACGATTCCCGAAAGTGACAACCAGCTCCAGGCGAATGCAGTGGCGTCGGTGGGAAATGGTTTGCCCCTGTAAAACCATAAAAATATACTTAGAAATAAAAATCCCAAAACCAGTCTGATAAGATTCAGAGGTTGCGATCCGATTTTCTTTCCAGCTTTCTCAAAACTTATTGCTGTTACAGTCCAACAGGCAGCCGTCATTAATGCAGCTACTTCCCCGGGATGAGATATATTCATAATATGGATATTAACTTTTAAACCCCATATGTTCCAGTGATTCCCGGAAGATATTTTTACGGCAAAATACTCATGAAATAAAAAAATCGATAAAAATAACTTGATAAAAAATTATCTTTTGGATAAGTTAGTAACAGTTACTATTATTAGTTAAGAATACTGATCGGGAGGATCAATTTATGAATATAGCAGTTATAGGTTGTACACATGCAGGAACAGCTGCCATTGTGAATGCAGCAAAATTATATCCGGATGCAAAAATCACAGTTTATGAAAGAAATGACAATATTTCATTCTTATCTTGCGGAATAGCCTTATACGTAGGAGGTTTCATCGAAGATTCCAATGGACTGTTTTACAGTTCCCCGGAGAAATTAACAGAACTCGGTGTAGACACAAAAATGAAACACGAAGTGCTTGAAGCAGATCTTGAAAATAAATTACTGAGTATCAAAGATCTGGACAGCGGTAATACTTTTGAAAGTTCTTATGACAAACTTATCATAACGACAGGATCATGGCCCTTAACACCACCCATTACAGGAATTGATCTGGAAAATATTGTATTATCTAAAAATTTTGATCATTCAAATGCCATAATTGAAAAGGCGAAAAAAGCAGAGAAAGTTCTGGTGATCGGTGCAGGATACATAGGTGTTGAACTTGTAGAGGCCTTCAGGCACAACGGCAAAGATGTGACTCTCATTGATGCCGAAGAGAGGATCTTGAGCAAATATCTCGACAAGGACTATACCGACGCAGCCGAGGAAGCGCTGAAGAAAGAGGGAATCAATCTGGCATTGAATCAGAAAGTTCATACCTTTGAAGGAAAAGATGGGAAAGTGACCAAAGTCCTTACAGATAAAGGTGAGTACGAAGCGGATCTGGTCATACTCTGTATCGGATTCAGACCAAATACGGGACTTTTCAAGGGGCAGATAGACATGCTCGATAATGGTGCGATTATTGTAGACCGCTATATGAGAACAAGCAGGCCTAATGTTTTTGCCGCAGGTGACAGCTGTTCGGTAATCTTCAACCCCACTGACAGTGCAAAATACATTCCCCTGGCGACAAATGCTGTCCGAATGGGAACTCTTGTTGCCAACAACCTGGTTGAACCGACTGTCAGGTATATGGGTACTCAGGGAACTTCGGGAATTAAGATTTATGATATGAATATTGCTTCTACAGGACTGACTGCTCAAAGTGCGTCTATGGAAGGTCTTCAAGTTGATTCTGTCACAATAGAAGAGAATCACAGACCGGAGTTTATGCCCGACGTTGAAAAAGTGGTCCTGACCTTAGTCTATGAAAAAGAGAACAAACGCATAGTCGGAGCTCAGCTGAGATCCAAAATAGATCTGACCCAATCAATCAATACCATGTCTGTGTGTATACAGAACCGGATGACTGTTGCAGAACTGGCGCTTACGGACTTTTTCTTTCAGCCCCACTACAATAAACCCTGGAATTTTCTCAATCAGGCGGGATTGGCAGCCATGGCAAAATAATTAGACCTTCTCTTTTTTTGATAGTACATTATAGATTCAACTGCGCACAACAGGAGGCGGAAATGAACAATGAGAATACTGATTATAATGATCTGACTGCTGAAGAAAAAGCTGTCATTATTGATAAAGGAACAGAAGCTCCCTTTAAGGGATTTTATACAGATTACAAAGAGAAAGGATTGTACATATGCAAGCAGTGCAGCAAACCTCTATTCTGGTCTGATTCCAAATTCGATTCCCGATGCGGATGGCCCAGTTTTGATGATGAGATTAACAAAGCTATATCTTATCATCCCGATCCCGATGGAAGACGAACAGAGATAGTCTGCTCCAACTGCGGAGCTCATATGGGACACGTTTTTGAAGGTGAAGGATATACTGAAAAAAACAAAAGACACTGTGTGAATTCCATTTCGATGAATTTCATTCCCGAAGGGGAAATCGGAAAAGCTGTTTTTGCAGGCGGGTGTTTCTGGGGAGTTCAGCACTTTTTCAATGGAATACCAGGTGTTTACACATCAAGAGTCGGTTACACAGGCGGCAGAAAAGAGAATCCATCATATAAAGAAGTGTGCAATTCCGATACCGGTCACCTGGAAGCTATTGAAATCAGCTACAACCGGGAAGCGATAAGCTATGAGGAACTGGCTAAATTATTCTTTGAGATTCACGATCCCACACAGACAAACGGCCAGGGACCGGATCTGGGAGAGCAATATCTATCTGCTGTTTTTTACAAAAATGATGAGCAGAGAGAAACAGCAGAGAAACTTATCGGGATTCTAAAAGACAAAGGGTATGACGTAGCGACTGAGCTTATTGAAACCTCTGTATTCTGGGAAGCAGAAGATTATCATCAGTTCTATTATGAGAAGAAAGGCAGCACTCCCTACTGTCATTTCTATACAAAAAAATTCTAGAGCTATATCTGCAGATATGTTACCGGCCTGAGTAATTAATACTCATATGCCGGTTGTATACGGACTGGTATGGGGACAGAGAAGCAAAAGAGGCGACCAGATTGTATTTAAAGGAGAGAATATTAATATTCCAGTCACTGCCGTTAAAGCTGAGCCCTATTTTCAGATTGCTTTTATCTGAAGAGTAAAGATAAAAGTCTCTGAGTATACTGATTAAGTAGCTGTCATCTGATTCGATGCTCTCAATCATATTTCCTGAGAAACTGAAGTTGAGAGTCATCTCAGTTCCCGCGGGTATCTTCAGAATAGTCTCTGTTGGATTTATAGTGTTTTCACTTTTATCGGTACTGAAAAAGATATCACCGGGCATTAGTTCCACAAGCTCTTTTTTATTCATGTATACCGGTTTGGCTTTTTCACTGAAATCGGCTGTCCATGCAAATGAGACTTCCAACAATCTTCGGAAAGGATCAAAATCGGTATCCAATGGATATTGATAGTCGATATTCAGTTTCCCTTTTTTTCTGTTATTCACTGTGGAATACCATGTTCGCCCGTCGAGAGAATAGAAAAACTCACCGTTACTTTTTGTCGTGGCGAATATATCCCGGTGCACTCTCAGTGTTTTATTGCCGATTGTATACATCAATGTGTTTTCACCGGGGACTGCCGCTTTATCTCTTAAAAGAATCCCGTCTCCCTTTCGGAGCATTATTATCAACTCTTCACAATTAGAATAAGTTCTAAACTGCTGCAGAGTATCAATTATTCCCATCGGTTTATCATCTCCGTTGAGAACAGATTCAAAGAGAATCAAAAAATCTCTCTCTGCAGTATCCGGTGGCGGAGAACTGCAGGAGAAGAAGACTAACAGCAGTATTAAAAGAATCCCTTTCTTCATACTCTAAAGATAATTCAATTCTCACCGATTGTTGCAAAGATAATACAATTGGGGCTTTAATAAATCATTCGGTTTATTATTTCCATCGTAAAAAAGATCAATGACCGGTACGTTGTAATCATCTTTGATCCTCTGGAAAATAGAACTGGATACAACTCCGGGGCAGCAGAAAACGGGATTGATATGAACGATAGCTTCAACCTGCCGCTTTTCCAGCATATAGAGTACGCGTCCGAGAGATATGGCTGTTTCTCCGGCAAGAGATCTGTCATAACTGTACCGATCTGCCAGCCTCGTACACTCATCCATATCCGGTTCCATGATCTCCTCTTCGAGAAGGCCGCGGAATACCAGTTCAAAGCGTTTTTCCACAAGTACGAATCCCTTGTGGAATTTCCTGTTTACCTTATTGTCGAGCAGATCTTCATGGAGAAAGTGATTCACAGTTTCTGTGAAGGAAGGAATGATCACCTCTGCTCCCAGATCAAGAATTTCCTCTGTGAGATTGTGGTTAAGAATATTGTTGTACTTGGCGTAAAAGTCTCCCACGAGGATGGCTCTCGGTTTTCTGGGTATATCTCTCAATGGAAGATCTTCGAATAAGAGACGGATATCTTTGGCAGCATCGTGAAGAGATGTTCTTTCATGAAGGGCCTCAGTGAGCAGAGAAATAGATTGATTCAGTATTTTTTTTGCCGATCCGGGGAACTGTTCGTATGGAGTGAATCTGAAATAGAGTTTGTAGAGCAGACTGCCGAGAATTCCGACTTCCATTATATTCAGATTCAATTCCCGGGGCACATTGTCTATCTTCTGAATCATATTGCCGTTATATACTTTCAAACCTTTGAACTCACTGTTTTCACAGGCATTGTCAAAAAGAACGGCATATTGATTGAAATTGCAGGACATGCACAATCCGGGCAGATAAACGGTACATTTCCGGGGATCCAGTCCCTCGCGCTCGATATACTCCATAACGGAACCGATTATGGCCACATTGGGCATACACTCCCCGCCAGAAGCATATCGGTATCCCCTATTGATCATGCTCTGTTCGAGAGGTACTACGGCCGAATCAAATCCGTTTGCCGCGAAAGCTTCGGCCTGCAGGAGACTGACAATATCACTGACAAAAGGTACCAGGACTGTATCTCCTTCAGAGAAAGGGATCGTGAGATCATCTGCAATTTCTTCCGGTTCAACGGCCTTGACCTTTTTAAAATGATTTTGGAATGTATCGACAGCAGCTTCAATTCTCGTCTGATAACCGACATCGCTTGTATGTTCATCGAGCTGAATGACCAGATAGGGTTTATTGTAGGCTTTGAATATCTCTTTCACATATGTCAGCAGATATGAATCGGGACTGCAGCGGAAACAGCTCAGAAAAACAGGATAAATATTTTCACTTTTTGCTGTGATCTCAGCCGCCTTGAGAATTTCCTGTCCATAATACCAGTGCATTTTTTCCAGAAACTTTCCCGTAACAGGACTTTCAGCCTCTTCCGTCTCTATCATGGACTGATAAAGCAGATCAAAGCCCAATTCCTCAAGCTTAGCGGGAATCCCCAGGTTCAACTGTTTATCAAAAATGGAATAGGGCCTGCCCAATAGCATGATTTTCATTTTGTCCTGACGACTCTCTACGATCTTCCTGCCTTCGTCTTTCCAGATTTTCTGCTGATCCCGATATGTAGACAGGCTCTGTACAAATTGATTACTTATCTGCTGAGAATCTTCATTCACCAGATTTCCAATAGAAGCAGCGATAATGGCTGCAAGCTCTTCGGGAGTGTTGTCATCGAGGTATAAATTAGGTGCTATGATTTTTTCTCTATCCTCTTCATCGAGCACGTTAAAAATAATCGAAGGGGCATAACTGGAATAATAACAGTAATAACTGTCCCGGACTTTCTCTCTGAATTTTTTTTCTGAATCTCCGTTGTCGAGCTGGCTCTTCTCATTGACCAGAGCCGGAAGGAATATAAAATCAACGCCTTTCTTCAGTAATTTATCCACCATTCCATGAATCATAACCAGGGGAGCACAGAAATCGGAGTTCACCATTTTATTACCCTGATTCAGGTTTTGGGCACTGGAATCCTCCACAATTACCTCACATCCGAGACTCCTGAAGAAATCTTCAAACAGAGGGTAAAATTCGGCCTGGTATAAACCTTTTGCCAAACCAACTGTTACAGGCTTTCTGTTTTCATATTCTCCAGGGGAAGTAAAAATCTTTTTCTGATTCAATTCAAGATTACTGATTTTCTTTTTACCGGAATACTTTTTTTCCTCGTATTCACGGCCGCATTTCAACCCCCAGGCTGTCGTTCTGTCACCGACTTTATACAGTGATAAATCGCACTGGTTGTGACAGAGGCTGCAAACTTCACGGTCAGTTGAATATTCGAAATCAAGTCCGGCAAACTGAGACTTCTCAAGGTGTAGCTCTTTCAGCAGTACAGCTGTTCCCAGGGCACCGGTCAGATGACAAAAGGCCGATACGGATATAGGTTTCCCGATCTGCTGTTCAAAAGCGGCGACAAGAGCTTTGTTTCTAGCCGTCGCCCCCTGAAAAAAGATCCGGTTCCCGAGGGGAAGTTTTCCCACAACTTTAGAGAGGTAATTATCGCGGACGCTGTGGAGAACAGCTGTGATAATCTCCGCTTTATTGAATCCTTCTACCTGAAACAGATTCAGGTCCCGTTCCATATACACTGTACAGCGGTCACTTGTGTAGGGAGCTTTCTGTCCCATTGCCAGACCTGCAATTTCATCGAGAGAAATCCCCAGCCGGATAGCCTGTTCCTCAATAAAAGAACCGGTTCCCGCGGCACATACATAATTCATAGCAGCATTGACTACCTGCCCCTTTTCCAGCTGAGTGAATTTTGAATCCTGACCGCCGATCTCTATAATGGTATCCACTTCGGGATCAAGAAAGATGGCACCTTTTGCATGAGCTGTAATTTCATTGACAACCAGATCGGCGTTGATAATCTCTTTGACAAGAGTTCTGCCGCTCCCCGTTGTGCCCACTCCCCGAATGATGAGCGCAGTGTTCCGATATAACCCTGCAATATGCGCGAGTACTTTTTTTACCACTTCTACAGGTGCACCGGCAGTTCGTGTATACAAGCCGGCCAGTACGGCATCAGAGTGATAATCGAGTATGACAGCTTTTGTCGATGTTGAACCGATATCTATACCGATGGTAATATCCTGCTTCTCTTCAGCCGGTTCCTGATATACCGTTATTTCCACATCATCGAGCACATACATATTCTCAGATTGAAAATCGGGGTAATCGGTGAGAGTTATCTCAAGAGAATCCCTCCGTTCATGCTTTTTCACCATGGCTTCTACAAGTTCATCGGGATTCAATGATATTTCCTGTCCCAGAACGGCGGCACCGATGGCATTAAAAATGGCACTGTGCTCAATTATTTTTATATTGCCATCAAGCTGATCGGCTATTTCCGAGGCAATCATTCTGTTCCGGCTTACGCCGCCAGTAAGAACGATACCCCCGTCAAGCTCACGGCCTTTCTTCAATTGAGAGAGTATGCTCCTGGCCATTCCCTTGCAGAGACCTGCAGCAATGGCATCGCGTCGGAAACCTTCAGCCTGAGCATGGATAATATCGCTTTTGGCAAAAACGGCACATCTGGTAGCAATAGAGGGGATTTTCCCTTTGAAGGCAAAAGCTTTTTCTGAGAGCTCCTCTATGGACATTCCTATCCTTTCAGCCTGCTGGTCCAGAAAACTCCCCGTACCAGATGCGCACATGGGATTGACGCTGTGCTCTCTGTAGTTCCCTTTTTCATCGAGAATTACTAAATAAAAAGATTCACAGCCTATACCCATTATATTTCTGCAGCCCGTCTCCAGAAAGCGGTTAGCTTCAACTGATGCCAGAATAGAATCAATAGTCTGAATTTCATCTATTTCAATGTTCCCGCAGATCCCGTAGCTTATTTCATCGTGTTTATCGTATTTCTCTCCAATCAATCGAAGAACTGTTTTCAATGTTCCCGCGAGATTGCCTTTATGGTCATATGTGTAAAGAGCATCTATGTGGTCATCTTTTATAACTGCTGTTTTAAGTGTTTTAGAACCGATATCGATTCCTACACGGATTTTCTGTTTTCCTGTATACATTTTTTAAATCTCCTGAATTCTACATTTCTGGAAAAAGGTTTTCATCGTGATGTTTTATATAATTCCCCGGAGTCAATCCGGTAATCTTTTTAAACTGTTTAGTGAAACTGGGAAGATCTGGGTAATTGAATCGTTTTGCAATATCTTTCAATGAAAGCTGAGTTCCGGCGAGAAGCATTTTTACCTGCTCAATTCTCTGTTTGATATGAAAAACACCGGGGGGCATGCCGACATGTTTTGTAAATCCCTGTCTAAAACTCGAATAACTCATACTGAACTTCTCAGCAAAATCGGGAAGGGAAAAACGACTTTTGAGATCCCTGCACAAATCCTTCCTCACAGTGATCCAGAAGGGATCGCTCTGATGATCAGCATTCACAATAAGGCGGATCGCCTGAATCTCCCCTATCAGTTTTATTGATTTCTCAATGATCTTAAATATTTTCGGTGTCGCCCACTCTTTTATATCCCGTTGAAGCTTTTTAAATTTGACAACAAGGTCAGCATGCAGACCGATATGAAAGACCGTTGAATCACTGCCGTTAACTGTTTTGCGGGAATAGAGATTATAAAATATCTCGGGAAGAGTCAGAACAACCTGTTCTGAACAATTGCTGGTAAAATTCAGAGAACCGGACTTGCCGGGCAACTGCTGAATAACATCACCGGGACCGACTACTTCGCTGATACCATTAGAATGGGAAATGGAACCATCACCCTCTATGATATAAATCATAGAACAGGTTTTCCTATCATTATTTCTCTGGGAACCCCATTTGAGGAAAGTTAATTTTTCAAAAGTACATCCGAATTGATTCTTAAACTCACTCAATCCAGCACTTAATGCTAAATATGACAATTGATTTGCTTCTGACCTGTTCATAAATCCTCCAACAACCACATCTCAAACTATTTGAAGCTTATAACGCCAATGAAGCTTTGTCAATTATGACAATGGTTTATTAATATTTGTTAATATGAGGGGATTATGTTGGTAAAGTGCTCTTAGATTTACTGAGAATACGATTTCGGTATAAGGTTGATGTTTATTTTTAATCGTAAAAGCTTATTTTCTCTGCCTTTAAAATAAAGTCAATCGACTAAGCATACAGATTCCTAAAATTGGAATCTGTATTAGCTCTGTAGTATAATAATATGATAAATACCAATATGAGTATAAAGAGGAAAAGTCATGTTAAAAGAATATGAAAAGGTAAGCCAGCATAAAGATGGATTTAGAAGATATTTTTGTGATGATTTTTTTGATTTATTTGTCTGGTATGATAATGAAGGGAATGATGTTGTTGGATTTCAACTTTGTTACGATAAAAAAAGAAATGAACATTCATTTATCTGGGAGAGTAGAAAGGGTTTCCTGCATAGTGGTTTAGATACGGGTGAGAATAATCCCGGTAAGGCAAAACAAAGTCCCATACTAATTCCAGATGGCTATTTTGATAATATTGGTATTGCCAGGATGTTCGAAGAAAATAGTACGTATATAGATATTGATATTTCAGAAATAGTTCATCAAAAATTATTGGGGTATGATAAAACTTCATAGTTCTAATTTCTCAAGCTTTTCTCTTAATTCATATGGTTTAATGGATAATTCGTATTCTCTATCAGTAGTTCAAAATCGACACTGTCTTTTTCCATTGTATCAAGCTTGCTGAGCCTTTTTCCCGATCATGTTTGTGGCGTATTTTGACCAGGCAGCCATGGCAGCCACCCCCACTCCGGGAAACCATTTGGCTACCATGGATTTGAGCAGTCTCAAGGTTACCGTCCCTCCAAGCATGGCTATTATTTTCTGCAGGACAATTAACAAGGAGTTATATCAAAACTCCTTTTACATCATTCTACCCTAATACTGTCGAAAGGTGCTTAAGTCTTTTCTTCTATGAAATTAACTGACTTCCATTAATCATAATCCCCAAATCAATCGAATAAGCATTAAATCCCACCATCAACTCTTGAGAATTTACCTTAACTTCCGGTATTATGCACTTTAATCGAGGTAAGAAAATGATTTTTGAAAGCACCAGTGAAAATATCGAAAATGCAGCGGCTATAATAAAAGCCGGAGGTCTTGTTTCTTTTCCCACCGAAACTGTTTACGGACTGGGGGGAAATGCTCTTGACCCCAAAGCAGTTGCCAGAATATTTGAGGCAAAAGCCAGACCGAGTTTTGATCCTCTGATCACTCATATCGCCGACCTGGAAATGCTCGATAAAGTAGCAGAAATCAAAGACAAAAAAATATACGATATTATTGAAAAGTTCTGGCCCGGCTCTCTGACGCTCATAGTGCCGAAAAAAGATATCATTCCCCATATAGTCACTTCGGGACTGGAGACGATGGCCGTGAGAATGCCCGACCATCCGACGGCACTGCAACTGATAAAATCCTCAACCGGGGCTGTCGCCGCACCAAGTGCCAATCCTTTCGGTTATCTGAGCCCCACTACTGCAAAGCATGTAGAGGAACCGCTCGGCGATAAAATCGATATGATTCTCGATGGGGGGACCTGTCGCATAGGTGTTGAATCGACAGTACTCGATGTTACGGGAAAAATACCGATTATTCTTCGACCCGGAGGCATCTCTTTTGAAGACCTTCAGTCTGTGATACACGATGTAGAGATATTCAACAGAACGACAACATCCCCCACTGCACCGGGACAATTGAAAATGCATTACTCTCCGGTAAAACCCCTTCATATTGTCGATTCCATCAATATCGTCAAAGACAGAGAGAAATCAGGTGCATTGGTTTTCAAGGCCGGTTCCGATACAAGCGGTTTCAAATCAGTAGAAATCCTCTCGCCGGCCGGTGATCCCGTTGAGGCCGCTGCCAGACTTTTTGTGGCTCTCCACAATCTGGATAAATCCGGAATTAACCAGATATATGCTGAACAAATTCCTGAAACAGGTTTGGGAAGAGCTGTTATGGATAGAATTTACAAAGCTTCAGAAAAATAATGAAAACAGATGTAACAACGGGCAGTGTTACCAGACACCTGGTTCGCCTTACCTTACCCTCTATCGGCGGTTTTATTGCCATAACCGCCTTTAATCTCACTGACACATTCTTTGTCGCCCGCCTGGGAACAGAGTCCCTTGCAGCGATGGGTTTCACTTTTCCCATTGTAATGATTACCGGGGCAATGGCTACAGGACTGAGTATGGGAGCCGGTTCTGTTCTCGCCAGAGCAATGGGTGAAGGAAATGACAGGATAAAAAGACATACAGCGACCTATGGCATTCTATTAGCCATGTTTGTTGTCGCCATAGTCGGTCTCGGCGGGATTTTCACAATGGATCCCTTATTCCGCCTTATGGGAGCCGAGGGAGAAACCCTGAAACTGGTCAAAGATTACATGTTTATCTGGTACTTGGGCTGTATGGCTATTCTCATGCCGCCTGTCGGTGATTCCAGCCTCAGGGCTACAGGAGATATGGTCAGGCCTTTCATTGTTATGACAGTCTGCGCTGTTGCCAATATCATCCTCGATCCCCTGCTTATTTTCGGAATTGGAGTTTTTCCTGTAATGGGAATAAAAGGAGCATCCCTTGCGACAGTGATCTCACGAATATGCGGAATGTGCTTTACCCTTTTCTTCAACTACAAAGCGAATCTGCTGGATCTGAGCAGGCCGAAGATCAAAGATATCATAAGTACCTGGAAAATGATCCTCCATGTGGGAATACCATCAGTTTTCACCCAGTTGCTTCCCTCTGTGATTCGTATGATTTTGACAGCTCTCGGAGCAGCGACGGCAGGAACTGCCGGAGTAGCCGCCCTGGCAGTGGGCAGTCGCATAGAGAGTTTTCCCATGATTGTCGCCTGGGCAATCAATCTGGCAATACTGACTGTTATCGGCCAGAACTGGGGAAGCAGGAAATGGGATCGTGTGGAAAAAACCAGAAAAACAACCGTGAAAATGGCGTTTATCTATGCAGCTGCTGTCTATGCAATATTCTGGCCGATAGCGGGAATAATCGGCAGCATATTCACAAAAGACCGGGAAGTACTCGATTATACTATTCTCTATCTTCGAATCATTTTTGCGGGATACTCGGGCATGATGCTCTTCAGCTGGACTGCGATCGGCCTCAATGCCATTGGAAAACCGTTCTGGTCTCTTTTCCTGAATATAATATGTTTTCTGGGATTGATGGTCCCAGGCGCAGTGATAGGGAAGCTGACCGGAGGATTTCAGGGAATGATTACAGGATTGATGATAGGCCAGCTACTCTCGGGAGCAGCCGCATATATCGTCGGGAAAATACAATTCAGGAAAAACTGATTGTGAAAATTGTCTCCTTTTTGCGATTCAGCTCCAGGGTTCCACCAATTTGTTCAACGAGAAGATTTATCACCTGAAAGCCCAGTTTCCTGCTTTCCTTTATATCGATATCCTCGGGAAAAGGGTTGCCGTTATTTGAAATGGAAAGCTTATTTCTTTCACCTGTTTCCATATAAATTTTCAGAATGTTTTTCTCGGGATTATCTCTGTAAAAACCGTATTTCACAGCATTGGTAATCAACTCCGTACAGATAAGCCCCATAGCTACAATTCTATCTGTATTCATTGTCATTTCGGGAACATCAACTTTGAGATCTATAATAAAATTCTCATCACTCATCATTGTTATCAGCAGAGAGGCCAATTCCGTGATATAAGCACTGAAAGAGATTTCTGTAAGATCTTCAGTACTGTATAACTTCTCATGAACCAGAGAAATTGATTGAAGACGCGGTTGAATCTCAAGAAGCATATTTTTAACATATTCATCATCAACCATAGAACTTTGTATGCTAATCAGGCCGGAGATCACATTGAGGTTATTTTTCACCCTGTGATGTATTTCCCGGATCAGCAACTCTTTCTCAGCCAGAGCTTTTTTAATCTTTACTTCTTTCTCTTTGAAATTTGTAACATCATTAATCATAATAATTTTTGATTGCACTTCACCTTCTGTCACTTTCAGAATATTGATTTGTACATAGCGATTATTAATTCTTGTTAAAAGATCTTTGACCTGAAGATCCGAATCATAATCGGCGAGCATCTTCTCTAGTATTTTTTTATCCTCCTGAGGGATGATCGAGAGAAAATCCCGCGACAGAAGCTTAATTTCACTGATTCCCAGAATCTTATTCGCAGTGGGATTAACGTAAACTATCCGGTTATCAACAGACACTTCAATAACCCCCTCCTGCATATTGTCCAGCAATACTTCGAGATGCTTCAGAGAAAAAAGGAGTTCTTTTGTAATATGTCTTGGAGCTATTTCATTAAATCCCAGCAGGTTTTCAAACTGGATATCACGTTTTTTATTTCTATAGCGGTCAATAATATCCAGAATGTGTTTAGCCATAAGTTTCATCGGACCTTTGGCGATAAAAGCATCAGCTGCAGGTGGTATGGAAATTTTATCCGACTCTTTAGCTATTCCCGAAAGTATAACAATGTATGCGTCTTTATATGGTGCCTGAGCCCGGATGTATCTACTGAGTTTTTCCCCGTTTATATGGGGCATAATCATATCGATAAAGAAGATCTGAGGGATAAAAGTATTGAGAATATCGATAGCCTCCAGTCCACCTTCAGCTGTTCGGACTTCGTATTCATTTCCCGATAATATTCCGGATATTGATTTGAGAAAAAGTGGATGATTGTCTACAACGAGAATTTTTAAGGGATTATCCATAGTCAGCCTTCACAAGTTCAATTTTGAGCTCTTCGAATAAGTTAGAAAACTCAGAATAATAGTTCAGCAGTTGTTTGTTATCTTCTTTTTTTGACAAATCCTGCATATCAACTGCAAAATCTGCCATAGAAAACAATTCAAGATTAAGACAGGCACCTTTTATATGATGGGCACAATTATTTATATTGTCAAAATCACCAGAAGAGATATATTTTCCCAGATCAATGAGATCTGATTCGGTCTGCTCCACAAAAAGCATGTATAACTCATAGAGGTTTTCTGCACTGATGCCAATTTCTTCAGCCTGCTTAGCCAGATCTATTTTGCTCATATAATCATTATAGTTTTATCAGAATCCAAAAACAAATCAGTTTTTCATGTAACGGTGCTCATAAGGCCGGAATCGACAATCATGCCCCTTTCAATTATCCCGACTTTACCAGCGAGATAATCAACCTCCTGAAGACTGTGGCTCACAAATAATATGGGCATTTTAAAATTCACATGTATTTCTTTAATGAATTTCAGGATTTTCCAGCAGCTCTCCTCATCGAGACTACTAACTGGTTCATCCATTAAAAGCAACCGGGGATTGGATAGCAATGCACGGCCAATGCTGACTCTCTGCTTTTCACCACCGGACAGATTAATCGGTCTTCTGTGAAGAAGATCGCCGATATCCAAAACATCAACTACTTCATCTAAAGAATAACGACAGTATTTCCGTCTTCCGAAAAGGAGATTCTTTTTTACACTCAAATGGGGAAAGAGATAGGGATCCTGTAGAATATATCCGACTCCTCTCTTTTCAGGCCTTTCATTAATTTTTAAATCAGAATCAAAAAAGACATGCTCTCCAAATGAAATTCTTCCAGACTCGGGAGTGTTGAAGCCGGCAATATTATTGAGAATAAGGCTTTTACCATTTCCCGAAGGACCGAACAGAGCATATATTCCTTCACCTGTGGAAAATTTTGCATCGAGAGTGAAATTACCAAATTTTTTATATACATCTACTTCAAGCAATTTTTCTGCACCTTAAAAAAATATTCACTGACGAGGAGAGAGAGAAATGAGATAATCAGACAGACAACAACCAGTCTGCTGAGAGCCCCTCCGCTGTTTACCTGATTGAAATAACTGTATACTGCCAGTGGTATAGTCGTCGTTTTAAAAGGAATATTTCCGGCAACCATTATCGTAGCACCGAATTCTCCGAGGCTCCTCGCAAAACCGAGAACGGCTCCTGCAATGATTCCGGGCAGACATAACGGCAGGACAATAGAGAAGAATGTCTGTATACCGCTTTTGCCGAGTCCGCGGCTCACTTTGATAAAATTACTGTCTATAGATTCCATACTGATTTTAATAGGCCTCAACATGAGCGGGAAAATGATAATTGAACTGGCCAGTACTGATGCAATGGGAGTGAAGGCAATATCGATGCCCAGGGCATTGTAAAAGAATCCGCCTATAAGGCTGTTTTTCTTAACAGCCAGAAGCAGTAAATAACCGGTCACTACCGGAGGCAATACAAGAGGAAAAAGAAGGATTGTTTCCAGAAAGACTTTTCCTCTGAACTTAAATCTGACCAGAAAATACGCGGTGATTATTGCCGGAGGAAGGACCGTCAGGACACTGATTATCGCTATAATAATACTCTGTCTAAGGGCAAACAATTCAAGCTCGGTAAAAGTCATGAATCAAATCCGTATTGTTTAAAAATGCGCTGTCCCTCATCGCCCAGCAGATATGCATAAAAATTATCAGCCTCTTCAGAAGGCTCCATCTGACAGATATAGTATTCAACTGAAGGTGCTTTTTCTGCCGGGATTTCAAAGACTGTATTTACCCTGTCCGAGAATAAGGCATCAGATTTATACACTATGGCACAGTCTACAGCACCATTTTCAACGAGAGCCAATGCTGCTCTGACATCGATACAACCGATTACTTTTTCTTTGAGGCTGTCCCAGAGATGATTCATTTCAAGACTCTCTTTAGCATAAATTCCTGCCGGGACATGAGACGGATCTCCAAGTGCAATTCCGCTTATGGAAGAGTTTTGCAGATCACTCAGTTTGCCAACATTTACATCTGAGCCAAGGGGGACAACAACAACCAGGGAGTTATACAAGAGAACTCTCTCTGATCCTTCAATATACTGACCTTTCAGATAATCGATCCAGGTTCTGTTTGCAGAAATAAACAGAGAGCTTCTTTTTCCTTCCTTGATTTGTCTCGCAGATACCGAAGATGATGCGAGGTTTAACCCCACATGAATACCCGTTTCCCCGGTATATACTCCGCTGATTTTCTGAAGCACATCTGTCAGGCTGGCAGCAGCGCTGATACTGACAGACGGCTGTGATGTTTCAGGAGTAAAACACGCTGAAAGCACAAATATTGTGAGCAGGGAAAATAGTAATTTTACACAATTTGATTTAGAAGGCACCCATTATGTATACTAATGCATAATGGGTTTTGTCAAGGTTATAATTCATATTGTCTGACAAATAGTTCTTCTACTGCCCTCATCTTATTAGTTTTTTGAAATTATCCGCATTAACGATTCAAAAGGTCCAAAGGAAAATTTCTTCTTCCACAAGATAGTGAAGGCGATGGAAAAACCGAAATAGGCCAGAGAATAAATGAAAATATCAATAGTATCAGGCATGACATGTAAACTTAAGGCATAGAGAGGTAAAAGACCGGCTACCAGGTGGAGAATATAATGGGTCATGACCATTTTCCCTGTTTCCCTCAACCCCAATGAGAGATAATTCTCATTTCTGAAATAACTGATACAGAGCAGTACAATGTTGAGAAGCAATATATTCTGTGCTCCTGCAGAGATAACAAACAATGGAAAAGGAGGCATGGCTTCTGTCGAAAACAATAAGGCCATTTCAGAGCCGGAGAATTTTCCGACCAATAGAAAAGAGAGCATTTCAGTTGTGATGAAAACAGACAGTGTCATTATTACAGTTTTCCACTGCTTTCGGCGAAGATAGAGATTAGATTTCCCTACGGCCATACCCATAATTAAAAATGAAATCCAGGGAAAGACCGGATGAAAACCATTAAAGAAAAGATTCCGGATAAAACCAATAGGATGATAAAAACCTTCATAAGTTACTAATTCCCAATTCCATCCGCTTTCCCAACTGAGAAAAATGTTCAGGATTACAAATGTCAATGCCGGTATAAATGCTATCTTCCACAAAGTCTTCTCTTTTAATTTTATCAGAGGGAGGCTGATCAAAATATAAAATGCATAGAAATGAAAGATATCGGCCTGCCAGTAAAGGCTGAACACCATACCCAGTACAAATAGGAATAGAGCACGTTTTATCAGTTTTTTATAATGAACGGTATTTCTGTTCATCAGGGAAATGCCCATGCCCGCAAGAAAAATGAAAAGCGCTCCGAACCGCCCTTCCTGTGACGATAAAAAAGAATATTCCAAAGTCCCGGAAACATTCAAATTCAAAGCTATTTTAAAATTCATAAAAATCATACCGAATACGGCTATTCCCCTGGTGATATCCAATGCATGAATTCTGTTTTGTTTCATATTTATCCTCCTGTTTTTCAGGAAAGATACAGGAAAGGAACAGGATCAGCGACTCAAAGGGCGGGATGATACCAATTTCAGATAGTTTGAAGGGGTAAAAGAAGTATATTTTTTGAAATTCCGGTTAAACGATGCTTTTGAATTAAATCCCGAATCCATAGCAATAGAGAGAAGAGTATTTTTAACAGCCTCTCCCTCTTCTAAACGCAGCTTAACTTCTTCCACTCTGCATTTATTTACTACATCATAGAAACTTGACTGATAGAGCGATGTGAATATTTGAGAAAGATTATGTGTCGTCTGCCCGGTCAGCTTCGACAGAGATACAAGACTGAGTTCGGGATCTCTGTAGATCTTGTCATCTTTCAGAACACTTTCTATTGATGATTTAATCAATTCTCCATCGACGGGAGAAATGGGACTTTTCCTGTACTGTCCGTTTTTATTTCTCACTAATGAGTCCTCGGGAACGGCTATATCGTATCGGTTGAATATGCCTGTATACCCGATTGCAAAATAAGCGAGATAAACCGATAATAATGAAGATAGGGCAATGGAAATATGCTGAAAGTCTACATCGATGAAAAGCATAATAAAAAAATAGAGAAACCACGCTGTCAGTTCCATGAACAAAAAGACTCTGATCCACCGTAAATCCAATCCCTTGAAGAAGGAATAATTATTCATAATCATTTTTTTATGTTCATAATTCTTTTTTAAGAGATATGAAAGCATAAGAGGCGGATAAATGCCCTCTAGTACCAGTGAGAGCTTATATAGTAAAGGAGCTGTGAAAATATCAGTCCCCAGAAGACCGGCAAGCTGTTCATCTGTGTAGATCACAAAAGGGATTAAAAACTGCACAAGAGAATATATTAACGGTAAAAAGAGAATCAAAATCTTCCATCTATCCAGCTTCTCTTTTAATAATGCAGATACATAGAAAAAAAGCAAAGGCATCTGCAGCTGATTACTGTAGAGAACAGGGATCTGATAAGCTTCAATCCCTGTATAATAAGAGGCAAAGAATAAAAGAAATACAAATGAAGTTATCAGTAGATATAAAAACAAAAGCCTATCGGCTGTTGTTTTTTCCTTTTTGCTCAGAAGGAGCAGCGAGAGAAAAAAGCTGATAACGAAACCGCAAAATATTATGAGATCAACAAAAATCAATTTAATCTCTCAAAGACTTGGGATGAGAAAAAACAAAACTGATCAACAATAAAACGAGTGCTGTCAGCAGATAAAAAGGGATGATTTCCAGGCTGTATAATCTGGCCAGAACACCGGCTATTGAGGGAACAACTGCAGCACCGATACCGGCTGCGGCGATCTGCATTCCTATAGTATTCGACACATGCCTTGGACCGACTCTATTTCCCGTATCTGAAATTAGACTGGGAAAAACAGGGGCAATTGAAAATCCGATAATGGCAATTCCGAGAACTGTCATCAAAGTACCGAGATTCAAACTGACGAGAACAGAACCGGCAATAGCGGAAAAAATACTGATGTAGAGAATCATCTTAATCGTCATTTTCTTTGTGTACCAGCCGGCAAGGATTCTGCCGAAAGTGAACATAGCCCAATAACTACCAGTAATAAATCCGGCTACAGCGGGACTCACATTCCTGGAAATAGTCAAAAGGGAATAAGCCCAAAGACCGAGTCCCAATTCGACTCCCGTATAGATAAAAAACATAAGCATGCTTAAAAGAGCGGATAGTTTCCTCAGAGTCTCTCCAAGAGATGCTTCTCCCTCACCGTGGTGTTTTTCCACATCCCCCGAATCGACACCTTTCCACAAACTTTTCGTGATAAAAAATGTCAGGGCCAATACAGCCTGTGCCACACTGACAATAATATAACCGGGTTGCCAGCGGGTAGTAAGAGCGAGACCGAGAGTCATAATCACAGGACCGATTGTCACTCCGATTCCGAAACTGGCATGCAACCACTGCATCATCCTCTCGCTGTGATTCTTTTCCACATATGTATTTATACCCGCATCAATAGCTCCTGCACCCACCCCTCCCAGAGATGCTGCAATGACAAACAACCACCAGATGGGAGTCAACGCATAAACCATGAGAGCTGTAGCAGTCAAACCGCAACTTAAGCTGAGCAATCCCCCTATTCCAAGGCGACGGACCAGTACTCCTGTAAAAAAACTGGACAGTGAATAACCGGCTGTAGAGAAAATCAATAATAATCCCATTGCGTCGAGAGGCAATTTAAAATCTCCGCGAATACCGGGCCAGGCTACACCGAGCAAGCCATCGGGCAGTCCCAAAGAGATAAAGGCAATAAATGACAGAATTATAAGTGCTATTGATGCTTTTTTCATATGCATATACTAGTCCCTCAGAGAATGACAATCAATGAAAACTTTTTAAGACCCTATACCATTATTTGAAGATTTCTCAGCAATTGATCTTTTCTTTCTTATAAAATAAAAAAACCGGACCTTTCAAAAGGTCCGGTTATCATTACTAATCCCTCTTTAGAAATCAGTTTTAAATATTCTGCTGATAAGGAGTCCGGCACCCATTGCCGCTACACCAAGATACACAAGAACTTTTACATAAGGAATAAAAGCGAGTAGCAGAAAGATTCCGAATCCAAGCAGGAACTGCAGATAAATACTGTTGTTTTCCCACTTGAAGACTTTGAACAATAACTGACCAGCAAATGCAAGTCCTAATAATAGTGTCAGTCCCATCAATGGAAAAGTCGATAAGCCCAATGCTACAGATAAGGGAAACAATGGAATTGTCACCAGTACTGCTACAGGGAATATAAATAACGGAATAAGTCCCCACAATAGTGTTTTACCATAACTCGCAGCTTCTCTGTCTTTCTCAAATAGTGATCTCACACCGGGAAGAAGAAGCAGCAGAAGTCCTGAGACACAGATAGTGATAAAGAAAATGATGCTTGCAATTATACAGAACTTTGAAAAGCCTTTTTCATCTATCGTCTCATCGACTTCATATTTTACAAAACCGGTTACACGTGCTTTTTCTTTTTCTGAAATCTCGCCGTTCGAACCATATGTCAGATTACCGTCAATTGAACCTCTTTCAGTAATAATCAGTTTACCGGTCCGCACATTGACATCACCTTTCACCGGTCCGTCGATCATCACTTCTCCGGCACCGGCAATAAGTCCGTTATTCAATTGGCCGATTACATGAATGGTATTGGAACCGCTGAACAGAGTACCGTCAACGACAGCCCCTTCACTGATAACAATGCTCTCAGCTCCGATAAAAGCAGTTTCCTGAACATGACCTGTGATTCTGACAGAATTTGCAGCGCTGTGAAGATTTTTTGTCACTATGCCTTTTATTTCCAATGAATCACCCAATGCGAGCAATCCGCCTTTCGATTCGCCATCAAAATCAATGTTTCGACCCATCAGATAAAGATCATCGGCAATTCCGGAAAAGCTGATATTGTTGCCACCGGCCAGATAATCATCACTGATTGTTTTGGAGAAGAACAGATCACTGTCTTCCTCTTCAAAATTGATAAAGATGCTTCCCGCATCAGTTTCTGTTGTATCGGCAGTTAATAGAGCTGCAGCTCCAAAAAACATGACCAGTAATAAATAATAGGTAAATAATATTTTTCTCATTTTTTTCTCCTAAGTAATTTCTTTCTGACTCAAATATAGAATCTATTTGTAACTATTCAAAAAGGAATAGAATGAATGGCGGGATTTCCCGGTTGAGTGGTCTTTCTATCGACTTCAACGGTATTTTCGGAGTACTATTGAAACATATGAAGATGAAAACCATAACACACCTCTGGAGATCTCTGTTCATTCCCATATTCATGATGACCCTCTTTCTATTGCCTCTGTTGTTTATATTGGTAAAAAGATACTTCTCTACAGAATTGATCCCCTTCAGCCTGATTAACAGCCTGATTATGACCGGTGGAATGCTTTTGAACATATTTGTATTTTCCCAGTTATCGGGGAAGATAAAGAACATTTTTCTCTATCTCCTTATAATTCTCAGTTCTGCCGGATTCGCCATAAGCGGCTTGATTTATATAATATTTAATCATCCTTTGTTTTTTCTCTATGGGAGCGAAGTGCTCATTGCCTACATTCTCATAACCTTTATCATCATTACTTCTATAAGTCTCTTCAGCAGCGCATTTCTGAACTATTACAAAATGGTGGAATTGGAAAGAATGGAAAAAGAGACTGAGATCAAGTTGAGAGAGGAGATGGAACGGCAGATTTATTCATCGAAAATAAATCCCCACTTTCTATTCAACTCACTGAATTTGATGGTCTCACTCCTTGATGATAAAGATAAAGCTGAAGATGTGCTGATCCGCTTATCGGAACTATTGCGTTATAATCTTGAAGCTTCAAAAAAGAAAAGCATTCCTTTGAATGATGAAATCAGCAGTGTTGAAAAGTATCTGTTTATTCAAAAAGAGCGTTTCGGAAAACGATTGGATTACGAAATTATAGGAAAGTCACAAAGGGAGATCCCCGCGCTTATCCTTCAGCCTTTAGTGGAAAATTCCATAAAACATAATCTGGACGAAAGCAGTTACATCAAAATCACAATTAATATTCAAGAGGAAAAGGAGATGCTTAATATAACAATTATTGACTCAAAAGCTCTTTTGAGAGATGAAATGATCGGCAGAGGAACCGGTTTGGAAATAACAAGAAGGAGGGTGGAATTATCCGGTGGAAAACTCTCTATCCAAAATGGAGGGATAAATATATGTCTAAAGAAAAAGTGAAAGTTATCATTGCCGATGATGAAGCCCCTGCCAGAAAAAGGATAAAATCACTTCTCATTGATAATCAGGAATTCACGATCATAGGAGAAGCTGAAAATGGCGACCAGGTGCTTACAGAGATTATTACCAAGAGCCCTCAGGTGGCCTTCCTCGATATAAATATGCCCGGGGCATCTGTTTTTGCAACAATCCCCTCTCTTAAAAATCCTCCGCTAATTGTCTTTCAGACAGCATATTCAGAATATGGTGCACAGGCTTTTGATATTAACGCCGTCGATTATCTCCTGAAACCGGTAAGCAGAGAGAGATTTAATCAGGCCCTTGAAAAAATAACATTGAAATTGAATATGAGTTCGACCTCGGGAACCGAAAGTAACACCGGCAGAGAACCGGTCAAAGATGTAATTTCCATAAAAACCGGGGAATCTCTGAGAGTTCTGAAAATTGAAAAAATAACGCGATTGAGCTTTGAAGAGGGGTTCAGTTTTATTCACTACGGCAAAGAGAAACTCTATACGGACAAGTCTCTTAATGCCTATGAAGAAATACTTGGAGATAGAGGTTTCTACAGAATCAGCCGCAACGATATGGTCAATCTCTTATATATCAGCAAACTGCACCCCATGTTTAACGGGCAGTATATTGTTGAGATGTCTTCGGGAGATAAAATCAATATCTCCAGAAGACGGATTCAGGGATTAAAAGAACTCATAAGCTGAGACCGTTGTTCCTGATTACATCACCATACCAGTAACCTGAATCTTTAATCGTTCTTTTCTGTGTGTTAAAATCTACATGAACCAGGCCAAAACGCTCTCTGTATCCATAGGCCCATTCAAAATTGTCCATAATAGACCAATGAAAATATCCTGCCAGATCCACACCATCTTCAGCAGCCCTTTTGTATTCTTTCAAATAGCGGTGAGTGAAATCGATTCTCTGCGGATCGTGCACTTTTCCGTCGAGAGCAACCCAATCCTTATTGGATAAACCGTTTTCTGTGATGATTATCGGTTTTTTATATCTTTCGTATAGGAACTTCGGTCCCCAGTAAAGACCTTCGGGAGTCACTCGCCAGTTGAATCCGGTTAGAGCTTCTCCTTCCTGAGGTTTATGATATACGGGATTCCCTTTTTCATCAGCACTTATGTAATGCCCCTGATAATGATTGTTTCCAAGAAAATCGAGAGGTTGAGAAATTACATCCAGATCCTTCTCATAATCAGGCGGTAAATATTTACCCAGTTCTTTCAAGCTCTTTTCGGGATACTTACCAAAGAATACAGGGTCGAGCCACCAGCTATTGGACCACGCTGTAAAATCTTTCTCATTATCAGATGCGAACATCATGGATTTGGCCGTTTCTATGCTTTTTTCACTATCATCTGCAGGAATAACAACATTGCAGACAGGAGCCATCCCTATTTGCGGAGTCAACTTTGACAAATCCCTTATTGTCTTAACAGCTTTCCCGTGGCTTAAAAGTGTATTGTGAATCATCCTGATTGTATCGCGCTTCTGAAGTTTTACACCGGGAGCATGAGATCCCGAAACATGTCCCAGATCGATAAAGACTTCAGGTTCATTCAGTGTAAACCAGTGATCAACTCTATCTGATAATTTTTCTGTTACTACCGCTGTATATTCTGCAAACCAGTCAGAAGAATCGGGATTCAGCCAGCCTCCTTTGGCATACAGTTCATAGGGATAATCCCAGTGAAACAATGTGGGAAAAGGCATAATATCATTGGCCAGCAATTCATCTACCAGGCGGCTGTAAAAATCGAGTCCCTTGTCATTAACTTTCCCTATACCCCCGGGAAAAACTCTCGGCCAGGAAATTGAAAACCGGTAGGACTGGAGACCGATCTCCTTCATAATCTGAACATCTTCTTTATATCTGTGATAGTGGTCACAGGCAACTTTTCCTGAATGTCCTTCATAAACGGCACCCTGTTTTTCAGCGAAGTGGTCCCATGTGGAGAAACCCTTTCCATCTTCATTCCAGGCACCTTCAATTTGATAGGATGCAGCTGCGGCACCCCAGATAAAATCTTTTTTGAAACTCATTAAAAGCTCCTTGCTTATGTTATATGAAGATAATAATACTCTTCTAAACTCTATACAATAAAAACATATTAATAGTACTATAAAAATATGAAGAATTGGCTGTTTTTGAATGTAACGAACCACGAGAAGAAACTCCCCTATTATATATACGGGGCCGGCGCTGATTATGACCAGGAAAATGTTCACAGGCCGGAAGGATGTCCCTGGTTCCAACTCAATACCTGCCAGAGTGGAAATGGTATTCTCAAAATGAATAAGAAAGAGATGAAAATATCTGAAGGGGACAGTCTTATCATTTACCCCGATGTACCTCACGAATACTACCCGCACAATGGAAAAATGATCGTTTCATGGATAGCTTTTGATGGTTTTCAGGTCGGCAGCATGTTTAATTCTATAGGAATTTCCAAATCGGGCATTTACAGACTGATCAATGATCGTGAAATTCACAAGAGTATAAAAGAGATTCTCCCGATCCAGAATCTTTCATTCCATGATCAAAGCTATGAAGGATCGAGACTGGTTTACAGTTTTCTATTGACTCTAATGAAAAACTTCAACAGTGATGAGAAAGGTAAAAGTGACTGCACTATTGAAAAAATAACCCCGGCACTTGAATATATGAAAGCCAATATTTCACAGCCTATCACCATAGAAGACATTGCCGATTCCATAAATGTAACACCACAGCACTTCTGCCTTCTTTTTAAAGGGACCCTAAATCAGCGACCATTTGAATACTTAAACTCTCTGAGAATCAATCATTCCAAACATCTGCTTTTGAATAATCAGGATATGCCTGTTCAGGAGATTTCCAGACTTTCCGGATACCCCAATCACAGCTATTTCTGTCAACTATTCAAAAGCGGAGAGAGATTGACCCCCGTTGAATTCAGAAAACTCTACAGGCAAAACAATAATTGATAAACACTTCCATTTAGACTAATATTCTTAACATGAGCAGGTTCCAATTATTAAAATCAATTACGCTATTTTTAGTGCTCCAACCATATATGCATTTAATAGCGGAAACACCTGAAGTACAGTTGGGACTGATTGATGTATCTCAATTTGCCTTCAGTTCCGATGAAGAAATACAACTTGATGGTACCTGGGAGTTTTACTGGAACAATTTTCTGACTCATGATGATTTTAAAACTGAACCTCTCACAGTAAAAAAAGAATTTCTGACAATCCCGGGGAATTGGTCACAAATAGAAGGGTACCCTTCACATGGATATGGAACACTGAGATTGAAAGTGACAGGCCTGGAAAGTGGAGAATCTTATGCTTTATATATTCCAGAAATGCTGACTTCCTTTCGTTTTTTTATAAATGGCGAAGAAGTGTTTAAGAATGGAATTACCGGCAAAAGCAAAGAAGACTACCAGGCTCAGTTCAAACCGGGAACAGTCTCTTTTGAAACAGATAACGGTACAATAGAAATAATCTGTCATATAAGTAATTATGACCACAGAAACAGTGGTATCTGGCGAAGTATTACTTTTGGGAAAGACAATGTAATCCGCTACAACAGAGAGAAAAAACTTCTTCTGGAAATGTTCCTTTCAACAATATTACTGGCTTTCAGCCTTTTCCATATCGGTATTTATATCTACCGGACAGAAGCAAAATCAGAACTGTTGTTCGGACTGATCTGTTTAGTCCTTTTTTTCAGAACAATCTCAACTGGAGAGCAGATTTTAACCATGATATTCCCCTTATTTCCATGGGGAATTGCCAGGAGAATGGAATACAGTCCATTTTTCCTGGTCGGACCTCTTTTTATGACCTTTCTTTCATCACTGTTCCCTGAGGATTCGAATAAGAAAATCACTTATGCATTTATATTTCTGTTCTCACTTTTCGGACTGTTTTTTATATTGCTTCCCGTAAAAATTACAAATCATGGCATACTCTATGCGGAACTGCTTCTTATTCTGGGAATTGCCTATGCTTTATTCTTCCTGATAAAGGCTCTTATGCATAAAAGGAATCACGCCTTATCCATAATTAT